>Ga0116230_10002118_pt1 | contig 19113 bp, 12 predicted proteins | sample S1TSphfallax_3_FD_88678 | JGI IMG/M metagenome (GOLD analysis project Ga0116230, IMG submission 88678) | Host-associated microbial communities from peat moss isolated from Minnesota, USA - S1T2_Fd - Sphagnum fallax MG | ecosystem: Host-associated > Plants > Peat moss > Unclassified | place... | reverse complement strand
GGATAAACTTGTAATATGGGCACAATGTATTTAGTAAATATTTTACATAAAATTTTAATATACTCAAAATATACACTAATTAATGTAACCATTATATTGAGGTTATTTATGTTAATAATTTTACTTGAATACACATGTAATATGGTTGTTGAGATACATTCAAAATATACATTTATAAATATTAATATACCCAATTACATTCCTTAAAATTCACAAAATACACCTTTGTATATTCATAGGGTTGCAACTAAATTGGTCACATTTGTAATTAAAGGGACATAAATTGTTCTGCTTGGATGAAAACCAAACTTAATGTTGTTTACATGGAAATATGAACACCAAAATAGTCGCAAATTAGTTGTAATGTAATTGCAAATATGACCAACACAAAAAATAGTTGCAAAAATGTCCAAATGTAGTTGCAAATAACTAATAGTCACATGTAGTCGCAAATAGAATGGTTACATTTTGGCCAATTTCTACTAGTGATCCTTAGGATGTTAGAGGGCATTAGTAGGGGACACCTTGTATTGCATAATAAGCCACCCAATGAAATCAACAAAAAAATGAAACAAATGCACGTCCATATGGCCAACCAAGAGTTTTGGCCCATCTTTCAAACGTCCTTTGACCCAAGTCTTGAAATATGGGATTTCTTCAATAAGTTGAAGAATGAAAGGACAATCTTATGAAACCATGAACACTTTCATTAAGTTGGCCAATACATAATTATCCTAGTCCAATTTTTCAGAAAGATATCCAAAACTACCATTAATGTCTTCATGGGTGTGGCCAACAACTAGAAACCTTAGTTGCACTTCTTCAAACACTTCTCTTGTAATCATGAGAGATAAGAATGCAAGCAAGTGATGATTCTTGTTATCTTTCACACAATTGTCCATTTGAAAAAACATCTTTCTAGCAAATGGCTTAACACCAATGAAATTATTTTACGTCTTCCATGTAGCCAAACAATGAAAACCTCCATGCATCAATCTTTGAAATAATGCATTTTATGGTTCATGTTCAAAGAGAATCCTAGATTCATTAATAGGCTCTTTTTCCAAGGCTCAAAATAACGGTAATAAGGACCCAATTGTAAAATTTGGATCATTTGGCCAAAATTCATTAGAAAACTAAGCAAAGGGCTTCATCTCCATGACCATGAGCAATCATACTAGTCAAAGTGATGGGAGCTAACCCAAACTAGAAACCATTTTGTTTTTCATAAGAAGTCTAAGAAGAGTAGTTTTAGAATGGTACATCTTGTCATGGATAATATAAAAATACTCCTCTTTTGGACTAGATTGATTTAACTCTCCAAGTGTGATAAAGCCATCTACAAGATTTTTGGTGAATGTTCTGCTTCCATAATTTGATTTGATGTTCCTTCACCCCCGCATTGTTCTTGCTAACTTTGGATATCAAATCCTTCAATGATTCACAAATAGTACATGTTTCCTCACATCAACATTGAGGTGATGCTTCTTCCTCAAATAGCTCATCACATATTAAAAGATCCTTCCAATTCCTAGCTCTTTATTGATTTATAATCCATTAAGACCAACAACATTATCAACCAGATTAATGGAACAAAATCAGAATATATGGAAATCCCATATTGTTTTCCCATCACCTTTAACATAAATTTAAAGGTGATTAAATTTGGGAACATAGATGAGGTTCTAGCATAAATAGGGTTCAAGATTGCCTTATGCACCTCATCATTTTGTTCACAAACACTTTTCCATGTTTTCGAAATCACAAATATCACGTCATGTTGACCATCCCTACACTACTATAGAAGTGGGGTGCAATTTATTAGCCTAAATCACTATGGGACCTTTAAAATGAAATAAATTCATTGCATTTTACTGATTTCACCCTAGTGAAGTTATTTCACTATAATATCACTATGTAAACATCATGTTTCATTACTACTTAACATAATTCACTATTCTAATTTACTGTAGTAAATAATTTTATTCTTATGTTTCTTTTAATATTTTATTTACGCTACTTTATGATATACCTTATATTATTTTAAGCTACATTAGTTATTCTAACTTATATTTTATGTTATTATAGGCTATTAAAAAATTATTGTACCCTAACCTATTATACGTTATTTTACGTTGAGGTATCTTAACTAGTTTATTATAAGTTTTTAAGTTATTATAAATTAAATTATTCAACTAACTTTAAGTTATACTTTAGGTTATTTTATTTTAAATTAATATATGTTATTTCAAGTTATATTTTAAGTAATTCAAAGTCAATCTACTTTATGTTATTATAAATTATTTTATCCTAAGTATAATAGCTTAAAATAATATAAAATATAATATAATAACCTATGGTAAAATAAGTTAGAATAAAAAATAATAACCTATAAAAAATAATTTAAAATACCCTACAATATAATAACTACCAATAGCCTATGATATTATAACATAGAATATCCAACAATAATTTATAATACAATAATCACCAATAGTTGTAATATAACATATAATATAACACCAATAGCCATTAATACAATAGCCACTAATATGATAACCATTAATAACCACCAATATCCAATAACAAAATATGCACCAATAGCCATTAATACAATAACCACTAATATGATAACCATTAATAACCACCAATAACCATTAATAGAATAGGCACCAATAGCCATTAATAGAATAGCCACCAATAGCCATTAATAGAATAACCATTAATAGCCATTAATATAATACCCACCAATAAAATAGGTACCAATAGCCATTAGTGGGGTGACTTGATGGTAAGGGTGTTTGCCTCCATTCCAAAGGTCAATGAATCAAACCTCACAAGTGGTGTTGTGTGTGGTCAACAATGGTAAGTTGATTAAATATTCTCATGTTTAATTCCTATAATAGGTGCCTAGGTTGATTACGTGGCCTACTTACCTAGGCTAGGTTAAAAACCTAAACTAAGTAATGACACATGTCAATAAATCATAGGTTAAAAAATATGAAATCATCAATACTATTATGTATTAAATAATTAAATTTTAATTGATTTCCATTTTGGTTAGTTAATTAACTAGCAAATGAACGGTTTGGTAAATTTATATTTCATTTGAGAATTACCTTGTTTCATTAGGTACTAATGAAACAATTTATTGTTTGTAGTAATCGGTCCCCGTTCACTAGGGGGTTAAACACTTTCATTAGGTAAAAATGTCTAAATTCACTCAAAATCTAGTGAAACTTAAAGTGAAACCTATAGTGAACTAGGACGCATTTTGTAGTAGTGTTGATGCCTTTCATTTGATGGGGCATAACATTGGCACATTTCATTATGAGAGATTCAACATTGAACATTGCTTGTTTGACAACATAGTGTTGTTTTTTTGTCCATTTGTTTCCATGCGATAGGAATTTACAGCCATGCCAACTTTCTTGCTCATATAGCATATATGTTGATTGTGTTAAACCCACAACTTTGTACTAAGCTTTCTCACAAGCCTCAACACCTTGAATAATGATGAATTTTTGTTTCCTAACATCAACTTTTGAGTGCAATCATTGTGGGATGTCCAAACCATAAGCTTTTTTATCTTCACAAAACATCTTCCAAAACTCCTTTCTCATCAATGCAATTTTTTCTCATAAAAAATATTGGCAACAATTCAAGGAGTAATAAACAATAACTCCAATTGTTTGAATGGATTCTTCAAACAATAATTTGTCGATCCTTGACATGGGAACATCAACATCTAGGGCCTTTTTCATTTTTTTGTGAAAGGTATATTACTTCTTCATGCCAATTGCTCCCTTTTCATTTACATTAGATATATGATTATCATAATATGATTTTAGGAGAATTTTCAAAGAATGCCTAAAAAGAATCATTTGTGACAATGGCCACCTTCAAATACTCATGATTGTCAATATGTCATCAGGGCAATACGAGATGAGAATTCCAACATGATCTTCACCCAAATCATCATCAAGCATTGCCTCCCTTGGGTCACATGCAATTACTTGACCTCTAGTAATGAAAACACCTTCAACATCAACATCACATTTTGTTCCTCTCGAACTAGAACATCCCAATGAAGGATATTTGGGTGATTGTTATGACCATTTCTTCTTGTGCAATATGGAGGTTGGCTGTCGGAACGTTATTGTGGCCTTTGGAGCTATCATCACTACTATGGGAAAAGTTATTGGGTGTTGCATTATCCTCATCAAATTCGGTGAGGATTATTTCATCTTCAATGGAGGATGTTGGGGCATGTCTCTAGACAAGAGATGAAACTCTTTTCGTTCCCAAATTGTTGAAACCCTCCATGTGGCTTGACTCCATGCATCCCCATTCCATGAAATCTGGTGATGTTGATGTTATTCCGACCTATAAAGATACATTCTTTACATACCAAAAACAATCGACACCTAGTGATTCCCCATAACATTTCGCTCTTGGACTTGGGAAAAATAGATTTTTTTATGCCATGGATTCAAACATGACTAATGGTAAAATGATAATACAATATTCCATTCCAAATGCCCCATATACAGGAGCTAGCTTGGGATTCCTACAACTCCCATAACCAATTTGCACTTTTTCCACTTGAAACATGGTATCCCATATATCAACATTGTTTCCAACAGCTAAGTCCCCATCCATTAATCAACTATCAAATATGATTGAATTGATATCAAGAAAAATTGTGGTAGCTATCTACCCCTAAATTAAGTAAGCACCTACCTACTAACCATAGATCATTCCATTTATCATCATTATCTATCCCATCATTCATAATTTATCTGGTGGCCACCAGGTAATCCAATGAGTTACCTTGAAGTTGTAAAAAAACCTAACGCCATTAGGTGAACCATTTTTTTAATATAATTTTTATCCTTGTTTTGAACTTTCTATTAGTTCTCTCCCAAACTCCGCCTGATTATGGCTAGTGGTCTAAAGGATCTAATATCAATGCATATATGCAACATGTGAAGGCCATGTAATATGTCTTCATGAATTTTTAAATGCAATTTGGAGTTTCACACAACTACTTTAAAAAATATGAAAATGATTTGTTTAGACTCTATGTATTTTTTTAGCCTATTTAACATTTTATTGTTTGTTTGGCCACGAGGTTGTCTACTAATCACAAATGACATTTGGTGGCGTCTGAATAGTTATGGTGTTGAGGTTAACACTTGTGTTTGATGTCCAACCAAGTGTTGAATTATGTGTTTTTTTAAACTATTACTATAATTAATTGACCAATTTGTTGGATGACTTTTAATATTGATCTATACTTTAAAATTCATGTCTGCTTCACCTAGTTTCCTAAATTTATTTCATCATAAGCCATAAAATACAAACCTAAATTGAAGCAAATTATGGGTTCTTGAATTTTACCTACATTCCAAATACTTTAATGTTGATTACTACAACATTTAAATGAAATTTAATATCAATGCATCTAAAACCATTGAGCAAACAAAATCAAATGATTATAACCAATTTAGGTCATTGAAACCAATGCAAATTGGTACATCACAAAAAACAAACTTAACCCTTATAATCATTAGGAAGATTATCCATTGTCATTGTCATTGTGTTTATCATCATTGCTCTCATCTTCACTTGAATTATAGTCATCAACTACTCCCTTAATATGTTCATAATTATTTTCTTGAAAATTATACACACATTACACCAAAATGCATCCTAGTTCACTATGAGTTTCACTAGATTTTGAATGAATTTTGACATTTTTACCATGGTGAAATTGGTCAACCCCTTAATGAATATGGACCAATTGCTATGAACAATGAATTGTTTCATTAATACCTAATGAAACAAGGTTACTCTAAAGTGAAATACAAATTTACTAAACATTCACTTGCTAGTTAATTAACTAGGCAACATGAAAACCAATTAAATTTAAATTATTTAATAGATAATATTATTGATAATTTCATGATTTTTAACCTATGAATTATCCACACATGTCACTACCTAGGTTAGGTTTAAAACCTAACATACATACGTAAGCCATGTAATCAACATAGGCACCTACTATAAAGAACTAAATAAGAGAATATTTGGTCAATTTACCATTGTTGACCACGTGCACACCACTTGTGAAGTTTGATCCCTTAACTTTTAGAATGGAGGCAAACACCTTTACCATCAAGTCACCACACTTGTTATGATAATGTGTTACATCACATTCTATTTATCAAATACTTCATTTTAAACATTTTAAAAAATCATAAACTTTGAAAATTCATATCTTATTGAAATTTTGTTCAAATAAAATGATTTAAGTTTTTTTTTTTCAAAATTTCAATAATGTACATAATTATATTTCTTTCCTTTCAAAAGTGTAAAATCATTTGACGAATTGTTTTTTGAATATCATTATTCTATAACATTTTAATGACCTTTTTCGAAAAAAAAAAGTTTAATAAATGAATAAGATTTTTATTTATATAATAATACTACTTATGCTAGGCTATTTTTAATTATTAGAAGGCTAATTCACCCTACATTATTTATGGCTATTTATGGTTATTCTAAATTACTTTTGGTTATTTTTTGCTATTTTATGTTACTTTTGGTTATTTTAACATATTTCACCTTAAGTTATTTTCGGCTATTGTAAGTTATATTTGGCTATTATTAATTATTTCATTTTATTCTACTTGCAACTATTATAAATTACTTTTGGTTATTCTAAGTTATTTCATTTTAGGCTATTTTCAACTATGTGACAATTGTTGGTTACTTTTGGCTATTGATGGTTATTTCACCTTACATCATTATTAACAATTTTAGGTTATTGTAGGTTATTTCACCTTAAGTTACTTTTGTCTATTGTAGATTATTTCACCTTAAATTATTTTTGGCAATTTTAAATAATTATAATATATGGCTATTGGTGCTTATTTTATTAGTGGCTATTGGTTGTTCTTTTATTGAGTTATTAGTGGCTATTATATTAATGGCTATTAGTAATTATTCTAGTAATGCCTATTGGTGGTTATTCTAGTGATGCCTATTGGTGGTTATTTTATTATGGATTATTATCAATTATTCTATGTTATGTTACGATTATTAATGATTATTATATTATAAGTTGTTGTTGGATATTTTATGTTATAATATCATAGGCTATTAGTAATTTTTTTCATAGGCTATTATTGGTTATTATAGGCTATTTTACATTACGTCATTATATTATATTTTAGATTATTTTAAGTTATTATATTTAGGATAAAATAATTTATAATAACATAAAGTGGAACCTTGAATAACTTAAAGTATAACTTGAAATAACATATATTAACTTAACATAAAATAACTTAAAGTTAGTTGAATAATTTAATTAAAATAATTTAATTTTTTATAATAGCCTATAATAACTTATAATAATATAGGGTATAAGTTATAATAACTAAAATAACATTAAAAAAAAATAAGGTATATCATTAAATAACATATATAAGGTATTTAAAACAACATATAAATAAACCTATTTAATACAATAAATTATAATAGTGAATTATGTCAACTAGTAATGAAACATGACATTTACCACGGTGGCAACGATAAAGGCAACACAACCAAGTCAAAAATCATAGAAGACATCTTCATATGCATGCCACATCTATGGTTTGAATGGACATAAAATGGCAGATTGTCCAAAGTTTGCTGAGATGCAAAAGATGTTTCAAGGGAAATTTGTGGTGATAACAGAAGTTCAACCTGTTATTGAGACAAATAATCATAACAAATGTGAATGTGGTGGATGTTAATGTTACAACAAGAAGTAAAACAACTGAAGAATAGGTGTTCATGGATAGAAATCTAGGGAAAGCAAAGAATGTTACTGATTGGGAGAAAGAAGAACGGTTGAAAAAGACAATGGTGGAAATAATTCAACAAATTCAAAAAACACAAACCCAAACATAAGGGCCATGCACATCCATGGAGGGATGGAACACAACTTGGCCGGGTATGCAAAATATTATTCCTATGAAAACACAAAAATCTTAGGAGGTAGTGAATTCACAAGAGAAACTAATCATAGTGAAAGAGATTTTTTTAGACATTGGAAAACAGATGTTAGAAACAAATTATGCTCTCAACTTGGGATAGTTGTTTAAAATAGCTCCTAAGTTAAAAAGATATCCTTCGTAAAAGCTAAAACCAAAAAAAAACTCAAAATTTAAATAGAACAACCACAAATAAACAAGTTGGTTTTTTAGTACTAAAGGTAAAGATAACTATTATAGTAATTGATAATCATATGACAGTTATCCAAGTATTGATTGGGAAGAATACAATAAAGGACGTGTTGTTGGATTGAGGTTCTAGAATTAATATTATTACAAAACAATTGAGATTGAAGTTGGGGCTTCCAAAGCCTAAACATGCACCATATAATTTGAAGATGGCAAATCAAACAACCACAAAACCAGTGGCGTTGATTAGAGATTTGAAAATATATGTTCATGGCATTCCTTACATAACTATGTTTACTATACTTCAAAATATTGTGGTAGATTCTAGTTATTCCATGTTGCTGGGGAGACCATGGTTGAAGGATGTTAAAATGGCACATGATTGCGGGAATAACATTATTACCATACAAAGGAATGGGACAATCAGAATAATTATAATCACCAAGCATTTGGGGGCTGAAATAAAAAAGACCATAAGTGTTATTATGTTATGATTATCAAAATGGTATCACATATGAAAAAAATATCATCTTTGCTACGAAGCCAAAATCGTTTTCATGAGGAGAAAAATGTCATTTTCTAACCAACCAATTTTTGATTGCATGTTGGGCTCAAGTTACCCCTTAATTACATAATTATATTTATTTCAACAAATTCCACATGGCCCACTTCACACCTCAACTAAGTCAACTTTTTGACTAGGTTGGTAAGTGTATGACGTTGACCATCGCGTCCAATTGACCATTGATTTTTATTTTTAATTAATAAATTCATAGTTGAACTATAGTGTAGAGATTCACTTTCAAAATTTGTTAGGCTCTATTATGTCGACCATTTCACTATCTTGGTTAACCTTGTTTATGGATGGATGAATATTGGAAATCTTGATGCATGAAATAATGTATGTGTTTTCCATTATAATTCAACTTTGATTTGACTTTAGGTTTAATTTAATTGTAACTTTTTTACAATTTTGTTGCGATTGACTTCCAACTTTGGTAATTCAAAACCTTTTAATCTTGAAATCAATAACTTTCATTACACTGCACCTTGCCATTAGGAACCCTAAGTTTGTTGAATTCTTTTTTGTTACATTGACGTGCCCCCAAACTCCTTAGGGGGCCCAAATGTGGGTCCCAGAATGAAAGAACAAAAAAAAAAAAAGTTATATTAGGGCTTTTAATTTGTTAAACTTCAAAACAATTTTTCATCCCTATGTTTGATGCGCACGTTAATTCATTAGGTGGCCCAAATGTGGGTCCTGAAACGAAACAATGAAAAATAAGAGTTATAATGGGGCTTTCAATTCATTAAACTTCACAAAAATTTCTCATGCCTACATTTGATGCACCCCCAAACTCATTATGGGGCCCAAATGTGGGTCCTAGAGCAAAACAACGGAAAAAAAAGAATTGGGGCACGCTCTTTAACTCACAACAATTTGGGGGTAGGAGGGTGTGTTAAAGCTACAGGATGGGACTAAAACAAATTCACAAGCCCACAACCTTTGGGAGGAGGCACCACTCCCTCCCTATAGTATATTATGTGCCTTTCCATGGGGATTCCATTCAAATGTCACTTTTCCCCATGACTCCCAAGTGGGAGTCCCAAAACTAGGACTCTTGTTGTCCCAAAACTTTGGACATTCATATCTTTCTCAAATTAAATCAATTTTGAAAATGAGAGGGCAATATTTTATAGCCCTCAAAAGGATCTTTCCAACAGTGCATAACATGTCTCAATCGAAGCTCATTTGGCCCTTGCTTTCAAGGGGTTTATGGTCAATAGTCAAATTTTCAATTTGACTTCCACCCTTTTTTTTAATCATAACTCATGTAAATCAGGTCTAAATGAACAATGAGAAGGCACTTTAAGCATCTAAGATTCAAGACCTTTCTAGTGGTGTCCTAGGGGCCAAATTTGGCGCTTGTTTTCCTTTCCAACAAAGGCTCTAAACATTTGCGACTCTTGCACAAGTGCAACTCCCAAAGTGGGAGTGCACCCAAGAGTCATTAAGCTCCATCCCTTGATTCATACATTGTTCTTTAAATTTTTAGGTTATTGCAACTTGGTTGGGTTATGTAGGGTTTGGATGCTCAAGACTAATCATGTGGAGAAATCAATGAAGCAAATGAAGGCATCTAATGGAAATACCTTGTAGTTAAATTGAATAATGCAATTGCTCAATTATGGGATTCATAGTCACTACGTTGGGTATATCGAGCTATGTTTGAAGGTCACACCTATGTTTGAGTTGTAATTGAGTGAGTGTTTGCACCTTCCATTTTTTCACATTCATACTTATAAGTTTACTGATTACCATTGCCTCACGTGAAATTAAAGCTTTTGGGGCTGGTAACATTAACAGTGTGGATTGATGATAATAGGAGGAGCATTTGGCACCTAATATGATTTTTTTAATTTGCAAAACGTATCAGGAATGAGCTTATCTTCATGTTGGATGGCAATTTATGTCCAACAACTTTGCAACCTGCATGCACATGTAAGGAATTTGGTGGGATAGATTTTCTTTTTATGGCTTTGAAGATGCCCAAGAATTAAGCTTGCACATGATTGAAATTTTGGTAGAGGTGGTTAATATAGAAGTCATAGCAAAGGAAATCAATTTGATGTGAAACCTCAAAATGTGATGAAATTGAAGACACATGACTAAAAGACACTTAACTTTTATTATTGATTTGGTGGGAGGCAAGGGAACTATGGTGACAAAGTCCAAGGTAGTAGCATGCTAGTTTGATTCCAGCCTCCGCCATTGCCCAAATTGGTGACATTCATGTGTATTGTCAATTATTGTAAAGTTATGTGGTTCCTCATCAATAGATGAGTTTTGCACAATAATGTTTGATAAAGTTTCCACTACTTGTGGAGAGATTGTTTATTTTGATATAATAGGTGGAACCATTATAACAAATGGTAGCATTTCACAAGTTGTTAGAATGTTGGCCAACCTCAAAATTTGAGATTTCTTATGTTGAAGTAGATCCCAAGTTTGTGAAAAATAAGGATTGAATTGGATTGTGAATTACATTGATGTTTTGATGCAGTGGCTTAAGGGGTTTCTTTTCTGCCAATGAGTTTTATGGGGGTGAACTAGCTAGGCTATTTGTGGTGCAAATGACTTATGCATCACCTAATGAAGCTAAATTTATAGCAACAACATAATCTCCTTACCCATTGTGTGAAAAGGAAGACTCTTCACAAATATTAGAACTATATGTATGGACATTATTGAACCTATTGCCATGATTTGGGGATTAAGACCTTTTAATACCCTTGGCACACATGGGGCTGTGTTTTGCTAAGTCAATGGACCAGATTTGTTTTTCACAATCCTTAAGGTATGAATTTAATCATGACATTGCCAAGAAGAGTTGTTGTTGGGTCTAATTGAGAAATGACATGTAAATGTGTCATTGCATCCTTGTGGTTTCATTCCTACCAAATCAATCTTTTGCTAATGTCACTACAACACATATTGGAAGTTAATTATGTTTTGGGGTTAAATCACATGCTAGCATGATTACATATGAGAACCACTTTTAGTTTTTGCAACTAAACATATTTTGCCATTATTGCTAATGTAAATTATTGTGGCTCAAACTGTATTTTTTACACAACAACTTTAGTTGTTATAACTAGAAAATGAAGGAGTTTTTAGTTGTTGAAAAGATGTTATTTGTCAAACAATGATACATGAAGGAGAACACACAAGAATAACAAAATGTGGTTACAATAAACCATGAAATAAAGGCACATGATAGGTTGGACCTTGACATCCTAGTTAACAAGGTGAATAACCAATTGGGAACTTATTTATAGTTCATAGTGTTGCTTAGATCAATCATGAACCTTGGTGGAGCAGGGAATTGTTTGGTGGTTGGTGTTATTGCTAGCTTTATTAGCTACTTCTAATGTGCCAACAACACTTACACAAGGAGTTATAGAAGTGAATTGGTGTTGTTGAGTTAGAATTAAATGTGTTATTTCAATTATAAGACCTTGGTGTCAGGCAAGGGCCTTGTATTTATGGCTTACAAACAAATGAATCTATGCAAGACATTTTCAATGGGAATCACCTTTTTGGTGGCGTGTTACCCAAGGTAAGCTAGTAGGGGGTGGAGAATCTTTGAAGAAATGGGATCTTAGACATAGTCTTCCATGTTGCCAACCTCTACTCCACTATCTGGAGGTTATTTTTTGATTATTGTTCATTACAAGTATTTAATGGCCATCACTTACTTCACATGTTCATGAATCATGGTTGTGTGTTGTAAACCTCTTTCCATCCACTAAATTCAGTGGACTTTGCCAATAAACAAGGGTGTTCCTACTATCTTTGTTGCAAGTTGAAATGGTGATGCAAGATCAATCAATTCTCTTCTTTCTCTTGAACTTGAAGTTCCACAAGCTTTTTCAAAGCTGCATACTTTCTTGTTTGTCATTATTTGTTTAGATCAAGTGTTTGAGTCGAATTTGTTGTTACTATCAAAGCCAAATGTTTCAACCATTGTTGTTCCATTGATGAAATTGACCATCTATTCATAGAACTTGGTCAAGCTATCTTAAAGCTAGGGTTTCAGCTCTTCAATGTGCTAGACCAAAAGAATTTGGTTCATTGAAAAAATTATAATTCAAACATATGCGACACCAAAGTTTTCTTCCAGGGACGAATAATTTTTTTCCATGAGCTCTTTTATTATTGCCTACCATCACATACTTTGCATGTTCATTCAAACATGCAAAACAAATTTAGTTTTTGTTCCTTGGCTAAGGTCTACAAACATGTTAGCTTCAAATGCTTGTTCTTTAAGCAAGTCGTTGGTGGTTAACAATATGTTATTTGGTAGTCTTAACAACATATCCTTGTTTAAACACATCTTGGTCCCTACATGGCTAAACTTGCCCATGCCATAGTTTGTTCAATTAGTTCCAAATCTTGGTCTTTAACATCAATTCCATGAAAATTTGCAAAGAAATTGTGGAACAATTTCTTTCCCAAATGCTTTAGTTTAGAGTCAATGTCCAACTCTTTTGTCCACCCTTGTCTTGCACATAGAATAGCTAGATGAGTCTATAATTCTCTTGGTATAACATGAGTAACATCATCATTTGCACCTCATATTCCTTCTTCATTTTCCCTTTGCATTGCATAACAAATTACCTAGTAAAATTGTTGTAATTATTGTAGCAAAAAACTCAAAAGGGAAAACCTATTTAGAGAAAACATTTTGAATGTCAAAAGCAAGGAAACATGGTTCAACTTTATTAGCCTCTACTGAATTGGGCCTAGTAGTAGTAAGTGATAAGGTTGCAACCATTTGTACCATAAACCACACTTTTACCATGGCATGTGTCATTAGACCAACCAATCTATGCTACAAGAACCATGTTCAATAATGCAAAATTACACATAAACATCCAATTTAGGAATCAACTTATAATACTATTGCACTCAAAAGTTCTAAAACATGTAAACATCTCCAATTTGAAACTGGTCACAATGTTGCTAGAAAAACTTCGATAGTGGGAAAAATCCCCAATGCAAAAGATGATCATATTTGGGACTTTGGACATACATTGATATGAAAGCATGATTGGGGGATGCAAAGTACCATCCCAAATGGCAATTTTTCATATTATCACTAACAAAATACCCAATGACGCAATGATATAATAATATAATGCAAATTAAATGATAAAATCATATTAGTTATGAACATAGCTTCCTATTTCTAAAAGCATTTTGAATTTGCATACAATCACATTGTACTTTGATTGTATTATTTTCTTCTCAATGAATATTTTAGAATATAATTTACCACATCACATGGAATTAGAAGTATAAGAATTTAATGTTTTTAAAAATTAATATTTTCCACTAACCAAGACATCTTAATGTAAGAAAAAATCTAAAAAACATGCTTATGAAACATCATATTAGTTTGGGATATTTCAACAAAAATCAAGTATTAAAAAAAAATCCATTGAAAGGAGTACATCAAAAATCAATATTTTCAATTAGAAGTTTGAAGATGAAACATTTTTATAACTATGCTTGAGGGTATCATGTTGGATTTTTAGAAACTTCAAATCCATTGGTTGAAATGACATTTTCAATTCATAAACATAATAGACTAATTGTTTTTAAAAAATCATGTGTTTTGACATTTACACCAAATTAACCCAAATTTCGACATGCCTTAAATCATGATCCAAAAATATCATTTACAAAAAGATGTATCTAAATTCATTGAAAAAGGATGCATAAGTACAATGGACAACTTAATAACTTGAAATTTTCAGAATGAATTTAGTTTGGAGCTCCAAATTATGCATTCATTTAGGTAAATGGATGTAAATTTCATTGCAACTCCAAGTCAACATGGTACTAAATGAGGTTAAATTCACCAAGGATGTGTTTTAACATCTTGTCATTTAATTTGAAAGAAAAATCACATTGGTGTAGGGGATTTTTTAGTATTACAAGTACATCCAAATTTGCAATGCCTTAACATGTTTTCACAATACAGTATAGTCCATTGTATATATATTAATTATTATTATTATGAGTTACCTTTCCAACCATTGCAGCTTTTTAATGTCACTCTTTTATGGACCTATATGAATTTGCATCAAAAGATAAGCAAATTCATATAGGTCCATAAAAGAATGGCATTAATTACATCAAACATGCATTATTAACAATTGATCCTTGCAAACTAAAAGGAAATCTCAATCTAAATTGTGGAATTCTCAAATGATCTTTTTGTCCCTTGAAGAATTGAATAACTTGATAACAATTTAGACCCTGAAAACAACTACCAAATAAGATACTAGATTTGTGGATTGAGAATAATTGTTCAAAATTACATAGAAAAACTATCAAACCAAGGAAATGCACTTAGGGATTGTTGAGTTTGAAATGTGTGCTGTAAGTATTTGTTGCATTCTCCAACTAGTCCATCAACACAAAAATTCCAATACAAGCTCTTATTAAAGCTACCTATCAAACCAATCAACAATGCAAAGGTCAAGATTTCACAAGATTAAATTAAGGCAAGAAAGTACAATGGATAAATTCATGCCTCATTTAATTCAAACTTGAAAATCCACTACTATAATTGTCCACCTTTGCCAATAATCTAATACATTCATTCAATTAATGTTGGAGTTCAAATTTTTTGGCAGTGTATGAATTCATTGCCCTAGAAAAATATAAATGCATGCACAACAACTCCTAAAATAACATATGAGCATATCATCCTTACATTACAAAAATGTCCAAAATATGGACAAACATAATTTATACAAAAATAATGTCATCTGACATATCTGGAAAACTTTCATAAACTTATTGCATTTCTTTGGTCTATTTAATTCTAAAGAACCACATGCCCGTGTTTGACATTTGGAAACTACATCCAAGGGTCTACTTGGGGTTTTGTGAAGTCTTTTTCCTTTAATTTTCTTGATTGTACAATCCACATCTATAAGCTTTGACCTTCTAGTCCTTACTCCTTGTGGCGGAGATGCATTTGGGGGCAACCTACCAAGTGGACAACTCAAGGGTGATAACCTTGCAAACATATTTTTGATTAACACATGGTCTGGGTTTTGGTTTTCTTTTTCACCAGCAAGGTCATATTGTTTTGAATGCCATTTGACATGACTAGATGTTTCCTCATCATTATCAATTTTTGATTGGAAATTCACATTTTCATGATTTTGATCTTGAATGCCATCTTTTGTTTCCATCTCAATTACATCCTTCTCCTTGGTTGTTGTGTCAATAATAGGTACATCATTTGTGATTTCCTTCATTCTGGGAGCAAAAGACATAATAAGGGGGTTGAGTTTGCTATGAGATGTGGTTAACTAACAGCACCTCCAACTAATGATGACATTAGTAGTTGGGCAATTTTGCAACCCTTGTACACATGACCCACATAATGTTGAATGGTTGCGAGTTTGCAAATTACACAAACAAAAGTGTCTTAGGTTCTTAACATATGTGTCCATAACAACTTTGTAACACATTCAAAGAAAACTTCCAATATATGAGTTAGATCACAAAATGCAAGATGAATGGTTCTAAAACTAAAGGCAAAAATTACACTAAAGGATATATGACGCACCCCCACATTCCTTGAAAGATTCAAATGCGAGTTTGAAAGTGAAAACAATGGAAGAAGGAAGAGTTAGGGTACACACCCTAACTTGTAGCATTTTGGGGGTAGATGGGCATGCTAGAGCTTTGGGATGGGGATTAGGATGAGTGACAAGCGGGTCAATTATTCTCACAAACTTGCACAAACTAAAAAACAAGTTGGTTAGTGTGTGGGTGGAACATTTTTGGTGCATGGACAAACCATTAGCATACACAAACTCACAAGATTCACCATGGCCTAGACTTGGGGGAAGCCACCACCTTCCCCCTTATAGTATTCTCTATGATTAGCCATGGGGGCTACATCCAAATGTCATTTTGTTGTGAGGCTCCCAAGTTAGGAGTTTCGAAATTTTCGAAATTAAGACTTTTGGCTTTTTGGAAGGCCATTACTTCTTGTGTAGATTTCTGATTGAAGTGAGGTTTAAAGCAAAATTATAACCCTTGTTGAGAGCTTTTCAACGATATTTGGCATGCCACCTTCACACATGTTCTTTAGGGCGAATCTTGACTTTTAATGGGTGAGAGTCAAATTGACACTTTGACTTCCGACCTTTCTTTTGACCATAACTTGTGTTTTAAGTACTCAAATGGGTCATGTGAGTCCATTTTAAACATTTAAGTTTCAAGAGCTTTCAAATGGTATAAGAAATTATTTAATATAATGAAGTTTGACCCTTGAAATATTTATTTAAAGATTTAAGACTCCATAGGGATTTTGACTCCACTTGGGAGTGTGTGGGTTCATTCTTTCACACTTGTGAAAGTGCAAATGTGACTCCTAGGTTACATTCTTGGCCCACACCTTTCCATGCCTTTGCCTTGGTTGTGATCCTAAGGCTAGGGTCATGACAATATAAGTAAAGTTTAGTTCATAGTTATCTCAAGGCATATTGTTGATGGTCGCTTAAGATAAATGCTACATTCTTTGGGAAGAATTAGATCTATTATAACAACTTTTGGCTTCTCCAAATTGCATAGTTGGTCAAAGTGACTTGAACTTGGGCTTACCAAGGATAAATATTCATTATTGGAAATTAGTCGAAAAGATTAGATAACCAAGGTGTAACTATTGTTAGGTCTGGGTGTTATGTCTCCAAATTATAAACATAATGTCAAAAGTGAACATATAATTTCAAATGACAAAAAAATCAGTAGTTTGTTTTGAAATTGAAGTCTTAGATTACTTCTTTAGGATTCAAAACTATACAACACAAGACTTTAGGATAAACTTAGAAGTCTTCATTTGCTTGTCAAATTCAAAATTATGAATAGAGATCTAAATTTCAAGAATAATGTTTATCACCAAGGAAACAATTCACGTTTTAAGACCAAGAATCCTATATAACATTGGACTAGGGTTCTTGTTTTAAGACTCGATAACAAATAGAGTCCCGATTAAGAATAAACTAGGAATACTAATCCAAATGACAAAGGACTAAGAATCTTGATTTTAAAATGAGTCCTTACTTACAAATCTTAATCATGCATAGGAATTCAAATCCAATGTTAAGTTGTGGATTACAATTAACTGTTGAAGACTAAATTCTTAATTACTCCTTTGGGTTTATTGCAAGGATTTATGCTACCTAATGTTTAGCTTAGGGATTAAGTTCAATGTAAAGAATTGGACAAGATAATCCAAACTATAGGAAGGTTCAAGAAATTCCAAAAACCCTAAGACTTCAAGTGCATACATGTGTTACTATAGGAAGTTGTTAAGTTTGAATTACAAATCTACCATGAAACCCATGTTTCCATTAAAAGTTGTTGAGGACTTGAAAAACATGCTAAGTAGTAATTTCAACATGAATGTGAATTATTTCCAAGATTAAAGCCACACAATAAAGAGAAACACCAAAATATGAACTTAACATCAAATAAAATTAAAACTACAATTTGCAAAAACATAGTTTAGGACTTACCATTCATTGTTCGAGTTGATTCAGGTTGTCAATTCACTTTGTGACCCCTCTTTGGGGGTTCAATCCCACAATTTCCCTATCCAAAACAACTAACTTTCCTACATTTGCCTCACTAACACAAGAGGCACATTTTTCATTTGTTGCCTTATAGCCAGCTTTCAAGCTTCTTTGTAGTTCATTTTTCCTTATTTTTTACCAACATGACTTCAACTTCACATTCTTGTAGTTTTATGGTGTCAAAATGTTAACAAATAAGAGATCTACTCAAATGCAAACATAGAACTTTATTGAAAGGAAACTATAACACGATGTTCACAACACAAAACATAACATCAAGAACTCCTGAAGGTTATTGTCACATGAAATACACAAACTTGTGTAATGAAGAAAAGAGAAACAAACCATGAACACCAAGGTATTTAACTACAAGACCAAACCACAAATAACCAAACTAATATAAGTAAAAAAAGTAATTCAACCTTATGAAAGTAACCTAGTTACTTTCCTACTCCAGTAACTAATGAAACCTAACTAGTTGAACTTGAATTCTCAACACTCCCCCTCAAGCTCAAATCCATTTCTAGTACACCAAGCATTTTTCAAAACTTTTTTAACTTGTCTATACCTAAAGCCTTCGTGAAAATGACAACAACTTGATCTTCAGTACTAACATGAATAAGGTCAATTTCTTTTGTTAGAACTTTTTTTCTAATAAAGTGGTAGTGCACCTCAATGTGTTTTGTCCTAGCATGATAGACCGGGT
>Ga0116230_10002116_pt1 | contig 19114 bp, 11 predicted proteins | sample S1TSphfallax_3_FD_88678 | JGI IMG/M metagenome (GOLD analysis project Ga0116230, IMG submission 88678) | Host-associated microbial communities from peat moss isolated from Minnesota, USA - S1T2_Fd - Sphagnum fallax MG | ecosystem: Host-associated > Plants > Peat moss > Unclassified | place... | reverse complement strand
TATTGGTGGTTATTTTATTGATGGTTATTAATGGTTATTGTATTATAAGTTATTGTTGGTTATTATATGTTATATTACAACTATTGGTGATTATTGTATTATAAATTATTGTTGAATATTTTATGTTATAATATCATAAGCTATTGGTAGTTATTATATTGTAAAGTATTTAAAATTATTTTTCATAGGTTATTATTTTCTATTCTAAGTTATTTTTACCTTAGGTCATTATATTTTATTTTATATCATTTTAAGTTATTATACTTAAGATAAAATATTTTAGAATAGCATAAAGTAGAATGACCTTGAATAACTTAAAATATAACTTGAAATAACGTATATTAATTTAAAATAAAATAACATATAATAATTTAGGGTACAATAATTTATAATAGCCTATAATAACATAAAATATAAGTTAAAATAACTAAAGTAACTTAAAATAATATAAGATATATTATAAAGTAACATAAATAAAATATTTTTTAAAACACAAAAATCAACCTATTTACTATAGTAAATTATTATAATGAATTATGTTAACTAGTATTGAAACATGATGTCTACATAGTGATATTATAGTAAAATAACTTTCATTAGGGTGAAATCAGTAAAATGCAATGAAGTTATTTCACTTTTAAAATCTCATAGTGATTTAGGCTAGTAAATTGCACCCCACTTCTGTAGTAGTGCCTTTACTATAAAGGCCATATGTTTCAACCAATTACTTCCAAAAGATTAAATTTTTTTTGTTAAAATTGATGTTTGGTTGTACCCCATACAAAGGGTCAACCCACAATGACCCTGCCCTCTTAGTTTTGACTTTCTCCTTATGATCGCTTGTTCCCAAACTATCGCCCAAACTCTCATTTGTTCTAAGAGAAATGTCATTTCCATTATGTGACATAGTAAATTAATAAAAATGTAAAACCAAAAACCTCAATATTCAAGTTCCAAATGTATTATGTGCATTCTAGATTATTCAATAGATGTCGAAAAACCTCCCATGTGTACAAGCTCAATGCAATGATTGAAATGCATGAGAGATGACAATCATTGAAACTATTCACACCTTCTTTGAGTCTTATGTTGATCAACAACTAAGATTAATGAAAGACCAAGGAAGTACAACAAGATTTCAAAAATGAAGCAGTAAAAAATTGACCAATGAAGATACATGCTTATACATCATTTTACATCATATTGTCCCAAATTTGACCCCTTGAAACATTATTCTGTTTTTTCTTGAATTGTTAGGGATACTTGTAAAACTAACTTTGAGCCACTCATTTTTGCACCTACCATGGGTTCAAATCTCATGACTGTCACATTCTAATACAAAAAGTATTCCCATTAACATTACGTGGACTCATGGCGTTAGGCCCAAGAATGGCCATCATGCACATTTGTAAGGTATATAAACACATTTGTAGCAAAGTGTGGAACCCCACTCACATTGATTCTCTTCATTTAAATGTTGCCATATCGTTGAATTTGCTGGAGATGGAGTTCCCACCATCTTTTTTCGATATCATGACACATTTAGTTCTTCATCTTGTTGAGGAATTAAACTTTTGTGGACCGATGGCCACAAGGTGGATGTACCCTATAGAACGGTACATGAAAACCCTAAAGAAGTACATTCACAATTTGGCATGACCTGAAGGATCAATGGCAAAAGGTTATGATCGTGATGAGTGCCTTGGCTTTGTTATTTAATATTTACAAAGGTTTCAGGCTATAAGAAGTAGAATATGCGATGAGGAGGAAGAGGGATTCTGGAGTGGTTACTAAAAGGGGAGGCTTGAAATTTACCTTGATTCTAGCCCTTCATGACATGGCCCATCAATATGTCTTGATGAACACTACAATCACGGTCATGTTGCTAAGGTTAAACTATAAACATTTGTAATTAGTCTTTTCTTCTAAATTTTGAAATTTCTAATTGATTTGATATCTTTTCATCACACTATGGCTAATTCAAATGATTGGTTTTGTTACTATTTGTAGGAAATGGGAAGAGCAATAGGCCATTTAGGGGCCCACATTCCCATCACTCTTAGATTAGATTTTTGGTGTTGTGCGAGTAGACCACATAGATCCAAATAACCCTAATGACCATGATTTGATGTTGTTGTGCATTAAACCTAGGCTTTCAGCCATAAAATATGCCAAAGCAAAAGCATATGGTAATCATTTTTGTATCTTGGATCATAGGACATGTTTGTTATAGACATTTGACAGTGGTGTCGCTTTTTTGTTTTAGCAACCTGATGTTGATGTAAGAGCCAATTCAAATGAACTATGTTGGAGTGCTCAAAGACATAATGTAGTTGGATTATGGGCCTGTCCATGCCCCTGTCATATTATTTAAGTGCAAGTGGATCAAGTTTAAGGATAATTAAAGCAATTATACATACATTAGAGATGATGTGTGGTTGTTAATTTCAAGTACAAGTTGCTAGTGTTGCAAGAACCATTCATATTTCCTTCCCAAACTACACACGTTTTCTTTTTAAATGATAAGTAATGATCGGTTTGGAAAGCATTGTTATCCAAGGAAGCTCGACTGCATTGATCTATTATAGATCCAAATAATGGTGTGTTTGTTACATCAACCATTGAAGTTGAAGGATTGTATGCCCCATTGAAGTTGCTTATACCACCATCTATAGTATTTTTAATGGAGGCAATTGACTTGTCAGATGCTAAGAATCTTTTAACATCTTCAAGGGTTTGACCAAGTTGGTTTTTGCTAGAATGAATTAGAATAGATTTGGAATTCAGATGTGGGTGAACAAACTTCTTAAAGTTCCACATTGATCTGGTGACTTGCATTCCACTATCAAAATTCTTACCTCTAGTTATAGAATACTGGAATACATATTGCTAATGCGTGACAATTTTGATGACAATTTTGTGCAAAGTATTGGGAATGAACACAAAGAGTTGGAACATTTCCACATTTGGATTGTTGTTTTACTTGGAAATTCATGGGAATCATAGATGACCTCCATGGCCTTTGAATCATAATATTAATTTTCTATTAGCTTATTCTATTAGCTACTACTTATTTTAGGCCTTTCTTTTCTTTCATGGAATATGTGTAGGTGGCAAATTCCAAGCATATTTTGCAAAATAATTAAAAAACCTTCCCTTGATTTAAAAAGCCAACCCTTGCCCAAGGAAAATCATGAGTCTTATTTTACTTGAACAATATGGATAACTACAAAATGACTCCTTTTATGTTTTCTTTCCACATGGCTGTTATCTACATATGTGGAAAGAAAACAACAACAAAATGATTGAGTTGTTTTTTTAGTCCATGTGGACATAAATTACAAGTTGTTGGAGTGCCATGTCATATTCACCAATAAATCCACATCACATGCATATGACTTATATGTGATTACAAAATGACACGATCAAATTATAGTATATATAATGGACATTTCAATTTTGCCACATCACCACAAGTTGTTTATTATGTGCGTAATGTCATGTCATGTCATAGTTGTTGTTTAGTTGTTCTACCAACTTTACTAGACATAAAAAAACGAACACATGCCCATAACAAGGTAAACAACCATTTCAAAAACATAATATATTCTTGGATGAGTAAAATTCATTAAATGTTATGTTAGATGTTTAAAAAATATGAAATTTCATTCATTAGTTATAAGATTGACTGGATTACAACTACAAATATTGCCATGTAAAGTGAATAGTTGTAAATCTAGTTTATAGTTTTTTTTTGAGTTGTTTAAGACCACTAGTTATTTATGTTATGGTTGTGTACGACAACAATTCTTCTACTGATTTTGCAACACACTTCAAATCTATTGTTGTATAGTTCAAGTTCATCCTAATAGTAAGAGTCAAAACATATTTTAATTTGTTTTTGCACAACCTATCTAGTTCAAAAAATTCATGCTTTATTACAATGTTTGAATATTTACAAAATTCTATTGAACTAAATTTTAGTACTAGTGACATTAACTATGTTTGTGGTTTGTTTGTGGAGCTTGAAGTGCCAAAATCAAATGCACTTGAAAAACAAATTAATGATGTAATATGGCAGACCTTGAATGTGTCAAAACGCAAATGAGCAATTGGCTTGGGGAGGTGACAATATAGAAGCAAAACATTGAAATATTTTTCATTTCCCTATAAAGTCTTGATAGAGGTGAAGCTGGTAAAGAAGACAACAATTCAAAATTGTGTGCATGTAGAAGTTGCAAGATGTTTTCATGCTATTGTTGTCAAGCAATTACAAAGACTGTCAAAATTAGGTTCATTTCCAACACCATCCAAATATGGAAGTGAAGGAAGTCATAGACTATTGAATGATAAGAAGAAAGAAAAAGACCTTGGTTTTAAGAGTGTAAAAGAAGTCAAGGTAAGAAGAACCAATAGGAAGGCAAATGCTGACAATCCATTCTTATTATTGGATACAAATCTATCCTTGAATTCATAACAAGAAAGAAGATGTATTGATGCCTATTATCTACATGTGGAAGTGGCAAATGTAATTGATCTCTATAAATAATACTAATTATTTTATGTTTTAAAAGAGTCCAAAGTTTGAACCAAACATCTAGAGGAAGAGCCAAAAGATCAACATCATTAATATTACATAGTTGAGGCAAGTTCCTTCCTTGACTTAAATATTTTTTCAAATTTATTTTTTGTTGGACTTTGTTATATAGGTTTCATTTTGAAAATACTTGGTGTTCCTAAATAACACACATTGTTGGACCACAAGTGTGTTGAAACACTTGTTCTACTAGAGCAATAAATATTCTTGGTGGAGGTTGTTTAACATGAAATTTCATGAAGAATTTCTTAGAATTTGAAACACCCAAGTGGTTGATCCAAAACCAACTAATTGACCTAATCTAACTAGGTATGTGGCTTTCAAACTAAAATAATATGTCCTTAATAAGTTTTTGAATGGTAACTCTAGTGTAGATTTTTGTGCAAGTTACAAAGGGGTTTCAAGAGCCTAGCACTTTAAGAGAGCGTTGGTGCTTTCAAGATCGACAACAAGCTTAAGTGGTACTCCAAGTACTTTTGCAAACTCTTATACTCATTTGAACTCCAAGTAAGTGCACAACTTGTTCATGACTTAACTTGAAGTTTCTTTTAAGTTTATTGTCTTTATATAGATGGCATCAATATTAATTAAGTAAAAGGGTACTTCGTGAAAACAAATGTGTTTGCTTGGTACAATAGACCCCTATTTGATAAGCATATGTTAAGCAATCTAGTTACTTATTTGCTTATATTAAACAACAATAATGCTTACGTCAATCATTGTAATGGCCCATGTGCTTCCCAAAAGGAATTTTCACTTTTTCCAAGGTCATAAGTTTTTGACCATTTTGTGAAAGCAATTGTATGTGCTTGATGAGGGCTCCATGTGCTTGATAAGGAAGGCCTCATTTGCTAAATAGTCCATTAAGCAACTTGGCTACTTAACTTTTTAATTAAACAACCTTATTGCTTACATACTTGATTACGGCTGGATCCACGTGTTTCTTTGAAGGACTACTCATTTTTAAGCACGATAAGTAGAACTTATTAATGATTCAAATCCCTTCTTTAAATTGTTTTTTCCCTTAAACATGGTGTTGGAAATACAATTCACTATTGACACAATGTTTGAATACAAGTTGTTTAAAATCCTCAAGACCAATTTATGGCAAGACTAGGGTACATGTCCTTATTTGCTTACCTATGTTAGTGGGTTTTTATGTGTTGCTTATCACAAGTCTAAAGTTCTATCGTGAGCTATTTAAATCAATGATCTAATAGTAGTGTTGCAATTCAAGCTACGGGTCATGGGGAAGGAAGGTATTGAAAAAAAGCCAACTCAAAAGAGGGATATTAACAATGAGTATCCCAAATGGCCATGGGTGGATTACAAGTTCCAAGATGTCAATTTTTTTTTAGATGTCAGGAAATTATTAGCTGAAAGGGATCAATCTTAAAGGGGAGATCACTAATGTGCATGTAATAATTGTTGACATTACTCACATATTTAGCAATGTGAATAAGTTTAAAACCACAAACCCATTTTTATCTAGCATAGAAAGTAGTGAGAAAAATTCTATTGGAATATACATGGCATTAACCATATCACAAACAATGAATTGTATCCTTGGTTAGTTAAGGGTTGGATTGCAAAACATAATGGGCATAAAGTAAACTGGGCAACAACAACAACTCCTGCTCAAGAAAAAAATAGATGGCAAAACTCAAGTTCATTACCAAAAGCCCATATAGCAGAAAAATTGGAATGTTGTTATGGATCTCAGAGGCTAAGAAGATATGACCTTCCCAATGCTTAGGATCTACTTTTGGAATTAGATCCTGGAATGTCAAGATCTGGGGATGAAGGGGATCTTCCCACAAGGCCTACATCAAAAGATGAGATCATGGCTATGGAGAAGTTACTAGAATTCAAGCATGATATGAAAAAGATTGATAAGGCACAACTGAAAATTTTGGAAAAGAAGAAACAAGAGCTTAAGGAACGATTAGTAGGTTTGTGTTATAGTATGGAAGATTGGAAAGTATAATATGTCAAAGTTCAAAATAACATGCATGAAGTTCATGCGTCAATTTTCAAGGTCAAAGGATAACAAAACGAACTACAAAACAAGGTGATACTTTTTAATCCAATTTTTAGGTTTAAATATTTCATTGACTATCCTTTTCTTTCAATGTTGTTTCCACCATCATGCTTCAAGTCATCAAATACGCTTATATAACAACTATTTCAAATAACTATTGATGCAATTACTATTTGGTTTTTTTTTTTGGCAATATGTACATCTGTCATTTCATTTCATGCTTTTGTTTATTAGGTGTAGGATGTTATAGCCAACTTGGATCTGCCTCAACCAAGCAACAAATTAGTAGACTCCAAAGAAAAAACAAAGGCATGTCAAGAAGGGGAGTTGGATCTTTTGAAATTGGAAAGGCAGTTAGACAAATTGAAGACTTTGGTGGAAGATAAACAACAAATGGCTATTCAAGGACAAGCATTGTTCAATGAAGCAAATAATGATTGTCGAATTCTAGAACAGGAATTAGACAAATGTCTACTACAATTGCTTCAATCACAAAAAGAGTTGGAAAATATTCAAATCTAATGAAATGAAATGAAAGGAGGCATTGGGATGATGTTTAGGCTTAAGCCCATTATGCTCTTCGACAACCCTTGTGAGGAATGAAGGACTTTCATCATTTTCAAACCATGCGATTATTGCAATGAAGGGTTTCATTGCATAGATGTTGTTGTCACATCTTGTAAACACACATTCTATCCTTTTTGCCTTGGTGCAATGTTGAAGCAATCTAACAAATGTTGCATCTGCAATGTGAAGTTTCATCCCAACTAGTGGACAAGTTGGGGATTTTGAAAACTTGATGAGGACTTAGTTGAATTTGCAAAACAAATGAAACTTGCCAAAGTTCAGCATGACAAAATGCTAAAAGTTAAAGAAACAATAACAATTAAATAATATTTGAGTCCAACAAGTGCATGCCATTCACCTTGGTTGGTCTTACCAAGCAAGGGTGGTTGTGTGTTTTTAGATTTCCATGCTATAGATTTTTGCTTATGTTCTCTACTACAAAAAATTTGTCCATGTGATTTTTGTTGCAGAAACATTAGAAAAGAAACAAATAAAGTTTGGTGACACAAGTTCCATGGGGGTGTTCTTTTACAAGGCACAAAGTGACAACACCCATGCATCAAATTTTGTGTTGTTTCACCCACTAAATCCACAACAAATGTAATGCCACCCCTTGGTATGCTAGGTGCGATTAATGCTAATGATGACAAAACAACAATAGTAAATAATCCAAACTTTCCTATTCCTTTGAAGTGGAAAGGGATGTTACTAGGACCTTCAATGAAGAGGAGTATGTTTCTGGACTCATGTGAAAGCCATGAATCAACATGTGGGATGAAAGGACTAGCCACAAACCTTACAAAAAATGTTGAATCAAGTATATTCCCTTATTTCGGTCCATATTGGAACATTTGTGGTTGTTCTTTGATTCCAACATTTTTTTTATTATTTGTGAACTGATGTAACTAATGTTTGCATTGCATTTTGCAAGTAATGCTAACATGGCTAATGTTGGGAAGAAAAAAAATGGGAATGTTATTCTTAACTCTTTAAGAACTTGTGAAGAAGACCCTCCAGAGCAACACAACCCAACTATCAAGCAAGATGCCACAACAATTGTAATTAGCAGCTTACCCATGGAATTGCTAATTAGTTCATAAGAAAAGACGATTGCCATTTCTAAATAGTTATTAAATCAGTTGCTTCATGGACAAAAGTTCATCTAATATGCATGCCCAAATAAGAATCGAACTACTTATTATCATAATTAGCGACACTTAACCCTTTTAACAAAATGCCATTATGATGGTTATTTACCCTTTGAAAAAGATATTTTGCATGACCACTACCATAGTACCTCGGCCATTTCAACACATGTCCATCAAATAATTAATTAATTTTGAAACTTCATTTCAACAAATGAAATGTTCCTAAAATGGGTACATTCACAGTATAATGTGCCAAGGATTGTGTTGATTGTCTTTAATTTCTACATTTTTCAACTTTGAAAAATTGTTATAAAAGTTTGAAAAATCAATTTTTAATTAGGTTTATTGCACCATGTTTTATTATTAATGAAATTTCATCCCAAAGAATTTTGTGCGATTCCCAATTGTTTTAATGGTCATAAAATAGTGGAAAGTCTATAGTTGAATATTACTTTTCATTTTGCTCATCCTTAATCCTATGCTAAATTTAACCATTCATGCTCCAAATGATTTTAACTTTTGCAAATTTCTTATTTTGGGCCATTTTAAAAATTAATGTGAAAAGGTTGAAATTAAATACATACTTTTGAAAATAATTGTGGAAACAAGGAATTAGATTTAGACTGAGCAAGGAAATAAATGTGCTACACCCTTCTAGGCTTTTCATGTTGTAGTAATGTAATCCTGTAATTTTGTAATAATGTTTTCAAAACTTAAAATACAATGGACTTTACTCTTCATGATTAAAATTAGGGGACAAGATATTCAAAATAACCAAAACAATGTGACATACTTCATGAATATCTTTATCCCTTCAACTATAAAAAGGAAGATGACTAATATAATTTTGAGTCAGAATTTGGTTCAAGATCCATCACAATTTACATAGTATACACCAAAACTTACATTTTTATAAAATTGATCACTTTCATTATATTATAAAGTCCATTGATCCTAAAAGGAGCCAACAACATAGGCTCCTTGGTGAACATATGACATTGCTCAAACACAATGTTTAGGAAAAAAATTAATTTAATTTAATTATGTTTTTAAAGTTCAATAAATATTCATTTAAGGTTTTTAGACATGTCCACATTTATTAAATTATTTTCAAATTTATCCATATGCTAATTCAATATATGAAAAAAATCCCCATACAAATACAACACACAATTTCAACATTATTTTAATTTATGAGTCTTGCAAACATGTAAAAGAAGGATTTATTATGCATGAAGTGGTTCCTTAAAGAGAGAACACATGTCCGTCCAATCTAGAACTACATTAAACTTTCCAAATTGCCAAGACCTCCAATGTCCATCTCCTAAATCAAGACATTTTTGTGTACCATGATTATGGGTGTTCATAATTCCCTAAAACCTTAACCTATAATTGGGAAATCCAAAATCATGTTTTTATAACTTTTATCAAGGCATTTCCAAGGTCATATCAAGTTAATCTTTGGATCAAGGTTTGAATGACAAATCTTATTCAAATTGTGAATATTCTTCATTTTTAGAAAGGATTTGAAAAATATCATATTAAGTTTTAGGTTTCCATTTTCAAAACAAAATTTACATACTTGGTGTTATTATGATTGGAGAGCCCATTCTAGTTCAATTCGTGGAGTTAGAAGCCTTTTGGCCATTTGAAAGGTTGAAAACCAAATTGTCAAAATGATTTGTGACCACTTAATCATCTAACAAAAGGGCCAAATCAACTTTAATTGATATTTGTTTAGAAATTTATGTCCAAGAGGTAGAGGTTTGCCTTTCAAATCTTTTTATTTGGAAGTGAAATGAACAACCATAATATATTTTTTCCTTTATTGATTTTGTAAAAAAAAAGCTCTAGCTAAACAAATCACAAAAAAAAAATGACGGGTGCAATCATACTAACATGTACCATTGGCAATTGTAACCACTATTTAACTTTTTGAATTTTGAATTGTAAAAAAAAATAAAATTATAGATACAATAAATTTTTTACAAAATTTTATTTTGAATACATTATGTACACATCATAAAAATTTGAAATCAATCTAATGAGTGAAAAATACGTATTTACACTTTTAAGGACTTACATAACCATCATTTAAAAACAATTTTGACACTAAAAGCACAATTTGAAAAAAAAATTCTAACATATTTTTGGATATTTTTAATATACACCTTAACATAATTGTATCAAGAAAACTTATAAGGTTTTTAATTTTTGTTGAAAGAAATATAAAAAAGATTTAAAAGAATATTTTTCAAAAAAACAATGAAAAAACAATGGTCTAAGGGAGCACATGTGGCTCCTTATAACATGGTTAGACCTTGACTTCTCGTCTAAACTTACATTCCTCAAGCAAAAAACGTATCTAAACCTAAAAAAACACCCACACACACATTTAATTCAATCTTATGTGACATTGATCTATTTATTATATAAATTTTTAAAAATCAATTACAAAAACATCTTGAGGTGCATAATTGATGAGTTTGTTTAGTGCATTTTGGGAATTATGTCCAAAATTGTGTAGTACATAATGTCCTTGTAAATTGGATTTCAAATATTTTTCCATGAAAATTTTTCATTTTTTTTATATATTTAAAGTCATTGGTGAATGTAGGTGTCCCATTTCATCATTTTCAGACATAAATTGAAGTGCACTATAATTAAAATTTTGAAAAATGTTGCTAAAATGTACTTTGTGACATTTTTGTGTGTTCCACCTTAGTTTGTAATGCAATTTTGTGTGTTCCAAGTGTGATTTTGGAGTTAAGGGTTACACCTTTTACTGCATAATTGCTCCCATGGAGGAGTTTGTTGGGTTGTTGACCTACTTGGTAGTTCCTAAAATTATTAAACACCATCAAGTGTGTGGGAAGTTCTACTTACATTAAACCAGTGTTGTTGCTCCACACACAAATGACTTTTAATTTTCTTGTTACACTTCTTGGGTTGTTGTTACTAGTAATAGCAAAAATGTGTGTCAAAATCAATTTCAAGGCTTGGCAAGTCGCCATTCAAGCTCTTATACCATGTCAATGTTTATTAGGCCTTTTTTTCTTTAGGGAAAAGGTGTAGGAGGACCATTTGTGGCTTCTCTATAGGAAAGATTGGGTGGGCCCATGTTGGGCTTGGCAAGTGTCTTGCTAATGAAACAACAATCCATTGTGTTAGATCATGTGAACCTAATTTGGGTGAACAACCAACTTTTAAAATGAGCAACAAGATGGAATGTTCAACTAAATGTAGCTTCCAAATGGAAGTAGGTTCAAAACTTGGAGTGAGTTCAAAAGAATGAAATCATACTCCTACATGAAGTGGAAGCGTGTGGGAATCACAAGGAAATACTCCCAAAGCTCCCAAGTTCTACTCCCATTTTAAAAGATGGGACTCACAAGGTGTTTTGAATCTTGGGATCAAGTTTTGAAAATCAAATCTTGTAAAAAATGAAACCTTTTTAAACCAATGAAGAGTTCTTAAAAATTATTACAATATAATCATGTTATATTTTCAACACAAAGGTCGTGAATGCAAGTCATATGGCCAATAGAAAGGTCAAGGGTGAAATTGACCAATTATTTGTCATTTTAAAAAATCAATTCATGTAAGAGAATTTTCTATGATGTTAGAAAGATATTTTTGAGGGCTACAACTTTTCTATTTCCTTATTGTTGTATTTAAACTATAAGGAAATATAAACTGACGTGTTTTTTAAGGATAAAATTTTAGCATGTTTGAAAAGTGACTTCCATGTTTGGGTTAGGGTTCATAGGAGGATGATAATGCCAACTTTAAAAGTTTAATCCACATGTGTTTCCATGATTTTAAGAAAAATGCAATTAAATGTATTTATAGAACGATTATTTTTGAACAAAAGTAAACATTTCAAGTTTTTTTTCAAAAAAATTGAATTGTTTGAAACCCTCAATGATATTTTATACATAAAATTTATCAAACATAATTTCTTCAACATCGTTCTAAATACAATAATTTAAATCCACAATGTATACAAGTAATCCCAGACAATGCATGTCCAATCTTCATGAAAATGTGACCTTGTTTTCTCATGCACAACCAAAAAATATTTTTCTTTGAAAAATTTCTTCAAATTATGTAATTTTAGTGATAAAAAACATATTCAAATATTTTAAAAATATTATAATTTGGATAACCAAATTAAAAGATAGATTCAATTTTTTGTCAATACCAAGCCATCATAATCATTTATAAATGGCCATAAAAAAATTCAGTATTAATGGTTTAGTTTATGCAAAACAAAGATCCAACAAGCTATAAACTTATATATCAAAAGAATTGTAAGTAAATACACTTGCAAACATGTACAAATAGAGTCTACTTTTATCAAAACACCACATCTCTTTGTATTCCAAAACTTTTCCCAAATACTTTTTCTTCTAACCTTTGCCAAAATTAATGTAGAAAGAATATGGAATGAAAAAGGTTCCCCACCACCCATAAACACATGGGTTTCCTCATCCTCTCCTAGATTTTCTCACCATATTTTTCCAAAGTCCATTTACTAACTAGCTTTCTAAAAAACAATCTTCTCCTAAATCAATGGAAATAATTTCCACCTATTCACCTTTTGGACGTTCAATCATTACAATTTTTTTTTAAATAATGAAAATGATCAATTATCCTACTAAAATAATGAAGGTAATTTTCAAGCACTCGTACCTATTTCTAATAAATTGGAATTACTAGATTATCACAATGATATTTTCCATGATAATTATATTCTCAAATTAAAATTTGATTATATGTCTACCCTATAGGTAATTTATACACAATAAATAAAATTTAAACAATTATTTAATACTCTAAAGTATCTCCTTTAAATAATTGTAGCTAATTTAACACATCCTATGAAACGTGGCTACTTCCCAAACTATTGTTTCTTGCCCTTGAAGTTGTTGACTACATTTTTGGTTACCACATTGCATTCGAAAAAAAAAAGGAGACTTAACATACTTATTATCTAAGGACAACATTTGGATATATTCATATTCATGCTATTGAAAGCTCTTCATTTTTTCAAAAAAAAATTATTTCAACAATATTTAATGCTAATTATCAATCAAAGGTGCAATAGTTCTCATTGAAATGTTTTTGACAATAAAATCATAACAAAGTAAACTTCATAGAGAATGAAGGAGGTTTGCAAAAGGAAACATATACACATGCTAGATTCACATAGACAAAAAAATACATATGGATCAAGGTCATTTTTATCAATGAATGTTATACCATCCATGTTGTGAAATTTTGTCCATGTCATTGAATTTATTCCATGTGATGCATTTCATATCCATGTTGTCAATGCCATTGAGATTGTGATTTTCAATTAGGAAATTCATTGTCATCCATGTCGTAGATATTAAATTTCATGAAACATAAGTTCATTTGTTAAAGATGGTTTATCCCATCAATCCATTAAAAAAAAGAATTTTGTGGTCAATTCCATTTATGACTAATGTTTCATGTATTTGCCATATTGTTGATGTTTATTTGAACTCCTTTTGTTTCATTTGGATGTTGTCAAAGTTCATTTTTTGGCAACTTTTCTTTCTTCTTTTGTCCCAAATTTTCTCTTCTTCATTCTATCACTCCACCTATTTTTTCCTTTTTCCATCCCAAAGTACTTCTCTTTAAAAATAGATTACATGGATGCAAAAAATACATCCTTATTACATGTGCCAAGAAAGCCAATGATGAAAAATGTGAATTTTGATTCATCGTAAATGATTCTATTTTATGTTTTGTGTGTGTTTTTAGGGATCCCCCCCAAAAAGAACCCTAGGCTAAGGAGGAAATCCTCCTATTTATATGTTCTTGGGTTCCCACAAAATTTCATTTATGTACATGAAGGTTCCCATATTTGTGGGTTCTAATGAGGTTCAAAAATACCCTTTAGCTTTTGGCCTCAAATGGCCCTCTTTCAAGAAAACACACAAAATGCAAAAACCTTGCTTACAACATAAAGTAAGGGTCACATAATAGGTAGGGCATTTGGAACTAGAATTTTTTTAAAGATGGATGCTTTCAATCGACTAGAGGGTACCAACTAGTGGTGTGCGTAAGTGTGAGTAATCATATATACACTATGAGAAAAAAAGGCGTTTTGCAACTAGCTTGCAATTAAAATTTAAAATTGTGATGACCATTTGCAACTCATTACATTTTTACACCTATGAGTGTTTTTAGACAAGTTGCATTAGTTGAAAAGGAGTTGTTGCAATTAAATTGTATATACAATCACACTCTAGTGCAATTCATTGCAATTTAGTTGCAACAACTCCTTTTCAACTAATGCAACTCTTCTATGACTACAACCATAACATTGTGCATTAATGTCACTTTTCATCCATTCATCAAAATTTAACGTGTGGCATTATGATGATATTTTGGTGATTTTTTTGAAATATTGATATCCATCGTCCATTATGATTATTCATTTTAGATGGTCTTAAATTATGACATGTGGCACAATCAAAAGTTCCCATGTCGCATATTAATTGAATTTTGAAAACATATATATGTATACAAATACCTAAGTAGGTCAATACATATCCATAGGTAGGTAAGTTGGTAGCTCCTATATACCAACCTATGTACTTACCTACTTACTTAGGTAGGCATGTAGGTAGGAAAGTAAAAGGGTAGGTGAACTAAAAAGTAGCCACATAATTTTTAAAATTTTGTTTTGTGTTTTGCTTTTAGGGTTAAGCTTTATGAACTCATCCCAACATGGCACATGTATTTTAATGTGAGAATACAAGAAAAGACAACTCCTTTATATAGTTTGTGAGATGAGATGGTGAAAACAAAGCATATAGGTTGAATATTTTAATTGCACCCTAGTTGCAATTGAGTTGCAACTACAAAAAACATGTTTAATTTTAATTTTGTAATTAATCTGAATTTTATAATGAATTATCTGACATAATTATTTGAATTATTTGATATAATTCAGATAATTAGTTAGTTAAATAATTCAGATAACTAATTATCAAAATAAATGTCAGATAATTAATTATCAAAGTAAATATCAGATAATTAATTATTGAAATAACTATCAGATAATTAATTACCAAAATAACTATGAGATAATTAATGATCTAAATTCAAATAAAACTCAGTAATTACTCACCTAAACAAAAAAAAATTAATATGCAAACTATTTGAATTAACTAATCAAATTTAAATAATTAGTTGGTTAGTAAAATTTGATAATCATTTGTTAGATAATTAATTATCTGAGTTTTTATATGTATTTATCTATTATCTAAATTAACTAATAAAGTACTATTTAAATTAGATTACTAAAATTCATATGAATAGTTTAATATTAAATTTAACTAATTGGTTCATAGCAATTAATTATATTACATATTAATTACTAATTAATAAATAATTTACAATAATTTATTATGAAATAATAAATAATAAACATGAATTTTAGTAGAAGACATTGAAGTATATAAAGACATATCCATATGTCCACCCTTATTGAATGTTTAATAGAATATACACATTTCCTTTAATTTCAAAAATTGTTTGAATTAGATTGATTAATTTAGATTAATGGCTAATTATTTAATTTAGCTTTTAGTTCATAGTAATTTTAAATGAATATTTGATAAATTATTTTTTAATATTAAATATTAAACATGCAACAAGATGCAACCCTTGTGTTGCCAAGGAGCTATCCACAATTAAACAAATCGACTATTATCAACTTCGCACTTGCTCATGTAACCTAGAAAAGTTTTAGGTGTGTAACCTTGAACACCTTGATGTACCTTGGATATAAATATTTTAAATATAATTTATGTAACAGTGGGATCCAATTTGAGGTTTACAAATTCACACTTTATATGGATAATGAATTGATAATATTTTATTAGTGGCCAAGTAATGACACCATAATGGTCATCCAATTGTAAAAAAATGCTAATATTGTGGCCATGTAGTGGCATAGTTGTGACATAATAGTGGGCAATTAGTAATACAATAATGGTAACTTAGTAGCAACATAATGGCCAACCAACTACATGAATAGATTTCATAGTTGAAAACCGATTACAAAGTTTATACTTCATGGATGGTGGGAATGTAGACATATGATGTTATTGCACACATGAAAGTTATAGGCTAATTGTAGAAAAGTTGTTCAATGTGTAGCTCATTTTTAAAAGTCCTAACTTAGTTGCATGTTACAACTACAATGCAATTCCTCAAAAAATTTAACATAATTGATTACATGCAAAAATATGATGTGTATAAATTATCATATATGAAACACATTTAAAATTACAATGTAACTATCGAAAAATTAACATATTTTTTAAAATGATTTTTTAATTATTAAATCATTATATAAAATGTAGTTGCATAGGAATTGCATTATGGAGGATGTAGTTGCAACACATTGTACTTGAATGAGTTTTGAGCTTTAGTTGCCAAACATTGTGATATTCATAGACACAATTTTTCATAATGATACGACATGTAAATGTTGTGTAAATGTAAATCATTTACACTAACAAGTCAGATTTCTTTACACTTATATTATTGCCATGTTAAAAAAATAATTACACACACACAAGGCCAATGTAAATATTTGTCAAATGCATTTACATAGCTTCATGTAAATGTTTTGGGGTGTGTAAGTGTATATATTATATACCTTTAATGACCATATCTTCTTGCAAATCCATATTAATTAATTATGGGTGCATCCCAAAGTTTTATTTTATTTTATTTTGCAATTCACCACTTTGATTGGTCCTTCATAAAAAATCATGGTACTTTTGTATTCCCCAAACATTAGCATTTTCTACCAATATGGGATTATGGTGGTGTTTTTCCAAGAAATATCTTGAATGCACATTTTGACACACCTCATTGCTCAAATACAATTTGTATTACTAATATTATTTTTATGAGTAGTATTCAATAATAACTTTTATTATTAAGTATTACTTATTGTAAGCTTTATAGAAGTTCAAGTGTTTATTTTCTTATAATTGTCATTCATATTAATTAGTTTAGTTAATTGTGGTGCATCCCAAAGCACAATTTTTTTATGGTTTTTCTTTTGCAATGGGCCATTTGCTCAACCTTTCACCAAAAACATTGTGAAATCTCCCCCTCCCCAAATAAAAATTATATTTTTTATATTGTTTTACATTTACGCTATTTTACACAACCTTGTAAAATCATATAAATGTATTTTTTTACACTTACACATTTTACATGGCCACATAAAACCATATAAATGTTTAATTTACAGTTACATTATTTTACATGGACACATAAAATCATAGAAGTGTATTTATTTTTACATTTACATTGATTTACATGGCATAAAATAAATTTACATGACATGTTTCGTGTTGTACATTTGCACTTACACTTGCATGAATGTAGATGAATTTTAGACACTTGAACAAAATCTAAGTCTTAAACCATCACTCTTTGGTGAAATTATACCAAACCCCTTCTAGGTTTCAACGTGGTTTTTAGGGTTGATGATTGTGATTTTCAAAAAATCAAACACACAATTTTGATATATAATTATGGTTTAAAAAAAAAACCCCTATTTTGATATATAACCATAGTCGTTTTTTTGTTTTTGAGGAAGTCAAATAATCACTCAAAAATCCACTAGTCATTTCATAAACCTAACAATTCTTTGAAGTTTTTGAAATAATTGGGATTGATTTTGATTTTTCAAATATTTGGAACCAAAAGTTCTTCAATTCTAAATGTATTCAAATACCTCAAACCAATTGTTTCTTTGATTCTGATTTTTAAAATATGTAGAATCAACAATTATTTTTAAAGATCAAATACCCACCCAAAACTAGTACCAACTACCGACAACAATGGTTCAAGGATTGAAAAATAAGCCCCTCTTGTATGTATATCCATTTTTAATCTCTTCTATTTATCTATTAAGCAAGGTTGTTTGTGTCACATTCAAATCTCCCAAACTATGGTGCCCTTTGTCATGCTCTTGGTACCATTGGAAAGCCCTTCATGAGTAAGGGTGCACTAACATTAATTGTTATTGTTTAAACCCGTGGTGCAAGTGTTATTGAATATTAAACAAATTTTGTCAAAAAATTCAACAAAATCAAAAATAAATATTAAAAAAAAATTGGAAGAAGCTCTTGGGTATTGTTGGAAAGGCCTTGACAACTGGATTTCATGGAGGTGATTTTGTAGGTTTTTAGACCTAAGGTGGTGGCGATAGTGAATTTTGAATCATTTTTTTATTGGAAATTAATTTAATATTTAAATATTTTTCTCACAATTGAGTTCTATTGTCAAGGGTCGTAATCACACTTGGACCAACTGCACAAGCCACACTAGTTTATATTATAGGGTTTAGGGTTAGGGTTTAGCTTTTATTAAATAGTGTAGTTTGGAAGGTACTCTATTTTCTCAGTATGGAATCTTCTAAATAAAATAATTATTCCACAACTCAATGGTAGTACAAATTTAAAAAAAAAAATATTTTAATTTTTTTTAAAACAATTTAATTTTAAATTTTTTTATAAATTTTTTTTAAAAAATTAAAATTTTAAAAATGTTGAAATAGTAAGTACAAAAAGATGAGTTCAGGCTATAAATATTTCAAAAAATGAAAATCACTAGTCATTTACAGGTAGCCGTTAGCAGTTCTGACGGCTGCAGCACAGCACCGTTAACCGGCTGACCATTTATATACCCTCC
>Ga0116230_10002115_pt1 | contig 19116 bp, 13 predicted proteins | sample S1TSphfallax_3_FD_88678 | JGI IMG/M metagenome (GOLD analysis project Ga0116230, IMG submission 88678) | Host-associated microbial communities from peat moss isolated from Minnesota, USA - S1T2_Fd - Sphagnum fallax MG | ecosystem: Host-associated > Plants > Peat moss > Unclassified | place... | reverse complement strand
GATGTTTCTCAAACAAAACTCAAACTCCTCAGATGTTTCTCAAACAAAACTCAAACTCCTCAGATGTTTCTCAAACAAAACTCAAACTCCTCAGATGTTTCTCAAACAAAACTCAAACTCCTCTGATGTTTCTCAAACAAAACATGTGTAAAAGGCTAGACGAATCTTTCTAGTGTATGCGAAGGACATCTTACACACATTAAACTCTGCCTCAATGAGATGTCATGCAAGAGCAACTACACCCATGTTTGAGAAGAGACAATGCAAAACTATTTTTTTACATCTAAGTTTAGGTCTTCACTTTTTTCCTGTCACCATTAAAACTTCAACAAATATGTGGGGAGCAAGCCTCATGATATAGGCCTATAAGAGAAAGGAGCAGCAGGTGGGTCCATTTGACCTACTCTTCTCTGGTAGGTGTTAGGCATTGTTAGGCATAACCCTAAACCCTAAACCCTTTTACCAGCTTTTAGCAATCTGTGTAGAAATGCTGAGCTAAACTAGCACATTTTGACTCGTCTTCTCGTCCAGAACAACCTCCTTCTGGGGCCCTTTTTTTTTTCAAGGATTTTGTGATGCATTCAAAGGGGCAATCATCCAGAAAATAATTTAGCCAAATTTGGCTATATACTAGATTGTGAGATTGAAAAGAAAAGAGAATCCTTCTTATAGTCTTGGCTACCTACTTTTGGAAGTCGAGGTTTGAAGCGAAAAGATGAAAGTAGTAATTGCAGGGATGTATTTGTTGTCTCTTGTTCTTTTCGTTCACGTTTTTCATCGTCGTTGCTCAGACCCACCTCACTTGTCAAAAAAGAGCAGGCGATTACAGGCGATGGTCAGTAGCGATGCCTGGCCACACAACGTGAGAGAGAGAGAGTGAGAGAGAGAGAGAGAGAATTTCTCAGTGTTTGTTGCCTTGTTACCAGTGCTAGAATAGACAAACGGCTTGTTTTTTTGTTTTCCTCGCTGCAATTAGGAGTTGTGAGAAGTCTTTGTAGGAGATTGTTGTTCGAGTTTGAGAATTATGGAGAAGGAGAAAGAAGGAAGACTTTGTCGAACTTTCGTGGAATTCTAAGGCATAGATAGTAATAAAACTGTAGAAGAAACTGCGTCCAGGTTACGATATATCATCAACATCGTCATCATCATCTTCGACATGTTCTTCCTACGGCAGTAAGAGATCTGCATTGTGCTGTGGCGAAATGTAAACTTCCATTGAACAGGATGCAGAAGAGATGAGAAGGTGCAGGAGTTTCTAAGAACGAGGCGGAGGAGTGGCGCCTCCATTGAGTGAAGGCAATTGTCTCTGAATTGCCGGGGATTTGAGCGTCGCTCTTTGCCGATGCAACAAGCCAGCATGCCGCAGCCCTGTGCAATGGTGTCTGACGCTCGCGTTGCGCTCTTTGTTCCGCTGCGTTCCTCTTGGTTGGGATCTTCCAGCGTTATCTCTAGCAGCAATTCGTCGAAATTCAGACTCGTAAGTAGCTTTACAGCCACACTGTCATTCGGCATCGTCGTTGCTTTGGATAATACTCTACAGCGAGGCAATCTGGTCATTGTAGGCAGGAACTAGGGCAGAAACAAAGACTGTTTTCTGTACATGTCTTTCTGATGTTGTGCAGCATAGGCCCAAGTTTATGGTCATGGCAACAACAGTAACAGGCGCAGGCAGGACCATGGAGGACCCCAGTTTGAAAGGTCAGCTGCAAATCAGTGTACCAGCATATGATGCACTGCCTCCCATCCAAAGCCACAAGCGTGTTGTCCTAGTACGACATGGTGAGAGCACATGGAATGCTGTCGGACGCATCCAAGGGAGCTCCGATTTTGCAGTCCTGACTCACAAGGGTGAGATGCAAGCAGAAACCTCCCGCCAAATGCTACTTACAGATGCGTTCGACACCTGCTTCCACAGGTTTTTTCTCTGAACTCAACTCAACTCGCACTAGTCTTGCATTTGGTGTACATACTGTGTGCATTTTCTGACATCCTAAACATGAAGTAGACATGCACACTGATGCCATGGACAACCAATAGTAGAAAGGGAATTTTGTTGAACCTGATAGTTTGTTGGGTGCCATGAAGTCCACTTGCAAGGGCCAAACGCACTGCTGAGATAATCTGGGGCATTCGCAAGAAAACCATGATATCTCTTGACAACCTTCGTGAGATTGATCTATATTCCTTTCAGGTATTACAGTGCTTTAAAAAACTCTAGAGGAGGATCTGCCAGCTACTATAGAGTGCCAGTGTGTGTTTACTATGCATATCCTCGCCTACTTGATTCTGCAAAGTGTTCTCTTATCTGTGAAACCCAAAGGGAGTTCGCATGTGCTTTTTCAACAGGTTCCTTTTAGTGTGCGAACTACTTTTCTTTTTCTTTTCTTTTTTTGTTTTAATTCTCCCAATTGATGTGGGTGCCAAGTTTCAATAGAACATTTCTATTTGATGACCACATTTCCGCAATTTCATGTGGACCTATCATTCCTTGGCATGCAGTCTGCCATGGTTTGATCAGCAGTTCCCAGGTCACTTGGAAATCTGGAGCAAGTAGTGTCAGGCTATTTCTGGCTGTTTATGTGTACATTTCTATCCCACCAGGGCCTTATGAAGAAGGAGGGTAAAGAGCTGTATGGGGACGCTTACCAAACATGGCAGAAAGATGCAGCAAACTTTGTGATCGATGGACATTATCCAGTACGGGAGCTCTGGGTGCGTGCCCAGAATTGCTGGAGGAGCATTCTTGATAACCAAGGGAGCTCCATTTTGGTTGTGGCTCACAATGCTGTCAACCAGGCTCTTGTTGCCACTGCAACAGGTGTTCCTGATGTTCTTGCATACCTTCAACAGATTTCTTCATATAGAGTGGGGATTTGGATAGTATCTCCCCTAATGTAGTTTGTCTTGTTTAGGTGCTAGTAAAAATTGTCATGTGCAACAACACAATCGGAGTTGTCTTTTATTGGGGTGGTTTACATCATTCAGGACTTGGACCAGAGTACTTTAGGCAGCTGCTGCAGAGCAACTGTGGTGTAAGCGTGCTGGACTTCACTCCAAGCCACAGTCATGATGGCCCTCCATATGTCTGTCTGGACAGACTGAATCAGGCACTCCATCTACATCCTCTGCATTGTATTCCATATTTTTTTTAAGGAAAGTTTGCAGGCATTATTTCACTCTTACATTATGCATGTTGCAACTTATTGCTATCAATATATGACACACAGTAAGGGATCTTAATATTGATGCAGAATGCTGGGCTTGCAGACACCAAGCCCACCATTAGTCCAAGGAGGAGGGCGAAAGACATGTACCCGCATCCTGCTTGTGTGCCATGGGGCTACTGACAGCTCTCTCCAGGTTTGGAACTTCTGAACTCAAGAGTTTGATTCAACACTAGGCAAGACAGTGGACCACATACAGATAATGTTTGCCCCTGCATGTCTGGTTGTGTATACATTGCAGGCACCTTTCTGTTGTCTCTCTATTGCATTTCTTCACATGTCCAAACTCAAATGGGAAAGCTGCATGGAAAGTTTCAGAATGTTAACATAGTTTTTTTACATTGGCCATTCTGCTCACTAAAAGTAGGTTCGTTAAAGTGTGGAGTCACTTAGTTTGATGGCAAGTTAGGCTGGTTTTGTCTAAAGGCCATTTTCTGTACAACTGTGTTGCCTGCTAACCCCTCTCTAGTAGCAGATGAATTGTACTGAACAACTGGTCAAGTCTAGATTGTACATTTGTATCAATACAAATGCATGTGCTGATTGGCCATCATGTGAGCTTTTCCTTGCAGAAACGGTTTCCAGCTTCAGAAAACGAGTCACTGAACATGCTGGGAGTCATTCAGGTCTTGATCTCTCTCTCTTCATGCTGGGTGAATCTCATCAGGGAGAAGTGAAGAATATCACTACATTAGGCAGAAACCTCTTCTGCCATACAGGTGAACTGAGCAGCTTATGTATTGGGTTAAAGCGAATGTAGCTGATGTCAGCATGTTTTGACACAGTTTGATTTCAACCATTAATTGGGATCAATGTCAGCGTCTATATGCCACAAGCTGAGATGCTTGCTTGTAAAAGGGCAAGTAGAAAATAACCTTATCCTCACAAGCCCTTTGCAGGTTGAGTGAGAATACTATTGACTGTTCTAATTAGCTGTGCCTCTTGAGTGCCAGCTGACATCATGACAGCATCTTACTGTTGTTGCTTCCAGAAATACAACAGAAACGCAGGACACACAGTTTTTGTAGAACACTTAGCCCAAAGTGTTTAGCAGACTAATTTGTACTTACTGATGAACCTGGTCAGGATCTAATGAAATAATTGTGGAATGATGACAGCTAGTCACTGCCATTCATGATGAAGGTGGTGATCTGATACCTTATGAGTGACACTAAGTTAAGTTGTTGTGTCTGTTTTGGTTTAGCCAGTCTTTTGAGAGTGAATCTCTTTAATTGTGATGGTTTGATTCAACCGTCAATTAGATGCAGAGACAAAGGTTGAGTCTCCATATCTATTTTCTGGATGTTTATTGATCAGTGGCATGTATTTGATACTCCCAGCACAGGGTGAAGTGAACTGTTGCTGGGATTTCTCTGAACATAGGGAGCTCTCTTTCTAGTTTTCTTCTATTTTTTAGACAAAGTCCTTTAGTGGGTCTGGTTGGTTGGGGAGGGTATGTTCTTTGATATTCTAGACATCTTTGTATATTGGAACCAGGCTAAGGTGATGGTTAGGTCTGCTGGATGTTTGTGTGTGAACAGGCACGAAAAGTTGCAGAGCTGTTGCTGGATATAACTGTGGACTTGCTGGTCTCTGGTCCTGCTGATTGCTCCAAATGCACAGCAGATCATATAGCTGAGGTATCAGAATTATGATTTTCCAAGAGGAAGAAGGGTTGCTATAGTGGCTTCACTGTAGAATTGGTCTTGATGTACTTAATACCAAAAGTGTTAACACAGCATGTTAACAAAACCAGTTTTTTAATACAGAAACTTCATTGAGACACTGATCACTATGTTTTTAACAACACAGTATGCAAGGCAATCCAGGAGTAACAATGGATGTGCAGGTACAAGAGGCAGCTGACTGCCTTGGTGTGAATTGCCAACCAAGATATGTGGAAGTCAAAGAAGTACCAGAGCTTCGTGACATAAACTGGGGTGACTGGCAGGTCAGCATCTTCTGACAATTTGTTTTTTAAAAACAGCAGTAGTCTTTGTACATTCCAAATGATAGAGAAATGACTTCCCTTCACCAACTGAAGCACTCTTACAGATGCTACTTTTTCTCAGGCAACATTTGATTAAACCTCTCTCACTGCCGCAGTTCTTGAATTAGTAGTAAAGGTATAACAAGTTGAGAAGTGAAGAGGCTGTAAGATGCTCTCTGTTCTATGAAGAAATCCACTGTTTAGAAACCTGGCAAACTACATATGACAGCTGACAGTGATTCCAGCTTTAGGCTGATTACACCCTGCAGCATATACATTTAGTGAACTCAGGTTTTTTATTGCAAAACCAGCAAATTTTCTGCTGGTAATGAGTTGGCAAATTTGTGCTGTTTTCTTGGCAATGCTCCAGCAGGGTACTGTATGCTTCTTAGACATGTTAACTCCTCCTATTCTTGTGATGGAACCAAATAACTGCAGGGAAGACAGAAAGAAGATGTTGTGCAGCGCGAGAGGTGGCAAGACTACCTGCAACATGAGGACATTCCTGGTGCAGAGAGTCTCTCCCTGCTTTGGGATCGAGCAGGGCGGACCTGGCAGGCTTTACTAGATGAGGTGAAAAACTTGCCAGAAAAGGATGAATCCAATCCAGAGAAGACAGTGGTGGTGGTAGGACATGAAGCAGTACATGTGGCAATGTTGGGGCATTGCCTTCAACTCACACAAGCCTGTTTGGGCTCATTCCATCTGGACACTGGGAGCTTGAGTGTGATTGATCTACCAGATGGACCTTTAGGACAGGGTGTAGTCCGATGCTGGAACTACACAGCTCATTTAGGGCGTTGGGCAGTGCCTGTAACCCTCCCCACACTTGCTGATGAGGACTTTTGAGCCATTCTTTGTTGCTCTTGTATTTGTATTCCTCATTGTTCTCACCAAAGTGAGCTCTGTAATGTTAACATTAACACTTCTCCTTAACAAGCTGCTGCAGTTTGTCAATGCCATCCATTGATGAAGGATGAAACTCCTTGATGACCTTGAGGAACTTAAATAGTTTGCCAACCTCAGGTAAAAGTTGTAGGAATAGATTTGCAATTCGGACATTTGATGGAAAACAAATGTTCTGAAGTTACTTTGGAATCTGAAAGCATCATCAGGACATACTACACTGTCAGTCCCCTATTTGCTCAATTTGCTGACAGAGTGACAGGCCCTAGGGCAACAGGGCAAATGTTAGTGTACCTGGAGACTTTGGGAGAGGGGCTAAGAGTCAGCCCTTCCATTGTGACTACTACACTTTGTGGCCTCTGTGTTGTTAGTGGGGTGAAAGTGGTAGATGGATCTACAACTTAATTTGTTGTTGTGCTGACTGGAAATGCTTTGCCGAAAAGGAGTATGTGCAGCTTGGAGACATTTTTTGCTGACATCTATATCTCCCCTGATTCTCTGGACTTTGCACCCTACTACTGGACCTTGTGGAAGGGCCTGCTACTGCACCTTGCCGGGAATGCAGGTTTGAAGGATTCAGATACCCTTGTGTTTTAAAGGGAGGTGAAAGGAATGTGTAATGAATGGTTCAGCCCTGAACTGAACCCAATTGGCATATAATCAAATTGTGTTTGTGCTGATTGCTGTAACTTAGTTGCTGCTGTTTTGCTCTTGTTTGGAGGCAGTACTTGGTACTCAGAACAAAACTGTAGCTAAATCTATCATAGCAAGCCCCTGTTTCTGCTCTTTGAATGTAAAGGGACCCCCAAAGCACTAGACAGATTTATTAATTGATTCTTCAAGCCTTCAATTTAGCTCCAGTTCTGAGGCAAGATATGCAAGAAAGGTTGTGCGTGTTTCCAACTGAAAAGGACAAATATTTGTAGGAGTCAGGTCCATGATGGGGCACACCAGGCTGAGTCGCTCTATGATCTAAATGTGACCCTGAGAGTTGTGCCAAGAAGCTAAGGTTCCTGTTCCTACCCCTCTTCTGATTGTGAATCAACTGGGTGGAGAGCAAAGCTCTAGTGCTCCTCCTGCAGAAGCAACTGTAAGTTAATAATAGAAGAGGGATAGCATCAAAGAACATTGGTATGAAGCTTAGATTCTTGACATGATCCTGGGGTCACCTTTGAGTTCATAGGGGTAGGGAAACTGTATCCCATCTACCTGATTCCTGCCCAAGTACTATGTGATATAAACTTTGCTGAGGCTTCTGTTCCTCTTAAAGTAGCTCCTCCCATTAAAAGTATTTGAGCTTCTAACAATATTTTTTACCTCAAATTGACATAAACTTGATTGTACTTCATCCAAAAAGCAATGTGCACTAATGGAGCTGCTCTCAATTCTCGATACTAAGATCCTCATGCAACCCGCAATTGGATATGTTTGGAATGAAAACTTCATGTTTATGGTATTTGCATCTTCATTTCAATATAAGATAAATGTACAGAGCCTGAAGCATCACCAACTTTACCTCCTTGTAGGGGAGCTACGTTGGCATCTGGGCATCATCATGCAAGTTCTGAATCAGACACTGCACACGAATAAGCAACTGTTAAACGCACCACATAATCTGGCAAGCTGAGTTCAGGTCTCTAGAAGATCTCACAATTTGGGCAAAACCACTATAGAGCACGATGCAGCATGTTTTTCCTTGTTGGTGTCTTCATGTTCCTTGGAAGTTCAATAATCCTTCAATTCAAGAGACGCATTGATTGCTGAGTACTAGATGTTTTAATTCAAGTCTGGTCAAATCACATTGATGCAGCAGAGAATACTGGAAAGCACGAAAAATCAACTGTCGCCTTTTAACAAACAAGGACTAGGAACAGAAGAAGCGAGTGCTTCGATTTTGTGTAAACCCTAAACCCCTAAGCCCTTGTATCCAGTTGGAGAACACTCTACGGATGGACAGACGAGATCTACGGATGACGAATCGATGGACGGACAAGATCAGTGACTATCCATCGGACGGATGAGATTAATATATCCTTATGTAATGAACGGACAAGATTCATCATCACATCCACAAACCCTAACCGAAGTCTGTTAGGGTTTGGAGGTGGTAAGAACTTGGCCTCTTCGTGCTTTGCTGCTTTGCGTTTGCGGTTGTGCAGGGATTTGAGAGAGAGATAGAACAGAGCTGCAGATTCTCCTTTATAGTCAGCGCAAGCAGCAATGGTGACTCCTTTAGTGAAGCGCGATCTTGTGAAGAAGCGCATCAAGAAGTTCAAGCGCATGCAGCATGACCGCAAAATCTGTGTCAAGGTTTGTTATCGCCTCTCCATCCTCTTCCTCCTATTTTTCCTCTTCTTACCTTTTTTCTCAGTCGTAAATTCGTAGATTGGGGGTTTTTTTGTTATCGCCAACCGTGACATTTGCTTGGGGAACTTCGTGTTTATTGATGTATGGAATTCAACCCACGCTTGGTTGGATTATGTGCAGACAAACTGGAGAAGGCCAAAGGGTATTGATTCCAGGGTTCGCCGCAAGTTCAAGGGAACCACGCTGATGCCCAACATCGGGTATGGGTCGAACAAGAAGACCAGACACGTGTTACCAAGTGGTTTCCTCAAGTTTTTGGTTCATAACGTCCGGGACCTCGACCTTCTCCTCATGCACAACAGGTATGTAGAGGGTTTGATGGATTCAAAAGTTAAGACCATTCTTAACTGTGTTGAACTAGAATATCTTCAGATTCCCATTGCAGAGTCAAGTGGTCTTGACATCTGTATTGTCATTAGTAATTTCTTGGGGTTAGGGTTTTGTAGTGCAAATTAGAACCCTAAAATTAGCTGCACTTCAGAATGCTTCTGGGTATCCTCCATCTGAGTTTTCCTCTATCAGTAATGGCTATGTCTCAAGGAGCAGGGCATTTCCTTTCCATTACTTTTGGTGTGAAAACTAACTGACCAGCCTCATTGTTATGTTACCTCCATTTTTTTGTTGTGGAGTTCTCTCTGCAATCTCATAGATATAGAAAACTATCCAACCAGCCTCCAATCTTTCTGTGTTGTCTGACTTACACATTGGGAGGAGGATCTCAATGCTTGGTTTCTGATATCAATGTAGGTGAATGATTGATAGGAGGGCTTTATCTGTCCTGTACATGATTGCAGGAAGTACAGTGCAGAAATTGCACACAATGTCTCTACTCTGAAGAGGAAGGCAATAGTGGAGCGCGCTGCACAGTTAAATGTTTCAGTTACAAATGGGAGTGCTCGTCTTCGAAGCCAGGAGGATGAGTGATGTGTTGAATTCACCTCTATTTGAGAACTTGGAACAAATCTATTTCTTTTTTGTATGGTGGCCAAGCTTGTTCTGTGCTGCAGCTGGAAGAGGAAATTATTTGAGTTAGCAGGATATTGCATTGCAGTTTCTATTATTTCAATGACTGATGCTTTCAGAGTACCTGTTGTTAATTTTAAGCTTGTCATCTGTTTACTCCTGCCTTCTGTTTTGGCCTGCTTCTGTGTGCTTTTGGATTGTGAATGGAGAATGATTTGCCTACATGCTTGCCATGACCCAACTCTCATCCCTGCAGTGTTAGATGTGAAAATGTGGACCATGTGCCAGTCAACCATTTCACTGCACAATGAGTGGTCACTGCTCAGATTCTATCCCTGTTCCTAGTTTGATGTTCACGGTTTGTTTTGTGGTTCTTTTAGTTTGTCACAGTTTTTAATTCCACTTCAATAGCACTCCTAAATTTAGGAAGGTGAGCTAGGACTTTGTTCAGTCATTGTTATCTGACATACAAGTACAATAATGCATTGAAATTTCATCCTAAATCGATGAGTTGCAAGCACTGAGTACACCCCTGTTGTAGATCCATGTTGTGTGTTTTGGGAAGACAATAAGGTTTGCATTCTTACTGTGTGTGTTGGAAAGATGCCTGAGTCATTCTTATTTCTGAGCTGATGCTTCTACTGTTCTGTAGATACTGTGTTGGTGAATTATGTTCAGCAGACACCTATATGACTTGTAGTTATGAAAGTGATGATGCACAGTTTTGTTAACCTCCTTTTTGGGTTAGAACTCATCAGTCAACAATGAATTGTAAGAGATAAAACAAATAAAGCCAAGCCAAAGTCACAGATCTCCTTTAAGCCAATCTGTTAAATGTGCAGAAATAATTACAGAGAAATGCATGTTGTAGTAAATAACATCAGAGATTGTAGGAAGGCTGATTCATCTGCCACTTGTGACATCAACATCTAACATTATTTGCAGTATTGAACAAAAATTCAGAATGTAACAAGCACCTGTAGAACACTTTGAACATGCAACAAGCATCCCTAGAACACTTTGAACTGCATGACAGTAATTTCTGAATTTCCTACCATGCACTGAAACAGTCAATTGTTGGTGTACACTACAAGAAAGTACGAGTATGTAAAAGTTAGCATCTGTAGTAGCCACTGCTCAGTTCAGACATGCAGAGGATTGACTAGATTCCTTGATTGGTCTTCACAACAGTCTTCCACTACTGCTGCTGATTGGCTAGATTATCTGATTCGTTCACTTGCTTTGCTATTTTGAGACTTTCACTTTCAGATTTACTGTAAATAAATAGTTATGGATGTGAGAAATACTACCAGGTGAGGATAGTCTAAGAGACAATTCAGACAGCACCCTGTAAACAACAGAATGCTGAATGGCACCACAAATAGTTCAGGTGTTCAGCATGATCATTTACCTGTCTGTGATACAGTCAGATCAAACAAGTGTCATGGGCACAATGTTGATGTATGCAAGTAGAACAGTAACAGCTTGAGGAGTTGCAGGGTCTGATTTACAAGGTCCAACAAAGACTCATACAGAGTGAGAAATGAAAAAGTGCATAAGCATTTACCTTCTTTCAGTGGGTAAACTTGTAGCAGAAAAATATGATCTACTTAGATCCTTCTGAGCTATCAATCTCATACATGGTAGAGACCATGTCAAGCATAACTGAGTAAACAGTGTAGGTGTATAGTATACGAATGCATGGAAACCCAGCATGACTGTCTTCACCACAAGATAGAGCTTCAATGATGAAGTTAACCCATCTACAGTGAAGCATTTTAATCAAGTTTTGAAGATCAGGAAAGAAAAGAAATTAAGAGGAATAATCACAGCAAGGTAGAATGTGTGTTGGAGGCTTGCTCATGGTAAGCAGGTTTGAACTGATCAGACAAGACAGTTCTAGCCAGTTGCACATCTCTCACAAACGTTGTTCTTGCTTTTGCATAAGGGGCATCCCGAGCTGCAGAAAAAGCAGAAGATAGAGTTTTAATCCTTTGACATTGAGCTCTGACTGTCCTTGAAATAATTAATTACTTTAGTCTCCAACATTGCACAAAAATTGTTAGTGAATTCCATAACAAAGGATTACCAAGCATCCCTGAAAACTCACAAATTTATGCTCATTTTTTCACAAGCTTTAGTCACATAACTGCCAAAGGAATGAAGCCACACAACATGAGACCCAACATGGGTGCCCCTAATTGTGTATCTATGAAGAACTTTGTGAACAAATGAGTACAGAAAAGAAGGAAGAACAAAAGAATAAAACCAAAAACTAAAGAAGATGGGAACAACTTACGTAGTCTTTGTGCCCGAGCAATATTTGCCCTTCTTTTCCAATAGAGCAGAATGCAAGCAACCAGAGCACCAATGCCTATAAGGATGCCAAATGCGAGACCTACTTTTGCAGCAGACCTACTGCCATGACATTCTCTGAGGCCAACCCCACATAGTCCAGCGTTGTTTCCAAGGCTGCACAATTAGTCAACTGCTTCAGTAACTGTTATAGCCCGCCCCCCTAAGATTGACGCAAGATGGAGAGAAGTCAAATGGATCTCTGCTGGCTAAAAGGTGATAAAAAGTGCTCTCCAGATGCTGTACCAAAGACAGCATTACCCTGTTGGAATGCCTGAAACGATTCTATTTCACTCAAGACCAGTGGCTTTTTCTTCAAATTTGTGAGGTAGGTAGGTTGGCTATCATCCACAAGAAGACTTAGCAAATTTGGATACAGCTCAGAGAGGAAAGTAAAGAAATTTAGGAATTATGCTATATTTTGCTAGAACCTAGTGTCTAAATATGGAAAATTCAGTTATTTTTTCCTTACTATTTTGCAACTTCCCATAAAAACCATTTTTGAATCTGTTGCACTAGCTTTTCTTTTCTTTTTGTAGTGAGGATGCAAAAATTAGCCAAAAACAGAAACATTGCTCAAGACAGTTCACATTGCTGGAAACTCGAACGTAAAAAAAACAGATTGTGAAAAAAAGGCAAAGGGCATCATCATGTGTACTTGAGACTTGCACCCCGCAGTGCACCGGCACCAAGACTGGCAGGCACCTGCCCAGTCAAAGAATTGTCATTAAGATACCTGCACATTGCCAAAATCTATCACTGTGAGTGGAGGATGATTCTGTGCTGACCAGACTAGTCATAATGACGTTAGGAGGCAGGAAAAACAGAGAGATACTGGCAATTAAAGAATCCCACTGCATGCAGCATAACTGACAATGGACATCAAAGGCTTTGAGAGAGATGGAGAAAGCTCACAGTTTCTCCAAGTGAGGAAGTTCACCAAGGTTTCCTGGTATAGATCCATTCAAATGGTTGTGGGAAAGGTCTCTATACACAAGACATAATACTATGCATCAGTGAAAAGTTTTCTGCCAAAACATCATTAGTTCATGAGATGTTTTGAGTTAACATGAGGAAATCTAATTCTTAATAAAACTGAGCATTCCTTTTTTACATCTCATCCTGCACACCCTTCCCAGCTCATCTCTCCATTGTGCATGCATATACATAATGAATCTGTGCAAGTGCTAAAGCTTAGGGTTTAGGGTTTAGGCAAGAAAGTCTTGGGAGGTACAAGGTAAGGAGAGCTGACAGGTTGCCAATGGAACTGGGGATGGGACCTTGCAATGCATTGTTGCTCATATTTCTGCAGGGATCCCACCAATAAAAATAAGACCAGACAAAGGACTCCAAACTGCACATGGCCTCCACACAGGATCAAGCTTGCAATACTTCAAGACTATGCCCTGAAGAGGATAATGGGCACATTACATCAACAGTCAGAAAAAGCTGACAAGAACCACACAGAAAAAAAACATACATTGCTTGGAGGCTTGATAGAGATCCAATATCATCACTCAAATAACCTTGCAATCCTTGATAGTCAAGATCTCTGCAAAGCACCATGCAACAAAGCATTCTTCAGTCTGCTGAGTTCTATACGTTGAGCTTAGAGAACGGATTTCCCAAAGAAAACATCAGGTTACTTGAAACAGAATCACACAACCCTGTGCACTTACACTACACTTGTACTAAGATGCCCATCAAGTGATGTGGATCATCGCTACTGTATTTGTTGGTTGTGCATGCTACGTACTGCTCACATGGAATTTGTGATCCTTAGCCCAACAGTAGCAATGGAATGCAGTGCAAAGAAAGCAAAGAAAAAGATGTGGAAGGGCAAGAGAACACACAGGCCATCAACAAACCAAGTGCTAGCATTGCTGTTAAATCCACAGTTTATTCCAAACCAAGGGTGCTCAGTAGGCACACATGGATCTCCATTCCATCCTAGACGAGTAGGTAAGTTCAAAGACTGCTTCAATATCTGCAACGCCCATACTGCACATCATCACCCAACATAAACAGCCATCCACCCATGATAAGGTCTTTGCAAATCTCTGAGTTTACATCTTTTCAGTAATTGAGCTCATGATTCAAGTGTCAGTGCCCAAATGCTTTAGCATCTCAGCTCAAGCATATGCTGGTAATCAGGCTTGATCAATCTGGTGGTATCAGAAGGACAGATTAGTTTGGGTGATGGGGAGAGATTGAATTTTGTTCCTGTCTTTTGCAGTTCTAATTTCAAGGAAAACTCCTCACAGTGGGTATACATTACTACACAATAATCCCACCAAAGTTTTGGGCAAACCATTATACACAAGCATCTGTGTCCTGAGCTTCCATCATATTTCTGGAAGCACCATGAAGAGTTACTTATGATGTTGGATAGCACTCAGGACATATGTAGCTAATTTTTAAAAATCATTAGTGTCCACATTCAAGCTCCAACAAGCTTGTGTGTGTAACATCACTTCATTCTTTACTTTCCTCAAATCTCGAACAAACCAAGTGCAATCACTGTTCCTAAGTTCATACAGACCTAATCTCCAGAAAAATTGAGCTGACTGAAGTGAAAAAAGGCGAAAGTGGAAGCAAAATCATCCATATGCCATCACACTTTGAAGACCTCCAGCAAAACCAAAACTATCGAAACATGGACGAGTGCAGTCATAAGCTTATGCATTGTCACTCACAAAAATGTTGGACCACCACCACCTTCATCATAAAGGCAGTGAGTGACAACCTGCCATGACTCCTCAGACTTCATGAGCTCCTGGTACTGGGGTTTAGACAAGTGTGTAATAACTCGCCCAGATTTCCAGGCAAACCCATTACACAAACATCTGCATCCTGAGTTTCTGTTGCATTTCTGGAAGCAACAGGAAGCCTGGGTCAGGATGTTGGCCAGCTAGCACCTCAAGAGTCATAGCTAATCAGAAAAGCCAAATAGTATTCCCCATTCAAGCTGCAACAAGCTAGCTTGTGATGGTAAAGCTTGATTTCATTCAAGCTTGACAGACAACCTCCATATCAGTGAGGTTACATAGATTTCAGATCTGCCACTATATCAGTGGAATCCAAAAAGGGAGAGAAAAGGATGAAGACCCAACCCTTAAAAACACAGAGGAAAGACAGAGACAGTGGTTTGATTGAATGACAACAACAGCTGACTAAATGTTCAGTGGCCTTCAACAGTAACATGTACAATAGTGACCTAAGTTGCTACCATTACATCCACTGCTGGAGTTCCTCAGCTACAGGCAACAGATGGGAGGTCAATATAATACATTAATTAACATGCTGTGAGTTTCAGGAACAGGAAGACTCTCGACCACGACGATGAGAGAAGGAAAATAATCAAAGAAACCCTAAAAGAAGGAGGAATCTAAAACAGAAGAAAAACCAAAAAAGAACCATATAATGAAGAGGAAAAGGTGTTGGGGACATCACAGCAAATTCACTAAGAGCATATAATCTTTGGAGACTGATACCCTACAACAGTTTCTAGCTTGTGAGAATGTGGGTTTGATGAATCACTACTGTATAGACTCTCAGCCCCCACTTCCAAATCAGGCTCGCTGGGAACCCGGGCTTCTGTCAACATCTTAGAAATTCTGAGATTAAGAAGTCACAAAACCAGAAATCAATATCAAAGATTCATACCCACAAATGTACCGGGCCTGCCAATTGTGCCTGATTTGCACTAGTGAGAGTTTTATCATGTCTTAGACCAGCTGCATAAATTACAAAAGTGACAGAACCAGCAACAAGCATTCTTGAAACCACTACCAATATAATGAGCCCATCTGAAAAGGAAGGAGTTTGTCCTTCCAAGTTTGGACTTGGAAGCCAATAGTGGGGCACTCCAAAATACCAGTTACTGGACAAAGAGGAGACAAAAGGGGGTGCTGGTGGCAGAGAATCAGAATTTTATTACCTTCTTGTTTTACTGTTGGCCACTCCACAGGTATAAGCTGATAGACTTCGAATGCATTGAAGGCAATTCGTCCAATTACAGGGTTGAAGGTCAGCATTAGGGCTCGACCCTCCACCAATACAGTGGCATTTAGGAAAACTGCAGAATAAGGTGCACCTGCAAGCCCAACAATGTCAACACCTTCGAAAATCTTGACACCATTAACCAATATGTCAAACACTCTCTGTTTGGGTGCTGTAATTGTTGGGTCAATTTCCGCCAAGTATATCCAAACTGTGTAATTCTGATTTGCTTGCACGGGTAAAGTATATGAGATAGTTTGTGTTGGATCTGTTGTTGTTGCAGATTGAAAAATTGCCTCTGGGTAAATATTCGGATAGGTGGAGCAGTTTGCTATGCTATTTGATGTCTGCAAAGAGGTCACAACAGAGCCCGGTAAGAACAGGGAGCTGTCACTTTCCCAATACCGATCTCCTCCCCATAGGTTTGCTTGAAAATCAGACCCATACCCAGACTTTGCTGCCCCAGCACTGACTCTCTTAACCGATCTCCACACAAAGCCTTGGGAAGGAGGAGCATTGGGACCCCTCTGGTATGCATTGTTGAAAATCTGAAGTATTTCAATTGAGGCAACAGCTGGATTCCCATGGCCAGAGCTGTGGAAGCAAATGGTAGCAGCACCATCTGTGACATAGACTAGAGCATCTTCATATGCATTGTCCACATCTTGACTCCATCCACTCTGCATGGAGAAGGCAAGTGTCCCCTCAAGAGAGACATCAAACTGAGGTTCCCGGCCTGAGTTATCTTGTTCTCCAAACGCGAAAAAGCACCTGAGAAGAAGAAGAAGATTGCTCAACATCATGGGCAGGCATTATGGTAAGAACTAAGAATGGCTGCTGCTACCCATCAAACATCCTGCTTCTTCTCCATACAATCATCATGGGGGATGATGGGTTCTACATGATTTTTCAAACGGGCAGAAGCAGAATATTCTTGCTAGTAGAAGAAGAACAAAAAAAATGTATGATGAAGAACCTGATCAAGTAATGTCCCACTGGAACACTGATGTTGTAACAGTTTTCAGGACCATCTGAGATTTGAAAATAGCGCAAAGTGTTGAGCATGGGTACTAGAGTATTCTTCACAGTCAGGTTGGCAGAGCTACCAGCTGTGTAGCCGAAATCTTTGGCCCACTTAAACCCATTGGAGGCATACAAATCTTGGTTGGAACCACAAGCTATCCGAACATCATAAGGCTCTACATACCATTTTCCCAAACCAAAACCACCCAAGTTAGTCAGCACGTCGATCTGCTGCTTTCTTCTCCTAACGTGTCCCCAAAACAACAGCAAACCAGACTGAATTATGTAAAAAACACTGAAACGAGTCAAACATTCTTTGTACTGCCCCAGCAGCAAGCAGCAGCAACAATATTTGAGAAAACAATTAGGTTTCTCAACACTTTTTTTTTTTTTGTTGGCCTTTCCTTTTCTCGTCAACCCTGGAAAACCCATACTAACAGCAGCAACCTAGCTACTAACTACATCTCTGGCTGTCATTACAGCTCCTGAGCTACTACTCCATCTTCCCATTACCACACCCCTACACCCCCCAGCTGCTACCATTAGACACCACAAGCAGCTCCAAAAAAAACACGATCTAGCAAAACTGCAAGAGAAATACACTCCCATTCACAAAGCATTATTGCCACAGTACACACACAGCACTAGAACTGCTGCTCTTGAAAGTAGCTATTATTGTAGACAAAATACCTTCAGCTGCTGCAGAGGAAAGACGCGCAGTAGTAGTAAGAAGAAGCAGCAGCAGCAGCAGGCTAGTGAGAGCCACAACATCCATCTCTGCAACCTGGATCCAGGTGCAGCATAAGGTGAAAAGAAGGATGTTGCGCCTAAGCAAGAAGAAGCTTGGCGTCTGCCATAGCCTGTGTTGATCTCGTTGTTGTTGTTGTTGCGCAGCAGCAGCAGCAGCAGATCTCGTTCGCACTCACTCACCGCCGAGTTGTGCACCCACCATCGGACCCCCACTAACTGCGGTGTCAGTGAGTAACTAGCCGTCGCTATTTGGATGAACAATTTTGTGGTCGCTGTGGATGGATGAATAACATCCACCTGGGGTTATTAGTTATTTAGTTATTAGTTATTACCTTACCTACTCTACTCTACTCTACTCAACTCATCTTCCACACTAATTAATTCCTAATAAGAGGGCCAGTCAGAAAAACAAAATTTAAAAAAAAACAAAAAACAAATTTATTTTTAAAAAAAACAAAACAAAATAAAAAACAATTTGCCAAAATTTTAGAAAATTGAAACCAGTTCAAATTATCACCGAGTTGGGTTGTGCACCTCACCCCACCCTAACTGGGGTGTCAGAAAGTAAGTTGCCTTGGCTGTTTGGATGAACAATGTTGATGACTGTGGATGGATGAATAGCACGTAGCTTGTGTTATCACGTCACCTACTACTCATTTTCCACACTAATTTAATTCCTAAGAGGCCAAAGCCCAAAAAGGGAGGGGAAAAAAAAAAAAAAAAACACCCCCCGAAAAAAGGAAAAATCAAATCTGCCAGAATTCTAGAAATTCGAAACCAGTTCAAAACACTGTGGTGTCAGTAAATAACTAGCCGTCACTATTTGGATGAAAACAGTTGGTCGCTGGTTGATGGATGAAATATCAAAGAGCAATTTGCCCAAAAAAAATTTTAAAATCGAAACCAGTTCAAAAACACCACCAAGTTGTGCAGCCACCCGCCTAACTACCGGTGGTGTCAGTCAGTAAGGAAGTACCTGTCGCCGTTTGGATGAACAACGTTGGTCGCTGTTTGGATGAACAACGTTGGTCGCTGTTTGGATGAACAACGTTGGTCGCTGTGGATGAATGAATAGCTTGCAGTTGGGGTTATTACCTTACCCTACTCCTCATTTTCCACATGAATTTAATTCCTAAGAGGCCAGCCAAAGAAAGAAAAATGAATAAAAAGAAGAGCAATTTTTGCCAAAATTCTAGAAAATCGAAACCAGTTCAAAACACAAAATAATTTTGAAACTACAAAATTAAAAAGGTACTAAAATGTACTAAAAATAAATTTTTATAGTATAAAAATATACAAAGTATGGATTGTTGTGGGGGGTTAGCTATTCAAATTTTTAAAATAAATATAAATTCCAGGTTTTTTTTTAAAAGAAAATTGGAATTAGAGAACCACCAGTCCCAATTATTGCACAAAAAAATCTTTCAAAACCTACTGGTTTTTATGAACAAACTGGTAAAGAACAGGTGGTTTTATGGTCTGTTAATTGATGATTTTATTTTTTATTTTTTATTTTTTTGATATAAATGCTTTTTT
>Ga0116230_10002114_pt1 | contig 19122 bp, 9 predicted proteins | sample S1TSphfallax_3_FD_88678 | JGI IMG/M metagenome (GOLD analysis project Ga0116230, IMG submission 88678) | Host-associated microbial communities from peat moss isolated from Minnesota, USA - S1T2_Fd - Sphagnum fallax MG | ecosystem: Host-associated > Plants > Peat moss > Unclassified | place: USA... | reverse complement strand
TAAGTATTTAAATTGTACCAATTTATGATTTAATGTCTAATTAATGAATTAATTGTTTTGAAATAACTAACCAAGTAATCATTTGTTATATATTTAGTTAATACTAATTAACATTTAATTAATTCATTAATTAGTTGACAAAAATAATTCAAGAATAATTAATATTTATTTAATACAATGATTACATCATATCAATATGACCTCGCCACAAATATATAATTGAATCATACCTTAAAATAGACATGGTGTATTTTTAAACAAACCATACAAAATCAAAACGAATTTTTTTATTCTAATATGCCCATAATATGAGCGTGTCCATAACCAAGTTGTGATTAATTATGCGATTAAATGAACATAGGGCCTATTTTTGGATGAAATTTTCGAACAGTTAGTCAACATGAAGGATGTGCAATTTAGTTGTTACACCATAGTCACAAAACTAGTGCCAAATTTAAAAGGATGGTGACTAATTGTAAAAATGATAAAACATAGTTGACTTGATGCCATAAAAGCTTTTCAATAAAGAATAAGGAAAGGAAATAAGGTAACAAAAAAAACATAAAAAAAAGTGATTTAGTTATGAATAACACACCAATTGGTTGCAAATTGAGATGGGCAAGACTTTTTAAGCCATCACAATTTTTTTTTAAAATAATTACAATTTTTATGTAGTTGAAACATGTTCAAAAGTTGGCTTTAGATTTCAAATTTTACATTACTCAAATATTTAATATTTTAGTTAAATCAATTGCATATTAACCATAAATCACATGTTTCTCAACCTACTATCACTATATATCACACCAAGGTTTTGAAAACCTTGATATTCCTTTGGACGTGTTATTACTTAAGCGTGCCCAATTCATACTCAAAAGCATTTGTGTTTTATTTTTTCATTCAACAATTACACTTTTAGGTTTAATGGCATATTAAATCATTAAATGTTTTATCATACCTTTTTTTGGATAGAATAATGAAAAACCACACTACTCTATAAATAGGTCATGTTTTGTGCAATAGATAAAGTTCAATTGGGGGTGTTTAACAGCTCCCCTGGTAGAATAACATGGCCAACACAAAAGATAAATCATAGTTGTTTGTGCTTCCATTTGGTTTTATTTATTTTTCCTATAGCATAATGGCGAGCATTCCAAAATGGATAAAACACTAAATGGCAACACTTATGAAGATAATGTACATTTTTCCAACTTATTGTTATTTCTTACAACCTACCTAAAATTGAGGTTTAAAATTGGCAAATTTTGGAAATTTTTAAAAAACATTTTTGCAATTTTTTTCAAAAAATCATTTAATTTTTGACATGACATTTCCAAAATTTTGCAGCATTTTGAAATTTCACACCAAAGAAAGTGGCTAGTGTCTAGTGTGTGAAAACTATATTAGTTTGTGTAAATGTTGATCATTCAACTACTTTTGCAATCAAGATGTGTAATCCATCTATGTAAAGTTGAAATTGGGAGGGGGAGGGGAAAAGGTTATTACTATAATATAAGTTGAGAATATTATTTTATTGAACCATGCCTTTGGGCAAGCATTTTGGATTCACTTGGGTATACAATACCTTATTAATGTTAGAAGTAGCTTTGACATTAAGGATGCTAAATATTGATTTTCAATCACACCTATATAAAATACTAAGGAACTTAGAATTGCTTTAAAAGACACAATACTTTTGACTCAAAACTCCATAAATAGGTAAGGGGACGCAATTAAATATATTTCAATTATTCCAAATATCTTTTCCATTGTATTCAAAAAAATTTGTGCAAAAAATTGGGTGGATTGTTTTCAAAATATGAAACAAAAAGAAATTTTTAATGATTTCTAGGGATTTTTCACCAATTTTTTTAAATGATAATTGAATTAACCACATCTAGACCTAGCACTTCCTAAGTTGTCGTTTGTAACAACATTTTTGTAAAACTGCTATAGCCAACCTAGGACAATCACCATTTAATGTTAATTAATGTTATAGATCCGTGCCAGTTCACCTCCTGTGAGGAATTTTTTTTTTAAAACCCTCATTTTGTAAAGCATCTCATTTTATTGCATTTTAGTTGCAATTTTAGTCTAATTGGTTTTGAACCTTATATTCAGAAATGCAAATTGTTGTCCAAAAAGTAAATGAGGTAATATAATTGCAATTATGTTTAAAACTATGTAAAATTAATGCAAATAATATTGCCCATCAACTTCATGTATTTTAGACTTTTATAGGTACTCCTTGCAACCTTGAAATGTGAGCACCCCTTCACAAGGGTTCTAGTTCCCTAGCTAACCAAAGGTCAGCTCAGTTTTTGCTTTTATTACCTATTTACTAACCATCAAATGCATCCGTGTACCTGGTCACTAACTATCATCCAACCCACATAGCAACTTACCTATTCTTTACAGGGGAAGTAACCAAGGTGAAACCCAACATCCACTAAGTTGGGGCTCATCCATAACTGAGTTTGGGTTAATCTATAACTGAGTGATATATGACAGGCCTCCATTGGATGGTGCAATTGTGTCTGTTCATTGGTTTGCATTTGCTGGAAAACACAATACTAGAGTAAGTTATAGCAAAACTCCTCACATAGCGGGCTTTTTGAGCTGTCTCGCTGATGTGTCTCTTCCTCATTGAACATCCATGTCCCAGACATATCACTTTACATCCATAACCTGCTCAGCATGTGGATGCATCACAACTTTACATTCATAACCTGCTCATCATGTGGAGGCAGCATGACCGGCCACAGTGAACCAGCACCCACCAGTGCACCATGAAGGATGAATGGTAAGTGGTCATGAAACAGTTTTCTGTTGAGTTTCAGTTTCCTAGCTAACCATGGTAGTTAGCTCAATTGCTTTTTTTTCTTCCTACCTACTGACAACCCACAAGCAGGTTGGTAATAGGTAGGTAGTAAAAACAACTCTTACCTAGTAGTTACCTATTTTCCTGCCTATCTACCTATATAAGAGATGTATTTCCTAAAAAATTGGTTAGCAAGGTGAAACCAAATTTTAACTCAGTTGAGGTTCATCCACAATTGTGTGATAAGGCATCCAGTGGATGGTGCACTGTGACCATCATGACCCACAACCAGCGAGCTCTGTCAGGATACCTAGTCGTTACTGCGCATGCAGGTTATGAACCCCCCATAGAGATCGCTACTCAAATAAGTACTGTAGTGCACACTAGTGTTGGGCAGATCCCCAGTGGTTATCAGACCGGTTTCTAGGATTCATAACCATGGTTCAAGAAATCAAAAGACTTGATTCTAATTTATAACCATGGTTCTAGAGATCAAAAGACTTGATTCTGGTTTACAACCATGGTTCTCAAAAATTGAAAAAAAATCAAACAACTGACCATGAAAATGGTCAGTTTTTTATCTGTTCCTTTGATGAAAACTGCAGGTTCTTTAAGATTTTTGAAATAACCACGGATCAAAGGTTCTTTAATTCTGAATTTTGTCAAAGAACCAGAACCAGGAGCGCTGGTTCTCTGATTCCGAAATAAATAAAGACCAGACCAGAACCGACGGTTCAAAGAACCGCATGGGACCGGTGCACGCCTGCAAGCTCAGTAGCAACACAGAATAGGTAGTTAAACACTCCCTCCTCCTTTCCCACAAGTAAAGAAAGCAGTTATGGTCTCTTTACCTTTTTCACACAAAGCATGTCACAGACAGTCCCTCACGTTTCCCACACACATGAAGAACTACGACAACAACAACAAATGAAGGGAAAGCCTTTTTGTCTTTCTCATTGATTTGCAGACATGCAATCAAAACGACAAGGTGCTGGAGTTGTTGGCAAACCTTAAGGCAATCAGTCCCCAGTTCTGGAGATTCTAGCCAACTTGTTGGTTACATTTGTTAACATCACAAATCAAAGGGCCCCAGGCATTCAAAAAAAAGCTCGGAAGAAGAAGGACAAAGCAAACTTGGCAGGAACTGCACCACTGTTGGTATAGCATATATGTCTGTCATCAAGGAGGATTTGGACTGGGCCAAACCCAAATGATTGGGCTGGTGGGTGTGACAAAGCTAATTTACTAATGTTGAGCAAGGGATGTCTGCAATGGAAGAATTGGGTTGTCCACCGACACCAATTTTGGAACTCTGTGGACATGCACTCCCACACATGGAAGACGCTAAATACCCGCAAACCAGCACTCTCACAACTCCCTCACATGACAGAAGTCCTTTTGGGAGAAACCCACACACTTGTATAGTATATATCTGAATGATGCATGTCCCCACACAATCAATGAATGACACTGGCCTCTTTGGATCACACTACCCCTATTAGTAGGTAGATTAGGTGATTTTGTTTCTAGAGACCAAGATTTGTGGGTTTCTTGTTTCTTCCAGTGTGGGGGTGCTTCTTTGATTTTTAATAACCACCAGTTCCGGATATTTGAGAAAATTCAGAATCAAGCAAGTATTGGTTCAGGGCGTTTGAAAAAATTCAGAAGCAATGAACTGCTGGTTCTGGTTATATCAACTCCTCAAAGAACCGCCTGGTTTCAAAAAGGAACAAGTAGTTTTTTGGGTGGCTTTTTGACCTTTTTCAAAAAATTGAGAATCACCGTGGTTATATTGTAATGAAAAACAGGGGCACAACAAGTTTTAAAATACCCACTAACTATGCATGCATTGGCAACACAACATCATCTATGTACAAAAAACATGCAACTCATAAATTCATCTAGTGAATTCACAAAGGTTTACAAACTTATAAGAGATGTCCTAATTCCATGAGATCTATTAGATATAGGGCTACAAGCCATTCTGACTTCACTCTCTTGAACATCAACTAACCGTATTGGCACATCAAAAGTTTCTCTAAATGCCAACCCACCCATAACATACACAATTGTAACAATGATCATAACTTATGTTTGAAGTACCCAAATGGGTCATGTGAACCCATTTTAGACATTTAGGTTCCAATAACTTTCCAATGGTATAAGGAACTTTTCAATCCAATGAGTTTTGACCCCCTGCAATTGCACACTAAAAATTCAAAAGTCCATTGAGACTTCAACTCCCAAAGTGGGAGCTCATTAAGGAGTGCGCATGTTCATTCTCTCACACTTTCTAATAATCTCGAAAATATGAAATGTGACTCCCATGCTTCACTCTTGGCTCACACCTTTGTAAGCTCTTACCTTGATCACGAACCCCAAGCTCTTTGATAGATTCAAATGTGAGTCTAAAGTGAAAACATTGGAAGAGCAAGGAGTTGGGGGACACGTTCCCTGGCTCGCAACACTTTGGAGGGGTAGAGGGGCATGTTGGAGCTTCGGGATGGGACTAGGAAGAATTGACAAGCTTCACTTACTCACATGGGCTTGCACAAAACCAACACAAGGTGGTTAATGCATAGTTTGAGCACTTTTGGTGCTAGGACGAACCACATGCAACCCGGACACACAAGACGCACTACGGCCCAAACTTGGAGGAAGCCACCACCTTTCCCTTTATAGTATACTCTGCACCTCTCCACGGGGCCCACATCCAAATGGCTTTTTGTCCCAAGACTCCCAAGTGGGAGTCCCGAAATTGCCAAAATTGGGTCTCCCACGACTTTGAGGTGCCATAATTTTGTGTGCAAACCTCCAGTGGAGATGAGGTCTGAAGCAAAGTTGTATCTCTCGTCTTTCCAATAGTATGTTGCATGCCACCTACACACAAGTAAATCAGGTCTATTCCCAATTTTTAATGGTCGGAAGTCAAACTACGAATCTGATTTCCGACCCTTCTTTTGGCCATAACTTGTGTTTCAAATGTCCAAATGGGTGATGCGAACCCATTTTGGACATCTAAGTTCCAAGAGCTTTCCCATGATATAAAGAACTCCTCAAGCCATTGAATTTGACCCCTACAATCACCTTTTGAAGATTCAGGAGTTCACTTGGACTCCAACTCGCAATGTGGAAGTTCCTTTGGGAGTGTGAGGGTCTATTCCCTCACACTTTCTTGCACTCCTAGAAGCATGCGACATGACTCTTGGGTTTTTTTCTTGGCCTGCAACCTTGCAACCCCTTGGCTTAGTCACGAGTCTAAGGCTAAAGTTGCGATAGTTGTAGCCATCGTCAAAAGTTTTCCAAAGGTATGTCGCATGCCACTTGCACAAGAAGAAATTGGGGCGATTCTCGACTTTTAGTGGTCGGGAATCAAATGGCCAAGTTGACTCCCAACCCTTCTTTTGGCCATAACTTGTGTTTCAAATGTCAAGATGGGTCATGCGAGCCCATTTTAGACATCTAAGTTTCAAGAGCTTTCCAATGATATAAGGAACTTTTCAATCCATTGAATTTTGACCCCTGTAATCGCTCTTTGAAGATTTAGGAGTCCACCGAAACTCCAACTCCCAAAGTGGAAGCTCCCTTTGGATATGTGAGGGTTCATTCCTTCACACTTTCCTACATTCCCCAGAGCATGTGGCATGACTCTCGGGCTTCCTTCTTCTCCCGCAACCTTGCGAACCCTTGCCTTGGTCGTGAGCCCAAGGCTAGGGTTGCGACAATCGAAACTCCAACTCCCAAAATAGGAGCTCACTAAGGAATGTGCGAGTTCATTCCCTCACACTCTCCTACAATCCCAAGAGCATGAAATGTGACTCCCGAGCTTCACTCTTGGCTCGCACCTTTGTAAGTTTTTGCCTTAGTCACGAGCCCAAGGCTAGAGTTGTGACATATTAGCTATCTCCTCTTCTTGCAAGCTAATCATTTTTTGGCCTTTTTTTAGCCTTCCCTTTTTGTCTCCCTTGTGATGGTTATAGCCATTGATGTTTTATTCGACTATTTATTCCCCCTTTTGATGATGACTAAATATAAACCAATAGGAGGAAGCAATGGGTATTTGATTTTTGTTAATAACTATTAAATTTGGTTTTTTATATATTTAAGGATTAGATAACCATTGATTTTCTTGAAAGAATTGGTGGTTATGTGGGCATTTCTTTAATTTTTTTAATTTTAAAAAACCATGGTTATGTATGAAAAACCCAAGGTATTTTGATTTTTTTGTAAAGCCACAACAAGTATGTACTTTTAGAAGACTAGCTTGGAATGATACCTAAAGGAGTTCAATGCATAGTTTCTAGTACCCATCTAACACTAGAAGAAACCAATGTTGGGCAATTATTTAAAAACTGCACCAAACCCCTTGTCGAATATCACGATAGTTCTTGAGTTTGGTAATCATGATTTTCAAAAATTCAAATACCCAATTCTGATATTCAACCATGTTTATCAAAGAATCGATATCCAAGTTTAATATATTGTGATGAAAAATTTAGGAATGGAAACCTAGGTGGATGAAACATCACATCAATGCCAAAAGCAAGATGACAAACTCTTCATGGTTGATGGTGATGGGAAGTTATGTGTGAGATGTGTGGTTTTTGTTTTTGTATTTGTTTTTTTGTTGGTAGGTTATGGACTTGTGAGTTTTTATGATCAATGGCACTTGAGTTTTTTTTTGTGCCTGCTATGGATGTGTTATGTGTGGAGCAAGGTGGTTGTGAAGATTTTTTGTTTGGATGTTAATGAAGATGAGATGGTGGTTGAGTTTAAGAAGGAAGGATGTTAAATGCCTTTGACAACTAAGTGTTTTGGGATTTTTACCTATGTTGTGTGGATTTGCATTTGGAGTTTCAAAGGCTTTGGATTAGTGTTGAAGGGATGAATGCGTGAAATTAAGACACAACTTGTTTTCTAGGGAGGTGGTGATAGTTTTTTCCATTGTGTTATTGACCACTTATGATAATGTTGTGTAGTATTGCAGACCTAGGTCCATGATCAAGGGAATGATGAAAGATGTAGGAATTTCGTGAATGACCATCCTGGCAAAGAAGGATGTATGAATGGGTATTGTATTGGGGGTGGTGAAGTGTTTTGTTTGAAGGAAGTGCCTACCTAGCAATCTAGGACCTCTGATGCTAGTTGAATTTGTTCATATGGTGCTATTGGGTTGTTCTAGTATGGGCATTGTGGCCGCATTAATTAAAATTTTGACTCAAATATTAAATAAAATTTCAAAAGTTCGGTAAACAAATTTTTTTAAAAATTATACTGAAACAGTAAAGGTATTATGGTACATTTAAAAATCATTGAAACATCTCCTTTTTTGTACAAGTTTAAAATTGTATAATTTGGGATATGTTTTAACCTACAATTGGGGTGCAAAGGAAATTAGAATTTTGACATCCATTTATGGATTTTCTAGCTTACACAAATAAGTCTTATGCCTTTTCTTTATAGGTTTAGTACTAAGTTCAAACACATTATTAAAAGTCACCAAAGCACAATACCAAATCTTTATTTGTAAAATATGTTTAAAATCATGATCTACAAATCAATTTTTCAAATTTAAAAATTCTTATTACTCGAAAAGATTTTGCGTTATAAAAATTATAATGTAAGGTGTACATTAAAAACTTCCCATAAAAATGGCATCTTCAAATAATTTGAAATATTTAAAAGAATCATTTAAATGATGAAAAACATTTTTCACATTATCTTAAAAGTGCTTTTGGGTATTCCATACTCAATAAATTCATTTCAAATTATGCCACATATTTTTGTAATATATTAAGAACATTTTTATATAAATTCAAATAGAAATTTCAACATCAATTTTAAATAACCATGACCTCAATGGAAAACAAAGGAAAATAAAGCAATGGTCATGTCTTACTTTGGCTCCTTGAATATAATTTGTACCTTATTGGGATAAATGGAAATCAAATCTTTCACACTTTCATAAATGACTTAATTTTTCACCTTGTTATGTCCAAGAAAGTAGAATATTCAAGTTTCTCCACAAGAAGATGCCAACTATACTTGTGCAAAGATGTATTTCAACGTAGGTGCAATTGTATAGGCACTTGTTTCAATCTTATCACACCATTCATGTGGAAACATATGTCATGCATGAACAAACTAGATGCCAATTATATTTCATTCACACATGATGTTAAGGTCATTAGTGTTTGTCTTTACTAACTTTAGTGTTAGCCAATGTGGTTTAAAATTATGTTAACTAACCTTAACCTTTTTCTAACTAACATGTCATCATTGAGATAAAAGGAAAAAATTTAACCTATAACCAAATTGACATCACCTTTCCACCCTCAACAATCTTATTTGTTCCTATCTCTAAGTGTCTATAAACATGTAATCCTTTCCTTTGCTTTGTTCATCGTTTTTCTTTCCTATCTATTGAGTCTTTTTTTGCTTTTTATCATCTGTTTATTGAACTTATTTGTGTTTTCTGCCCTTTTCTTCTTCTTTGAGTTCTATAGTCAATTTGCTTTTTTATGCTTTCTTTTCTTTGAACTTTAGAATCAATTTGCATGCTAACAAGTAATTTCATTTGCATTTATTCTTTATTCCCTTATGTTTTTCAAGCTTTTCTACTCTCTTTACATTTATTTTTTCTTTGAGCTTTGCAAGTAATTCACTTATTTCTTTTTTTCATTGAACTTGTAGTCAATTTGCATGTGTGTATTGTTGTTTTATTTGAGGTCTATTGTTGGAATCTTTATCCTGAAGGATTCTTTATTTTGTTGTTTCACATTTCTAAATGAATATAAATGTTGTTGCATCTACAAATGTTGCATCTATGATTATTATTCTAACTATGGTTGTGTTTACAACTAAGTTGTGTAGAACTTTCTTGATTGACTTTAACAAAATAATTCTTGTGTAGTTATGTGTGTAATTACATTGTGTGGAGGATACTTTTTGAAGTACCTTTGTGCAACAAAAATTTCTTATGTAATAATCTTCACAAAATGATTATTGTGTAGCAATTTTCACATGACAATATTTTTGTAGTGGTTTTCATAGGATTTTTTTATGTAGCAAATTTCACCAAAATGTTTTTATTTCTAAAGTGATTCATAGAACATTCTTGTTAGCGAGGAATTCTTTGATTATCTTCTTGTGTAGTTTTTGTTTTTACAATGGTAGGAGGAAAGGATGGAAAGAGACACAAACAACCATTTTATATCTTGGCATTGACTTTTGTGTCAAATTGGTTTTTAAATATATTGGTTTAACATTGAGCTAACTCTAGGTGTGAATGGGGCATTATTATCATAACCGCCTTGTTAAATTTAAATAAATTTATCTAATAGTTGACTAATTGCATTTTAGAAGTTTTTTACAACAAAATTCAAATACTTGCTTTCAAAACATAAATTACATATAGGAATACAATAACTTACAAGTAATCTACACTATTCAAATGATACAATGCATCACATACTTAATTGTACACTCCAAGACTTGAAAACCTTTACAACTATAGTTATTTCTATTCCTATGCATAAGAAACAACATCTTACCAACACAAAACATTTCTCTTTTCTTTGCATCTAGCTATGTAAAGTTCACAATTCCAATATGGTAGCAACCATTTGAGATTGCATATAGTTTGTGTAATTGTTCTAGTGGCCTCCACCTTTTTGTAAATTATCGTGACTTTGTATTTAGCTATTATCTAAAGCTAATGAAGCCAGTGACAAGCCTTACAACTAGTCACATGGTGAAGATGATGATCTGGTCTCAAAATTTTCTGACTATGACAATCAACAAGTTATAACTATGTTACCTATCTCATTTTTTCATAAGTCAACTTTACCCCAATTGCATCAATAGCTTTTTTAGTCTATTATAATGTATAGTTAGCTTCCCTTGCATTGGGTTTTAACAGTGTGGTAGTAGGCAAATAACATCAAACAACAGTCATCAATGTCTAAAGCTAACACCGCTAGGCAGCTTGGTCATAAAAAGGTTGAATCTAGAGGTGTCATAGACAATGGAAAGGGTAGCAATGAAAACAATTATTTATCTGAGTTGAATACCATTACTTTTGGTTTTTGGTGTAAACAACTTACAAACTACCTTTATTGAAATGTATTAGTCTTTCCTTGTCTTCTAGATAGATTGTATATTATAAATCTAAATACTATTAGAGACCTAAAGTATTATAGTAATTTAAAGCATTTTTGCATTTTATGGTGATTCATTTTTTGTGTTCCACTATAGTTTTTTGCAAAGTGTAGTGATTTGACATTCCATTGATATACCAAATATTCAATTGGTTTAGATTGTAAACTTCAATAAAAAGAAAACATCTATTTAATTTGTGCATAATAAATGTGCATTCATTGTGTACTAATGGGCTTTTGAAGTGAAAACATATAGATTATCCTTAAATCCGATATTTCCATACACATGCAATTTTCAATATGATTTTATTCAAAATGTCTTATAAGGATTCATTATTAGATATATAAAATAAATTTAAACCACAAAAATCCAAAATATTTATTGCAAAAAACCTTAACCAAATATATGTATGGATGTTTGAATGACCATTTTTAGACCTTATTTTCTAAAGTCCATATGTGTTGGATTGATGTTTTTATACTCTTGTAAAATGTATTTAAAAATGATGTGTAGTTAAGCTTTTGTTCACATTTAAAGATAAAAGAAATGAACTTTTAAAGAATGTTTTATATCCACCAAAGATGAACCACTAGGACTTGCATTTACCTTCCTCCCAATCCAAATTTCTATTACATTGGATAGACATCAACAAATTGGATCTCATGAACCACATTCACAACTTCAAAATTTGCCACTAGAATTAGAATTGTATGAACAATCAACATTCTCAATCCACCCCAACATCAGGATCTAAATTTTGTTGCAACATTTACTTAGACCACTCTTCAAAGTAACATACTTTTATACCTGTTTTCACATAATCCATACCTTTACACAATACCCATTAATTTACTAATTCCCCATATTTTATCATGAACACACCAAACTCTCACATTAATCACTTCTTTCATGGATATTTGCTTGTCACAATTATTGGCAAGTTATAATTGCCATTTCCATAATCACAACCCAAGAATTCTCTTTCCAAAATCTCCTTGATGTCAAACAACATAATCTTTTGCTTTTCAAATGAAATTGATAAACAAAACCTTAAATGTGAAAATTTCCACAACAATGCCATCAATTAGCCAAAAGCATATGCAAATTGTATATTTCAACTTCTCACATTGACATATTTGCAAACCCTCAAGGTTATTTGCAATAAACAAGCTTTCATCACATAGTTATCAAATTGACACACATTACTTTAAAAGTGAAAATTTCAAATTTGAACTAGGCTCAAAGGTTTTTGAATTTTGAAAAAAGTTGCCAAATTGAATCATAGGTTTAGAATTTTGAAGAATTCAATTCAAACCCACACTTGGAGAAGCAATTGAAACTTTGTAAAAGGGTCAAAACTGAAATTAAAGGCTTTTTCAAAAAGGAAGAACCAACCAACACTTATCAATATTTAATACCCAATATTAAAGGCCACACCATATGTCATGATGTGAGGTATATGTATTCAAGAAATAGGATCATGGAGCATACATTAAAAATATAGTCCAACTGATGATGCAACCTTGCAAAACTTTATTTATAAACACATTACAGATTTTGAAAATGTACAAAGGAATAAGAAAAAGGAAAAGGGAAGATTTACAAGACGTCTTAGTTCAAATTAGATGTCAAATCTCTCCATGTCGAAAACTAAATGTTTATAGTAGGTTGGCCATATTTCTCCATGTCAAAAACCGATTACTTGTAATAGGTTAATCATGGTAATGGGAGGTGTGTGCTAAAGGGATGAAAGTCGGGATGTAGCTAGGCCTACAACTACTGCCCAACTTCAAGTGGAAGATGTTTGCATCCTTTGCAATGTGATTAAATTGTTTTTATGAAGAAAAATAACCAAGACATAAATATGAAGGCCTTTTGACCCTTTCAAGTTCCAAATGGCATTGGCATAATCGTGTAAAAATACAACAACTTGTTTATGTAGACATCCAAATATCTCAATTGCTAAAGGGAGGAATTGATCAATGGGGTGTTATTCATGATAGTTTTTTTCTTTGGCTTGAGCCATATCGAAGGTAGTAAATCCTTGAATTGTGCAAGATTGGGGAAGTAAATCCACTTGCATTGGGTCGGCAATGACAATGTCAATTAGGGTGCAAATGCCATTTTTGGTGAGCACAATGTTGATTCTTCGACAAAAGGAGTTGAACATAATTGAAAGAAGTGCATGTAGTTTTTCTCATCCCATGTGAAAGTCGACATTTCGTGCAATGACAACAAAGGTGTCACAAATTGCATCATGGGTTCCAATATGTTTGTTACTATGAGCACAATGCAAGAAGTGGATACCCATAGGGTCGATGAGATGTGCACACACATCAATAGATATTTGTAATTGAGAAATGGGATAGTTAAAGTTGCCTTCAAAACATTGTGAAAAAAATTGGAAATCCAATTTGTTCCATAGTTTGACATTTGCTAAGTCCATGCCACAACTCTTGATACAATCAGATGGGTGGTATGTGTAAAATCTACAAACATTTCATTAGTAGTGAGTTTTTGAACTTCTTTTGGGTGGTCACTTTTTTGGCAATATTGTGAGCATGAAAATAAAAAAGACATAAGCTATCCCAAATTCTGTGTTATTATGATTTTGTTTTGCCAAATGTTCTAGATTTTATTTTTTCTTTGGAGAAAACCTTGCCACATTTAGACATAGTTTCATTTAGTTCATCTCAGTGATATATATAGATATGGAAAAGAGAAGATATTGTAGGAGATAAATGGAATGATATAGTTTTGGGTCAGTAACCTTTTCGCCAGTTTTCTGCAAGTTGGACAAAACTTGATGCCAATTAATGCCAAATCATTTTGGAAAGATAACTAATGATGTGACATCAGATAACTGAAAGAAAAGAAAAACACTGCTGGGTGAATGAAAATGTGATGTCTGCTTATGAAAACAAAAACACAATATCTAGAAAAAAGAAAGAAAGAAAGAATAAATAAATACTCATTCTGACAAAATAAACAAACATTGAAAGAATGCAGTATGTACAGACACCTGTAGGTGGTTCAAGATAACGTGCATGTGTTGGAAGAGTGTATGTGTGTATGTGTGTGGGGATTGGAATATTATTAAGAAAGTGGTGCTATTACTTAAAGGTAATTTTGCTCTATTTGTGTTCATTTGTGACACTTTGTTTGCACTTCTGCCATCTCCAGGAACCCAAGTAGACAACAAAAAAAATGTGACATATAACCACCTCCTTGTCTCTGCCTTGAGGAGCTTTCCTTCTTTGTTTTCCTTTCCTTTTCCTCTTTTTGTTCATTTGTGAAGGTACTTACTTTTTGTCTGGACTCATGACTTTCAGGAATCTGATCGGCAATGAAAATGTGATGTCTACTTATTTGGGGGAGGAGATGTATAAAGAAAGCTCAAGTACTGATGATGGCAAAAGGGGACCCATTTGGAAAAGAAAAGAGAAATAGGGTATAATTGGCTTGTAACTTGCCACAACATAAATAAACCCTTTGGATTTCTTCTGTATGTTTTCATTTAACGTTTTGTGCCCAAAATTCAATGCTCAGTACTTATCTTGTCCTTTGCCCGAAGGAAGGTGAAATTGGGGAAATTTGTGCAGAATGCGGTGCTGGTACCTTTGTGACTGACAGTCGTCTGTTTGCATGCAGGATTTTTGCAAAAGGCTAAAATGGCACTTTGGGTTGCAAGACATATTAATAAGAGCAAGCTTTTTCTACAGGCAGAGATTCTGGATGATTTCATTTCTTCAGCCTTAAGTCTGAGTGGATGCCGGGGCCTAGGTAGCAGCTTAATCCTTAAGGGACGGTGCCTTGTTGCTGCACAAAATCCACATCTTTTGAAATGAATGGTCTAAAACAGGTTTTTGTTTGTTTGTTTGTGGTTGTTGTTGGGGTGTGTGTGTGCGTTTTTTCAATTTTGTGATGTAGCCCGGGTTTAGGGTTGAGGGTTTAGAGTTTATCATCCACAAGAGGAATTCATTGGAATTTGGTCCACGTCAGAGAGGAAAGCTGATAAATATAAGAATGTTGCTATTTTGATGAGCTGCTTCAACCCATTGTCTTAATAAATAGGGAGATTTCAGAAAAAATTCCCTCCAAATCTGGTGTCTTTTGGCACTTTTTTTTCACAAAAGTTCTTTGTATGAGTTGCACTTGGATTTTTCTTTTTCACCAAGTGGTGAAAATTCACCCCCCCCAAAAAAAACACGGGTCTAACATGGTATAAATATGCACTCAACCTGAACAATGCCTATCTAATCGAACTATTGGATCTGTGATAGTATCAATGTTAGGTTGATCAAGGGTACAATTTTTGGGCTTGTAAAAACCTCTGCCCAGAGTCATAGTGTATCTGGATGCACGCTTATAGAGTGGACGAACTAAAATGAAATGCTCACACATCTGGTGAGCATTCCATTTTCTGAAATGCCCCAGGCCATGTTTTCTCATGAAACACATTGGGTATCACTGGGAAAAAGAGAAAACAAAAATCCCTTGATTTTTACACTGCGCAATACCCTTGGCCATGGGCATGACCAAAATCAGGCCTACCAAAGTGAGAGACTATTTAACCCTCACCACCTGGGCCAATCATTGTAATTGGCCAATGGAAATAATAATCATTTATTGCTGAGAAACCGTCATTTCATGCTACTGGCGCTCTGCCACGCAGTGTGACTTGGGGCTGCCAATGGCTTGTCGGTCGAGTCTGCTGTTGGGCTTATAGTTTTATTAAAAACAAGTTACTTTCCAGTGGGAGGCCACACATTGAAGGCCTGCAACCATACACAAGGATGCTACCAGTGCTGCGCGGGTATATTTTTTCCTAATACCCTTCAGGTCTGGGTATTTGAAGAAAATTCAGAATCAAGGAATCACTGGTTTTGGGTTTTTAAAAAAAACTTCAAAATCAAAGAACCACCGGGTCTGGGTATTTGAAAAATCAGAATCAAAGAACCGCTTGTTCCGGTTATTTACAAAATCTCAAAGGACTGGTGGTTTGTTTTTCTGGGTGGTTTTTTCAAAAAAGTTGAGAACGATGGATATACATCAGAATTGGGTATGTGATTTTTTGATAACCGTGGTTATATATCAAAACCAAGTATTTGATTTGATATTTTTGAAAATCACAGGTATCGAAACTAAGATCGACCCTGATATCCCGTGGGGGTTTGGTGCGGTTGCTAAACATTTGGCCAACAACTACTTTTTTGTGGTTTAATTTCTAAAGAACCACCAGTTAAGTTGTTTGCTAATTTTTTAAAGCTTTCGCAACTGTGGCTGTACATCAGAACCGGTTCTTTGATTCCTTTGAGAACCACAGTTATGAAATCTAAGAACCGCCATCATAACCATCACTGGGTCTACTACCCGTTTTAATAACCGTCCAACACTGGATTCTACACACTACAAGGACAGTCCACTTTTTTCTTTTCTTCTTCTTTCTTTTTCTTTTTTTCCTTTGGGGGGATACTTTAAGGTCCACTTTTTATAGTCTTGTGAGAAGACTTTAGCTCTTGTCTTTTTTGGTGGTGGTGCTTTGTGCCCATCAATGGCACCTGGGAATATTTTCTTTTTCAATTTCCAAGGTTGGTCCTAGTAGTGTGGCATGAGAATAAAAGGCTGAAAAAAGACAAGTACCCATCTCTCTAAATAATAATGAGGTGGGTGGCAACTGGCAAGCAAGCATATACCTAACACCTATGTCTTTGGGAAAACGGACTCAAAACAACATGATGCTCAAAACCTACTTACAGCCCCCTACCCAATGTGGGGGCTTGCCTTTTAATTTGGATGTTGAGAGGAGGGAGTGAAAATGCTACACAAATCAAAAGAGAGGTCATGCCATAGAAAAAAGCATGTTTGATTAGCCATGCCCAGCCAAAGTGTAAGACAAATCCCAGGGAAATTTGGTGAACAACTCCCTACCACAACATTCTTCTCTAGTGAGTCTAGCATTCATAAACTATGGGGCAAAATAGGCTCATACAATGAATTAGTGGGCTGAGTCGTTTACCACACAACAATCATGAGGGTTGTGTAGGGCTCAGATCTCAATCTTGCCTTGAAATTGAAAGAGTTCTTGGAACAAATGTTTTGATCATAATAATTCCATTTCATTTCACTGGTTTTACAAGTGTGGATGCCCAAAGGCTGAGACATGGCTATGTCAATTAGCCCCCTACTACAGTCATTGTATAGATCGACCATTCACGATGGGTTTTGGGATTAGGTTTTAGGGTGAGTGTCGGAGTCGAAGAGACTATCTGAATTACACCTTTTTTTTTGAATAAAATGTTGTTTCAAGCGGATGTGGTCTCGAAACTTTGATGTAACAATATGAGGGAAGAAATGCTATCGAAAATTTGAAGATCAAAGTATAGACACTTTGTTTTGTTACTAGTTTTCAAATTTGGCTCATGCTGTTCTTGTACTTTCAATTAGACTTTTGTCCACATACAAAGGGTCCCTTTGGAAGCCAACCAAAAACTAAAATTGAAATTTGACTTTAGTTTACTTTCTAAATTTTTCACATTCAGGCCACACCCAATCTCACATAAGCATTGTATACATCAATTATAATCATATGTTGATGATTGGGTGTATTTTGTAGAAATTTGGAAACCACCCAAGTTTGTAAAATGCAGATAATTTGGAACTTCTTTAATGAATGGGTATTTGCACTGTTCTGATGACATGCCCTTTTCATAACAAAGACAGAATCAAAGTCTATATGGGTTTGGTACTCATGTCTCTTTCTTTGTTCATAAATGGTCTTATTTTGTGCCAAGATACAAGATATTAGAAAAAAAGCTTTAGTAATTTTGTTCCTGGGCCAACATGTAGGTGGAAAAGGAAAAGGTCATACTAGCCTTTGGAGAGATGGAAATTATTGGACTTGAACTGGTCATGCAGCATGCAGGAATACATGCAGCTGAGTTGAAAATAGTAGTCATTGTGAAAGAAGCCTTACTAGACAGAACAACCCTTTGCCCTTACTCAGTACGTTGTCTAAATGTTAATAGCCAAGGATAGGTTGACTAAATCTTTATAGCTAAGGTCGCTTCTACAAGACTATGTATGTTCACACAAGTGTTGGGACGAAAGGTTCTCTACGTTTCAGCTGAAGAGTCAGTGGGTAAGGTTGAAAAAACTGGAACAGAAGGTTGTGTGATTCTGGAAATCGTCAACAAAATGATTTCAAAATTGTAAAAAACTGAAACCAGAGTTTATCAAGAACAAAAGCAAAGAACAGCTGCACAATACTGGTTCACTCTTCAGACCACACCAAGGCCTGCCTCATAACAACCAAAGATATCTCTAGCTTTATAGTAGTGTTGTTGCACAAGGCTGAGGACATGACAATGGATGTCCCATCCTGGGTTTAGCAGTATAGAGTCCATGTTGGTTAAAGGAAACCTAGGTGGGAAGCAGGAAATCACAAGGTTGTTCACCAAATAGAAGTGGGCTGTGACAGGAACAGTGGCAGAAGGTGACTATACAAAGGAGTTGGCTCAGGGCAATGGGACAAGTTTCTTGAAGATTTTGACATTTAAAATTTTGAACAATTTAAGAAAGTTTTTTCATCATGGTTTTTTCTTTTTTCTTTTCCTTCTTCAAAAAGTGGCAAGGCCACAAAGGCCACTCCCATGTAAATGATAGACCAATTTTTTTGACAAAGTAATTTATTTCCTATGGTGAATTTTCAAGTATATATATATGGTGTTTGGCTATAGCACTTTGCACTACCAATGATGACTAATCATGATCAAATGACATAAGGTCAAAATATTACAGTTACAGTTGCCTATTACTAGTTCTGCCCATAGGCCAAAGGTTTCTAGCCAAAACTAAATGGTGCCAACCTTCACACAAACCAAACCAAAAGCCCAAGCCCCTAACATTTGCATGCTCAAGCTGGTTGTTTGTGCATTGGCGCGGGTGCCGCCTTTATAAACGGTATGCCCTGAACCAGTTGGTGCCAAAGTGGTTTGTCTTTCGCCTGCACATACCATTCCCCACCTCGGAATGGTATGCCAATTGCCTTGAGATCCTTGCACACAATAGACCTAAAGGTTTGTGGCGGCCTACCACAACCATACGTGGCACCCTTCAACTGTGCAAAAAGTGCAATGTGC
>Ga0116230_10002109_pt1 | contig 19142 bp, 17 predicted proteins | sample S1TSphfallax_3_FD_88678 | JGI IMG/M metagenome (GOLD analysis project Ga0116230, IMG submission 88678) | Host-associated microbial communities from peat moss isolated from Minnesota, USA - S1T2_Fd - Sphagnum fallax MG | ecosystem: Host-associated > Plants > Peat moss > Unclassified | place... | reverse complement strand
TACTACAACACCGTCATCCCCGCCGCGCTCGCCCATCTCCACCAGCTCGAACCCAAAGCCGTCATCCTCATGAACACCTCGATGTACCCAAGCTTCATCCCCAATGCCGGGCTCACCTACCGCCAGACCGTCAACGAGAGCGACAAGCAGTTCTACTGGGCCGCGCTCGACTACCCCGCCGCCCACGCCTCCATCGTCCTCGCCTTCGCAGGAGACGACATCGACAAGGCCGTCCACGCCCATCCCGCCCATCTGCGCGTCTACCGGCGTTTCCACTCGCCCAATCAAGGCTGGGACCAGGCCGACGCCACTCTGTACGTAACCGATACCTTTCCCGGCGTCCAAACCACTCCGCTCGCAACAGCCGCCCCGGACCGGTGATAGCATCGGGCAAAGGCCAAAATAGGAGGGCGGAACACCATGATCGCAATCGCACTGCTCCACTCCGCAACCTCCTTGCCCCTGGCCATCGGCGACCTGGAGCAGCAAATCGTCTCGAACGAAGCCGTCAAGCGCCTGCTCGTCGCCTGCGCCCTCGGCGCGCTCGTCGGCATTGAGCGGGAGTGGAAGGGCCAATCCGCCGGCATCCGCACCAACCTGCTCATCTGCCTGGCCTGCGCCTTCTTCACCCTCATGTCCCCCATCCTCGCCGGGGACAACGGCAGCAATAGGGGCCAGATCGCGGCCAACATCGTCCAGGGCATCGGCTTCCTCGGCGCCGGACTCATCCTGCACAACAAGAGCCGCGTCAGCGGCCTCGCCAGCGCGGCCAGCATCTTCGTCGTTGCGTCGATCGGCATGGCCTGCGGAGCCGGCCTCTACCTTCCCGCGCTCATCGCCACAGTGATCGTCCTCGTCGCCATGGCCATGCTCGGGTTCGTCGAGTGGCAAGTCAGCCTCAAGACCTACCCGCTCATCTATGAGGCGCGCGGCTCGGACGGCGACACCATGCTCGTCGGCATCCTCGACGCCATGGACAAGCAGCAGTTGCGCCTCTGGGGCGTCGAGCGCGACGCGATCGGCGTCCTGCAGCGCGTCAGCTTCTCGCTTCAGGCCACGCGACGCCGCCACGCGCGCATGAAAACACTGCTCCTGGCCGAACCGGCCATCGGCGAACTCAAAACGTTCCGCGACCCGGAGGAAGACTGATCTCGTGATCCCCTTCACCAAAGCCCATGCCTGCGGCAACGATTTCCTCATCGTCGACGAAGCCGCCGCCGAAGGATACGACAAAGCGGAACTCGCCCAGCGCCTCTGCGACCGCAACACCGGCATCGGCGCCGACGGCGTTGAGTTCTACCGCTCCACCGGCGAAACCTCCGCCCGCATCCAGCTCTATAACGCCGATGGCTCGCTGGCCGAAATCAGCGGCAACGGCACTCGCTGCGTCGCCGCCTGGATGGCCGAAGAGCTGAACCTGCAGGCCGGCGACGAAATCGCGCTCGAAACCGATGCCGGCGTCCGGGTCTGCACCATTCAGGAATTTCGCGATTCCGACGAGACCGGCCCCACAGTCCTGGTCACCACCGACATGGACGTGCCGGAGTTCGAGCCCAAAACCGTCGAACTCGCCGACGGAACGGTCATCGAAGGCGTCTTCGTCTCGATGGGCAATCCGCACTTCGTCATCGTGCTAGACGGCGCCGATCCCGATCCCGAGGATTTCTCCCTAGGCCAGCGCGCCTGGCAGGACATCGGCGAGGAAATCTGCCTCCATCCCGACTTTCCCGAGCAGACGAATGTGGAATTTGTTCGGCCGATGGCCAGCAACGGCGGAGTCAACCAGGTCGGCCTGCGCATCTACGAGCGCGGCGTCGGACCCACATCCTCTTCCGGCACCGGAACCTGCGCGGCTGCAACCGCCATGATCGGCATCTTCAATGCGCAATCCCCGCTCGAAGTCGCCGCACCAGGGGGCATTCAGACCGTGGAATGGGCTGGCGAGGGCGAAAAGCTCTACCTCACCGGCCCCGCAACCCTGATCGCAACAGGCGAGGCCTGGTAAATGCCAAAAACGATATGACAACCATGCTGAAGCCCCGCGCCGCCGCCGTCGGAGTCAAAGCCGCCGTCCTCTCGCCCGCCTCCACGCCAGACGCCGCCAAGGTCGATCGCGGCATGGAAGGGCTGCGCCACATCGGCTTTTTGCCCACGGAAGCGCCGCACATGCTCACCCGCGGGCCACTCTATTTCGCCGGAACCGTCGAGCAGCGCCTGCTCGACCTGCACGCCGCCTTCGCCGACGACACTGTCCGCGCAGTCTTCTGCACGCGCGGCGGCTACGGCTCCAACTACCTGCTCGAAGGGCTGGACATGGACGTGATCGCCGATCACCCCAAGCCCCTCTTCGGCTACAGCGACCTGACCGCGGTGCAGATCATGCTCCTCGATACGCTCAATCTGCCCAGCTTCCACGGCCCCATGGTCTCGCCCGACTTTGCCCGCGAAGACGGCGTTCACCTGCCCAGCCTGCTCGCAGCCCTCGCCGGCGAGCCTTACAAACTGGGCAAAGCCGAAGGGCTGCGCCTGCTCCGCCCCGGCAATGAAGTGCAACCGGTGCGCGGCACTCTCTACGGCGGCTGCCTCAGCATTCTGGTGGCCATGCTGGGCACCGCCTACGAGCCGCAGACCGAGGGCAAGCTGCTCTTTCTGGAGGACGTATCCGCCAAGCCCTACCAGATCGACCGCATGTTGTGGCAGCTCAAGCAGTCGGAAAAGCTGGACGGCGTGAAGGGCATCGTCTTCGGCGAAATGCTCGACTGCACCTCACCCGGCGCCCGCCCCGACCTGCTCGAAGACGCGATCCTGAGCGCCCTCGAAGACTTCGAAGGACCCATCGCCATCGGCCTGCGCAGCGGCCACGTCTCCCGCGCCAACGTCACGCTGACCTTCGGCGTAGAAGCCGAACTCAACCCCACCCTCGAACCCGAACTGCGCCTGCTCGAACCCGCCGTCGCCCGTTAACGGCGCCCGCCACGCTCATGGTCGCCTATGCAGATGGTCGCCTACGCTCATGGTCGCCTACGCTCATGGTCGCCTACGTTTTGTGAAAGGGCACGACTGCACAGGATGCGGAAAAAGGGGTTTCGGAAGGCTTTGTAACAGGGCACGACTTCAGTCGTGCCGAAAAGCCGGCTAAGAGGGCCGGGCTTTAGCCCCTGAGGGGCACCCTCCTCCATCGGTCGCATGCGAATCGCGGTTTCCCAACAGGCGACCTTTATCCACCCCCGATCGCCCGCGAAAGCACCCATCGGAATGCGCCGAAGCAAGGCTGGACCCGGCCATCGATCAATCACTTCCGACAATCCGACTTATCACGACTTATGTACGAGCGGAATCCACTGAATGCACAGCCTTCTCAAGCGGGCGTAGGTTCAAGCAGTGATCCAAAATACACGAAGTTCATCGCTTCAAGAAAGGCCGTTGGCAGTGCATTCTGTGCCACCAACTCTTCAACGCGTCGAACAGCCGCAAAAGGCTTAGCTTTGGATGGCGGTTGGTAGCCCAATACATCTTCTAGGCACTCTGGACTCAGAAGATGGATCGGGCGTGCTGCAGGTACCCTTCCAGCTTGCGCCATAATTCGGGCATTTTTTGCGGCCTGGTCAGGTTTGCTTCGATCTTCATCGTGAAGCACTCTGTAAGGAATGTCGAATGCATTTAGCACCTTTTGAAAAGCGGGAATGCTCGCCTTGCCGTTCGCGTCGATAATCGAGACTCCTCTCCTTTTCATTGGATGCCGAGCAAAGAGACCAGTCAATTCAGCCGCCCGCTCGAACGCCGCAAACGCGCTGAGTTCCTCAAGCAGAACAACCTCAGATGCGAAAAATAACTCGTTGACGCCCGGACTGAAGTTTGAAACGGCGGTCAATACCTGGCGCTCCACTTCGTCTACTGGGCCGTCGAAAATTTCGGTGGTAACCTGCTTCGCAGAGACGTCGCCATTTGCAGCCTTTGTCATTCGTACGATAGCCTTGTGACGAGTGGCAATGTCGATGAAGATCGGCGAATGTGTACAGCACGCTATCTGAAAAGATGGCTGCGCAGCTAGACGGTAGAGTAAATCTCGCATTCTTCGTTCCATCTGAGGGTGCATGTAGAGTTCAGGCTCTTCGACGACCAATATTACCGGACGACGAGCTGTGATCGTATGAACCGCGTTCTCCTGAGCATCTGCAAGTAATTGCAACAAGGTCATCACCAAGGTCCGCTGAAGGCCGTGACCTTGATGAGCAACCTTCGTATCGATGCCAAAGTTTTCGTCACGCACTACTAGTGAGGTATTGGGAAGCAGCATGGAGTTCACGTCAGGGGCTTCCGTTCGAATGCGGGCTTCGCCACCAATAATTTCGCGCAGTCCCTCATTGATCTTCGCTTCAAGGTCTCTTATCTCTTGGGCTTGATTCTCCGGATGGTTTGGGTCCGGACAGAAGAGGTCGAGAACACGCTGCAACGCCTGTTTTAGATCGATCACTTCCTGCCGTTGCGAAAGTTGGTTCTCAACGATTAGGTTGACTAGCTTTCCATATGTGGAGGCGTCCTTCGAGAGGGACTCTTCTGTCGCCTCCTGAACGGCACGGATGAAGATGCAGCGAGGCAGAATGGAGTTGGCGTTCGATTTCCAATTGCCACCGCCGCCCGGGTTAGCAACCCATGTGGCAGAACCGTACGTAATGAGATCGGGCCTATGCTCACGTACCAACTCTTTCAGTCGCTCCCTAGTAGTAGCGTTTGTCCGACCCACCGCCCCGGGGATCTGGGCGATAAGGGGCACATAATCAGGTCCGAAAGCAGCCCAAGTGGTATCAGTCGCAGGCCAACCTGCAATCACCTCTGGGCCGGAACAGGAAAAGAGCACCTCCTTCCATGAGTTCTTGTCTTCGCCGTCAACATTTTCTACCGTAAGCCAATATTTCTTCTTGAGAATCCAATGACCGTTGTTGGTGCGCCCCCTAATCGCAGTCTGCTCAAGCTCGTCAGTTGTGAGTTGGTCGAAGTGGCCAATCAACTCAATCGCGTTAGGTTCATCGGTGAGATGACGGTGGAACAGTAGCGGGTCTTTTACTGCGCTCCCTGAAAGGAAGAGTGAGATTGCAGACAGGACACAGGATTTCCCGCAGTTATTTTCTCCGAGCAGCACCAGGAGATCATCCCAATCGAGCTCTAGATGCTTGATCGCCTTGAAATTCGTCACACTGAAACGAAACAGCCGCATATCACACTCCGCTTAAGGCGCTTATTGATGCGATGAGCATATCTCATTGCTATTAGTAACGATAAACGCGCTTCTCTTGCACAACAACGCGTCATCTCTTGACCCTGCTTCCCGCAGCCTATCGGCTCCGAATCGACGACCCTAAGCGAAAGCAACGCCCCGCTTGCGATACTAAGAGCATGACCGCTCCGCCCACCAATCAATCCCCCAAACACATCCACCTAAGCGGCATCTGCGGCACGGCGATGGCCTCCCTCGCCGGCCTGCTGCGCGAAAAAGGCTGCCGCGTCACCGGCTCGGACGCTGCCGCGTACCCGCCCATGAGCGACCAGCTCCGCGCGATGGGCATCCCTGTGGCCCAGCCCTATGCTGCCGAAAACATTGATTCCACAACGGATATGGTCGTCATCGGTAACGCCCTTTCGCGCGGAAACCCGGAAGTTGAGCGCGTTTTGGACGAGAGAATCCCGTTTACCTCGATGGCCGCCGTGCTGCATGAAGAGTTTCTCAAGGGCCGGGAGTCGCTGGTCGTGGCCGGAACCCACGGCAAGACGACCACAACCTCCATGCTGGCGTGGATCTACCAGACCGCCGCGCGCGAAAATCCGGCCTTTGAGCCGTCGTTTTTGATTGGCGGCGTGGCGGAAAACTTCGGGTCGAGCTATCAGTTGCGCCCTACGCGCACCTTTCTGCTCGAAGGCGACGAGTACGACACGGCCTTCTTCGACAAAGGCCCGAAGTTCCTGCACTACTTTCCGGACGGCGTGATTCTTACCAGCGTGGAGTTCGACCACGCCGACATTTACGTCGATCTGGAGGCGGTCAAAACGGCGTTCAAGCGGCTGGTCAATCTGGTTCCCCGGCGCGGCGTGATCGTCGCCTGGGACGGCAGCGAGAATGTGACCGAATGCGTCGCCAAAGCATTTTGCCGCGTCGAGCGCTACGGTTTCGCGGAGTCCTCCGACTGGCGCATCGTGAACTTTCGCCATGAAGACGGGCGCAGCCGGTGGGACGTGCTGCGCGGCGGCAAGTTGTGGGCAGCATTGGAGATGCAGGTGGCCGGCGAGCACAACGCGCTCAACGCAACCGCCGCTGCCGCCCTGGCCGCCAATCACGGCGTTCCCGTGGGCGCGATTCAGGCGGCGCTGGCCAGCTTCCAGAGCGTAAAGCGCCGCCTCGAAGTGCGCGCCGTAGTCGATGACATCACCATTATCGACGACTTCGCCCACCACCCGACCGCCATTCGCGAAACCCTGCGCGCCCTGCGCCAAGTCTATGCAAACGCGAGGCTTTGGGCGGTTCTGGAACCGCGCTCGAACACTCTCCGCCGCAACGTTTTCCAGTCCGAACTGGTCGAAAGCCTCGCCCTCGCCGACCGCGTCATTCTCGACGCCGTCTACCAGCAGCAGCGCATTCCTGAGGGCGAACGGCTCCATCCGGAGCAGGTGATTGCCGCTCTCAACGCATCGGGAACGCCTGCTGAACTGTGCGCCGACGTTGCCGCAATCGTTGCCTCCCTGGAGCGGCAGTTGCAGCCCGGCGATGTGGTCGCCATCCTCTCCAACGGCGGATTCGACGGCATTTACGAGAAGCTTCCGAATCAACTGAGGCAGCGCGCCGTTGCGCTGGCCCGCGCATGATGCGCAACCTGGTTCTACTGCTGGCAATCGCCGGAATGTCGATTCCGGTGGCGGCTGTGTGCATCCCCTGGTTTTTCCTCACCGGGAATCTGATGCCGCTCTATCGCGGCTCGTTTTTCATTGTGCGCGTTGGTTTGCGGATCGCCGGCATACGCGTCGAGGCCGAGGGATTGGAGCATATTCCGGCGGGTAAAGCCTGTATTTTCATGGCCAATCACGTCTCGAATCTGGACCCTCCGGTTTTGACTTCGGTCATTCCGGGCCGAACTTCGGTCTTTTACAAGAAATCGTTGTCGAAAATCCCGATTCTCGGCTATGCCATGCGCCTGGCCGAGTTTGTGCCGGTTTCTCGCACAGGCGGCGTGGAGGGGGCACGAGAAAGCGCGCGCCTCGCCACCGGTGTGCTCGCCAAGGGCATCCACATCACCACGTTTGTCGAGGGGACGCGCTCACACGACGGCCGTCTGCTGCCCTTCAAAAAGGGGCCGTTTTATCTGGGCATGGAGTCGGGCGCGCCCTGCATCCCGGTTTCCATCTCCGGGACCGAAACAATGATGCGCAAGGGCAGTTCGCGGGTGCGGCCGGGGGTGGCGCGCGTGGTTTTTCATGCGCCGGTTTACCCTGCGGACTACGCCGACCGCGAGGCGCTGATGCTCGCCGTCCGGGAATCGATCGCTTCGGGCCTGCCCGAGCGGATGCGGTGAAGTTTCTTGGGCCGGCTCGCATGGCGCAATGCCCGGCAAACGCCGCGCAATCTCAGCCGGGCACCGCGCAATCTTCGCAACGCGCTGCGCAATCTTCGCAAATCGCTGCGCAATCTTCGCAAATCGATGCGCAATTTGTGCTGAGGGTATGCTCCGCGCTATTTGAGAATGGCGTTGTAGCCGTCGTTGAGCAGCTTCTGCTTCATCGCGACCGCGTCGGCCCGGTTGCCGAATGGACCGATTTGGACGTGAATGAGCGGATCGGGGGGGAAGCGGCGCGCGGAGGCGGAGTAGCCGTGCTGCAAGAGCGCGCGGACCAGCACATCGGCGTCGGCGGGGTTGGAGACCGCGGCGATTTGCACCATCGTGCCGGGCGCCGCCGGCGTGGAAGCGTCGGAATCGGCCGGTGTTTGTTTGGCCGAGGAAGCAGGGGCTTCCGGCTGAGACGGCGCGGTGTCGTCCGGTGGCGCGGCATCCGGCGACAGCGAGCTGCCGGCCGGTTGCGGAGGCGGCTCGGCAGGGGTTGGCAATGTTCCGACGGATTGCGCGGCTGCCGATGGCTTGGATTGGGTGGCGAACGACGATGCGGCGACCGGTGCCTGGGCAGCGGCAACCGGGTCGGCAGGAGTGCGGCGGCCAAAGGCGTAGCCGAGACCGAAAAACAGGCCGCACAGGAGCACCAATCCGAAAAAAATGGCCAGCAGGGTGGTGGCGCTGACGGTCAGCTCCCGGTCTGGGGTCGCGCCGGGAAGTCCCTCGGCGCGCAGGTCCTGTTCCAATCCCGGCTGGACGCCGGGGCGGTCAATTGCCTCGTCTTGCTCGTTTTGGAAGGCGGATCGCATCGATGCTGGCTGATTTCTATTATGGCTCTCGGGTTTCGATGGAGGCAGTGGGGGTTGCCGAGATCGGCAACCCGGCCGGAAGCGCGGTGCGCATGAGCGAGAGAATATCGACCGGCAGCGGGAAGACGATGGTGGTGTTCTTTTCGACGCCAATTTCGGTCAGCGTTTGCAGGTAGCGCAGCTGCATGGTGAGCGGCTCAGTTGCGAGCAGATGCGCGGCTTCGACCAGCTTCTGCGCGGCGTTGAATTCGCCCTCGGCGTGGATGATCTTGGAACGCGCCTCACGCGCCGCCTCGGCCTGCTTGGCCATGGCGCGCAGCATCTGCTCGGGAAGATCGACCTGTTTCACCTCGACCGATTGCACCTTCACGCCAAACGGCTCGGTGCGCACGTCGATAATGCCCTGGATGCGCAGGTTGAGTTTGTCGCGATGGCTGAGCAGCTCGTCCAATTCGACTTCACCGAGGACCGAGCGCAGGGTGGTTTGGGCGAACTGCGAGGTCTGGTAGGCGTAGTTGGCCACTTTGACCACGGCCAGCGTGGGGTCGATGACGCGCAGGGTGACCACGGCGTTGACCTTGATAGTGACGTTGTCGCGGGTGATCACGTCCTGCGGCGGGACTTCCATTACTTCCTGGCGGAGCGAGATTCGCACCATCTGGTCGAGCGGCCGCAGGACGAAAAACAGCCCCGGTCCCTTCGGCTCATTCAGCGCGCGGCCAAGCCGGAAGATGACGGCGCGCTCGTATTCGCGCAGGATCTTGATGCAGTTGAGCAGATAGAGCGCGAAGACGATCGCGACGATCAGGAGTGGATAGGCGATGCCCATGGATTTCGGTTGCCCCCGTATGGTGGGATTGTACTCCGTGGGAGTTGTCGGTCGCCCGTATCGGGCCGATACGGGGCATAATGGATTCTAGTGGCTTCTCAAATGCAATTTCCGGGCTTTGCGCCTCCCCATAGCCTCAGGGGGAGTCTGATGTCAGTAGCAGAGTCGCGACTGCCTACCAACACAACGACTCGTTTTCACCCGGTACACAGATGGTTCAATTTCATCGCGGGCTTTTCCCCGGAATTCGTCCATCGGCGTTGTGAAATGGCCGACTTAAATGGGGAAGCACTGCTCCTCGACCCGTTTGCCGGATGCGGTACTTCCCTCGTGGTGGCGGCGGAACGAGGTCTTAACTCGGTAGGATACGATCCGCATCCGGTCTTCAGTAGAATTTGCAGCGCCAAACTTCCTGGCGGTGATGAAATCGAGCGGGTTTGCCACATCCGCGATCAATTGCTCATTGGATTTCAACGGCCTTCCGCTGCGACGAAACTAGGCAAGTCTCAGGTCGAGTTTTTGGGTAAGCTCATTCCGCTGGAGGCATTGGATCGCCTGCTTGGCGCTCGGGAACTGCTCCATGCAACAGACTTGGCCAGTGACAATCTGGCTTTCCTGATGCTTTCTCGCATCGTAGATCGGTGTTCCCACTCCCAAACGGATGGCATTTATAAGGCTCCGACAAGCAAGAAGAACTGTGTAAGTCCGGAATCTGCTTGCATGGAGGTTGCCAATATGCTTATCGAGGACCTGGAATGGCTTGACGGCAACGACTTTGGAAGTCGCGGTAAAGTGATACGACAATCGTCTCGAACGATGGAGCAACTCGAAGACAGGTCTGTTTCGATTATCGTGACATCTCCTCCCTATTTGAATAACTTCGATTATGCCGAGATGACGCGCATGCTACTTTATTTCTGGGGTATTGCAACCTCCTGGGGCGACATCACGGAAAAGGTGAGAACTTCGTTGATCGTGAATACAACGACGGCGCTCAAAGGTCAGAAGGAGCGCCAGGGCTTGTATCGCGCAAGCCTTTGTCCTACTCTGCGTCTGGATTTGGACCAATTGGTGGGCAATCTCAGGGTACGCAAACAAGAGAAGAGCGGCAAGAAAGACTATGACCTCTTGATCTACCCTTATTTTTCTCAGATGAGCGACGTCCTGCGAGAGGCCTTTCGCGTTTTGCGTATGGGAGCGCAAATCCACATCGTAGTGGCGGACGCAGCGTTATACGGTGTGCATATCGCTACTCCCCAGATTTTGCAAGCTATGATGCTCGAGATTGGATTCCGCGATGTTGCCTGCGATTTGATGCGGCAGCGGGGCACTCGATGGACACTGGCTAAACGGGAAGGATCCCCGCTGGGTCTAGGTGAGTACCATATTCATGGAGCGAAATAGGTTGAAATCCGGCACAAATAAGTCCAAGACCAGTGCGAAGCTGCAAGGCCCGGGCGAGGCATTGCTGGCAGCGGCACAGCCAACTCTTTACAGGATTGCCGACCTTGAAATCCGAAGAACTATCGAGACCTACTTGCAATTGCTGATGGTGACAGACGGGTTGTCGCGGATCGGCGCATCGGACCTTGCCGATGATCGCGCTCGAACGATTCTTCTCGCAGGACTCGGAGTTCGCGAAAGCTTGAATGCCGAGGCAGCGGTTCTGGAGTGGGATCGTCGTCGCGCGATTCCCTTTGAACTTGAAACTGCGATTGCGGCGGGCGTCTATAGCAACATTCGGAAGGTGGGCGCAGATTTTTTGGAAGATATGGAATCGGCCACTCGGGGATTCTCCGATATTTCTGCTGATTTCATTCACCAAAATCCTCATTTGCTCCCCATCTTCCAGCACCTCGGCGGAATATTCAGTAAGGCGGCGCTGAAGGTACATATCGGATCGGTTTCGGACAATTCCATTTCCAAGCCAGCCTCGATTCGCCTCGCGAAGCTGCTTTATGAGCGCGTCGACCCGGCAAGCGTAAACAAAGGTGAGGTGCTACAGAGGCTGGAATCAACTTTGGAAGGTATTGTCCGGGATCTGATCGGCCGTGTCCTCTTCGAGTCGATTGTGGAGCGAGCGCTTTTGGACCAGGGGTTAGATTTCCAACGCGAAGAGAGCTATAAGGCCCTGACGGGGGTCGTCTACGACTTTCGAGCCGACTTCGTTCTCCCCTCTGCGGATCATCCATTGGCTTTCATTGAGGTCAGGAAGTCATCAGCCCGTCACGCCTCTTTGTATGCCAAGGACAAGCTTTTCTCCGCAATCAACTGGAAAGGGAAAAATACAAGGTTGCTAGCGGTGCTTGTCGTGGATGGGCCATGGACCGGAGAAACTCTGCGCATTCTGGCGAAAGTATACGACTACGTCGTTCCAATCGCTCGCGTAGCGGAGTTAGCAGCGACTCTGGAAGCATATCTCAAGGGAGATAGTTCCAAGTTGAAGTGGTTGATCGAGTTCAAAGTGAAAGCTTTCGAGCCGTAGTCGCCAGGTAGAAGCTCAGTGAAATGGGCAGGAGCCATGTACCCGGCTCGCCGAGCTGCTGGAAATGGACCAGGGCAACATCGCCAAGCTGGAACAGCGCACCAATATGAACCTGAGCACCCTGCGCAGCTTTGTGGAGGCGATGGGCGGGGCGCTGGAAATTCTCGCGGTGTTTCCCACTTGGCATTTGGAGGCCGACTTCGTGAATCAGGTGTCGGCGGGAACGATCGGGGTGCCGGCAGTACTCTCGGCCGGGGGTTCTACGAACCCTCATCCTCCGGCTCCCAGTCGAAGGGGTAGCTGCGGTCGATGCGGTCGAGCAACTCCGGGCGCAGTTCGCGCTCTTCCTGTTCGCGGCGTTTTTCCCGTTCTTCGCGTTCTTCGCGGCCGTCGCTCATGAGGTGGTTCCTGCGTTTATCTTAGCGGAGTTCTCCTTGGGGATTGAGTTTCCGCAGGGGCGAAAGCCGATCTGGTTTCGCTGGCTCTTCGGCACGACTGAAGTTGTGGCCTTTCACAAGACATGGAAAATGGAAACTTTATTGCGCTTCCAGAAGACGGAGAACTTCTTCAGTCGAGCCGGTTTCGCCGATGCGGGGGAAGGTTTTTTCTGTGGACCAGGTGTGGGCTTCCGGGTCGCGGTCGGTCATGGCGTCGGTAACGAAGACGACGTGGTAACCGAGATCGTGAGCGCTGCGGGCTGTGGCTTCAACGCCGGCGCTGGTGGCGATGCCGCAGAGGAAGATTTGCGTCACGCCGCGCGCTTGCAGCCGCTCATGCAGGCCGGTGGTCAGGAAGGCTCCGACGCTGCGCTTGCTTACCAGGATGTCGGTTGGCTGGGCGTCGAGTTCGGGCACCAGTTCAGCCCAGCCGGGCGGGAAATTGAGGCTCAAGCGCGGCTGGCCGGTGCGGCCCGGCGCCGGGGCGACGACGTTGACCAGCGCGACGGGCAGGTTTCGTTGGCGGAATGCGCTGGCGAGCGCGGCGGCTTTGGCGACGATTTCCGCTGCGGGCTGGACGAGCGGCAGGCCGACGATGCCTTTTTGCAGATCGATGACGGTGAGCGCGGCGATGGGGTCGAGTTGGGTGATCGGCATGTCGATCCTTTGGACGGAGGTTTCGAGAGCGAATTTCTTCTGGAATTGGACGTTGCCGAACGAGCTCGGCGATGCAACGTGAAACGAAGGGTAGAACCGCGTTTAGGCCTGAGTGAACTTATACTCGCCCTGTTCCTCCAACGCCACCATCACCTCTTCCCACTCGGCGGTGGAGTCGGCTAGTTGCTGGCGCAGCTCCAGCAGGAGGCGCGATTGGCGTTCGGTTTCCGCGGCGGAGACGTAGTTGCCGAGCGCTCCCTCGGTGTGGGCAATGGAGGCCTCGATGCGCGGAATCTCCTCTTCCAGAATAGCGCAGCGCTCCTGCATCTGCTTGAGCTTGATGGGGTTGAGGCGCTTGACTTTGTCTTTACCCGCGCCTTCAGTTGTAGCTGGCGAAAGCGCCTTTGCGGAGAAGCCGTTCGTGTTCGCGTGGCTTGCCGCGGGCGTGATCGGCTTTTCCGCTGGCGCGGGAGCCGGCTTGCCGGCGCGCGCTTCCTGGTCTTCTTTGTCGCGGACGAACTCGGCGAATTTGCCGGGGTAGATTTCGACTGAGCCGTCCTTCACTTCGAGAACTTTGGTCGCCAGCCGGTCGAGGAAGTAGCGATCGTGCGAGACGAAGACGACCGTGCCGGAGAAGGACTCGATGGCTTCGAGGAGAACGTCTTTGGCGCGCATGTCGAGGTGATTGGTCGGCTCGTCGAGGAGGAGGAAATTGGACGGTGAAACGAGGATGCGGGCGAGGGCGAAGCGGTTGCGTTCGCCGCCCGAGAGGACGCCGAGCGGCTTGAAGACGTCGTCGCCGGAGAAGAGGAAGCAGCCGAGCAGAGAGCGCAGCGCCAGCTCGGGGACTTTGATGGCGGCGCGGCTGATGTCGTCGAGCATTCGCGCTTCCGGGTCGAGAACCTTGTACTGGTCCTGCGCGAAGTATTCAGCGAGGACGTTGTGGCCTAGTTGGACCGTTCCGGAAGAGGGCTGCTCAACGCCGGTGAGCAGGCGAATCAGCGTCGATTTGCCGGCGCCGTTCTGGCCCACCATGGCGACGCGGTCGCCGCGGTCGATGGTGAAGTTGACGTCTTTCAGCACTTCCTTTGGGCCGTAGGTCTTGCTCAGGTTCTGGACGGTCACGACGGTCTTGCCGCTGGGCGGCGGCTGCGGAAAGCTGAAATGGATGACTGGCTCTTCTTCCGGGATCTCGATGCGCTCGATCTTTTCGAGTTCCTTGATGCGGGATTGGACTTGCTTGGCTTTGGTGGCCTGGGCGCGGAAGCGCGTGATGAAGGCTTCCAGATGCTCGATCTGTTCGCGCTGGTTCTTGTAGGCGGCGACGAGCTGGGCGCGGCGATCTTCCTTTTGTTTCACATACTTGGTGTAGTTGCCGGCGTAGATTTGCAGGCGCTTGTTCCAGATTTCGACGGTGCGATCGACCGTCACGTCGAGAAAATAGCGGTCGTGGGAGATGAGGATGTAGCCGAAGGGGTAATTGCGGAGGTAGTTTTCGAGCCAGTTTCGGGTTTCGAGGTCTAGGTGGTTGGTGGGCTCGTCGAGCAGGAGCAGGTTGGGCTTGGCGAGCAATAGCTTGGCGAGGGCGATGCGCATTTGCCAGCCGCCGGAGAATTCTTCGGTGCGGCGGGCCCAGTCGGTTTTGGCAAAGCCGAGGCCGGTCAGGACGGCTCCGACCTGCGCGTCGAGGGCGTAGCCGTCGAGGGCGTGGAAGCGGCCTTGGAGGCTGGAGTACCGCTCGGCGGCGGCGGTGTATTCGGGACTTTGTTGGTCGAGTGTGCTGAGCTGGCCGGCGAGGCGCTCGATTTCGGTTTCCATCTCGCGGAGTTCGTCGAAGACGCTGAGGCACTCCGAGAAGACGGAGCGGCCGCTGAGTTTTAGCCCCTCTTGCGGCAGATAGCCGATGGACATGCCTCGCGTGAGCTGCATTCCTCCGTAGTCGAGTTGTTCGAGGCCGGCGAGGACTTTCATCAGGGTGGACTTGCCGGTGCCGTTGGCTCCGACCAATGCGGTTTTTTCCTGGGCGGTGATGAGCCAGTTGGCGCCCTCGAAGAGGATGCGCGGACCGAAGCGCTTGCCGGCATTTTGGAGAGAGAGCATTGGCTTTCAGCATATCGCGATGGGGTGCGGCGGGCGATTTGGGGGCGTTTTGGTACGGAATCTAGTGTATTCGCGGCAAGACCGGGGGAGGGTGTTGTATTTCGGCTTCCAAGTACAACAATTTGTTGTGGTTAGACGGAATTTTCGGGTGCGATAAGGGCGCTTTTACTGCGTATTTGTGCGCTTTTTGGACGCGTTTCGCGTGAGAATTCCCTCGGCGCTTGGGCACTGCTGGGAGGTGCCGATGGCGGCTGCGTCTGGGCGCGGATTGGGCTTGGGAAGTCACTTCTTCAGTATGCGCTTTTGGGGGGTTATTTATTTGGTAACTGGGGTTGAGGACGGCTTTGAGGGAGGGCAAAGGCAAGGGCAACGACAGGGCTGGCGGTTGTGGTTTCCCCCATCTCAAAATCGAGATGGGGGGCACTCGGCAACAGCAGATTCCCTTCGGGAATGACAGAAAGAAAGGCAAGGGCAACGGCAAAAGTAAAAGCAAGGGCAACGGCAAGTGCAACAGCAGATTTCCTTCGGGAATGACAGAAAGAAAAACAAGAACAGCGGCAAAAGCAAGGGCAAACGCAAAAACAAGGGCAACGGCGGAAGCAAGGCCAAAAGGGGCATGGGCGAGATCCTGCTGTTCCGCTCGATCTGCCGGGCTGGTAAGATTTCGCCATGGTGCGGCGTGAGTATCACTTCTGGGTCTATATTCTTGCACGCCGTTCGCGGAATTTGTATGTCGGGATGACAAACAGCCTTGTTCGCCGGACGGCGACGCATCGAGAGGGTGTGCATGGGACGCATACGGGGCGATACATGATCCACCGGCTGGTCTATTACGAGTACTTTCGGTATGTGCGGAGTGCCATAACTCGGGAGAAGGAATTGAAGCATTGGACGCGCGAGCAGAAGATGGCGCTGATTGAACGAGTGAATCCGACCTGGGAGGATCTTTATCCGGCGATATTGGAGCGGCATCGGGTTGGAGGGGGAGAAGCAGATTCCCTTCGGGAATGACAGAAAGAAAAGCAAGGGCAAAAGCAAGGGCAACGGCAAAAACAGCAGCAGACTTCCTTCGGGAATGACAGAGAGAAAAGCAAAGGCAAAAACGGGCCTGCATTTTCAGTTTCCCACCCTGCCCGATATCGGTGTTCCGCCACATGCGAAGTCTCTGTTACGGAGCGACTGTTACCAGGACGAGGGCGTTGGGGGTTAGGGTTAGGTGCAGGTGGCTGTTGGTTAGGTGGGTTTGTGCCGGGGCGGGCAGGGCGGTTTCCTTATTGAGTTGAGTTACCTGGGCGGGGGTGGGGTATTGGGGTGCTCCGAGGGCGTAGTACTTGGGGAGGACGTTGCCGTGGGTGGCGTCTACGCGGGTGATGGTGACGGCGGCGGTGGCTGGGATGCCGGTCAGGTCGAGGTCGATGGTGCGGGTGGGGCCTGCCTGGCCGGCTTTTTCGTTGGTGGCGCCGTGGGGGCCGTCGGGGAGTTCTGGGACGCTGCCGGGGGCAACGATGTTCCAGGCGGCGATGGCGAGGGTGCCGTCGGGGCGTTTGGTGATGAGGACGTTTTTGGAGTCGGAGGCGATGCGGCGGTCGCCGAGCTGGTGGAGCAAGGCAAAGTCGTAGAAGCTGGGCTTGTCGATGCCGCCGGCGGCACGGAGGCCGAACGCGCCCTGGAAGGGCTGCGGGCTGGGTCCGCCTTCTTCGAAGACGTCGGAGAAGGTCCAAAAGCTCATCATATCGGCGAGGCCGTCGCACTCGCGGATGGTGTTGGCGAGGCCGGGTCCGACGAAGATGGTGTCGCGGGAGTTGCGCTCGCCCTGGACGTTCCACTCGGTCCAGAAGAGGGGCAGGTTGGGCATAGCGGAGGCGCGAATTTCGCCGCGGACTTTGGCGACGGCACGGCAGACGCGGTCGTCGATGGGGATGTCTTCGGTGGAGTTGAGCATGTCTTTGACGGAGTCGTCGGCGTAGCCGTGGGTTGAGACGAAGTCGACAGGGACGTGGTTCTGGGCGGCGTAGGCGAGGAACTCGGGGATCCAGTGGGCGGCGGCGGTGGCGGGTCCGCCGACGCGCAGGCGCGGGTTGACGGCTTTGAGGTCGCGGGCGGTGTGGGCGTAGAGCTCGAAGTAGCTGTCGTCGCGGGGGATGCCGTTCCAGAAGTCGATGTTGGGCTCGTTCCAGACCTCGAAGTACCACTGGGAGACTTCGTCGATGCCGTAGCGGTCGACGAGATGGCGGGCGAAGTGGGTCATCAGGTCGTCCCAGCGCTCGATGCTTTTGGGCGGGGAGACGTTTTGCTTGTACCAGAAGGGGTGCAGGGCGTCGGGGTTGAAGGCGAGTTTTTTGGGCATAAAGCTGATTTCGACCAGCGGACGGACGCCGTTCTGGAGCAGGCCGTCGTAGATTTGGTCCACATAGCTGAAGTTGTAGACGGGATTGCCGTGCTCGTCTTCGTTATAGACGCCGACTTCGTCGTGGAGGATGGCGTGAAAGCGGACGTAGCGCATGTCGGTGACGGATTTGACGGCGCGCAGGTCGTCGCGGTAGCTCTGGCGCAGGGTGAGGATGGCGCGGCCGGAGCCGAAGGTCTGCTCCCAGAAATGGGGGAAGGGCGTGGTGGGCGCGGCGGCGTTGACGGCAACGGGCTCGGGGGATTGGCCGAGGGCGACGCGGGGGACGATCGCGAGGGCGAGCAGCGCGATTGGGAGGGAAAGACGGCAAAGCGAGACATGAAGGCGGATCGTGGGCATTGGGTCCAACTGGGCGCGGAAGCGCACGAGTTACGATAGCGCATCGCTTGGCTGGATGAAAAGCTGGCTGCGATCGGAAGGGGCAACCGACCGAGGTCTGACTCAGAACGGGGATGACCCGTTTCTGGGTTTACGACTTGGGCCTGGGCGGCATTGATGGGGACCAATCGCCCCAACGGCTCTCATTCTTTCCGAGTGGTGTTGTCCAATTCCTCGATAAACTGCGCCACGTTCACAATCGGGATATTCCCGAAACTTCCTAGCTTGAGCAGGTGGTTGTCGCCCGTTACAACGCACTCTGAACCCGCAGCCGCCGCGCATTCGAGGATGCGGTTGTCGGTGGGGTCTTCTTTGACTAAATCCACAGTCTCTTGCGGCATGACGTAGTGAGTGAACGAGCGAATCTGCTTCTCGATTGCTGCAATGTCTTCTTCGGGCCACTTGAACTTGAGGCTCAGGACTCTCTTGATTTCTGTCAGGATGGTTTCGGAGATTGCAAGCTCGATTGCGCCGGAGCGGGCTAGGGTCAAAAGCTCGAATGGCTTTCCTTTGAAATTGAGGGCGGAGATGAAGATGTTGGTGTCGGCTGTGATTCGAATGGCTACCGCCCTTGCTCACGGCGCGTTTCAGCAATGAGGCGCGGAACGTCTTCCTCTGTCAGGCCAAGATCGATAGCGCGCTGGCGACCGGAGGCGATGAGACTGTGCCAGGAGGTGTCATGGAGGTAAGATCGCACTGCCTCCGATAGCACTTCGCCCAAGGGGCGACCTTGGGCGCGCGCTTGGGTTTCCAGCTCTCGCTGGAGGTCTTCGGGAAGTCCGGCAATGGCGTCGAAGGTGGCCATGGCTCTATTTTGCTCCTAAACGGGGAAATTCGCATTGGGAAAGTGTGTTTGGGCACGGAATTTGGAGCGGCGAGGCGAGGTTGTTGCCTTGAGATTGTCGGAGGAGCGGGCGCGATATGTCGGGCCTTCAGCCCTCGATTCCGTTTTATGCCGCAGACCTGGGCCGTTGCCCCAGGCTGGGATGATGCGGGCCTTTGGCCCTGGAATCCGTTATCGGAGGGAGGCAGGCGCATTTATGCCCCTGACGGGAGATGCGGCTGGATCGGCCTTTAGGCGCGGGCAGTGCCTGACTGTGAGCAAGAGGCCCGGGGCTGAAGCCCAATCGCTTCGTACGCGGTTTCAGGGGCATCAATGCCCCTGCTCCCTCCGAAGGCAACGTTCACAAAGCGGCCTTACGGTTTCGCGGCAGGTGGTGCGGGGCGCGCCAGATGCTGGAAGTTGAGGATGGCGTTGAAGACCAGCGGATAGCTGCCGATGGTTTCGCCGCGGTAGATGGGGTTGTTGGCGAAGAGGAGGACGTTGCCCTGGCCTAGATGCGCGTCTACGACGATGGCGTGTTCGGCGATGGAGCCGGCTTTGTCTAACAGGCCGGAGAGGAGCAGCGATTTGGCGTCTGAGAAGCGCAGGATCACGTCTGGGCGCC
>Ga0116230_10002108_pt1 | contig 19144 bp, 14 predicted proteins | sample S1TSphfallax_3_FD_88678 | JGI IMG/M metagenome (GOLD analysis project Ga0116230, IMG submission 88678) | Host-associated microbial communities from peat moss isolated from Minnesota, USA - S1T2_Fd - Sphagnum fallax MG | ecosystem: Host-associated > Plants > Peat moss > Unclassified | place... | reverse complement strand
CAAATTTTTGATTGTAGTCATAACGTCCATTGGCGGCTGCATCTATCTTGCAGTAAATGGACATGACGGAGCGGCGTCGGCGCTCGGCTTGGGTGGCACGCTCAGGTCTGTTGTGACGACATTCATTATCGGCAGACAGCGCAAAGGAAACGGCACGTCACAGCACTGAAAACCCATTCACTTCCCCAGCATCCTCTCCATCTCCGCAAACGAAATCGCCGAATATAAATCCGTGGCCTCCGGCGAAAACGGCAGCACCTGAATCCGCTTCGCCTCCGTCTTCTTCCCCGCATGATCCAGCGACGAAGCCAGCATCGTCCTGGCATGCAGATCCGCTCCGTGGCTCATATCCACAATGCGCTGCCACACCGCCGCCGCCTCCGCATAATTACCGCGAAGAAAAAACCCATACCCCAGCGCAAACTCTTTCATCGAATCCGGCATCCCCGCCGCCTGCATTTTCTTTTCCCAATCCCCCGCCGAAGAGGTTTTATCCGCCAGCAGCCCCAGCAGAATCGGCAGCGGCGACGGCTGTCCGGCCAGCGCCTGGCTCAATTTCTGAATCGTCTTCTGCGCCCCGGCGTAATCGCCGCCCATCATCTGCCAGATGCTCGCCTCGCCCAGCGCCAGCGCCTGAAAACCGGCATCTTTAAACGTCGCGCCCAGCACCAGGTCAATCCCCTTTTGCCGGTCTCCGGACTGCACCGCCCAGGCCGCCCGCACAAACGTCTTGAATTCATCTCTCGGCAGAGTATTAATGAATTTTTCGATAATGCCGCTGGCGCGCGCCTTGTCGCCTTCCAGCAGAACCACCGTCGCCAGTTCCGGATAGGTCGCGGGCGATTTGTCCATCCCGGACAGAAGGGCGTCGGCTTCCTTGAACTTGCGCAATTCCGTCAGCCCGCGCGCCAGTTGAAAGCGGATTTCCAGATTGTTCGGATCAAGCGCGGCGGCGCGCCGCAGACTCTGCTCACCGGCCGCCCCATCCCCCTCCAAAATCTGATAATTGCCCAGCGTGGTCATCGCATCCAGATCATTCGGCGCCAGCGCCAAAACCGCCTTCGCCCCTTTAATCTGTTCAGCGGGTGCCGCGCTCGACAGACGGTTCATGGCCACGTCAAACTGCGCGCGGTCAAACGGTGAAAAGGCCGCGCGGTGCGCCTTCCCCTCGTCAATCATGTTCTTCAGTTCCGTCTGCCGGTTGGGAACAATCATCTCCATCAGCGCGAACCACGCCAGCCCAAAATTCGCATCGCGGTTGATGGCCTGATTTAAAAACTGCGCCCGCTGCTGCGGATTGTTCAGCGTTTCCGCCGTCGCCAGAGCTTGCCAGGCTGGCGTAATCTTCGTCGAAAACTCAATCGCCGCCGGGTCAATCTTTTTCGCCAGCGCATTCACCGCCGGCAGCACCACCGAAGCCGAGGTCGCATCGCTGCTCACCACCCGGATCACTTTCTGCGTCGACACATCCACCAAGCTCGCTTCCAGGTGCAGTCCGCCCTGCCGGCTCTCAATCGAAGTGCGCAGAATTCGCGTGGCCCCGCGCGCCGCCGCGCCCGCATCATCCGCCGCCAGATGCGGCACAAAGTCATGCGCCGTCATCAGGTCGTAATCAAGGGCAATCGGGACCGCCGTCTTGAGCCATTCCGAAGACGGATCGCTCACCAGCAGATTCACTGGCAAAATGCTCAGCCGCTCCACATGTGCGCTTTTCTTCGTGCAGCTTGCAGCGACAGCAAGGGTCGCAATCAGTAACCAATGGCGGAATGTAAATTTCAGGAAAACCTCTTATTCAAAGAGGCTTCGGATTCTCCGCAAGCAACTGGACAAATGCGGGATCTGTCTTGAGCGACGCGAATTCAGGCATTGTCGGAATCTTATTCCGGTCCTTGACGCCTTCTTCCAAAGCCTTACGCAGATAGATTACCGCACGCTCCAGCGCGCCGCTCTGCGCATACATCTTCGCCATGTACAGATGGTACGTGGCTCGCTCTTCAATATCGCGCTCCTGCATCAGCGTTCCAAAGTTGCTGTGGTGCTCAAAAACATCCGGATCCAGCTTCAGCGCCACTCGGTAACACTCAATCGCCCGCTTATAATCCTTGCGGCTGAAATACGCCGAGCCCAGATTGGAATAAATGGAAGCCGAAGGCGGCCCGACCTTCAGCGCGCGTTTATACAGGCTGATAGAGTGGCGATAATTCTTTTGCGAATAGTAAATCGTGCCCAGGTTGTTAATCGCTTCCGAATACTTCGGGTCCAGGCTGATGGCGCGCTGATAGTTCTTCTTCGCCAGATCCAAAAGTGCCAGTTGATGAAAAGCAATCCCGATCTTGTTCGCCAGCACCGGCGAATCGGCCGGCCCCTCGCGATACATATCGATAGCATCGCGGTACATCTTGCGCGCCATGTAGACATCGCCGCGCAGCTCGTTACTAATATCCGGCGTCAAATGCGGCGCACGGGGAACATCGCCGTGCGGCTGAAAGCTGTTTGAAACCGCCGGAATCTGCCCTGCCAGACAGACAACCGCTGCAAAAGGAAGGATGGCGCTAAGTGAAATCATGTAGGATTCCCCTTCGCTTCCCACTATAACGCTTTTCTGGAAAGGTGGCTGCTACTTAAATTCCACCGAACTCTCGCCTGAGTATTTGTGATAATCCCGGAAATCAATCGCGTTTTTCACGCAAACGGAAGTTCCACGGAAACAGCCCAGATTCTCCGAATGCACCGGCAGAAAGAACGTGTTCGTTCCCAGTCTCACCGGCTCATAATCCACCGTCATCGCTTCCGTGTCGCCCGGATAATTTTTCGGAATGTTGTCGGCCTGAATTTCAATGTGCCGTACTTCGCCCGTGGTCTTGTCCACCCAAACACTTCCGCTATAGGCAGGGCGCAACTGCTGGCTGCCCATCTTAATCTCCCAATCGGAATGCGGCAGCATCACTTTCAAATCATAAATAGCCACCGCCGTCCGGCCCACCGTGGACGATTCTTTGAACTTAAATTCGGCATTGACGTAAGTGGAGAAAAGGTTCCGCAGCGTGGTCGCAAACTCACCCGTGGACGTCGTCCCGCCCAGCTCCAGCATGCTCTTGTTCGTGCGCTTTCCGCCGACGGTAATCTCCTGATAATTCTCTTTCCCATCCTCATACACAACCTTGGCGCTCACCACATCCATCGCCTCGAATCCCTCCGACCGCGACTGCTCCTGATAACGCGTGGTCACCTGGTTGCACACAAAATTAGGCAGACCCTGAGTAAACGTTTCAGACCATTGCTTGGTCCGCTCAATCAGCTCGCTATAAGACGATGGCTTCTTCTTCGCTTCCGTCTTCTCATCGCCAATGGTGAAATCAATCGAGCCATCGCTGTTCTTAGCTGTCTCAGCCGGTTTGGGCGGCGGCGCTTTGGGCGTCATATCTTCATCCGGATCGGCGTCCGTGCCCGTCGGCTTGCCATGATGCAAATGCGGACGCCCCGGCGCATCCGGCTCCGCGCCCAGGCTGTTGGGGTCGGGCGGAGTATTGGGATCGGCCGCCGGCGACCCTTCCGGAGCGGGAGGCGGAACGGCTCTTGCCAGCGTGGGTCTTTCGGAAGGGGAAGGCGTGCCGTCTTTTCGCAGCGGTTCCTTGCGCACATCCACCGTGGCCGCCGTCAGATACCACTCGTCGTCCTCAAACGCATCCACATGGACATAAGTATTCTGCGGAGCCTGCGCGCTGGTGGCCGCATTGCCGTCTTTGGTGAACTTCGAATTCTGATCCAGCCTGAAAGTAATCAGCCGGCCGTCATCGGTGCCTATTTTCAGCTCTCTGTCGTTGCTCGAAAGCACCCAGCCGTCCTGATGAAAATTCGGAATCGCGTTCTTGTCCGCCGCCTTATCCTTCTTCTTGCTGCTGCGATGCGGGAGCGAAATCCCGCCGCCCGGACCCATCGGCCCCTGGCCCGGCGGATACTGCCCGCCCTGTGGATACTGTCCCGGCGGATATTGCCCGCCCGGCGGATACTGCCCCGGATACTGCGCGAAAACCGGTGCCGCCGCCAGTGCTCCCATCGCCATCCAAAGTCTCATATTTGTCACCACTTCAGCAAAACAAGTTCCGAACAAAATCCCGGACCCATCGCCGCCAGAATGCCCCACGTGCCGGGTTCCGGCCGCCGGTTCTTCATCACTTCTTCCAGCACAAATAAAACCGACGCCGACGACAGGTTTCCGGTTTTCTTCAGGCATTTCCACGAGGCATCCAGCGCCCCGTTCGCCAGTTCCAGGGCCTTTTCCGTCGCTTCCAGCACCTTCGGACCGCCGGTATGAATCACCCAGCTCTTGATATCCTCGCGCGTTAATCCATGATCCGCCAAAAATTCCTGCGCGTCACCACCCAGATTCTTCAGCACCACCGCCGGCACTTCGCGCGACAGCACAATCCGAAAACCTTTTTCTGAAATATCCCAGCCCATCACCTCTTCGGTATCGCTGTAAAAGGTGGATCGCGTGGCTACAATCTCCGGCCCTCTGCTCGTTTTCCCGTTCTGCTGCACATACTCGGAGCCCGCCACCATCACCGCCGCCGCGCCATCGCCAAACAGCCCCGTGCTGATCAAATTTGCCGCCGACAAATCATCCGGCTGCACCGTCAGCGAGCACAATTCCACCGAAAGCAGCAGACAAGCCTGCTGGGGAAACGCTTTCACATAATCGGCCGCGCGCGCAATGCCGGCCGCGCCCGCCACGCATCCCAGCCCGAAAATCGGCACGCGCTTCATGCGGTTGTTCAGTTGCATCCGGTTAATCAGCCGCGCCTCAATCGAAGGACTGCAAACCCCGGTGATCGAAACAAAGAAAAACGCGCCAATGTCTTCCTTGGCCACGCCGCTTTGCTCCAGCACGCAGCCCACCGCCTTCTCGCCTAAATCCAGCGAAGCCTTTATCCACGCGTTATTGGAATCGCCCCATTTGGCCTGCGGATACTCTTCAATGGGAAGCGCCAGATAACGCCCGTCCACCTGCGCCGCCGCATGCAGCCTTTCCAGAACGTCAAAACGGTCCAGCCGCCCGCCCCAATACTTGCGGAAAGCATCAATCAAAACCCGCTGCGGATAATAATGCGGGGGAAGCGCCGTGGCGGCCGATAAAATCCTCATGCCAGAGCGGCACCAGCGAGGCAAATATGCATATTCATGTGTCTACCACTCTCTCAGACGCTTTCCGAGCAACTGTGGTTTTTAACAAAACCCGGGTTTTCCTGGAAAGAGAAAATCTCGCGAAGCGACACCACTTCTATGTCCATGAATCGGATTCTGCTGGTGGAAGACAACCCAATCAACCAGAAAGTCGCGTTGCGTCTGCTGGTTTTGCTCGGCTATAACGCCGATCTTGCCGAAAACGGCGAAGAAGCGCTGATGCTGCTGGAGCAGCATCAGGATTACGCCGCCATTCTCATGGACATCCAGATGCCCGTCATGGACGGCCTCACCGCCACGCGCGCCATACGCGGCCTCGAAGGCGATGCCAGCCGCATTCCCATCATTGCCTTGACTGCCAACGCTTCTGAACGCGACCGCCAAAAATGCCTGGCCGCCGGTATGAACGACTTCCTCGCCAAGCCTATCAATAAAGATCTGTTCGCGGCGGCCCTCGAACATTGGACCGCCGCGCAGCTCACCGCCTAGTAAACCGCCAGCCCTTCCACGCCGATCTGTGTTCCCGTATACGGACTCACGCTCGCCACCTTCGTCAGTTTTTTCCCATCCGCGCTGACCTGGTAGCCAATCACCTTGCCCAGAACGCTGTACACTACATACACAAACTGATTGTCCGGTGTAATCTCCAGATCCAGGGGAAACGCGGTCTTGCCGGCCGCCGGAAAAATCGCCTCCTGATTGCTCGCTTCCGTCAAAACAATCCCCAGCGGTGACAAATCGCCCGTGCTATTCAGCGTGTAACCGCTGATGCTGGAAGTAACCGCGCTGCTGGCAAACGCAAAACCGCCGGCGGGAATCACCCAGCACGTCGCGGCGCCCGACGATGGCGACTTCGAAGTAATCGTCGTCAGAGTGTTGTCGGAATTAATTGAATACGAAGACACCGCCCCGGAGCCCGCAAGCGACACCAGAAGCGCGCCCGACGGGGCAAAGCGTGCGCCAAACGATTCCACGCCGCCCGAAGCGGTCACTGTCGCGTTAGTCAGCGACCCATCCGCCGCCACCGAGAACACATCAATGTTGGAAGTCTGCCGTTCCGTCACAATCACTTTCGTCCCATCGGGCGAAAACGCAATAGCACCCGGCTCCGTATCCAGGCCGCTCAGCGGCTGCTTCGAATTCGGAATAAACTCCAGTTCTCCCCACGGCTGCAAATGAAAGCCTGCCGTGTGATATGTGCCGCCCACATTGGCCACATAAACAAGGTTGTCGTGCACCGTAACGCTCACCGGATTGCCGCCTTCGCTCGACTTTTTATCCACCAGACTCAGCGTATTCGGATATACCGCGAAGACCGAAACGTTGCTAGAACCCGCGTTCACGACAATCAGGAACTTATGATCGCTGGTCAGCGTCATTGAGCTTTCCGCCTGCAGCGGGTCGTTGATCCCGCCTTCGCCGCGTCCGCCGGTGGCAAAATTGCCCACATATTTCAGCGCGCCGGTTGCCGTGCGCGTGTACATAACGACTTCGTTATTCTTAACGTCGTTAGTGGCCGCAAATACCGCGCCCGCGGCGCCGCTGGGGCCGCCGCCGTTTCCTTCAGCCGCACTGGCCAATCCCGCCCCGAACAGCAGGGCCGCCATCACTATCTTCTTCATGAATGAACTCCTCGAAGCGTTGTTCGATTCGTCCTCTCAGAAAGTCACGCGTCCGGTTGTTTAATTCGGCGGCAGTTCATGCCAGACATGGCGGATCTCATGCGACAGACGCGTCACGTCAAACGGTTTCTGAATCACCGCCGCCGCGCCCAGCGCATGATATTCGGCCATCTGCGACCGCTCCACCCGCGCCGTCATGAACACCACCGGAATATTGGCCGTCGCCTGGTTTTGGCGCAGCAATTTGAACGTCGCCAGACCATCCACTTCCGGCATCATCACGTCGGTCAAAATCAAATCCGGCTGCCAGCTTGCCGCCTGCCGGATTCCATCGTGTCCGCCCAGACACGTCAAAAGCTTGAACCCCCCAAACACCTCCAGCGAAACTTTCACAATTTCAAGAATGTCGGCATCGTCGTCTATGCACAAAATCTTCGTGAGTGGCGAAGTCAAAGCGGCTGATTCCCCCCTGCATGATTGAACTGGATTACTGAATTTTTCCCGTAGTTCTGGCTAACTCCGAAATCGCCAATGATCGCACTTTATCCAGCATATCGGTCGCCGACGCCTCTTCGTGACCGCCTTCTTGCCCCTGACTTGAAATACCCAGATCCGCATCCTTCAGCACCAGCACGCGCGGCATATCCTCCGCCCCCGAACTCACATGGTCCAGCAGTTCCTTGCGCAATTCAACCGGCAAGCCCGGATCCAGAATCACCAGGTCAAAATGCCGCGCCCTAATCTCGCGGTAGCAATCCGCCAGATCGCGCGCCACCACCAGTTGCGCCGCGCCCGCCAGCATTTGGGCCAGTTCATTGCCCATACTGCTGTCGCCGCCCACATACAGCAGGCGCAGCAGGCTTTCTCCCCGCTGCAGCGCCGTGCGAATGGATTGCACCAGCGTCTGCTGATCCAGCGGCTTCGCCAGCCAGTCCACCAGCGGAGCGTCTTCGGTAAGCGTCTGCCGCGCTTCCGCCGCCGATGCCGAAACCACCACCACCGGCATCCTGCTGGTTGAAAGCTGGCTGCGCAATTCCTTCAAAAACTCCAGTCCGTCTCCGTCCGGCAAGTTCAAATCCAGCGTCATGGCCGAAAAAGTCATCTCTCTCAGCTTCTGCGCCGCTTCCTGAAGCGTGGCCACAATCGTGGTTTCAAAACCCGCCTGTTCAATCGCCATCTTGATAATCAGGCTCATGTCCGGATCGTCTTCGCAGATCAGCACCGACGCCGAATGGCAGCGCTGGCTGCCCGAATCTGGTTCACGGCTCACCGCATGCGCCGGCCGCGGCAATTCAAAATAGAAAGTAGTCCCGCGTCCCACCTCCGTTTCAAATCCAATCTCGCCCCCCATCGCCTCCACAAGCTGCTTGGTAATCGATAAACCCAGTCCCGTCCCTTCAAATCTCCGCGCGGTGGAAGAATCGGCCTGGGCGAATTTCTCAAAAATCAAAGGCCGAAAATCCTCCGGTATCCCGCAGCCGTGGTCCTCCACTTCAAAACGCATGTTCGCGCCGTGTTCAATGGCACGCACCGTCACCTGCCCGCCGGGAGGCGAAAACTTGGCCGCATTCGACATCAGGTTTGAGAGCACCTGCGTCAGCCGCAGCGAATCCGCCATCACCAGCCCATGCCCGCCATGATCGGCCGGCACCTTGCCCAGCAAAAACTGCACCTTGTAACGCTCCGCGTAACCGGCATGGCTCTCAATCGCCTGCCGAAGCACTTCGGCCGCCGAAGTCTCCGCGATATGCAGCGCCAGATTTCCGGAGATTGATTTCTCCAGCGCCAGTATGTCGTCCACCAGCCGCGTCAGCCGCTCGGCATTCGAATTGGCAATCCTGACCATCGAAGTCGCCTTCTCCGGCAGCTCCCCTACCGCGCCCGATTGCATCAATCCCAGCGCGCCCCGAATCGAAGTCAGCGGTGTCCGCAGTTCGTGGCTCACCTTTGAAATGAACTCGCCCTTCATGTGCTCCACGCGCTTGCGCTCGGTTTCATCCAGCGCAATTTGGATAAATGCCTTGCAGCCGTTCGACACCGCCGCCTGCGTATGCACCTCCACGTCATACAGACTGCCATTCTTGCGCCGGTAAGCCGCATGGTGAACCGTTTCATTCGACTCGCCCGTCGTCAGCGGCTCCAGAATCTTCCGCAACTGCAGCTCGGTAAATTGCGGCGCAATCTCCAGCACATGCAATCTCTCCATCTCATGCTGCGCATAGCCCAGATTGCGGCGCGCGCCCCGGTTGGCCTGCAGAATGGCAAGCGATTCCGCGTCGATGATGAAAATCTCCTGCAGCGATTCCTCCAGAATCGCCCCCAGGTTGGCCAAATCCTGGCTCTGGCTCATCAGTTGTTCGGCCTGAAGTTTAAAATCGTCTTCCGCCTGGCGCTGCGCCGATATGTCGCGCATGACACCCACCAGCACACGGTCTCCCACACGATCAAGAAACGTGGCGCGCTTGATGGAGAACAGCCGCGGCGTTCCTCCTCGGTCCGCAATCGTTTGCTCGCTCACCAGCGGCTCACTCCGATGCAGCGCCAGATCGTCCTGTTCCCAGAACGCTTCCACGGCATCCGGCGGCAGAATCGACCGGCCCGAGTCCACCAGCGAACGTCCGGATGCGGCCGCTCCCACCAGCTCGCGAAAGGCGCGGTTCGCCATCAGCCAGCGGTGCGCGCCGCTCTTCACGAAAATAGGATCGGGAATGTGGTCCAGCAGGCTGTGCAGGAAATGGTTGGAATCCTCCAGGTGTTCGCGCTGCCGCTGAATGGTCCGGCTCTGCTGATCGATCGTGCGCGCATCGCGATTCTGGTCGATCGCCGCCACAATCGCCCGGTGCAGCGTCGCGCCCGACAAACCCGATTTCGTGACGTAGTCGGCCGCTCCCGCCTTGATGCACCGCACCGCCAGCGATTCGCTGCCCAGCCCGGTCAGCATGATCACCGGCAAAAACGGATGCTTTTCGCGAATCTTGAGCAGCATCTCCAGCCCGTCGCTGCCCGGCATCGAATAATCCAGCAGCAGCACATCCGGTGGCTGCGCCTCCAGCATCTCTAAACCGCCCGGCCCGTCCACTGCTTCCACGAAATGGTAATGAACGCCGCTCTCCCGCCGCAGCGCGCGCATGCACGCTTCCCGGTCCAGCGGATTATCGTCGATAATCAGCGCTTCTATGTGCGTCATTACGTGCGGCGGGGTGCGCCGCGCCCGCCGCTCGGCAATCGCAATCCGTATCGCCTCATGCAGCGAATTGCCGGCCCCTGAAAGACCCGTCCCCAAAACAGCGGATTTCGTCAAAGCCGTCTCCAGTAAATAAGACTTGTTGAAATAATCAATGGCGCCCGCCTTTATGCCGCGCGCCGCTACGGCTTCGTTCCCATGGCCGGTCAGCAAAATCACCGGCAGAAGCGGATATTGTTCGCTGATCTTTTTCAGCACATCCAGCCCGTTACACTCCGGCAGCAGATATTCCAGCAAAACAAGATCCGGCGCATGCGCGGCAATCGCCTGCAGCCCGCTAGGCCCATCCGCCGCATTGACAAACCGGTAACGCGTGCCGCTGCCCCGCGACAAAGTCCGCACGCACGCTTCCCGGTCTGCCGCATTCCCGTCGATGATCAGGACCAGTAAATCGGACCCGGGCGTCACTTCAAATTCGTTCATGTCTGTTGAGCCACTCACGCCCGCATGTTTCCATATCTGAAATTCAGAGCCCGATTTTTAGCGCTTTTCATCCGTCACATGCCTTAGGACGATCCAGATTATGGGGAAGCGGTCACACTGTATTGGCTAAGGTGCCCGCTCCCCCACCCCTATCTCATCGGCTCGTGCGGCTTACCTCTGCGTAGCGCCGCCAAGAAATAACCAGCACCGCCATCAATCGGCGCGCAAAACCCCAGCCGGATCAATTCGCACCGCGCGCACCAGCGCTGGAGCCGCCGCCGCCAGCGCCATCAAGAGAATCACCAGCAATGGCATCGCCAGAAACGGCAACTCACCCGGCCGCACCTGATAAAACAGCTTCCGCACCAGTTGAGCCGAGGCCATACCCATCCCCGCGCCAATCACAGCACCCGCCAGCACCGCCGAAAAGATGCCCGCGCTCACCTGCCAGACGACATGGCCGGCGTTTGCCCCGACCGCCATCCGAATTCCAATTTCACGCTGCCGCCGGAATACCGAATAATCCAGCACGCCATACAACCCAACGCCCGCCAGCAAAGTCGCGGCCGCGGCAAAAAACGACCCCAGTATCGCCACAAGCCGTTCGCGAACCGTATGCACGCCGTCAATTTCCTCCTGCGTCCGCACATTGCTCACCCGGAACCGGGAACCCTGTGTGATCTCGCGTCTCACCGCCGCCGCAAGCGCCGCAGGCTTCGCCATCGCTGACCGGATCACAAAGGTTCCAGACTCCCGCGCCAGCAAGTCGCCCTTTTCATCCACGTACGAAAATGGAAAGTAAACCACCGGCGGCATAGGCCCGCGCAAATCCGCGTAGCGGGCATTCTTCGCCACGCCCACAATCTCCAGCCGAATCTGCCGGTCCTGCAGCGCCGTCGTGAACGTGCCGCCCACCACCCGCCGGCCAGCCAGAAATCGCCGCACAAACTCTTCATTCACAATCGCCGCGCGCGGAAAAACATCCCCGGCGCGAAAATCCCGGCCATCCTCCAAAGGAATTTTCATCGTGCCCAGCCAACCTGGCGAGACCTTCAAAAAGAATGCGGGTTCGGCAAACGGAGGCCGCCCATCCACCGAAATGTACCCGCCCCGCACGTTCTCGCTCATCAGCGGCCAATCCGCCAGCGCCACTGATTCCACCCCCGGCACTCGCCGCAAACCCTCCGCCGTCTGGCTCCAAACCGCTGACGGTTCGCCTCGCTCGGCAGCCGCCTCAACCGTCAGAACTCCCGTTGCCGCAAACCCGGTCGGCTGATCCGACAAGCGCTGAAGCGTGGCCAGAAACAGCCCGGCCATAAACAGAACCAGACAACTGAAAGCCGCCTGAACGCCGGACAGCCAATAACCCAGTCGGTGCCGGCCAGCCACCTGCCGCATGCGCGAAACCCGCCACGCCGGAACCAGGCCGAACAGCAGCGCCACAAAAAACGTCAGGCTCACCAGAAAGCAAACCACGCGCCAGTCGGCCGGAAGAATCAGCCGCGCCGGATCGTCCGGCGGATTGATCCGGCTGACCACAAACGGCGCAGCCCGCCATGCCATCACCGTTCCGCTGATAGACGCAAGCACCGCAAGCATCCCGCTCTCCACCAGCAGCATTTGCGCCAATCGCCCGCGCCTCGCTCCAATCGAGATACGCAGCGCCATCTCCCGGGCCCGCGCCGCCGCTTGCGCCGTCAGCAGGTTCGCTGCATTCGCGCACGCAATCAGCAGCACCAGAAAAACTAGCACTCCCAAAACAATCAGCGCCGTTCGGTACTCCTGCTGCATGTCCGAGATTCCCGCCGCCGCCGGTTCCGCCAAAACCCGCTGCTGCACAATCGCGTCCAGCGTCTTCCGGGGAAATCCGCCGAGACCTCTAAGCTGCTCCTGCTCAAATGATTGGTAAACCGCTCCCAGCCGCTGTTGAACCGGCCGGATCGCCGACCCCGGCTTCAGCTCCAAAAACGTCCGCGTCCAATAAAAATCCGACCGCCGCACATTTTCATTCATCATCGACGGCACAAAAATATCCGTGATCGTGCCCGGTTCCACGCCCGTAAACCCAGCCCCGGCCACGCCCACCACCGTATACATTTTCCCGTTCAGCAGCAGGGTCCGCCCCGCCACGTCGCGCGCCCGGCCAAACCGCCGCGTCCAATAATCAAACGACAGCACCGCCACCGGATGCGCGCCCGGCTGCAAATCGTCCGTTTCCGCCAGCACCCGGCCCAATGCCGCCCTGATTCCAAACACCTGAAACATCGATCCCGAAACATACTGAAGGTAAACCTTCTCCGTCTCCCGATCCGTCCCGTAGCTCACCTCCTGCCGCGCCGCATAGGAAATCGCCATCAGGTCCGCCTGATTCCGAACCGCCTCCCGCATCCGCTCGAACATCGGGTAAATCCAGGCATCGCTGCTTTCAAATTCACCCTCAAACCCGATTCCCTGATGCACCAGCGCATACAACCGCTCCGGTGCCGCCACCGGCAGAGGACGCATTAGTAAAGCGTCAATAACGCGGAAAGCGGACAGGCATGCACCCAGCGCCAGCCCCAGCGACAAAATCGCCGCCGCCGAAGTCATTTTCCGCTTCCGCAGTCTCCGCCACGCAAAATCCGTGTCCGCCCGAAATGAATCCAGACGGTTCATCACCCGAACACTGATACGCGACCAGATCGACATACCCAGAGATCTTAGTACAGAAAAAAGAAGGCAGCGCTAAAATCGAAGAGCCATGGCAACCGCCTTCAAAGCCCCGCCCATCACGGTGGAACAATACAAGGCGTTCGCGGGCTACCCCGGCCTCAAAGATGAACTAATCTACGGAGAAATTGTTCTGTCACCGCAGCCGAAACCATTGCACCAGCAAGTCCTCCTGAACGTGATGGATTCGCTGCGGGCAGCTTTGAAAGACCAGGAATTCACCGTTCAAACCAACAGCAACATCGATTTCGGCACCGAGTTCTCCATGCCCGCGCCGGACGTCTTCGTGATTGCAAAGTCGGAATGGAAACGCGCCTGCGACGAAGACGATTACGTGCGCACCGCTCCCATTCTGGTCGTCGAAGTCCTTTCACCCGCCAACACAAAACCCGCCGTCGAAAAAAAAGTGACCCTCTATCTCAACAACGGCGTGAAAGAGGTCTGGTTGATCCATCCGAAGCGGCAAACAGTATTGCGCGTCACTCCAGCCAAACGGGCCGCGGCGAAAGGCCTAGTCGCCCTGCCGCCGCCCTTGACCGGCAAAATAGCACTGGCCGAAATCTTCTGAGAACCGCTGGAACCAGCCGGCTGACCGTCTGCAAAGACTAATACGCCACCCGCTCTTCATCCGCAAGCGCCGGCGCGTTCACCGCCTCCATCCCGGCTAGCGCCAGATGACTGTTCGGCAAATAAGTCCGCAGGATCAGTGAAGCGCAAATCCCCAGCGCCAGCCAGAACGACAGCGTGTATGCCATCGACGAATACGAAAACGTGTACAAATTCAAAGCCGAAAGCAAAATACAAACCGTACGGAACGGATCGGTCTTCGGCATCTGAATGGCCCGCCATCCCAGCCAGACCCACGGTGCCAGGAACAAAAACGTCCCCACAATCCCGCGTTCAATCAGCATCAGAAAATACGTGAAAGTGGTGACGTCCACGCCATTGGCGTCGGCCGAACTGATGCTCGCCAAACCGGAGCCCCAAATCGGCTGGCTGGTGAATAACTCCCAGTTTTCCGGCAGGTGATCCACGCGCCCGGAATCGGCTTGGCTTTCCAGATGAATCGCCTGATCAATGCGCTTGTAAAACTTGTCGAAGGCCTGCGGTATCAGCGGCTGCACCGAGAAAACCGCCATCGTCGACGCCAGCAGAACAATGGCAATCTGCCGCACCACATTGAGACTGATGGAATTCACCGCCACATAACAAATAAGCAAAACACCCGCGCCCAGCACCGCCGACAGCGATTGAGAAAACAGGATACCCATGAACGCCAGGGCCAGCGCCAGAAGCCGCAGCTTTCCATTCGTGTAAGCCAGCCCGACCAGCATCAGCCACAGGCAGTAATAGCCGAATTCCGAAGGCTCGACAAAAAAGGACGAGGCGCGCGTGAACGGATCCTTTTCCCAGCCCCGCTGCAACCCGCCCATCGCATATTGCTGCTGGTTCGTCACCGGCAAAAACGCATATTTCCACTGGTAAGTGCGCGCGAACATCTGGTAGCCGCCGAATAGCACAACCGGCAGGCCCACCCCCACCACGGCTTTCGTCAGCGTCGTCATCTGCTTCCGCCAGTCGATGGACGCCACGCCCGCCGCAAAAAAAATCGCCAAAACCTGCAGCGCGCCCTGCGAAGCAACCGACATCGGACTCACATTGCCCTGCAAAAGCCCCACCACCGCCGCCAGCAGAAAAGAAATAAGCGGCAGCACCAGAAAGGTAATCGACCGCAAAGTGGTCTTCAAACAAAACGGCACCGCCACCAGATAAATCAGCGGAACGGAATACCGGCCAACATCGAACAGCGAAAATTCCATCGTCGCCGTTCCCAGCACAAACAGCCAGATCAGAAACGTCAGCGAACCCCTGCTGACGGGAACCGGCGGCTCAATGCGAAAATCGGACATTGAATTTCAGGTTCTCCCATAAACGCCGTCAGTGTCAATTCCCCGCCTGTCTTCCGGATAAACTCGGCTGGTAAAAAATGAAAAAACTCCTGGCCACACTGGCCCTCGCCGCCGCTCTCTGCGCCACCATCAACTCCGAAAGCCTCTGGACCGACGAGGCCTTTTCCGCCTTCCTCGCCAGTCACCGCACCCTCGCCTCCTGCTGGTCCACCCTCCTGCACGGCGATTCCTCCGACCTTCAAATGGTCCTCTACTATCTCTATCTCCACGTCTGGTCCCGGCTTTTCGGCCAGTCCGAAATCGCCTTCCGCTCCGCCAATATCCCCTTCATCCTCCTGTTCGCCGCCGTCCTGGTCTGGGCCAGCCATCGCCTGTTTCACTCCAACTGGGCCTGGATCATAGCCGCCCTCTCACCCCTCGCCGTCCTCTTCGCTAGCGACACGCGCCCCTATTTCGACGTCATCGCCCTCAGCCTCACCTGCCTGACCTCCCTGCTCATCTGCCTGCAATCGCCCACCCCGCGCGAGCGCAAAATTCTTCCGTGGCTAGCCCTCCTCGCGCTCTTCATCGGCGCGCTGTTCCACATGCTGATGCTGCTTCTCGCCTTGCCACTTCTCGTCTTATTACTCGTCACCTGGCGCAACAACCGGGACGCCCTGCACTGGCCCGACTGGAAACTTCCCCTGCTCACCTGCGCGCCCCTGTTCCTGGCCGAATTCGCCTACTTTGCCTGGACCCTGAGCCGTGGCGCTACCTACGATTACGCCCACCCCGACCTGCTCTCCATGGCCTCGGTTTTATTCCGCTTCGCTGGCCTTTCCGGCTTCGCCCCCAACCGCCATTACGACAATCCCATGCGCCCCTATCTCGCGGCCATCGCCTTCTCCGGCATCGTCTTCCTGGCTGCTTTAGTTGCGCTCGCACCCGCCTGGTCCCGCGCCTTATTCTGGGCTTTATTCGCCGGAATCGCACAAATCTTCGTGCTCAGCTTCGCCCTCCATCAGCAGATTGAATTTCGCCACCTGTCCAGCCTGCTGCCGCTCCTGCTGCTGCTCATTCTGTCCGGCCTCGGCCAATCCAGCAGACGAACCTGGGCCGCCGCAGCTCTGGGCCTCATCTGGCTCATTTCCGACTTCCGCCAGCTCACCGCCTCCGAATACCGCCGTGAAGACTTCCGTGCAGCCGCCGCCAAATGCCTGGCTCTCCAGCAGGGCCGCCGCGCCGCCATCGCCGTCGCCGCCGACCCTCTGGCCCCCGCGTATTACGGCCTATCCCTTCAAGGCCCCGCCCCCTGCTTCCCGCTCACCGATTCCTGCCAGCAAGGTCTCGCCAAAGTCGACTGGCCGCGAAAATCTCCCGCCCAATACGCTCTTTTCTGGCCCGAAGCTCAAATAAAATCGTGGCTCCAGCTCCAGCATCAGAACAACACCGCCGTCATCCTGCTCATCAGCCGCAGCCGCCACCCCATGCTCAAAAATTCCGCCTGGTGGCCCGTCATTTCAGCGCAAACGAACAATCCATTTGAGATGCAGGGCTTCGCCGTCTACCTGCTCACCGCGCCCAAACCGTAATGTGGTCAATCTTCAGCGCGCCTGGAAACTCGCTTAGCGACGTCGGCTTCAACCCTGGCACATCCGCCTCATCCGACCCCCAGGCCAGATTCACAATAAACTGCGCCGGTCCCGCCGCTGTCCACTGAAACCGCGCGGCATAAACCAGCACCCCGTCCACATATTTATAAACCGCATCCGGAGACCAAAACATCTGGTAATCGTGATAATCGGCTGAAAAATCCCATCCCGGATGCCACACCCATTTATTCGTCTTGATCGAGTAAATATCCGCCCCCGCACCCGGCCCGTGATTAAAACCAGTCCAGTCGAACGTGTTCTGGTTCTGCATATCGTTGAATTCGGGATTGTCAATCTCCGAACCATCGCCCTGATCGTAATGCTTGGTATACAGCCACGCCGCCGGCCACGCCCCGCGCCCTTTCGGAATCTTCATCCGCACCTCAAATGCGTACGTCGAATACCCAGTCACCTGCGGCTTATAGATGTTCTTGGTGAAAATCTGCCCCGAATGAATCCCGCCTGGAAACAACCCCCCGCCCGCCGGAATCGTCGCCGTCAAATTCAAAGACTTGTCGGTAAAAACAAAGTTTTCGGGATTAAACGTCTGATAACGCTCCCACTCCTGATGGATCACCGTCTTCCCCGCCACGCCATACGGTTCAAAGTGCCGCGCCAGCTCCGCCAAATCCCCGACATTCCGCCCCGCGCCCATGCCGAAGCGATACTCCTCCACCACCTTCAGCCCCGAAATCGCCTGCTGAAACGTCGCCGTAGTCGCCGGATCGGGCACCTGCCCCGCCATCATCAACAAAGCAAAAAAAACGCCAGCCCCCCGCATCCCTTAAGTCTATTCGCTTTCCAATCCGCGCCTAATGAGGCGGAGCGCCTGCTCCGCGGCCCAAACTCCCGCCTCGGCGCTGGCACCTGCGGCCATCGATGATAATGAAAACGCAGTGCAACCCTAATGAAACCGATCATTCTCGTCTCCTCATTCGTCTTCATCCTAAACGCACAGGAACAAGAACTCCAGCACGCCATGGACGCCGCGCGCGAGCACGTCGAGCGCTTGGAAACCTCCGTCCCCAACTTCATCTGCAACGAACAAATCATCTCCTCCTTCTTCATGGCCAGCAAGCTGAAGAAAGAAACCCGCGCCCAGTCCGTCCTCACCACCACCCGCAGCGTCAAGGGCGGCCACGGCACCTTCACCGAAACCCGCGCCAATATGCGCATCAACGGCAAGCCCAGCGGCAAAAATGAAATCTCCGGCCCTTTCGTCTGGCAAGGCGGCCCCGCCTATGGAGACCTCCATTTCCTTTTCAACTCCGAACTGGGCTCAATTTGCCTCGACCACAAACTCATCGGCCCTGTCAAACTCGATGGCAAAGACGCGCTCTTAATCGAAACCCACGCCCCGCCGTTAATTGAAAACGACCACGATTGCCACGACCTTCGCTCCGATTCATCAGACCGCATCTGGCTCGAACCCAAGACATTTAACGTGATGCGCGTCGAAAGCCACGACCCGCCCGCCACGCAAATTCCCGGCACCGACCTCACCCTCACCGTCGACTACGCCCCCGTCTCCTTCGACGGCACCGAATACTGGCTTCCTTCCCATTTCATCTCGCATCTCGACTTCCCCGGCACGCCCCGCCATATGCAATACGAAGCCTTCTTCACCGACTATCACAAGTACGGAGCCGAATCCTCATTCCACGTCGATCCAAATCAGTAAACAGATGCCCGGTAAGCGGATAATAAATTTATGCAAGACGTTCTGAACATCGCCGGACGCGCGTTCCATTCGCGCCTCTTCGTGGGCACCGGCAAATATCGCAGCAAACAATTGATGGCCCGCTGTCATCAAGCCGCCGCCACGGAAATGGTGACGCTCGCCGTCCGCCGCGTGAATCTCACCGACAAAACCAAAGAGTCCGAGCTCGATTTTATCGACCGTTCCAAAATTCACATCCTGCCCAACACCGCCGCCTGCTACACCGCCGAAGACGCCATCCGCACCGCGCGCCTCGCCCAGGAAGTGGGCCTGTCCAACTGGATCAAGCTGGAAGTCATCGGCGACCAGAAAACGCTTTTCCCCGATAACGAAGGTCTTCTCGAAGCCACCCGAGTCCTCTCCAAAGAAGGTTTCATCGTGCTCCCGTACACCACGGACGACTTAGTCAACGCCCGCAAACTCATCGACGCTGGCGCGCAAGCCGTCATGCCCTTGGCCGCGCCCATTGGTTCCGGCCTCGGCATTCAAAACGTGACCAACCTGAAAATCATGCGCCAGGAAATCACCAGCGTCCCGCTGATTGTCGATGCTGGCGTGGGCACCGCATCCGACGCCGCCATCGCCATGGAACTCGGCTTCGACGGAGTCCTTCTGAACACCGCCATCGCCGAAGCCGAAGATTCCGAACGTATGGCCATCGCCATGAAACTCGCCGTCGAAGCCGGCCGCGCCGCCTTCCT
>Ga0116230_10002107_pt1 | contig 19155 bp, 19 predicted proteins | sample S1TSphfallax_3_FD_88678 | JGI IMG/M metagenome (GOLD analysis project Ga0116230, IMG submission 88678) | Host-associated microbial communities from peat moss isolated from Minnesota, USA - S1T2_Fd - Sphagnum fallax MG | ecosystem: Host-associated > Plants > Peat moss > Unclassified | place... | reverse complement strand
TTGCGCAGCTTGTCGAGGTCGATGGCACCGACGATGTTCACGATGGTGAATTGCCGCGCCTCGCTCGCGATCAACGCCAGCCCGAGCGCCTTGCCGTTCACCGTCATCATGTAGATGTCCACGTCCGCATGGGTCTTACGGCTGCGGGTCTGGATGAGGCGCGTCCATCCCGGCGCGCTCAGCTGGCGTCTCACCCCGTCGATGTCGGCTTCTCGGTACGCCGCATCCGTATCGAAAGTGAAGCTCCGCACGTAAATACCTTGCAGTCCTTTGATGGCCTCGAGAGTCGCGGCGTCCTCCGGATCCTTCGAGTTCAAAAAACCGGCCGCCAGATGCAGCAGCGAGCCGTCGAGCGTAATGTTCACCGAGTCCGCAGCCTTCGCGGCCAGCGCTGAAAAGTCCGGCAACACCAGCTGCGCGGATGGCACCGTCACGACCGGCGACGCGGCGCCGGATGCCGTTCCGCTGCCTGGCGCCAATGTACCAGCCGCCAGGCTGGTCGCCGCCGCGGTCACTGCCACCGCCAGCAACGGCGCGGCGGCCGCTTTCCGGAAGATACTCATACGCCCGGCGCCTCGTGCACCGTCCGCACCGCCAGATCGAACTTTTGATTGGTGACGCGCAGCGCCTGCATTACCTCCCGCCGTGCTTCCATGCCAGCCTGGATGTCACGCTGCTGCTTCAAGTGACTCTGCACGCCGACTGCGATCAGCACGGCGGCGGCGAGGCCCGCGGCAAGCCACCAAGCTGCGGTGGCTCTGCGCCGTTGAGTGGGCGCCACGCGCGCCATGACTCGAGCGGCGAAATCCGGCGGCGGTGTGGTCGGCCGTAATGCTTCGCGCAATCGAGATTCTAGCTCTTCGTGCATGCCTCACCCGATAGCTTCTGCCGCAGTGTATCCAAGGATCGCTTCAAGTGACTCTTGACCGAGTTCAGCGGCATGTCGAGCAGGGCCGCAATCTCCGTCGGATCCAAATCCTCTTGATAGCGCAATGTCATCACCGCGCGTGCATCGGGGCGGAGTTGCAGCACCAGCTGTCGCAATTGCCGCTGCCACAGCGGGTCACCCTCGTCATCGGCCCCCGTCTCCGCGACGTCCTTAAGCGACGCAGTCTCGACGCGTGCGCGCTGCCGCAGCTGGTCGATGGCCCGATTCGTCGTCACTTTCCGCAGCCAAAAAACCAGATGCCCGCCCGATTCGATCGAGTTAATCTTTGCGTACAGTTGCATGAACACCTCCTGGGCAAGATCCTCCGCCACGTCGGGCCTGCCGAGCATGCGCAGCGCCAGGCTGTAGACCGCGCGCTGCTGCGCGCGGACCAGCACCGCGAACGCATTCCGATCGCCGCCGCGCGCCTGGGCCAGTGCCGCGTCGAGAACGGCGGACGCAGTGTCGTTCAAGCCGTCGTCGATTCAACGCATCGCCACGCGGGGGAGTTTGCCGCCTGGAATGTGCAGCTGCTCCTGCAACGCGGGCAAATCCTCGAGCTTGATGGCGCCCAGGACATTGATGACCGTAAATTGATGGGGGTCGCTCGCGATCAAGGCCAGCCCCCGGGTTTCATCCTTCTCCCGGGCGATGAAGATGTCGACCTGCTCGTTTGCCTTGCGATCGTGCGTTTGCAACAGCGCAGTCCATCGAGGCCCCGCGAATTGCCGCCGCAACTCGGCGACCTCCGCTTGCGGGTACTCGAAATCGTTGGCGAACGCAAAGCTGCGTATCTGCACCAGCTTGAGACCGGCCAGCACCGACTTGACCGTCGCGGCGTCTGGGTCGTGATCGTCCATGACGGCACCGGCCAGATGCAGCAGCCAGGGGCCCAGATCGAGGTTGACCGAGCTGACGGCCTTTGGTTCGAGCGACCTGAAGCTGGGTATCGTCACCAGCGCGTCGTCGGCATGGGTCATCGCACTCGGCAGCCAACATAGGGCTGCGAGGATCAAAGATCGAATGGTCATGGTCATCTCCCGGGAGTAGGTCGTTTCGGCTCGTGTGGAACCTTGACTAGTAATACGACCGGAAAGCCCCCGGAGGGTGCACCGAAGCGGCCTAGCCACCGGCGCCGGCGGCGATCAGCGACTCGACGCGCGCGGCGAGTGTCTCGACGCTGAACGGTTTGCTCAGTAAGGAGATGCCAGCCGACACTTCCGTCGTCGGCCCCAGCGCATGTCCCGCGTAACCCGTGATGAGCAGCACCGGTAAATCGGGCAGATGTTGGCGCGCCGCGCTGGCCAATTGCCGGCCATTGATGCCACCCGGGAGGCCGATGTCGGCCACCAGAATGTCGACGCCCTCCCCGTGGGTCAGCCGCTGCTGCAAGGCGTTCAACGCCGCGTCGCCATTTGGCGCCTCGATCACCACGTGTCGCCGGTCGCGCAGCATTTCCGCGGTCAAATTGCGGATGTCCGCTTCGTCTTCCACCAAGAGGACGGTCGCACCCTGGGAAGCGGCACGATGCAGCGTCGCGGAAGCCGTATCCCCAGGCTGGTCGTCGCGCGCCCCGACATGGCGGGGCAGATAGATCTGGACCACCGTGCCCACCCCCACTTCGCTGTCGAGCTTCATGAAGCCACCGGACTGGCTGACGAATCCGTACACCTGACTCAAGCCCAAACCCGTGCCCTGGCCGTCGGGCTTGGTGGTGAAGAAGGGCTCGAAGGCGCGCTGCAATACGTCCTTCGACATCCCGCAACCGCTGTCTCTGACGCTCAAGCAAACGAAGTCGCCGGGCGTCGCGCCCTCCCAACCAGAGATATCCGCGGGCCGCAAGATCCGGTGGCGGGTCTCGATCACCAGGCTGCCGCCATCCGGCAACATCGCATCGCGCGCATTGATCGCCAGATTCAACACCGCATTGTCCAGTTGGCTGGGGTCGCACCGCACCGGCCAGCAGCCTTCGATGAGATCGAGCCGAAACGCGATCATCGGTCCGACCGTTTGCTCGATGAGTTTGCCGATCCCGTTCAGCAATTCGTCTACATCCAACACCTTCGGGGCGAGCGCCTGGCGCCGGGAAAAGGCGAGCAGCCGGTGCGTCAGCGTGGCGGCACGATCGATGCTCTGGCGCGCGACGGCGATGTAGTGCTGCGCCTCGTCATGGCGCCCTTGGGCGATGCGCCGGCTCATCACGTCCACCGCACCGGCGATTCCCTGCAGCATGTTGTTGAAGTCATGGGCGACTCCGCCGGTGAGCTGTCCCACAGCCTCCATCTTTTGCGCGTGGCGTAATTGTTCCTCGGCGGCGCGTTGCGCCGTGACGTCGCGGCCGACGAGATACATCAGATCGACATGGCGACCGCCGGTCCACAAGATCACGAAGTACCTGCCGTCCTTGTGCAGCATGCGGCTTTCGAAGTTGTGCATGCCTTCGCCTCGCTGCATTCGACCCACGACGGCGATGCTTTTTTCGTGATCCTCGGGATGTATGAACTCCAGGTACGGACGCGACGTGAGCTCAGCCGCGCTCCATCCCAGCATGCGTGTCCATGCCGGATTGACCGATTGCATGTAGCCGTCGAAGTTCGCCGTGCCCATCAGGTCGTTGGTCCCCGTCCACATGCGCTCGCGATCGGCGCTGCTCGCCTCGAGTGCCGCCGCGGTGGCCACCTCCGCCGTGACATCGCGCGCAAAGCCATACAGATAGGCCCCTTCCGGGACGGTGGTCCAGGCCAGGCAACGCGTGTCGCCGTTCTTCGTCAGAAAGTTCAAGCGAAATTCCGAGAGGGTCGTTCCGGTCGCCAACTGCGCGAGTCCGGCTGCGCCCGCCGCGGCATCCCGGGGCGCAACGAAGGTCATGATATTCTTGCCGCGCACCTCCGCTTCACCCCACCCTAGTGCCTCCACCCAGGCCGGATTCACCGACAAAAGCTCCCCCTGGGAGGTAGCGACCACCTTGATGATCGGCGACAGCATCCAGCTACGATCACGGTCACGGCGCGCCGCCTGTTCCTCGGTGATGTCGCGGCCGACCCCATGCAGCAATCCGCCATCGGCGATCGACGTCCAGCTGATGAGCCGGTACTTGCCGCATCGGGTTCGATAACGGTTCTCGAAAGCCGCGGAATGCTGGCCCGCCACTAGCCGTTGAATCTCCGCCCGCGTCCCCTCGATATCATCCGGATGCACGAAGTCGGTCAAGGGCATGCCGCGCAGCTCCCGCTCCGACCAACCGAGTAGACGGCTCGTGGCGGGGTTGACTTCGAGCAGCACGCCATTCAGGTCACAGATGACCATCATCTCATCCGCCAGCTGCCAGATGCGATTACGATCGGCGGTGCGCGCCGCCACCAAAGCCGCGAGTTCCTCATTGGCGCGGAGCAAGGCCCGTTCCGCCCGTGCACGCTCCAACGCGTCCCAGACGCGGGCGGCCACCTCCTCGATCAACTGAACCTCTTCGCGCGCCCAGCGATGCGGGCGGCTGTGCGTGACGTACAGCGACGCGCGATACAGTCCGTCGCGGATCAGGGGCACGGACACGTGCGCACGCGTGCCGATCGACGACCAGGTAGGCGAGCGTATCTCGGTGTCCGCCAATACGTCGTCTTCCACCGTGGTAAGGCCCTGGCGCCCGCGGGCCACATTGCGGGCGCCAAAATCTTCCAGGCAAAACGTCCCGTTGACGGGCTCGAGTCCATCCGTATACCCACAGGTCACCAGCACGGTCTCCTGGTCCGGCTGAATCTGGCCGTAGCCCACGCGCGCGGCGCCCAGGTAACTGCCCAGCCGCGTCATGGCGATGTCGAGAACTCGCTGCGGGTCACCCTGCATGCGCAGCTCGTCGCTCAACTGCAGCAAGAATAGCTGTCGGCTCTCCGCCAGCTTGCGCTCGGTCAGATCGATCGATACGCCGTGAAATCTCACCGGCTTGCCGTTCTGATCACGGGCGAGCCGCCCGCGCGCCAACACCCACCGCAGCGAGCCATCGGGCCGGATGATACGGTGTTCGTTTTCGTACTGGTCCACGCCCTCCTTCATCCGCTCGATGGCTGCGTTCGAGGCCGCGATATCGTCCGGATGGATGTACTGGAAATAGTATCCGAGGGGTTTGCCGTGAGCGGCGTCCACCGGATCGACGCCGTAGATGCGGGCGAGACTCTCATCCGCGTAGACCCGGCCATTCACGAGGTCGCCGTCCCAAGTTCCCACCACGCCAGACGCCTGGAGGGCCAAGGCGAGGCGCTCCTGCTCAGCTAGTGCCGGCCTGTCGGCATCGTCGGCGGAATTCATCATGCGGACACTGTGGGTTTACATGTCGTCGTAGTGTACTCGCCCCGGCCTGCGCCGCCATCGCGATGCCAAATTCTGCGAGAATGTAATTTTTGCCACGCCCAATTTTACGCTGGAGCATTGCCATGACCATTCTTCTGATCCCTCGCTTCTCGGCCTCATGGCTCGGCGCGAGCATGCTGCTGCTCGGCAGCAGCGCATGGGCGGGCAACTGTCCCGCGTTTTTGAATCACGATTTCAAAAAGCTGCATTCCACCGACCATGTCAATATTTGCAAGGCGTACGCCGGCAAGCCGCTGCTCATCGTCAACACTGCCAGTCACTGCGGCTTTACTCCGCAGTTCAAGGGTCTGGAAGCATTGCACGAGCATTACAAGGACCGTGGCTTGGTGGTGATCGGCTTTCCATCCGACGATTTCAATCAAGAAGCGAAGGACGAATCCGAGACGGCGCAGGTCTGCTACGTCAATTATGGGGTGACTTTCACCATGCTATCGCCGCTGCCGGTGACCGGTGCTGACGCGAATCCGGTGTTTCGCGAACTCGCCCGTCAATCGCATCCACCCACCTGGAACTTCAACAAGTACCTGGTCAAACCGGACGGACAGGTGACGGCGTACTTCGACAGCGACACCACGCCTGATTCGGCACCGCTGCAGCAGTCGATCGAACGGCTACTGGCCGGCACACACGACGGCTCGTAGCGCGCATCACGGAATCAACACGATCTTGCCCGTATGCAGTTTCTGCAGAAACGCCTGCTGTGCCGCGACGATCTCGCGCAGCGGCTGCACGCTCGCGAGCACCGGCTGGATCTCGCCGCGCTCGATGTAGCCCACCAGGTTGGCGAACACGCCGTCATCGAGCACGGTGCACCCCAGTAGCGTGAGATCTTTGAGATACAGAGTCCGCAGATCGAGTCCCACCGTCGGGCCGCCGATGGCGCCGGCCACGGCGTACCGTCCGCCCCGCCGCAGCACGTCGAGCAGCTCGCCGAAGCTTGAGCCGCCGACCACGTCCACCACCACATCCACGCTGTCCCGTCCCCATGCCGCCCGCGGCGGCGCATCCCGGGGCAGAACGCGCACCGCGCCCAGTCGGGAAACGGCCGCCGCCTTCGATGCACCGGCGATGGCGAACACGGTCGCGCCGCGGCGCTTCGCGAGCTGCACGGCCGCGGAGCCGACGCCACCCGACGCGCCGGTAACCAGCGCGGTCTCGCCCGCCTTGAGCTTAAGGCGCGTCAGCATGTTCTCAGCGGCTGCATACGAACAGGGAAAGGACGCGAGTTCGGCATCGCTCAAGACGCTGACGATGGCATGCGCATGCACGGCGGGTACGCAGGCGAACTGTGCGAACGCCCCGTCGCGCTCCGAGCCGAAGTAGATGGCGCGATAGCGGTCGACCGTACCTGGGATGCGGAACACCGGCTCGACCAGCACCCGTTCGCCAACTCGGGACGGAGCCACACCTGCGCCCACCGCCACGATCCTGCCGCAGGCATCGGCCCCCTGGATCCGCGGGAATTGTGGCAACGCACCGGTCCAGCCCGCGTCCGACGGGTCGGCGTCCGGGATGCCTGCGGCCCCGGCTTCGGCCGTCGTGCCCTCGCTGACCGCGCGTGAATACCACCCGGTGCGGGTGTTGATGTCGGTATTGTTGACGCCGGCGGCGCCGACGCGGATCAACACCTCGTCCGGCGCGGGCGTCGGGATGGGAACGTCGTCGCGAAATTCCAGCTGCTCGAAACCGCCATGGCCCTTGAGCAGCACCGCCTGCATGGTTGCGCCGCTCACGATCCGGACCGCCTCCAGATCCACAGGCCGAGAGCCGCCGCCGCGATCACCGCCACAACCCGCAAGACCAGACTGATCGCCTGCGCCCCCCGCACCAGCTCTTCCTCTTCCATGGCCTTACATCAACCCGCTCAGCGCGGCATCGAGCGCCCCGGTGAGTTCCATGTAGGTGATGATCGGTAGAAGCACCAGTGAGCCCACGGCCGAGATCTGCGCCAGACGCGTGACGATCTTCGAGCGGCAATTACCGGCGCAGCGATAGGTCGCAACCGACGCATACACGCTGAGCGCGAATCCCCCGATGGTGTATAGGCGCATGACGAACAGGTTGCCGGGATCGAGGAAGAACTCGACGCCGCCATAGACCAGCGACGCCATGATCGTGTACCACCAGAACACGCGGCTGAGCGAAGTCTTGCCCTCGAGCGGCTCCCGCAGCCAGACCGGCCACGTCATGCTTTCGACAGACCCGCGCGCAACAGACCCGCGTCCAGAAACAAAGTGCTGAGGATGTCCGTCGCGGTCCAGGTGTGGTGCATTATGCGGGTATTGGACCACATTCGCAGGAAACTCCACGCATGAAAACCATCGGACTGATCGGCGGGATGAGCTGGGAATCGACAGTCCCCTACTACCGCCAGATCAACCAATTCATCAAGGAGCGGCTGGGCGGGCTGAACTCGGGGAAGATCATCTTGCACAGCCTGAATTTTCACGAGGTGCAGCTCCTGCAAAAGGCCGGCGACTGGCATGCCGCCGGCAAGCTGCTCGCCGCTGCGGCACGTTCATTGGAGTTCGCCGGCGCCGATTGCGTGGTGGTTTGCACCAACACGATGCACAAGGTGGCGCCCGCCATCGAAGCCGCGGTGCGCATCCCGCTGCTGCACATTGCCGACCCCACCGCCGAGATCATCAAGTCGACCGGTTACTCCGTGGTGGGCCTCATCGGCACCCGCTTTACCATGGAACAGGATTTCTACCGTGACCGGCTGACCTCCCGGCATGGCCTCACCGTCCTCACGCCGAGCTCGGCGGATCGGGATGAGCTGCATCGGATCATCTTCGAGGAGCTCTGCCTGGGCAAAGTCATCCCCGAGTCCCGCGATACCTACCGGCGCATCATCAACGGGCTCGCCGCTCAGGGTGCGGAGGCGGTGATTTTGGGGTGCACCGAAATCTCCCTGCTCATCAGCCAGACCCACACCCGCGTGCCGCTGTTCGACACCACGGCCATCCATGCCCTACACGCCGCCGCCTGGGCGCTCGAGCCTACGGACCCCAAGGCCACCATGGACGACATCGAATGGCTGATCTAGCTATTACACTCGCTACATTGCACTTATACGTCATCAGGTGACGTGACCCTGCTTCCAGTTCGAAAATTTTTCTGCTCCAGCCCCTCAAGGTTTTCCGCGGTCTGCCGATACACCCTGCGGCTAGTTTTTTTTTTCGTGCACCGAGGAGGCAGGCCCCCATGCAAACCAACAGCATTTCGACGGTCGCTGCCGGCGTTCCCAACCCGCCGACCACCGCGGCAAAGACCTCCACCGCAACCACAGCCACAGCCACAGCCACACCGACGACCGCGCCGGTGGCCTCCAAGTCTGCTGCACCGGCGCAGTCTGTGGCATCCGCGGTCAGCACGGCGACCGCAACGCTGGCGACCACGACCTATTCGACCACCGCCGGCGGCAAGAACTATTCGGCCAATATTTCCGAGAGTAACGGCACCTACACGCTGTCCGTGCCCAACGTGCCGGGCGGCACCGTGACCGGCACGAGCCTCACCGCGGCCGAGGCGGCGCTGTCCATCAGGATCGATATCCTCGCCTAAGACCCGCGCCTACCGCTCACGGCCGTCTGCGTCGCACACCACGCGATCAACGCCAGCAGCGCCACCTGCAGCGGCAGTCGCGCGATCAGCGCCCAATACGGGACGTGAAACCGATCGGCGTATTGAAGCATGTAAATGTGACACGGCGTCACCGCGAGCGTCAGCGCGAAGAGTCCCCACAAGGCTACCCGGCGAGTGGGACGATAGACCATCCCGGCGGCACCGAGCAGTTCGCACACGCCGCTCACCAGCACCGCGAGCCGCGGCCACGGGATGTAGGGCGGGACGATGCTCATCTCGGTATCCGTCACCACGAAATGCGCGATGCCCCCCAAGAAAAACCACAAAAAGATGAACGCCAGGCCGGCGATGAGCATGCGCGCCATAGTCCGCCATCACCCCGGTGGGTCCGTGCCATCCGCATCGCGCTCATGCCAATACGGATCTGGATCGCGCAGCGGCTGTTGCGCATTGAGCCGCTGCCGCGCGCGACGCCGACGGCGCCAGTAGCGTTCCATCCGCGGCGCGAGCCCCAGCCACTCCGGCCGCAGCCACAAAGGATTCGGCGTCTCGTCCGCGATGGCCGCCACCACCACTGCCCGAGTCTGGTTGGCAGCCTCGACCACTGCCGTGGGCACGTCGCGCCATACCGTGACCGCATCGACCGCCCGGTCGAGGGCAACCCGCATTGCACCCTCGACCTGCATTGAGGCGGCCAGCCAGGCGGCCGGTTCCAGCGTTTCCGGCGGCGGTAACGCCTGCAGGAACAGCTGCACCAAGCTCTGCGGCGTGGTCGCAATCAGCGGCTCTTCCGGGACCGCGCCGCTGGCGAGCAGCAGCGGTTCCACACGGGCCCCACCGCCATGCCCCCCGCCCGGTATGGGCAGTGCCGGATGCGGCGCGTCTCCGGGCAACGGTAAATCGGCGCGCACTTCGGCAATCAGGATCTGCATCGCGCCGGTCAGATCCAGCGGATGAATGTGCACCTGATCGACCAGCGCTGCCACCGCGCCGACCCCGGCGACCTCCGCAGCATCGGCGAGCGGCGCGGTCGACGGTCGCGGCCCGAGTGGCGCTCGCGGCCCGAGCGGCGGCATCGGTCCGCCATCCGGGTGAACGGGTTTGGGGTCGAGCGGCGGCAGTTTGGGCACTTCCATGGGATCAATGAGCGCGCAGGAACGCTTCGACCAGGGGCGCGACCAGTTCCGGCTTCTCGATGTGCAGCATGTGACCCGCGCCCGGGATACGCTCGATCTGAATCTGCGGAATGAGCGCCCGGAATGCCGCATCGGTTCCGTCCGGCCCGAGTTTCTCGAGATATTCCGAGGCGTCGCCCAACAGCAGCAGCATAGGCGCCTCGACCTGTCGCCACACCGCCTCGGTTTCCTCCCGGCGGTACACCACCGGCGACACCCAGCGATGGCGGCTGTCGCCTAACAAGCGCACCCGACCGCCCGGGGTTTGCGCCGCCCAGGCGTGAGCAATGAACTCCGTGCGCTCCCTGGGAAAGCGCGGATAGCGAAAGGCGATGATGCTGGCCAGCTGCTCGAACGACTCGTAGTCCTTGAGCGGCGGCACGCTTCGCACCTGATCCAGCCATTTGCGGGTGGTCTCGACCACGGTGGCCGGGGATGTGCGCGGCATGCCGAAGCCCTCGAGGTTCACCACCGAGCGCACGCGCCCTGGCCGAAGACCCGCATACATCCCGGCAATGTTACCGCCCATGCTATGCCCCACGAGTCGTGCCGGCGCGTCGGGTGACAGCTGATCGATCAGCGCATCCAAGTCGGCGTAGTAATCGGGGAACCAGTAGCCGTCCTGCGACCAACCGCTGCGGCCAAAGCCACGCCAGTCAAGGGCCACCAACGGCCAATCCTCCTGGAAGGCATCGACCATGAATTGGAATGTATCGCCGGTATCCTGCCAGCCGTGCAGCAGGACCACGGATGGATTTTGAGCGGAAGGGGGAGGCCCCCAGCGTGTCAGATGAAGGTCGAGTCCGCGTACTTGTCTAATTTCATGGCGTGGCGTGCGCATCGCCTGGTACGCGGCCACGCCGGTCAGTCGGCGCCGCTGAGAGCAGCCACCGTGGCGCCGATGGCGGCGCCAATCACGGCGCCGGCCCGCGCCCCGGCGACGATTTTCGGCTTCTGCGGCGGCTTGACGACATCACCCGGCTGCGGCTCCTTGCCGGGCGTTTTAACCGGATCGGACGGCGCTTTCGCGGGCTCGTTGGGATTCGACATAACATTCCTTGTGTTTTCGCGATGCCGCCTTACTGTACTACAGGCGGCCCGGTTTGCGATTTGCGCCATTCCGGCAGATGCTCTGCGGCATGATCGGCGATCGGATCGGACCTTACCGCATCCTCCACACCCTGGGTGTCGGCGGCATGGGGGAGGTGTACCTTGCCGAACGTGCCGATGCCGAGTTCGAGCACAAAGTCGCGATCAAGGTGCTGCACGGCAGTTCGCTACAGCAGGGCATCCGCTCGCGCTTCAAGGTCGAGCGGCAGATCCTGGCGCAGCTGGATCATCCCAACATCGCGCATTTGCTCGACGGCGGCACACTACCGGACGGCACGACCTACATCGTCATGGAGTACGTCGACGGCGTACCCATCGACACCTATTGCGATTCGAACCGCCTCGACGTCAGCGCACGCCTGCGCTTGTTCCGGGTCGTATGCGCCGCGGTGCACTACGCCCACCAAAACCTCATCGTGCACCGCGACTTGAAGCCAACCAACATCCTGGTGACCAGCGACGGTGTGCCGAAGCTCTTGGATTTCGGCATTGCCAAATTGTTGGACGACCGCCAGACTTTGCAGCACACGCTGGCCATGACGCACGCGGATCTGCGCATGTTGACCCCGGATCACGCCAGCCCGGAACAGGTGCGCGGCCAGCCCATCACCACCTCGAGCGACGTTTATGTACTCGGCGTGTTGCTTTACAAATTGCTCACGGGCTTGGGTCCTTTCGTGATTCCGTCGATGCGCCTCACCGACATCGAGCGTGCGATCTGCGAGAAGGATCCGCCACTCGCCAGCCATGCCGTCGGCGCCGACACGGCGGCGGCGGCCGAGGCGATGCTGGCGCGAAATACCAGCGTCAAGCGTCTTAAGCGGACGTTGCGCGGCGATCTCGACAACATCGTCTGCAAGGCCATGCACAAGGTGACGGAGCGCCGCTACGCCTCCGCCCAACAGCTGGCCAGCGACATCCAGCGCTACCTCGAAGGCAAGCCGGTGATTGCACGGCGCGACACGTTGTCGTACCGCTCCAGCAAGTTCATCCAACGGCACTGGTTGCCGGTGTCCTTCGGCATCGGCTTGGTGGCTGTGATCCTCGCGTTCGCCGCGACCATGTACACCCAGTCGCAGCGCATCGCCGCCGAGCGCGATCGGGCGGCGCACCTGCGGGAGCGCGCCGAACTCGAACGGGCCCGCGCCGAGGAGGTGTCGAGCTTCCTGGTCAGTCTGTTCAAGCTGTCGAACCCCGACGAGAATCGCGGCAACCAGGTCACGGCGCGCGAATTGCTGGATGCCGGCGCCAGGGGACTGAAGGCGGCACTGCAGGATCAACCGGCCACCAAGGCTGCCCTGCTCGCGACCGTGGGCGCCGTCTACGACAGCCTCGGCCAATTTCAGGAGGCGATACCGCTGTTGCAACAGTCCCTGGCACTGCAGGCGGGCTCGCACGAGCGCTCGCACATCGACACCTTGGTGGAGCTGGCGCGCGCGCGCGCCGGGTCGGGCGATTTACCGGGGGCCGAGGCACCGCTTGAGGATGCCGTGCGCGAGGCACAAACGAATTTCGGCGCGACGAGCCAAGAGATGGGCAAGGCGCTGGGCGCGCTGGGTCAGCTGCGCTACAAGCAAAGCCAGCTGGGCGTGGCGAAAGAGCTGTATACGCGCGCCCTCGCAATTCTCGAATCCAGCGGTGCGCCTCCCACGGAAATCGCCGCGCTGCTCGACAACTTAGGTCATGTCTACACCGTCCAACATCAATGGACACAGGCGAAACGCAGCTACGAACGGGCGCTCGAGGTGGATCGACGCATCCTCGGCGACGATACGCCGCGGGTTGCCACGCACCTGCATAACCTCGCCGTGGTCGCCCAGAACCTCGGCGATTTACAACATGCCGAGGCCCTGTATCGCGACGCCATTGCGCGGCTGGAGCGAACCGACGGCAGCCAGCATCCCGAGACCGCGGGCGCGCGCGGCAATTATGGCCTGTTGCTGCAGCGTGAAGGCCGCTTCGCGGAGGCCGAACCGTTGCTGCGCAGCGCGCTCGCCGTGGCGCTCAGCGTCTATGGTCCGAACAATTACAACACCGCCTATGCGCGGGTGAGTCTCGGCATGCTGCTGCACGATGAGGGCAATCTCAAGGATGCCGAGAGCGAGTACCGCCAGGCGCTTGAGGTCTATGGCAAGACGTTGCCGCCCGATCACCTCTATAGGGCCTCCGCCTTGATGTATCTCGCACGGCTGATGGTCGACCGCGGTAGGCCCGGCGAAGCGCTGGCCTTGAGTGAGCAGTCCCTGAAGATCCTTGCTCAAGCCGCCCCGCCCTCGAGCCCATCGACGGCACAGGCGCACGCGATCCATGCCTACGCCCTGAGTGCGCTTGGCCGCTACGCCGAGGCCGCGACCGAGCTCACGTCCGCGGTGCAAGTGCTCGCCGCGGCGCGCGGCGCCGATGATCCTGCCGTGCATCGCGCCGAGGACTGGCTCAAGGACGCCCAGGCTGCACCTGCCCGCACCGCGAGCGCCTCGCCGTGATCGCGCGGCGCTAGCCGCCGAGAAAAATCTTGTAAGCCTGGTTCTCGGTCTCGTCCGTATACGCATACTGCAGATCGTGCAGATGCAGCAGGAACTCGTCCCGCGTAGCCGGCGGCACCTGGATGCCGGCGAGCACCCGGCCGTAGTCGGCACCGTGATTGCGGTAGTGAAACAGGCTGATATTCCAGGCCGAACCGATGGCGCGCAGGAATTTCAACAGCGCGCCGGGGCGTTCCGGAAATTCGAAGCGATACAAGCGCTCGTGCTCCAGGCCGCGCGCCTGGCCACCCACCATGTAGCGCACGTGCAGCTTGGCCATTTCGTTGTCGGTCATGTCGCGCACGCCGAAGCCCGCTAGCGCGATGGTGTTGATGAGCGATTCGCGTTCGCTCTTCTCCTGGGAGAGGGCAAGCCCCACGAACACCTGCGCCGCCTGCGCGTCGCCGAAACGATAATTGAACTCGGTGACGCTGCGCTGGCCGAGCAGTTCGCAAAAGCGCATGAACGATCCCGCGGTCTCGCTCATCTCCACCGCCAGCAGCACTTCGCGCTGCGCACCCAAGTCGGCACGCTCGGCGATGTAGCGCAGCCGGTCGAAGTTCATGTTCGCACCGCAATTGATCGCGATGAAGGTCCGACCCTTGCAGTTCTCGCGCGCGATGTACTTCTTGATGCCCGCCACCGCCAGCGCACCCGAGGGCTCGACGATGGCGCGCGTATCCTCGAATATGTCCTGGATCCCGGCGCACAGCTGATCGGTGGTCACCAGCAGTACCTCGTCGACATACTGGCACGCGAGCCGGAACGGTTCCTCGCCGACGCGCTTCACCGCCACGCCGTCCGCGAAGATGCCGACACGGTCCAGCGTGACGCGTTTTCCGGCGCGCAGCGACTCGTACATGCTGGCCGCATCTTCCGGTTCCACGCCGATGATCTTGATGCGCGGATACAGCGACTTGGCGTAGGCGGCGATGCCGGCGATCAAACCACCACCACCCACCGGCACGAAGATCGCATCGATCTCATCGCCGTGATGCTGTCGCAAGATCTCCATGGCGATGGTGCCCTGACCCGCGATTACGTCCGGATCGTCGAACGGATGCACGAACGCCAGATTACGCTGCCGCGCGAGGTCGGTCGCATGCTCATAGGCCGCATCGTAGTCATCGCCATGCAGCACGATCTCGGCACCGAAGTTCGCCACCGCGCTCACCTTGATTTCCGGGGTGGTCAGCGGCATGACGATCACCGCCGGAATGCCGCGCGTGCGCGCGGCCAGCGCCACGCCTTGGGCATGGTTGCCGGCGGAGGCACAAATGACCCCGCGTTGCGCCACGGTGTCCGACAGTTGCGCAATTTTGTTGTAGGCACCGCGAATTTTGAACGAAAACACCGGCTGAAGGTCTTCGCGTTTGAACAGTATGCGATTCCCGAGCCGGTGCGACAGACGCGGCGCCGGGTCCAGCGCGGTTTCGACCGCAACGTCGTAAACCTTCGACTTGAGAATTTTTTCTACGTAGTTTTCTTGCATGACCGACTTGTGATGTGGCGCGCTACATTAGCTCATGCGACGCCGCCGCGGTATGGTCAGCTGTTAGAATGGGACCCATGCGCATATCCAAGTGGTTGATAGTTTCGGGTTTGTTGGCTTCGGCGGCCGCTCATTCGCTGTCCGGGCCCACCGTCTCCACCGACAACGTCAAGGCGCGGCTGGTCAGCGAAACGAGCTCCATCGCGCCCGGACAAACGGTCTGGGTTGCCCTCGAGTTCAACATCCGCGACGGCTGGCATACCTACTGGCGCAATCCGGGCGATTCGGGGCAGGCGACGACGCTCAGCTGGGCACTGCCTTCGGGCGTCACCGCCGGCGACATCGTCTGGCAGACGCCGCACCGGTTCGAGATCGCGCCGTTGGTGAATTACGGCTACGCCAAACACGTCATGCATTTGGTGCCGATCACTGCGCCCAAGGATCTGCAGATCGGCGCGCCGCTCACCTTGTCGGCGAAGGCGAGCTACCTGGTATGTGCCGATGTGTGCATCCCCGAGGACGCGAATCTCGAGTTGAAGCTGCCGACCTCCGCGTCGGCCGGCACTGCCGATCCAGCCGACGCGGCGCTGTTCAGCGCGGCGCGCCTCGACGTGCCGGTGGCCGCGCCCGCGGCCACCAGCGCCCGCATCGAGGACGGTCGGTTGGTCATCACGCTCGGCAAGGATTGGGGCGACACGCTGGCGCAGATCAAGTCGCTCGCGTTCTTTCCCTACGATGAGGGCTCCATCGAGTACGCAGCGCCGCAAACCTTGACGCGCTCCAGGGATGCGGTCGAGCTGTCCATCAAGTTGGGTTACCAGCCGCCGCAGACCCACATCGTCGGTGGCGTCCTCGTCGCCACCGAACAGAGCGGCAGCGACACCGTGAGCGTGCCGCTCGCGATTGCCGCAAATTTCACCGGCGCCTCCGCTGCGCCGACTGCGGCCAAGGGCGGCGCTGCTGCAGCGACGGCGGGCGCGGCCGCGGGCGCACCGCCCGCCCCAGGCAGCGCGGTGTCGGCTGACGCACGCACGGCGAACGGGGAACCCCTGTCCCTGCCCGCACTGCTGCTCCTCGCCATCGCCGGCGGCGTGATCCTGAACTTGATGCCCTGCGTGTTTCCGGTGCTGTCCATCAAGGCAATGGGTCTCGTGGAACAAGCGAAGAAGCATCCCGCCGCGGTGCGCGCCAAGGGCCTGATGTTCGCGGCTGGAGTCATCGCCTCGATGCTGACGCTGGCCGCCGTGTTGTTGGGCCTGCGGGCGGGCGGCGAGGAAATCGGCTGGGGCTTTCAGTTGCAGTCGCCGTTGTTCGTGACCTTGCTCGTGTACCTGCTGCTCGCGGTGGGTTTGAATCTGTCGGGTGTGTTCGAAATCGGCGGCGGACTCGCCGGCGTCGGCGACGGACTGACCCGCGGTGACAGCTATCACGCCGCCTTCTTCACCGGCGTACTCGCCACCCTGGTCGCCACGCCCTGCAGCGCCCCATTCATGGCCGTGGCCGTCGGCGCGGCGCTCGCCCAACCGGCGCCGGTTGCGCTCGCGATCTTTGCCGCACTCGGTGTCGGACTGTCGCTGCCTTACCTGCTCGTGTCGTTCGTTCCCTTGACGCGACGCGCTCTGCCCAAGCCGGGTGCCTGGATGGACACGCTGAAACAGGTGTTCGCGTTTCCGATGTACGGCTCGGCCGCCTGGCTGTTGTGGGTGCTCGCGCAGCAAACCTCGCCGCTCGGCCTGGGCGCCGCGCTCGGCGGCGCAATTCTCGTGGCGCTGGCGGCGTGGGCGTATCAAAAGTCCAAGCTGAGTTCGGCCCGCGGTCGCATCACCGCGTTGGTCACCGCGGTGGCAGCGGCTTTTCTCGCGGTGCTGTTGCCGCTGCGCTACGCGAACGACGCCGTTGCGGCGCAGCCGGGCATGCCAGCAGCGGTCGGCGACATCTGGATTCCGTACGATGCAGAGAAGGTCGCAGAGCTCACCGCTGCAGGCAAGCCCTTGCTCGTGAACTTCACGGCAAGCTGGTGCCTGACCTGTCTCGTCAACGAGCGCAGCGCCTTTGCCGATGCCGCGGTACAAGCCGTGTTTCACGACAAAGGCGTGACGCTGATGAAAGGCGATTGGACGAATCGCGATCCGCAAATCACCAAGGCATTGGCGGCGTTCAATCGCGCCGGCGTGCCGCTGTACCTCGCCTATAACTCGGCTGCGGGCGCGACGAAGCCCATCGTCCTGCCGCAACTGCTCACGGCGGGCGTCGTCCGTGATGCGTTCTCGAATCTGCCGAATCGTGTTTTGAAATAGTTCGCCGATGCCTCATGCTGACAGGATGTCGGCCAGCCGTCTGTCAATCGTCAACGTGATCGATTTCCGTCGTCAGCGCCTGATCCTCGAATGGAATTCCGAGGGCGGCACGTGGACCGCGTGCGATGACCCGCCGGCACTGGTGCACGGCGTCGCCTTGATCCGCGCATCCCAGCCCAACATCTGCATTTTCGGTCGTGAAGGCCAGCTGCATCTGCAAGTGGGGCCCGATCAATTCCCGCTCGCGGAGAATTCGCCGCGCATCAAATGCACGCATGGCTTCATGAGCTTCGGCTTGCGCAAGCGGTTCACCGTCGAGTCCACCACCGGTGGCGTGTTGTTCAGCCATTCGTTCTGGACCGGCCAGGGTGACGATTTCTTTCGCTGGCTGGCGACACGCAGCGCGGATCCCGAATGGCGCTCAACCAACGGTCGGCGTTGGTCCGAGGGCGTCGACGCGTCGGTGTTGCGCGCGAGCTAGTCGCATCGGGAGCTCGTCGCCTCGCGCGGCGTGCGACGTTACGACTTGGTCGTCAAGAACTCGCCGATGTGCGTCGCCAACCTCTTCGGTGCTGCGTCGAACAGGTCGCCGGCATATTCAGCGAGATCGACGAAACGTGACCTGGCCAATGTTCCCTGGGTCCATTGCGCGTCGTCGCCGCTGTCGAGATTGATACGCATCACCAGGCTTTCCTGGGCAATGACCGGCAGCGGGTCCAGCGGCGGCGCGGCCACCAACACCAGGCGGCGCACCAGCTCTGGCCTGGCCACCGCCAATTCCAACGCCACGCCGGCGCCGAAACGAAATCCGAGCACGTCGATCTGCCGCAGGCGCAAATCCGCGGCGAGATCCGCGACCGCGGCTGCGGCGCTGCTGAAATCCTTGGCCGGTGCCGGATCGGATTCGCCGTGTCCCGGCAGGTCCGGTGCGTAGACGGAACGATCGCCCGCGATTTCCGGTAAGAATTGCGCGAACACCCGGCTGGTGGCGCCGAGCGGGTGCAGACACAGCAGTGTCGTACCTTCGTCGAAACCGCCCGTGGTGGGAAACGCGGTACGCACATGCAACTGCCCGAATCGACAGTCGAAGTAAGCGCGGCGGGTGCGCACCGCTCTCGCTGGTACGGCAACGGATTTGGTTGGCTTAGCCACGAACGGCCTCCCGCTTTTTGGGTGATTTCGCGCGCAAGGATACTCGACTCGCGACGGCTTGGCCGAAGCGACATAAGCCATAGCAGTGGGTTATGACAAATTGTGGCTTTTTTAATACAGAAATCTTTGCATTTATTTGCAATAAAGCTGGCTTCAGCGCCGTCTCGCGGCTAGAGTGTTGCCCGCACGCAATAGGATCTTAGGGAAGTAAAAAGAGACCGATCATCGCCGGAGCGGAAAATAAACCGTCCCACGATCAGGCATGGGGAATTGAAAGCCGGGCTCTGCCCGGCTTTTTTCTGCTTGCGCTCCGTCAGTGGCTGCGCGGCGGAGCCCCGGACGGCATACCCGGCGTCGCGTTGGGATCCACCCGATTCCAGACCCGCGACATGGTAAAACCGCCATAGCGGCCGCCCTTGAAGCCGACGATCTCGTATAACCGCTGCCCGTCCTCGGACACGCTGTAGCGCTTTTCGAAGGGCGGTTGATCTTCGTCCGCTGCAGTTGATTGCACCACCAGCGTCTTGTC
>Ga0116230_10002105_pt1 | contig 19157 bp, 16 predicted proteins | sample S1TSphfallax_3_FD_88678 | JGI IMG/M metagenome (GOLD analysis project Ga0116230, IMG submission 88678) | Host-associated microbial communities from peat moss isolated from Minnesota, USA - S1T2_Fd - Sphagnum fallax MG | ecosystem: Host-associated > Plants > Peat moss > Unclassified | place... | reverse complement strand
GGCCGCCGCTTTCGCCGCGGCGGTGATTTCCTGGGCCTTGCCCTGGCCGAGCAGCAGGGCCGGCGATGTCGCCCGCAGTTTCACCAGGGTGGTTTGCGCGACGGTCAAACCGAGATTTTCCACCAGTTCGACGAGCTCCGTCAGCAGTTCTTCCGCTTCGCCCTCAGGCAGATCCGCGGTCTCGACGCCGACCAGGAAGGCACGCTGGACCTTGGCTTGATCGGGGAGGAAGTCGGACATCTGACCCGGACAATCTGCGCCCATTCCAGTTCCAGGCCAGCCGCAAATCGCAAGGTGGGCGGCGGCCCCGACTTGCCTCCGACCTCGGCTTCGGCGTAATTTCCTCCGGCCCGACCCCGATGAATTCACTCTCGATCCTCATTGTCGACGACGACGACCAGATCCGCGAGATGCTCCAGCTGCTGCTGGAGGCGGGCGGCCACCGGGTCGAGGTCGCGGCCGACGGCAAGGTGGCTTCCCGCCTCATCGCTGACCGGGTGTTCGACCTGGTGCTGACGGACGTACTGATGCCGGAACGCGACGGTCTGGAGTTCATCGGCGAGGTGCGCAAGATCCAGCCGGCCATGAAAATCATCGCCATGTCGGGGGGCGGACACATCGCGCGCGAGTCCTATCTCAAGATCGCCAAGGCCTTCGGCGCCAATGCCGTGCTCGAAAAGCCGTTCAGCAATACCGAGCTGATGGCGGCGGTGGCCGCGGCCTCGGCGTAGGCGGGATTTATGCGCGCAGCAGCGCGCAGACCGGCATGGAAACGTGCGCCTGGTCGGGCAACTGCCGGAGCCGGCCGGAGTCGGGGTCGACCGCGAACACGCTGATCGTATTGGAATCCTGGTGGCAGCAAATCAGCCACGCGCCGTCCGGGGTGAGCGTGAAGTGGCGGGGATTGCGCCCGCCGGCCGCAAACCAGTCCAGTGCGGTCAGGGCGCCGCTGTCGGGCTCGACGCGGAAGCAGACGAGGCTGTCGTGGCCGCGATTGGAGGCGTAGAGCCAGCGCCCGCTGGGGTGGAAGCGCAGCTCGGCGGCAGAGGCCGGTCCGGTGAAATCCGGCGGCAGCGTCGAAATGATCGACTGCGGCGTGAGGGCGCCGGTGGCCGGAGCGTAGGCGTACGTGGCTATCGTGCCGTCGATTTCGTTGATCGCGTAGCCGTGGCGTCCGTCGGGGGCGAAGGCGAAGTGCCGCGGGCCGGCGCCGGGCCGGGTGGCGACAAAGGGGGGCGCGGCCGGGGCGAGCTCGGCCGCGGCCGCATCCAGGGCGTACGTGAAGATGCGGTCCTGGCCGAGATCGCAGACGATCGCAAAGCGGTTGTCCGGAGAGACGGTGGCCGAGTGCACGTGGGCGGCGGTCTGTCGGACTGGATCGACGCTCGAGCCGCGGTGGACCAGCACATGGGGGGGGCCCAGGCCGCCATCGGCAGCGACGGGGATCGCCGCCAGGATACTGCTGTGGTAATTCGTCACCAGCACGGTCCGGCCGGTCCGGTCGACCGTGATATGGCACGGCGCCGGGTGGCCCGAGCCCGACTGGCCCAGCGCCCGCAGCGCGCCGCTCGCCGGATCGATGCGGTACGCCACCGCCAATTCCGGGCCTTCGCTGACCGCGTAGAGCACGTCCTGCGACGGGGACAGCGCGAGGAAGGTGGGGTTGGCGGTGGCCGCGACCAGCTCCGGCTCGCTCAGGGCTCCCGTGGCCAAGTTCAGTTGGGCGGAGTAGATGCCGCGGCCACCCTGCTTGGTGTAGGTGCCGATGAACAGCCGCACGGTCTTAATGAGCCGCGGCGGCCTTGAGGTCGGCGACTGCGGCCTGGGCAGCCGCCAGACGGGCGACCGGCACGCGGTAGGGGCTGCAGGACACATAGGTCAGACCCAGGCGGTGGCAGAATTTCACCGAATCGGGATCGCCGCCGTGCTCGCCGCAGATGCCGAGCTTGATGCCGGGCCGCGTCGCGCGGCCCTTGTCGATGGCGATGCGCATGAGCTGACCGACCCCGTGCTGATCGATCGTGGCGAACGGATTCTTCTTCATGATCTCGGCCTCCTGGTAGGCGCCGAGGAAGGAACCCGAATCATCGCGGCTCATGCCCAGGGTGGTTTGCGTGAGGTCATTGGTGCCGAAGCTGAAGAATTCGGCGGTCTGCGCGATTTCGTCGGCCGTCAGGGCGCCCCGGGGCACTTCGATCATCGTGCCGACGGAATAGGTCAGCTTGACCTTGCGCTCCGCCTGGACCGCCGCCGCCACCCGGTGAACCACCTCGATCTGGAGGTCCAGTTCCTTCTTGAAACCCACGAGGGGGATCATGATCTCGGGGTTGGCCTTGATACCCTGCTGCTTGGCGAGCGCGGCGGCCTCGAAGACGGCCCGGGCCTGCATCGCGGTGATTTCCGGGTATTTGATGCCCAGGCGGCAGCCGCGGAAGCCCAGCATCGGATTGAATTCGTGGAGCTCGTGGACCCGGTGGGTGATGCGGTCCAGCGGGAGGCCGAGCTTCTTCGCGAGATCAGCCTGCTGTTCGGCCGCGTTGGGCAGAAACTCATGCAGCGGGGGATCGAGGAAGCGAATCGTGGCGGGAAAGCCCTTCAAGGCCTTGAAGATGCCGAGAAAATCCTCGCGCTGATAGGGCAGGAGCTTGGCGAGCGCCACTTCGCGCGCGGCCAGCGTGTCGGCGAGGATCATCTCGCGCATCGCGTCGATGCGGTCGCCTTCGAAGAACATGTGCTCGGTGCGGGTGAGGCCGATCCCGGTCGCGCCGAACGCGACCGCATTGCGGGTCTGTTCGGGCGTGTCGGCGTTGGTTCGCACCTGGAGCTTGGTGGCCTGCGCGCACCATTTCATGAGCTGCGCGAAATTCGTGTAGGTGCGGCCGCGCTTGGCCGCCGCATCCTGGCCGATCAGGGCCTGAATCACCTCGGCCGGCGCGGTTTTCACCTCCCCGGCGTAGACGGTGCCGGTCGTCCCGTCGATGGAGAGGAAATCCCCCTCGGCAAAGGTTTGGGCGCCCACCTTCAGCGTGCGCGCGGCGTAGTCCACTTCCAGCGCGCTGGCGCCGCAGACGCAGACCTTGCCCATCTGGCGCGCTACGAGCGCGGCATGCGACGACACCCCGCCGCGGGCGGTGAGGATGCCTTCGGCCGCGATCATCCCGCGGAGATCCTCGGGCGACGTCTCCACGCGCACCAACAGGACCTTCTCGCCCTTCTCGGCGGCGAGGACCGCGCGGTCGGCGTTGAAATAGATCCGCCCGGTGGCGGCGCCCGGACCCGCGGGCAGACCCGAGGCGATCGCGGCGGTGCCGCGCAGGGCGGCCCGGTCGAAGATGGGAGCGAGCACCTGATCGAGCTGGTCGGCCGGCACGCGGAGGATGGCCGTGCGCCAATCGATCAGCTTCTCCTTGACCATTTCGGCGGCGATGCGGACGGCGGCCACGCCGGTCCGTTTGCCATTGCGGGTCTGGAGCATGTAGACGACGTCCTCCTGGATCGTGAACTCGAAGTCCTGCATGTCCTTGAAATGCCGCTCGAGCGTTTGCCGGATGCGTTCGAGCTCCCGGTAGGCCTGCGGCATCACCTTGCGCAATTCGACGACGGGTTCCGGGGTGCGCACGCCGGCAACGACGTCCTCGCCCTGGGCGTTGATCAGGAACTCCCCGTAAAACACCTTTTCGCCGGTGGCCGGATCGCGGGTGAAGGCCACGCCGGAGCCGGAGCGTTCGCCGGTATTGCCGTAAACCATGGCCTGGACATTCACCGCGGTGCCCCATTCCTGCGGGATGTTATACTTCCGGCGATAGACGATGGCGCGGTCGTTCATCCACGAGCCGAAGACGGCGCCGACGGCGCCCTTGAGCTGATCCCACGGGCTCTCGGGAAATTGCTGGCCGGTGCGTTCCCTGACCAGCGCCTTGAAGCGCACGACCAGCTCCTGGAGGTCGGCCACCGACAACTGCGTATCCTCGACCCCGTGGTCGTGATGGCGTTCGTGCTTCAGCGTGCCGATGACCGTTTCGAACGGGTCGTGGTCTTCGCCGGCCCGCTTCTGGACGCCCAGCACGACGTCGCCGTACATCTGGATGAAGCGGCGGTAACAATCCCAGGCGAACCGCGCATTGTCGGTCTTCTGGGCCAGCGCCGCCACCGTGCGATCGTTCAGACCGAGATTGAGGATCGTGTCCATCATGCCGGGCATCGAATCCCGGGCGCCCGAGCGGACCGAAACCAGCAGCGGATTGGCGAGATCGCCGAAGCCGGCGCCGACCTGGGCTTCAATCGAGGCGATCCCGGCCGCGATCTGGGCATCGAGACTGGCGGGGTACGTCCGCCGGTTGGCGTAAAAATAGGTGCAGACTTCCGTGCTGATGGTGAAGCCGGAAGGGACGGGCAGCCCGATGCGGCACATCTCGGCGAGGTTGGCCCCCTTGCCGCCCAGGAGGTTGCGCATGCCGCCGTGGCCGTCGGTCCGCTTCTTGCCGAACAGATAGACGTAGCGGGGGCCCTTCGCGGCGGCGGTGGATTTGGCGGAGGCACGGGCCTTCGCCGGGGAGTGACGGGGTTTGGATTTGGCGGCCATAAAAGGTCGATGCCATGACGGCGGGCCCGGACTGTCAATCGCGGAGGGACCGACCAGAAAAAGTTCGCTTGCCGGTGGAGCGCTTTTCCACACTCGCCCCGTGCTGCCCGATTCGGACTATCGCATCAAACTCCCGGCCTTCGAAGGTCCGCTCGATTTGCTGCTCTTCCTGATCCGCAAGCACGAGATCGACATCTACGACATCCCGATCGAGGCGGTGACCCGCCAGTATCTGGCCGTCCTCCGCTCCCTGCAGCAGCTGGATCTCGAGGTCGCGGGCGAATTCTTCGTGATGGCGGCCTCGCTGATGGAGATCAAGAGCCGGCTGCTGCTGCCCCGCGGGCTGCAGGCGGTCGATCCGGCGGCGGACGGCGAGGACGAGACCGATCCCCGGTGGGAGCTGGTACATCAGCTTCTTCAATACAAGAAATTCAAGGACGCGGCGGCGCGGCTGGCGGAGATGGCGCGGCTGCAACGGGATCTGCTCGAGCGCCACCTCGCCGACCGGCCGGCTGACGCGGCGGAACGGCCGCTCCGCACCGTGGATCGCATCGAATTGTGGCAGACCTTCAACCTGGTCCTGCGGCGGTTGGCGGACCAGCTCGTGGTCGGCGAGATTCACGACGAGGTAGTGACGGTGGCCGATCAGATGGAGTGGCTGCTAGGACGGTTGGAGCGCGGCGGCACCTTCATCTTCGCCCAACTCTTCCCGGAGGGCGTGTCGCTGCGGCGGCTGGTCGCGCCGTTTCTCGCCGCGCTCGAGCTGACCCGGCTCGGCCGGCTGCGGCTCCGGCAGAACGAGGCCTTCCCGGACATCATCGGCGAGGCCGTGCCGGAAAAGCCGCTTGAAACCGCTGGGCTGGCCGCCCCGCGCTGATCCGGGGCCGCCGGGCGGCGGCCGCATTTGCTTTACCCGGCGACGCAGTGTAGTCTTGCTTCGGCACTTTCATTTATGTCCGCCGCCATCTCGCATCTCACCACCGACACCTTCAAGTCAGCCATCGCCGGGACGACGACTCCCCTCCTCGTGGATTTTTGGGCGCCCTGGTGCGGTCCCTGCAAGGCGATCGCCCCGATTCTGGACGAACTCGCCGCGGAATTCTCCGGCCAGGTGACCATCGCCAAGGTCAATATCGACGATCACGAGTCGATCGCCGCGGAGTACGGGATCCGCGCGATTCCCACGATGCTCCTGTTCAAGGGCGGCAAGGTCGTCGAACAGATCGTCGGGATGCTGCCCAAGACCGCCCTGAAGGCGAAGTTGGTGGCGCAGCTTTGACCGGCCGCGCGCCCCCGGCGGCGTTTCAGCCGAGCACGCCGGCCGCGAACAAGAGCGCGTAGAGCGCGAGAAATCGTCCGGTGGCCCCCAGCAGCGCGATCAGCTCGGCGGGTTGCTGCGCGCGTCCGAGCCGGCGGATCTGGCTCAGGGCGAGCGGCAGCAGCGCGAGCGGCAGGAGGCAAACCGGCCGATAGCCGCGCGCGAGCAGCAGGAGGGGCAGCGCCAGCGCCGCGGCGAGCGAGGCCGCGAACTGCCCGCGGGCGAAGCGCCGGCCCCAGCGGACGACGAGCGTGCGCTTGCCGGCGGCCGCATCGGTGGCGGCGTCCCGGTAATTATTCACGAGGAGGATGTTCGCGGCCAGCAGTCCCACCGGCACCGCCGCGAGCACCGCGTCCGCCGTGATCCGGCCGGTCTGGACGAAGTAGGTGACGTCGACGGCGACGAGGCCGAAGAAGAGGAAGACGAAGACGTCGCCCAGGCCGTGATAGCCGAGCGGCCACGGCCCGCCGGTGTAGGCCACCCCGCCGGCGATGCTGGCGAGGCCGACGGCCAGCATCCAGGGTCCGCCCCACGCCAGCAGTCCCAGCCCGAGCAGAAAGGCGGCCAGGAACACCCCGGCCATCGCCCGACGCATCGTCGCCGGCGCGACCAGGCCCGCGGCGACGGCCCGGCGCGGCCCGACGCGCGCTCCCGTATCCGCGCCGTGGATAAAGTCGTAGTAGTCGTTCGCGAAGTTCGTGCCGATCTGGACCAGCAGCGCGAAACCGAGACAGAGGAGGGCGGGGGCGGGCGCCCAGCGCCCGTCGTGGGCCGCCAGGGCGGTGCCGACGATCACCGGGGCGACGGCGGCCGGCAGCGTCCGCGGCCGCGCGGCGGCCAGCCAAATGCGCCAGACCGGAAGAGGGGGCGGCGGCGCGACGCTCATCTGATTTGGAAGCCGGCGTGCTGCGGCGGCCGCCGCCGGGTGCTCTGTTCGACGCGGCGGATGTAGCCGTCCATGCGCTCGGCCACGGCGGCGGCGAAGGCGGCGAGCTCGTCGGCGCGGCCCTCCGCCTCCAGCTCCACCCGCCCGTCGGGGAGGTTCCGGACGAAACCCGCCACCTCGAACTCCCGCGCCAGCTGGAGCACGGCATAGCGGAACCCGACGCCCTGGACGCGGCCGGAGTAATGCACGAGCAGCAGTGAAATATCCGCCATCATCGGGTAGTCTAGGGCCGCGGCCGTCCGCGATTCAATCCCCGCGTGCGCGCCGTCGCGGCGTCCCGCCACCGCGCAAATAGATTTGCGTTGGCGGGCCGTTCGGCTACTGCTTTGAACCAACGAATGAGCGATTTCGATACTGGCAGCCCCTCGGAAAACGAGTGGGATGAAAGCGGCGAATTGGCCTGGAATGAGTTCGATTGGGAGCGCTACCTGCGGGAGCAGGATGAAGCGGTCCACCGGTATCTGGGCTTCTACGAGGCCGCCGCGGCCAGCCCCAGCCGGATCGACGATGTGGCGGAACAGATGGGCTGGGATCGCGCCGACAGCGAGACCGGCGAGGAGCGCGACAGCATCGATGAACCCACGGTCGCGGACGAGGTTTACACGCTCCAGAAGAATCCCGTCTTCATCTCCACCAAGGCGCTCTATCTGAGTCTGCGGCGCTCGTGGGAGCTGACGGCGTCCGATCCGAAGAAAGTGCCGCAGCCGCTGGCGCTGGCCCTCCTGGTGTCCCTCCAGCGCGGCGAGGAGCAGGCGGTGATGGCGATTCACGCGCTCGATTTCGGCGATTACGCCATGGCGGTCTCGCTGTTCAAGCGGGCGCTGGCCGCGCTCAACGGATCGTTCGCCCTTTTGACCGGCGAGGCGGTGAAGCGCCATCCGGCCGTCGCCGCCTATGCGGAGCAGGCGAGGGTGCGGCTGTTCGATCTGCGGGAGATTTGGCTGCGGGTGACCGAAGACTGCCGCCAGGAACTCGAGCGTCCGATCGACGACGAGAGCTGAGCGGCGCGGCGGGGGAGGGCCCCCGTCTACCAAATTCGCGATTTGAGGACCGGGCCGAGCCCGGTGCGGGGATTTGTGGCATATGCGGTGCAGCGGTGGGCGCGGGTCATTCACCAACACCTCCGGCCCCGACCCGGCTCATCGTATGACATCTCCCGCACTTCGTCTCGCGCGCCTGGCTCAGGCGACGCTTTTGCTCCTCACTGCCGCTGCGGTCCCGACGACCTTTGGTCAGACTTCGTCGACCACCGCCGCCGCCGCTACGCCGCCGGGCGACAACTCGGCGGGCGCCATCACCACCCTGGAGAAATACAGCGTCTCCGGGGTCCCGGTGGATCAGCAGATCCTCCCGACGGCCCGGCCGATCGGCAGTGTCCTCGGGGACGACACCAGCATTCTCGATACGCCCCGCTCCGTCACGAGCGTCAACGAGGCCTGGATGAAGGAGCGCTCGCTGCACGATACGACCGAGCTCGGCCAATTCTCACCCGGCGTGTATTCGCCCTCCGAATATGGATTGGCCTGCATCCCGCAGATCCGCGGGGTGCTGGCGGAGGTCTACGTCGATGGGCAGGACACGAAATTCAACCGCAACTCGATCCTGCCGAGCTTCAACGGCGTCGAGGCGCTCGATATCGTCAAGGGTCCCGGTTCGGCGGTCTACGGCCCGCAGTCGACGAACGCCGGCGGCTACGTGAACTTCGTCATGAAGACGCCTTACTTCGATGCGATGCACGGCGAATTTGAGACCACGCTGGGCGCCTGGACCTCCGGCCACTCCTACTTCAACCCGGAGTTCCAGTTGGATGTCGGCGGTCCGATTTCCAGCACGGCGGCCTACCGGATCAGCTATCTCAGCCGGTACGGCGACGGCTACTACCAGTTTTCGAAGAACGACACGCAGGACCTGTATGTCGCGCTCGATTTCAATCCGTCCAAGGTGCTGAAGCTGGAGTGGTGGGCGCAGTATTATTATGACAAGGTCACCTCGTCGCCCGGCTACAACCGCGTCACGGAGAACCTGATCGAAAACGGCATCTACATCGCCGGTCCAGCGAACACGCTCGGGCTGTTCGGTCAGACGTTTGCGCAGGGGCCGTATTTCTTCACGTTGAATCCGGCGACCGCCTACACGACCAAGCTCGAACCTTACCAGGTTCTGACCAGCCCTTATGACGGGGTGCACTCGGACAAGTTCCAGTCCCAGCTCAAGGGCACGCTCGAGCTCTCCCCCGCCGCCCAGATCGTGAACCGTTTCTACGTGGAGGATGAGAGTGAATACCAGCGTTCCCTTTACGGCTATAGCAATTACGTGCCCACCTCCTACCGGATCAGCGACCGGCTCGAAGGCCATCTCGATTTCGCCACCGGTGCTTGGAAGCACAAGCTGATTGTCGGAGCGGATTTCACCTACGACCGACTGGTTTCGTACGAAGATTTCAGCACGGAGCCGATCTCGCCGTACAATCTGCTGGCGTCGCCCTACACGTGGGTGTACCCAGGCTATTTCCAGACCGGCAATGTCGGCGGCTACAATGCGCCTGGCAAGTTCGGCTACTCCGGATCGAGTTTCGCCGAGTCGGGCGACCAGGATTCGTCGGTCATGAAGGGGGCGCTGTTCGGACAGGATTCGATCGCCCTCACGCCCACCCTGTCGGCGGTGGTGGGCCTGCGCGCGGATCGCATCGACGCCAGCGCGGAGAGCCCGACCTTCGTCGGCATCCGCAAGGGCACGCTCTATAACGCGTTTGCCGTCGTAACCGATCCGTCGGAATTCGCCAGCCTGGTTTATAAGCTGCCCTGGGCGGCCACGCTTTATGCCACATTCGACCGCACCGACGATATCGCCGGGTCGGCCAATTTCGCCGGGGTGGACGGGACCGGCGGCAATGTCGGCCTGACGAACGCCGCGAAGTCGATCAGCAAACTCTATGAGGTGGGCTACAAGCAGAGCTTGCTCCACGACGAGCTCTATGTGTCCTTCGCGGCGTTCCAGCAGACTCGCCGGGACCCCCAACTGCTCGGGCCGGCCGATTTGAACCGCGACGACGGCCTGGAATTCGAGACCGTCTACCAGCCCAGCAAACGCTGGAGCCTCAATGCGAACGCGACGTACCAGGACGCGACGCTTTACGGCACTTCCTTCTACGAGCAGACCGGCTCCTACCTGGATTTCTATCCGGTCGGCTACTACGTGGACGGCAAGTCCGGCACGGGCAAAGGCAGCCCCAATTATGGCTCCTACGTCCCGCCCTCCGGCCACATCCGCTCGCCGGGCGTCCCGCAATTCATGGCCAACGGGTTTGTGAAATACGAGGATCCGCTGGGCTGGGCGGTCGGAATCGGCCCAATGCTCCAGGGTCGCCAGAATGCCAATGACGAAGAGACGCTGCACATCCCCACACAGATCGAGTGGGACGGTTTCGTCTCTTACAAGTACAAGGCCTACTCCGTCCAGGTGAGCATCAAGAATATCACCAACGCCCGCCTGAACGATCCGATCGACGTGACGTTCGCCGGCAACGACGAGATCATGCCGCGGCCGCCGATCTCGGCTTCGCTGACCATCCGCTATCACTTCTAAGTCCACGCGATGCCGCGGCGGCGACAGCCCCCGGTCCCGCTGGGCCCGGGGGTTTTCGCGTCACCGAATTGGCACAGTCCCTGCGTCTCCCTCGAAGCTTCCATGTGGTCTGCGCGCCAATACAAAGTCCTGAACGAACGCATTCCCATCTACGAAATCCGGCCGCCGTTGGCGGGTGAGGTGCCCGGTTTCGTCACTTGGGATTTCCACTACCACCAGGGTTTCGGGGTCAGCCCCGATGGCACGCGGATCGACATCTCGTTCAAGCATCGTCACCCCCATTTCGAGATCTTCTGGATCCGCGAGGGGCGGGGGCAGCTGGCCCGCGATTGCGAAGTCATCGAGATCAGGCCCCACTCGCTCATCATCATGGGTCCGGGCGACGTCCATTCGTGGCTGAAAACGGATCACGTGAAGGGCTCGACCTTTTCGGTTTCGGAGGTCTTCACTTCGAGCGCGAACTTCTCGTTGCCGTTCAGCCAGCTCACGTCGTTCCTCGAGCCGGCCGGATCGCGCGCCATGCAATTGAATCCGACCGAGGATTCGCTCATCGGCAATATCTTCGACCTCGTGCGCGATCCCAAGGTCCAGGCCAGTTTCGATCGCCGGGAGGTCCTCAAGGCCCTGCTGCTGATTCTCTTCAGCAAAATTCACGGATTCTATGCGGGCGAGGGGGCGCGGACTTTGGGGGCCGGTCCCTCGCCGCTGACCCGCGAATTCAAGCAGGCGCTGCTGACCGAATGTCCCCGTCTGGTCAGCGTCAAGGAGTTCGCCCACCATCTGAAGGTGTCGCGCTCGTTTCTGCACCGCGCCGTGCTCCAGGACACCGGTCGCAGTCCGAGCGAGCTGATCCGCGAGCGGATCATCTTCGAGGCGAAACGTCTGCTGCTGCACACCCAGAACACGCCCGCGGAGATCGCGGCGCGACTGGGTTTCCGGACGCCGTCCTACTTCGCCAGTTTCTTCCGGCGGCACACGGACTGCAGTGTGCGGGAGTTTCGCTCAGGTCGCGCCGCCTGAAGGGCCGAGCGGCGACAGCACCGGTTCGGCGAAGGGGTTGAACGGGTAGGTCCGCATCTTGCCGGGGTTCAGCAAGCCGCCGGGATCGAGCTCCGCCTTGAGCGCCCGCTTGTCCGGCAGATTGGCGTGATGGCCCCCGTCCTCCAGGATGTAGGTGTGCGGATTGGCGATCCCAACGCCGATCTCCCCGCAATAGGCGATGATCTCGCGCAGCCGTTCTTCGGAGACGAAACGCACGAGCGGGATCGAGCCGATGCCCACGTTCTCGCCCGCGTAGAACCCCGGACCGCCGGCGTCCGCGCGCGCGCCCGCGGCCATCCACTCGAGGTGCAACAGGATTTCACCTGGAAAGCGGGCGTGCAGCGCGGCGAACTGCTCGCGGAAATTACCGCCGAACCCGGCTTGAATGTAGGTGTAGACCGGATCGCTCTTCATCGCCCAGAGGGTCGTGTGATTGTAGGTGTAGTCGCTGATGAAGGGCGGCTTGGGCGGATCCGACAGCGGCATCCGATAGACGCAGTTGAGGCCCGCGGCGGTCGCGGAGGCCACCACTTCGTCGGTCTGGTGGCGGTCGACGATCAGGAAACTGACCGGTTCGCCCGGCCGGAAATATTTCACCAGGGGTTTGAAGTACGAGGGGATCGGCCACTCGAAGCCCGTGACCAGACGCTTGTGCCAGGCCTGTCGGCGGGCGGCCGCATCCGTCCAATCCACGAGCAGGCCCCAGTCGGGCGAGCTGACGATGACCTGGTCCCAGGCGAGTTTGGGCGCGAGCCGCATCTCGATTTCGACGAGGATCCCGGTGGCGCCGTAACCGCGCAGTCCCCGCAGGACGTCCGGCTCCTCCAGTTTGAGCAGCCGCGGTTCCGCTTCGCACGACATCAGCGTGATTGACTTGACGTTGCCCGGCGCGCCGATGCCGCCCCAGGTGATCGAGCCGATGCCGCCCGAACCGCCACCGAAGAACCCACCGATGGCGCTTTTCATCCAGGTCGAGGGCATGCACCGCAGCTCCCAGCCCCGCTTCCGGGCCTCGGTCTCGATGGTGCCGAGCCGTGCGCCCGGCTCCGTGCGCAGGACCCCGTCCGCGGAGATGTCCAGGATGCGGTCAAATCGCGTCAGATCGACCACCACGCCCCCGTGGATCGGCACGCACTGTCCGTAGTTGCCGGTGCCGCCGCCCCGTGGCACCACCGGCACACCGGCACGGCTGCACGCGGCCAGCGTCGCCCGCAACTCGTGGAGCGAACCGACCCGGAGGGCCACCGCCGCGACCTTACGGTCCAGGAGGCGTTTGAGCACGGGCGAATACCAATAGAAATCCTTGGAGAGCGTCTCCAGGCTTTCGCCGCTTTCCACGACGTTGGCGGCACCGAGCAGGGTGCGGAATTCGCGGAGCAGCTCCGGCGGGAGCACAGGGACATCGGGCATGGGAGGAGGAGTTTGGGCGGAAAGGGGACGGGCGCTTCAGTTCGAATCGGTAAAGCGGAAATCGGCCACGTCGTCCGGCGTGATCTTGCGGTCGAGCACGCCCAGGCTCTGCAGCGCGTCGATCTGCTCCTGCAGCCGGGCATGCGACAGCCGGCCGATCGCCTCGCCTTTCGCCGCGTCGCCATCCACGAGGTGATATTGCCTCATCGCGCGGATGCCGAAGCCGATAAAGTCCTCGTTCATCTGCACATTGCGGCTGAGGATCATCCGATTCGCCGGCCCCGGATCGCCGTACAGGTACTCCTTCCAGCCCCGGATGGAGGCCGCCACGAAGGCGCGGGTAATGTTGGGATGGCTTTTCACAAAGTCGGCGTTGCCGACGAGCAGCCGGTAGGGATCGAACCCGGATTCCGAAAGCAGGAGGGTCCGCGCGTGCCCCCCGTTCTTCTCCACGTAATAGGGCTCGTTCGTGACGAAGCACTGCTGGATGTAATTCGGATCGACCATGAATTGGGCCATGCCAAACGTCATCGGAATGACCGAGAACCTGATGTGCTGGGTCTTCTGGACGTAGGCGATCCAGTTGGCTCCGGGGGTGGTCATCACCGCCTTGCCCTGCAGATCCTGGAATGATTTTACCGGGCTCTCGCGGTGCAGCAGCAGCGCCTGCGGGTCGTGCTCCATTTGGGCCGCCACTGCTACGATCGGAATGTCCCGGGCGACCTGGACGATGACCTCGTCGCCCCGCGCGATCGCGAACTGGATCCGGCCGGTGGCGAGCAGCTGTCCGATTGCGATGCCCGGGCCGGCTTGGCGGATGTTCACCTCCAGACCGACGTCCCGATAATAGCCCTTGGCGACCGCCTCGTAGAATCCGCCGTGTTCCGCCTGGGCGTACCAGTCGGTCTGGAGCTCGAGTTTGACCAGATGGGCCGGCTTTTCGCCGGGCACGAAATCCTTGATCTCCGCCTTGCGACAACCGCCGACCCCGCCCAGCCCCAGTCCCAGCGCCAAGGCCAGGGCGAGGTGCTGCGCTGTCAGGCCACGCCCCCGTCCGGTGGAGCGCACGTCTAAAGGTCCGCCTTCACGATCGAATCGTGCCATTTCCGGAGCAGCCACCAATTCAGCCCGATGACGATGGTGACGAAGATGAAGCCGCACACGCAGGCGCAGAACCCGGTCGCCCACAGCGCCGGGATCTTCAGCTGCGCGTTGTAGACGAGCACCATGTAACCGAGTCCGCCGACCCCTCCGTCCGAATTGCCGGCGAAGAAATCGCCCGTGATGCCGCCGATCATCGCGATGCTGCCCGCGATGCGCAGGCCGGTCAGGAAATACGGCAGGGCGTGCGGCAGCCGCAACAGCACCACTTCCTGCACGCGGTCGGCGTTGATCATGCGGAAGAGATCGACCATGTTCTTGTCGACGGAAATGAGCCCTTGGGTGGTGTTGGCCACGATGGGGAAGAAACAGATCAGGAACGTGATGACGGTGATGGCCGGGAGCCCGGGTCCGAGCCAGATGACCAGGATCGGTGCGAAAATCCCGATCGGCGTCATCTGCAGGATCAGGATGTACGGATAAAGGCTCAGGCGCAAATTGCCGGAGAGCGCCATGACCATCGACCCGAGCACGCCGACCACCGCGGCCAGCACAAACCCCAGGGTGGCCGCCGTCAGGGTGACCAGCGACGACTGCCAGAGGAGGTGGCGTTCGGCGATCGCCGCCTGCACGATCTTGAGCGGGCTGGGCAGGATGAAGTTGCCGATCCCGAGCGCCGCCTTGAGCCCGACCCACAGCAGCAGGATCACGGCCCCCGTCAGGACCGGCAGGTACCATTTCAGGTATTTGCTCATGCGTGGTCCGGATTGACGGCGCGCAGGACGCGCGTGACGTCCGCCACGCAGCGCTGAAATTCCGCCGATTCCCGGGTTTCGGCCGAGCGGGGGTAGGGGAATGAGATGGTGATGTCCTGGTGCACCCGGCCGGGATTGGCGGCGAGCACGATGATGCGCGAGGAGAGAAAGACGGCCTCGGCGACCGAGTGGGTGACAAAGAAGGCGGTAAATTTTTGCTGTTGGCGGATGGCCAGCAACTCCTCGCCCATCCGATCGCGGGTCATTTCGTCCAGCGCGCCGAACGGTTCGTCGAGCAGCAGGATCTTGGGGGAGAGCGAAAGGGCGCGCGCAATCGAAACGCGCATCTTCATCCCCCCGGAAAGCTGGCGCGGATAATGGTTCGGCACATGGTCCAGACCGACGAGTTTGCGCATCCGTGCGCAGATCTCCGCCCGTTTCGCCGTCGCCATCTTCTGCACCTCCAGCGGCAGCTCGATATTGCGGGTCACGGTTCGCCAGGGCAGGAGGGTGGCCTCCTGGAAAATGAAGGCCATCTCCTCGCGGGCGTTTTCCGGGGTCATGCCGTCGACCAGGAGCGAGCCGCTGGTCAAGGGGCTCAGCGAGGCGATCAGCTTGAGCAGGGTGGATTTGCCGCAGCCGCTGGGCCCGATCAGGCTGACGAACTCCCCTTTGGGGATATCCAGATTCAGATCCTGGAGAATGACCGCCCCCTGACCGTATCGCTTGGTGAGGGCGGCGATTTTGACCAAGGGGGGAGTCACAGTCTGGTGAAAGGCGACATGAGCGGCCCGGGCAAGGTAGCACGGTCCGTGCCCGGCGCGGCGCCTTCTGCGGCCGGTCTACCAGACCGGTGCTTTGGCGACGCTTTTCGCGCGCGGCGGCGCTTACAGGGCCGGCAGGTAGAAGGAGAAGGTGGACCCCCCGCCGGCGCGGGGCGCGTAACCGCAGCGTCCGCCCTGGCGCTCGACCAGCCGCTGGACCAGCGACAGGCCGAGGCCGCGTCCGGCGTTCGCCTGGTCCAGGAGATGAAACTCCCGGAAAAGGGTCTCGGGGTGCGCGACGCCGATCCCGTCGTCACTGACCCAGAAACGCAGTTCGGCTCCGGTCGGTTCCCATCCCAGTTCGACCCGCCGCTTCGGTCCGGCGTGGCGCAGCGCGTTGCCCACGAGGTTCGACCAGATCAGATCGAGCCAGGCGCCATCGCCCGCCACCTCGGGCCAGGTGGGCGGATGAGCGATCGCGATCCCCGTCTCGGCCGCCCGCCGCTCGAGCCGCATCAGGGCGGGTCCGACCGCCCATCCCATGTTCAACCGCTCGTGCGCCGGCGGGTGGGCGGTCGCCTTGGCGAGGACGCTCAATTGCTGGATGGTTTTCTTGAGCTCATCGCAGCACGTGATGATCGAACGGCTGAGCTCGGCATCGCGGGGGGATGTATCGCCGAGGGTTTCGGCCAGAACCTCCGCCGTCGTCAGGATGCCGCTGAGGGGGGTGCGGAGATCGTGGACGATGCGGCTGCCGATCGTCCGCACGTCGCCTTGCAGTCGGGCGCGATCGCGCTCGAGTCGGTGGCGGGCGAGGGCGGAACGGAACAGTTCGGCGAGGGCCGCCTGCGGCCAGTCGGTCGACGCGACGGTGGCGAGGGAGGCGGTCGGCGCCGGCGGTGCGAAGGCGACGACGGCCCAACGCGGGAGCGCGGTCGAATCCAACGCGGCGGCGGCGCGATCCACGTCCGCCGGTTCCGCGGCAAACAGGGCGAGCACTTCGCTGCCTGCGGCGGGAGCGGCCGCCCAGGCCGTCGCGAGTCGGGGGAACCGTCGGACGACGGCGGCAGGCCACGCGGCCTGAACGGCCGCGAACACCGGGGCGAGGGAGAGCGTCTCCGGCGCCACAAGGGTGACGGTGCTGGCAGGCACGGCGGATGCGGTGGTCAATTGGCCGGAATGGTGACGATCGGAGCTTTGGAGGTGTCGCCCGCCTCGGCCAAGGCAACCAGATCCTGCACGACGGTGAAAGCGTATTTGGAATCGAAATCGTCCGAGTCGATCCAGTAGGCGGAGCGGCGATAGCGCACCGACACGTAGGCTCCGCCCGGAGCGTGCGGTCCGGAATGCACGATGATGATCGGCCGGGTTTCCCCGCCAACCAGCTCGAGCGTCGGCTTGGTCGCGCCGGCCCCGACGTCGGCTCCCGGCACGCCGATCTCCGCACCGATATCGCCCAGGATGCCCAGGATCGAGCGGGTGGTGAGCGGGATGGTGTCGGGCTGGGCCGTCCCGGTCTCGACGAGGGCGTATTCATGGGTCCGGCTGGAGAGGTGGAGGAGGGTGCGCGCCCGCGCCAGATCCTCGGCCTGGGCCGGCGCTTCGGGGCCCTCGGCCAGACCGAGCGACAGGATCACCCGTCCCACGTGGTTGGTTTCCCGATACTCCACGTTCAATTCGCCGGCCAGTTGCAGGCGCCGGAGCACGCGCAGCAATTCGAAGAACTCCGGCGAGCCGTTGCCGTTGGGGCCGCCGAGCATCGTGCCATTGTTCAGCCCGCCCACGGATTGGGCCACAATTCTGAGCAGGAGGTCGATGGGGACGCCGGTCCCGGCGAGCGGCAGGACGAGCGCCGGGGCCAGCGGGCGAATGTAGGCGGCGGCATAGGCCTCCCCGGTCGCCGGGGTGAACGTGAACGTCGGATGATCGGAATACATCGCGGTCCCGGTGGCTTCGGCGAGAGGACCGCCCGGATCAGGGCGCGAGTTCAGGATCGTCTGGCCGGTCAGGTCGACCTGGTACGCGGCGATGATCTGCGTGACGGTGAGGAAGGCCGGCGAATCCGCGTAGCGCAGTCCGACGGCGGCCGCGAGAATTTCGCGTTTCTTCGCCTCGCCCAGGGCGCGCGCGTAGTCGACCTGATCGGTTTTCAGCGCGTGCGGGCCGATCCCGAGACAGCCCGTCAAACCGCCGAGGGCGGAGAAGGCGGCGGCGAAGCGGAGGGCGGGAAGAGCGCGGACGATGCGGGAGGGCGTGGCCATGGCGGGGCAGGAGGCGATTTCAGGTGGTGCTGCGTTCGGCGGCCGGACCGACCGCGGCGAGACTGAGGTTCTGAGCGGTGTTGACGAGGCCGACATGGGAGAAGGCCTGGGGAAAGTTGCCCAGCTGGCGCCTCGCCCGGGGGTCGTATTCCTCGGCGAGGAGGCCGAGGGGATTGCACAGGGTCAGCAGCTTTTCGAACCGGGCTTTGGCCTCGTCGGTGCGGCCCATCAGATGAAGGCAGTCCGTCATCCAGAACGAGCACGGCAGGAACATGCCCTCGCCGGCGGGCAGTCCGTCGACCTCGCCCTGCGGATCGGTCTGGTAACGCAGCACCAGACCGTCCTGGGTCAACTCCTCCTCGATCCGCGCGACGGTGGAGACGATCCGGGGGTCGTCGGGCGGAAGGAACCCGACCAGCGGCATCATCAGCACGCTGGCATCGAGTTGGGTCGCCCCGTAGGATTGCGTGAAGGCCTGCCGCCCCGGGTGGTAAGCCTGGGCGCAGACCTCGGCGTGGATTTCGTCGCGGGTGGCGGCCCAGGCGGGTGCATCGCCGTCCAGGCCGAACTCGGTGACGGCGCGCACCGCCCGGTCCATCGCGACCCAGGCGAGCACTTTCGAGTGGGTGAAATGGCGCCGCGGCCCCCGGATCTCCCAGATGCCCTGGTCGGGCTGCCGCCAGTGGGCGCTGACGAACGCGATCAGGTGCCGCTGGAGGGCCCAGGAGGAGGCGTCGGAAGGAAGGCCGTGCGTGCGGCCGACGTGCAGCGCGTCCAGGACTTCGCCGTAGATATCGAGCTGGAATTGCTCGGACGCCGCATTGCCGACCCGGACCGGCCGCGAATCCTCGAAGCCCCGCAGATGGGGCAGTTCCCGTTCCGTGAGCGTGCGTTCGCCGGCCACGCCGTACATCGTCTGCATTTGGGCGGGGTCGCCGGCCACGGCGCGCAGCAGCCACTCGCTCCAGGCGCGGGCCTCCTCGGCATAGCCTGCGGACATGAAGGCGTAGAGGGTGAAGGTCGCATCCCGGAGCCAGCAGAACCGGTAATCCCAGTTGCGGACGCCGCCGATGAACTCGGGGAGCGACGTCGTGGCGGCGGCCACGATGCCCCCGGTGGGCCGGTAGGTCAGGGCCTTGAGCGTGAGGAGGGAGCGCCGGACCGCCCCGCCCCACGCGCCCCGATAGGTGCACCGCGACGCCCAATCCTGCCAAAACCCGGCCGTGGTCTCCAGGACTGCGGCTGCGTCCAGCGCCGGCGGCGGATCGCAGTGGGAGGGATGCCAGCTGAGGACGAACGTCTGGCGTTCGCCCGCCGCCACGGCAAAGGCGCCCTCCGTCGAGAGGTCCCGGCCCTCCAGCGGGACCTCCGTGCGCAGGGTCAGCGCGTTGGCG
>Ga0116230_10002104_pt1 | contig 19162 bp, 20 predicted proteins | sample S1TSphfallax_3_FD_88678 | JGI IMG/M metagenome (GOLD analysis project Ga0116230, IMG submission 88678) | Host-associated microbial communities from peat moss isolated from Minnesota, USA - S1T2_Fd - Sphagnum fallax MG | ecosystem: Host-associated > Plants > Peat moss > Unclassified | place... | reverse complement strand
TGGCGGAAGGGGTGGGATTCGAACCCACGGTGCGCGTTGACGCACGGCGGTTTTCAAGACCGCTGCCTTAAACCACTCGGCCACCCTTCCTGAACCACGCCGGCGCCGGCGCCGGCGGGTTTCAGCGCAGCATCAGGGTCTGGTCAAGGCCACGCCGAGCCGGGCGGAAAAGTCCTGGATGAACTGCCAGGCCACCCGGCCGGACCGGCCGCCGCGGGTGACCGACCATTCCACCGCCGCCGCGCGCAGCGCCTCGGGTGCGACCGGCAGGGCGTAGGCGGCGGCGTAGCCCTCCACCATCGCGAAGAACTGGTCCTGGCTGCCGTTGTGGAACCCGAGCCAGATGCCGAACCGGTCCGAGAGGGAGACCTTTTCCTCGGTCGCCTCGCCGGGGTTGATCGCGGTTGCGCGTTCATTGTCGATCATGTCGCGCGGCATCAGGTGGCGGCGGTTCGAGGTCGCGTAGAACAGCACGTTGTCGGGGCGGCCCTCGATCCCGCCGTCCAGCACGGATTTCAGGGCCTTGTAGTCGGCATCCTCGCGCTCGAACGACAGGTCGTCGCACAGGATCAGGCAGCGGCGCTTTTGGCCGCGCAGGATGTTCAAGAGCGCCGGCAGGGTGCGGATGTCCTCCCGGTGGATCTCGATCAGCGCCAGCGCGCCGGGGGTGGCGGCGTTGATCGCGGCGTGGACCGCTTTCACCAGCGAGGATTTGCCCATGCCCCGGGCACCCCACAGCATGGCGTTGTTGGCCGGCAGGCCGCGCGCGAAGTGGTGGGTGTTCTCCAGCAAAATCGTCTTCTGCTGGTCGATCCCCTGGAGCAAGGCGAGGTCCACCCGCGCCACCTTCGGCACCGGTTGCAGCGCCGGCGGCGCCGGGTGCCAGACGAAGGCGTCCGCTGCGGTCAGGTCGGGGTGAGCAGGCGCCGGCGGGGCCAGGCGTTCCAGGGCCTCGGCGATGCGGCGTAGCAGGTCGTCGGTCAAAGTGCTGGCTCCCAGTTGACTGTGTCGTTCGTGAACCTATGGTCCGCCGCAACCCGCGACAACCAGGACCAAACATGCTGATCAGCCCCGCCTACGCCCAGACCGTCACCTCCCAGGCCGGCGGCCTGGCCTCGCTCGTGCAATTCCTGCCGCTCGTCCTGATCGGCCTGGTGATGTATTTCCTGTTGTTCCGGCCGCAGCAGATGGCCCAGAAGACCCTGAAAGCCCAGCTTGCGGCGTTGAAGCGCGGCGACCGGGTGGTGACCGCCGGCGGGATCGTCGGCGTGACCAAGAAGGTCGCGGAGGGGGCCAGCGAGATCGAGGTCGAGATCGCGCCGAACGTCTCGGTCAGCGTGATCCGCTCGACCATCACGCAGATACTTTCCAAGCCGGAACCGGCGAACGACAAGGTCTGACGGTTCCGGGCGGTCCGGATCATGAGACTCATCATGGTTGTGCTGGGCGCGCTGCTGCTGGTGGTCGGCCTGCTTTGGGTTGGTCAGGGCACCGGCTTGATCGCATGGCCGGCGCGCAGTTTCATGATCGACGAGCGGCCCTGGGCGGCGCGCGGCGCGGTCGTGGCGCTCATCGGCTTCGGGTTGCTGTGGGCCGGGCGGCGCAGGGGGAGATAGAGCGGATCATAAAAAATTCGTTGGTGCATCGATTTTGAAGTGATCCCTTAACCTAATCCCCCGATTGTCCCGATTTTGCCGCCCGGCGTCGCCGCGGGCCAGACAATCGAGGTGCAATGATGGAAACCCGCGTCATCAATCTGGACCGCACGCCCGGACGATTGACCGAGTTCCGGGCGCATAATCCGCATCTGCCGGAAATCGCGCGGGTCAGCGGGGTCGACGGGCTGACGCTGGATCGCGGCCGGCTGGTGGCCGAGGGGCTGCTCCACCCGGACTCCATCTATACCGCCGGCGCGATCGGCAACGCGCTCTCCCACATGGCGCAGTGGCAGGCCGCGATTAACGCCGACGCGCCGCTGACCGTGCTGGAAGACGACGCCGTGCTGTGCGCCAATTTCGTTGCGGAAACCGCGCGGATCATCGGAACGCTTGGGCAGGACTGGGATTTCATCCTGTGGGGCCACAATTTCGATACGCTGATGACCTACGAATTGATCCCGGGGCTGACCTCCTGCACGGCCTTGTTCGACCAGGCGAGGATGCGGACGCGGCTGCCATTCTTCCATCGGCGTTTGATGCACACGACGGTCTACCGGCTGAATCGGGCGCTCGGCATCCCGGCCTATACCGTGACACCGCGCGGGGCGACAAAACTGCTGGCGTTCTGCCGGCCGATCCGGCCGCTGACGGTCGAATTCCCAATGATCGGGCGCCGGTCGAACTACAGCATCGACTATATGATGAACGGCCTCTACCTGGACATCGCCGCCTTTGTCGCGATGCCGGCCCTGGCGCTGACCGCCAACGATCTGGGCCGAAGCACCGTCCAGGACCCGAATGACGCCGATGGTCCGGCTAACCCCGCCAGAGTGATTTCGATTTGAGCGACCGGAGGTGCCATGATCGAAACCCGCGTGATCAGCCTGGACCGCACGCCCGAACGGTTTGCAGAGTTCCGGGCGCATAATCCGCATCTGCCGGAGATCGCGCGGGTCAGCGGGGTTGACGGCGCGGCGCTCGACCGTGCCCGGCTGGTGGCCGAGGGGCTGGTCCACCCGGACTCCATCTATACGCCCGGCGCGATCGGCAACGCGCTGTCCCACATGGCGCAGTGGCGGGCCGCCATCGTCGCCGAGGCGCCGCTGACCGTGCTGGAAGACGATGCCGTGCTATGCGCCAATTTTGCGGCGGAGTCGGCGCGGATCATCGCGACGCTGGGCACGAACTGGGACTACATCCTGTGGGGCTATAATTTCGACAGCCTGTTGACCTACGACATGGTGCCGGGACTGACGCCCTGCACGGCGTTGTTCGATCAGGCAAAAATGCGCCGGGCGCTGCCGGTGTTCCATCAGCGCCGGATGCAGACGGCGGCGTTCCGGCTGAACCGGGCACTCGGCACGCCCGCCTACACCGTCACCCCGCGCGGGGCGAAAAAGCTGCTGGCGTTCTGCCGGCCGATCCGGCCGCTGACGGTCGAATTTCCGCTGATCGGACGGCGGCCGAACTTCAGCATCGACTTCATGCTGAACGGTCTCTACACGGGCATCGCCGCGTATGTCGCGGTCCCGGCATTGGCTCTCACCGCGAACGAGAAGACAAAGAGCACCATCCTCGATCCGAACGACCCGAAGAGTCCTTCCAACCTCGCCAAAGTGTCGATCTGAGACATTGGCCCAGAGTCACGGGTTCGGTCGCCGCGCTCGCGCGCGTCAACCTGGCTTGCCGTGACCGGTCCTGACTGTCTGGTTGATTAGCGCGATTTCCGATCAATCGGAATCGCGCTAACCTCATGTTTTAGCGCGCATTACATCCGACCAGATTGGTTCTGACGAACCAATCTGGTCGGAAAATGCGCTAGTTAAGCCGGTTTACGGCTTATCGCGACCGGTCACCGTGGCAGCAGCCAGGCGAAGGGCTGCGGCGTGACCGCGAGCCAGACCAGCAGCGCCCAGACGCTGCTGACCGCGACGCCGATGATGAGCCCCAGCACCGTGCCGGTCTGGGTCTTGCCGAATTCCGCGCGAATCAGCGGAATCGGCAGCCGCAGCCCGACGATAAGATTGCTCAAGAGCACGCCGGCGATGCCGGCCAGCGTCTCCGGCAGGACGGCGGCAAGGCGCCAGGCCAGGCCCGCCAGCGGCAGCGCCAGCAGCAGCAGCGTTGCGGATGCCGCCGCCGCCAGGCGCGTGCGCGCCAGCGTGGAGGCCGCGACCGGCGCGCTCGCGGTCAGCTCCGGGGCCTGGTCCCCGCCGACCATCACCGAGATGAAAAACAGCGCGAGCTGCCCGGCCAGGAACACGATCAGCGGCGCCACCACCTCTGGCCCGGCGCCGATTTTGATCCGCCCGCCCAGGATCATCAGCACCGGCACCAGGGTCAGCGAGCGATACACCGTCTGCGACACCACGCCGGGGAAGCGCGCCAGCACGCGCAAATTCTGCACGAACAAGGCGGCCGCCGCATTGCCGCGGAACGAACCCGCCCGGCGCTGGCCGGCACCCGGCGGCCGGTGCGAGGCGGCGGTGATCGACCCGGTCGCGAAGCGCTGATCCAGCGTCACCCACACCACGGCGAAGGCGGCCAGGCTGAAGGCGACGGTGGTGGCGAGCGGCGCCGGCTGCCCCAGCATCGCCCGCCCGGGTATCCATTGCGGCGCAAAGCCGCCGCCCGCCGGCATCATCGCCTGCCAGAACCGTCCCATCACCGGCGGCGCGATGTAGCGCGGCGCCTGCCCCAGCGCGAAAATCACCACGCCCATCAAAAGCGCCATGATGTGCGCGATCCGCCGCGCCGTGCCCGGCCCGACCCGCGCCACCAGCACCACCACCAGGGCGAACGCCAAAGCCGCCGTGAACAGGCCAAGTGCGAGCAGCATCGGGTAGATCGCCAGCGCCCAGCCCTGTCCGAACGCCAGCATCGCGTTTGCCAGCGCGCCGCCCAGCAGGAGCCAGGGTGCCGCCACGCTCAACCCGACGCCGACCATCCGTACCGCCAGCACACGGCCGGGCGGTATCGGCGAGGCCAGCAGAAAATCCACATCGCCGCGCGAATACAAAACCTCGATCGCGGCGGTCATGGCGCGCGAGAGCATCAGCACGCCGAAGAAGACCAGGTTCAGGTTGGCGACCAGCATCAGCTCCGGCGGCGGCAACGGATGCCGGGCGATCGCCGCGGCGATCGCCAGTGCCACACCCTGAAACACCAGCCCCACGGCCAGCACCGGCAGCAGCACGTAGCGGCGCGAGCGGACCAGCAGCGAGCCGCGCCAGAGCAGCCGGATCTCGTGGCCGAACAGCCAGGGCAGGCTCGCCTGTCCGAACATGTTTTAAACGCCCGTCAATTGCAGAAAGACGTCTTCCAGCGTTGCCTCGGCCACCCCGGCATGGGCGCGCAGCGCCTTCAGATCACCCTCCACCAGCAGCGCGCCGTGGGAGAGGATGCCGATCCGCGTCGCCAGCCGCTCCGCGACGTCCAGGATGTGGGTGGTCAGCAGCACCGCCGCCCCGGCGGCGGCGCGGGCCTGCAGCATCTCCTTCACCAGCCGGGCGGAGGCGGCGTCCAGCCCGGTGAAGGGCTCGTCCAGGAGCAGAAATTTCGGCTCGTGGATCAGCGCGCCGGCCAGCACGGTCTTTTGCTTCATGCCACGGGAAAACCCCTCGCAGCGCTGGTGCCGGTGCGGCCACAGGCCAAGCCGCTCCAGCAGATCCTCCGCGCGGTCGCGCGCCACCGCCGGCGGCACGCGCCACAGCCCGGCGACGAATTCCAGATACTCCATCGGCGTCAGCCGGTCGTACAGCAGCGGCTCGTCCGGCAGCCAGGCCATCATCGCCTTCGCCCGCAGCGGCGCCGCCAGGACGTCGACGCCGAACACCGAAATGCTGCCGGTGTCCGGCCGCAAGAGCCCGGCGATCATCCGCAATGTGGTGGTCTTGCCGGCACCGTTCGGGCCGAGCAGCGCGAAGAACTCGCCCGGCGCCACGGTCATGTCCAGCCCGCCGATCACCGGCCGGCCGAACGATTTTTTGAGGCCGCGAACGACCAGGGCCGGACTCACCGGCCGCTCCGGGTTAAACAGGCGCGCATGACAATTACTTATGCGCGAAATTTCGCGCCTTGGCTGCACGCTGGACGATCACATCACGCGGCGCGGGGAAAAACCCCTGCGCACAAGGGCGTCAGAGGCGATCTGGCTTTAGCCAGGCCGCCACCCTGGCCCGCGCCCAGTCTGCGGCGCTACCGGGGCTCACCACCTCCAGCACCGCCGGGCCGGTGTGCTTCGGCAAGGCGATCAGCGCCGCGCCATTGGTCCAGCGATGTCCATTCTGCTCGATGTCGTGGAATCCCCGATGGTTTTCATCGTCGAGCGCGATCTTGATTCGCTTGTCCGCGCACACCAGCGTCAGCGCCGACACCGCGACACCAAGTTGCCTTGTATCGGTCGCATCCGGGATCAGTTCGGCCGGCACAAAGGCCGGACTGACCAGCTCAACCGTTGCGGTGTCCGCCGGCAGAAAAAAACTGAGCGACTCGCCATTCACGACCGGCAAGATCGAGCTGCCATCGACCCGCGCCATCAGCGCCACCACGTCGCCCGCGATGAAGCCGAGCGCTGCCGCCCGCGCCCGCAGGCGCGCTCTGACCGCCTCCAATGTTTCGCCGTCAGGCGCCATCTTCGCGCAAGGTTCGGCGGCGGCGGCGGCGGTGAACGCCGGGTGGAGCAGGACGGTTCGCCGATCCTCGAAAATATTGTGGTTGCCGCTGTCGAGAAAGCTCGCCACCGGCACCCCGTCGGCCAACATCACATCATGCTGGTCCAGTTCGATCGCGTTATAGGTTACCGGCCCGTCCGTTGGCTCCTGGATCACGGTTGTCCCGTTCACCAGGTCCCGCGCCTCGATCAGCACACCGCCAAAATAGAGGGCCTGGCGCGGCGAGAGCCGCAGGTCGCGCTGCGGCATACCGGATTCGAACGCCCCGGCCATGATCCGGACAGGCCGCATTTGATCCGGGTCGGGATGGTCGACGATACGGACTTCGTGGCGGGCGATCCAAACCACTTTTGCGGTCTCCGGCCCGTCTTCGCGCACGGTGATCGCGACATCCCCAACTCTCAGCCTTTCAACCGCGATCTCGCCGCGCAAGGTCAGAATTCTCGTGCCGTCCGCGAAACAAGGCGTCGCGGAACCCCAGGGCAATGGCGGCGACATCGCCGGCGGCCAGCCGCCCCAGGGCAAAGGCGGCCACATCGTGCGCGGGCAGCCGCCCCAGCCGAACCCCGCGGCGCAAGAGAGCCTGTCCAACATTCGTGACTATCGGCGCAATCTGGCTGTTCGCAGCACCTGCGCCCGGTTCAGGCGGCGCGGCGATCCCTGATCGCCGCCGTGGTCCAACGCGCCGGCTGGCCCGCGGTACACAAGGTCACTTCGAGAACCGCCGGTCCCCGATGCGGCGGCAGGGCGATCGCGGCGGCGCCGTTGGTCCAGCGATGCCCGTCTTCCATGTTATGGAACCCGTCATGCCCCGGATCGTCCAGCGCGATTTCGGTGCGCTCACCGCCGGCGCTCAGCATCAGCTTGGCGATCGCGACGCCAAGCCGGCGCGAATCGGCCGGCGCCGCGGCCAGCACCGCCGGCACCACGGCCGGGCTGTGCAACTCGACGCTCGTCGCACCTTCCGGCAGCGTGAACCGCCAGGTTTTATGCTCCTGGGCCGCCGGCAGATCGGCGCCGTCCGCCTTCGCGGTCAGCGCGGGGGTCGCGGTGCGGGTGAAGCCGAGCGCCTCGGCGCGGTCCAGCAGCTGCTGCCGGGCGGCGGCCAGGATCTCGCCGTCGCGGACCATCGGCGCGCAGAAATCGGCGTCGCCCAGCGGCCGGAAGTCGGGATGCAGTTGCAATGTCGCCTCGCCTTCGAAGGCGTGGCGGCTGCCGGTGTCCAGATAGCTTTCCGTCGCCAGGCCTTCGGCCAGCAGGATGTCGTGCTCGGTGAGTTCGATGTGGTGATAGGTGACCCACCGGGTTTCGGTCTCCTGGATCACCGTGGCGCCGTTGATCAGTGCCCGCGCCTCGATCAGATGGCCGTCGATATAGAGCGCGTGCAGCGGCGAGACGCGCAGGTCGCGCTCCGGCAGGCCGTGGGCGAAGGCGCCGGCGCAGATGCGCACCGGCCAGACCAGTTCCGGCTCGGCGTGGCGGGAGATATCCAGGCTGCGTCGGCCGGTCCAGATGATTTCCCGGACGTCGGGGCCGCCGTCGCGCACGGTGACCACCGTGTCGCCGACGCGCAAATCCTCGACCGCAACCTCGCCGGCGGTTGTCAGGATTCGGGTGCCGGCGACGAAGCAGGGCAGCAGCTCCACATACCCGTCATGGTCGCCGACCTGGTAGGGCCATTCCAGGTCGCCGACGTTGAGCACGTAATCCTTGAGGCCATCCACGATGTTGAGCTGGTCGAGAAAGGAAAACGCGAAGGCGCCGGGGACGTAAGCGACGCCGGTGAGGTTGATGACGTCGCCGGCGCCGACATTCAACAATGTCGCGGTCGGCATCGTCGAGCCGGCGATGTTCAGCGTGCCCGGGCCGTTGAACGTGATGGTGCCGGTGGCGGCGGCGCCGGCCGCCAGGTTCAGCGTGCCGCCGGCGCCGATCGTGGTGTTGGTGGTGATGCCGCCGGCATAGACGTCTTCATGGCCGCCGGACACGATGTCCACGCCCGAAGCTGTGCCGCCGGAGATTTCCAGCCCGGCATTGTTGACCGTGATGTTGTCGGCGATTCCGCCGGAATAGACGTTGGCATTGCCGGCGAGCAGATCGCTGTTCGAGAGCTTGCCGCCCGACTCGACCGCGACCGCATCGGTATCGCCGGAAGCGCTGACGGTTATGCCGGTCGCGACGCCGCCCTTTTCGACCGCCAAGAGAAGGTCCGAATTGGTCGACGCGCCGGGTTCGACCACGATCGAGGACGACACCACGCCGTAATCGTAGACGATGCCGCCGGCCGAGACCGTCAGCGCGTCGGCGGTGCCGCCGGCATAAATGGTGGCCGAGCCGCCGGAGCCGACGGTGGTGGCGGTGGTCGATCCGCCGGCATAGACCTCTTCATGGCCGTAGAGCTGGATGGCGACACCGGAGGCGGTGCCGCCGGAGATTTCCAGGCCGGCATCGTTGACCGTGATCCCGTCGGCGGTGCCGCCGGCGTAGATGTTGGTATTGCCGCCCAGCAACGTGCTGTCGGACAGCAACCCGCCGGAGGAGACAGCGACGGCGTCGTAATTGCCTGAGTCATTGACGATGATGTCGACGGCGATTCCGCCTCGTTCGATCACCAGCAGCGGGTCCGTGTTCCCGGCACTGCCGGGACCGTCGAACGTGGTGGAGGACACCAGGCCGGAGTCAACATAGGTGACGCCTGGGGTGTTCACGCTCTGGTTGAACTTTTGGCCGGAGGAAATTACGTCGGTTGTCATTTTAATAACCCAGAATTAACTATTGAGATCATTTCTAGCCGCAGAAAAAATAACGGCAATAGCTAATTTGTCTTAGAAATAAAATGTGATGACGACTATCGGTACTTTATACAGATTTTTATTTAAAAAGATATTTATCGTTATTTATACACACTTTTTGCTTAATTTAATCACGTGTTTGTGAAAGACATAATTGCTTAGAGCAAAGTCGCTTTGTAATGTAAAGAGATCGTGCTGCAGCCTTGTTTTGGCGAGCGAATTGGCCGCTTTAGATCGAATCGGGTGATTCTATCGAAAGCGACCTTGCGCGAGAGGGCACGATTAGCCGGCGGTACGTCGGTGACGTGGCCCGGCGAAAGTGGCGGCGCCCGCCGCCACGTCCCAGACCATGCTGAGTTTTCACTCATCATACTCCACTCATAATTTGTCGAACGATTGGTCGGAGCGGCGGGATTCGAACCCACGACCCCCAGTCCCCCAGACTGATGCGCTACCAGGCTGCGCTACGCTCCGACCGTGCCGCCGCGTCTAGAGCATGATTGCTTACCATCAATCATGCTCCAGCCTCGTTTTGGCGAGCAAGTTGGCCGCTGCTCTAGACCGATCACCACGCACTGACAACCGAAGACTGACCGATGCTATCCAAGCAGGCGGCGAATTTCCTCTAGCGCGGTCAGCGTCTCGGTCAGCAGAATCCGCAGCCGCTCCGCCTCCGGGTCGAGTTTCTGGCGTAACAGCACGCGGGCCTGGGCGGGGCGGGGCGTCTCCGCGCGCGGCGGTTCGGGCGGCGTCAGTCCCGGCATCGGCAGTTGCGGCGTCGCCGGCTCGGGTTTGCGTGACGGAGGCGCTTCGGCCACCGGCAGCGTTCCCCGCTCCGCCTCCGCCGCCATCCGCTCCTCCGGTGAGGCCGGCGGGATATTTTCGTGCAGCGCGCCGCCACCTTCCCGCAGCAGCCGCTGCACGCCCTTGATCGTATAGCCCTGGGTGTAGAGAAGGTCGGCGACGCGGCGCAGCAGCAGCACGTCCTCCGGCCGGTAATAGCGCCGGCCGCCGCCGCGCTTCAGCGGGCGGACCTGCGGAAATTTCGTCTCCCAGAACCGCAGCACGTGCTGCGGGACGTGCAGGTCGTCCGCCACCTCGCTGATCGTGCGGAATGCATCCGCGGTTTTGCGGGGCCGCAGCCGGCCCTCGCCCGGCGTTTCGCCGTGGACATCCCCCTCATCGGGGCCATCGTCAGGCGTCATGGCGCGACATCATTTGAACCACAGACGGGCCGGAGCTTTTGCCGGCGGCGGGGCGCACGCCTCAGTGTCCGGTCTGTTTCGGGACCGGCGCGTTCACCGCCTCCCGCAGCATCTGGCTCGGCCGGAACACCAGCACCCGGCGCGGCATGATCGGCACCTCGATCCCGGTTTTCGGGTTGCGGCCCACCCGGCGGCCCTTCTGGCGGACCGAAAACGTGCCGAAGCCGCTGATCTTAACGGATTTTCCTACCGTCAGGGCGTCGGCGATCCGGCTCAGCATGGATTCCAGCAGATCGGCCGATTCGTTGCGCGAGAGGCCGACGGTCGCATAGATCGCCTCGGTCAACTGCGCACGGGTCAAAGTATTCATTTTACAAGATTAGCATGCGAACCAAGACGGTCAATCATGTTCGTAAAGTTATGATTATAAACGTATCAGCGCGGAACCCCAGGTCAGGCCGCCGCCCAGCGCCTCCAGCAGCACCAGATCGCCCGGCGCGATCCGCCCGTCGCCGATCGCGGCGTCCAGGGCGAGCGGAATGCTGGCGGCCGAGGTGTTGGCGTGGCGGTCCACCGTGACCACCACGCGCTCGGCGGGCAGGCCCAGTTTCTTGCCGACGCCGTCGATGATGCGGCGGTTCGCCTGGTGCGGGACCAGCCAGTCAATATCTTTTGAAGTCAGTCCATTAGCTTCCAAAGCTTCATTCACGGCGGCGGCCAGCAGCGTCACCGCGTGGCGGAACACCTCCCGTCCCTGCATTTTCAGGAGCCCGGTTTTGTCGGGCTGGCCGACCGCGCCGTCCACGTACAGGATGTCCGCGAGCGTGCCGTCCGCGTGCAGATGGGTGGAGAGAATGCCCTGACCCTCGGACCGATCCCGCCCCTGCAGAACCACCGCCCCGGCGCCGTCCCCGAACAGCACGCACGTGCCGCGGTCGGAAAAATCCAGAATTCGCGAATAGACTTCCGAGCCGATCACCAGCGCGGTGTTGACCTGCCCGACCCGGATCATCGCATCCGCGACCGAAAGCGCGTAGATGAACCCGGAGCACGCCGCCGCCAGGTCGAACGCGAACGCGGCCTTGGCGCCCAGAGCGGCCTGGACATGCACGGCGGTTGCCGGGAAGGCCTGGTCCGGCGTGGAGGTCGCGAGGATGATCGCGTCCACCGTCGCCGCCTCGATCCCGGCCCGCGCCATGGCGATGCGCGCCGCGGCGGCGCCCATGAAGGCGGCGGTCTCGTGCGGCGCGGCGAAATGGCGCTGCTTGATCCCGGTCCGCTCGGTGATCCAGTCGTCGGAGGTGTCGACCCGGCGCGCCATGTCGGCGTTGCTCACGCAGGTCTCCGGCAGATAGCTGCCGGTCCCGGTCAGCACCGCGCGCTTAGCCATTGGTCGTGACCGCGGGGGCTTCGGTCGCCAGGATCGCGCGGTCCATTGCCGCCAGTCCCTCGGCGATCCGCGTGTTGAAATCGTTGACGATCATGTCCATCGCGACGTCGACCGCATGGGCGAACCCTTCCGCGTCCGCGCCGCCGTGAGATTTCACGACCACCCCGTTCAGCCCCAGCAGCACCGCGCCATTGTAGCGCCGCGGGTCCAGCCACTCGGCCAGCCGCTTCAAGCCGCCGCGCGCCAGCACATAGCCGGCGCGGGCGAACGGCCCGGAGGTGAAGACGCGCTTCAGCAGGTCGCGCACCAGTTTCAGGGCACCCTCCCCGGTCTTCAGCGCGACATTGCCGGTGAACCCGTCCGTCACCACCACGTCCACGGTGCCGGCGGCGATGTCGTGCCCCTCGACAAAGCCGTGGAACTGCGCGCCGATCGGGCTTTCGCGCAACAGGGCGGCGGCGGTGCGCAGAATCTCGTCGCCCTTGCCCTCCTCCGACCCGATGTTCAGCAGCCCGAAGGTCGGTTTCGGCAGGCCCAGCACGATGCGGGCGAAAATCTCTCCCATCAGCGCGAATTCCACCAGGTTGCGGGCGTCGTAGACGACGTTCAGGCCGAGATCGAGCATCACGACGTCGCCCTTGGCCGAGGGGCCGATCGCCGCCATCGCCGGCCGGTCGATCCCCTTCATCGTCTTCAGCACGATTTTCGAGAGCGCCAGAAGTGCCCCGGTATTGCCGGCGGAGATGATCGCCGCCGCCTCGCCGTTCAGGACCGCGTCGATCGCCCGGCGCATCGAGGAATCGCGCAGGCGCAGCGCGACCGTCGGCTTCATATCGCCGGTGATGACGTCGCCGGTGTGGCGGATGGTGGCATTCGCCTTGACCCGCTTGGTGTTCGCGACCAGCGGGGCGAGCTTCGCCTCGTCGCCGAAAATCAGGAATTTCGCCAGCGGCTGCCGCTCGGCGGCGCGCTCCAGCCCGGCGATGATCGCCTCCGGCGCGTGGTCGCCCCCCATCGCGTCGACCGCCAGGATTTTTGCCCCGCTCACTTCATCACCTTACCCATCCCGGGAAGGCGAGCGGTCAGATTCGGACAACGCCCTTCGCGGTCTTGCCGGAGGCGACGACTTCGCGATTGTCGTAATGGCCGCAATGGCTGCAGACATGGTGCGGACGCTTCAACTCGCCGCAATTGCCGCATTCGGCGTGGGCCTCGGCGCGCAGCGCCAGATGGCTGCGGCGCATGCCGGCGCGTGAGGGTGAGGTTTTACGCTTGGGAACAGCCATCGGGGTAAGCCCTAAACAAGTTTCATGGTCGTGATTCGAGGGCGGGGCGTAGCAGACCCGCCCGCAAGCCGCAATACCGGCGCCGGCTGGGCAGGTATAAGCGACAACCCAAGCGGCCTCTCATTCATCCCTCGGTAAACGCGCCGCCAGCCGGGCAAAGGGGTTTGCCGGCGGTTCGGAAAATTCTTCGGGCAGCGCCGCGCCCGGCTTCTTCGGATAGGGGTCGAGGCTCAGCGCCAGCTGTTCGGCGAGTGCGGCGCCGAGGTCGATCGTCTCGCCAGCGTAGGGGATCTCGTCGGGCCCCTCCAGCGTCTCGGCGTCCAATTCCACCGCCTCTCCTTCCGGCAGCCGCGACGCCGGGACGAAGCGCAAGCCCGCGATCTCGGCGATGTCCGACTCGAATTCCTCCAGCGTCACCACGCAGGTCTGGGTGACCCGCGCGGTCATCGTGAGATCGGCGGCGATGATCCCGCCACGCTCATGCGCCAGGGTGAACTCGCCCCGCAGCATCGCGATCCGCGGCAGCCCGAACGCCGCCGCCAGCCCGGCCAGCTCGGCCGGCCCCGCCGTCACGACATGGCGCTGAGGCGCTTCCTTCACATGCGCGGCCCGGACCGGCCGGGACAAAATCTCGCTCATCGTAAGCACCCCCAAAACATTGACATCCGCCCGCCACCCGTGACACCCACCAGCGCTGTGGTTCGACCATAAGGATTCTCCCGCGTGCGCCCAACCCTGCCCGCCATCGCCGCCCTCCTGTGCGCCCTCACCCTGCCCGGCTGCGCCATTTTCGGCGACGCGCCGCATTATCGCGGCATCGTCGTCAGCCAGCACGACCTGGACGAGCTGACCCCGGGCGTGTCCTCGGAAGACGACGCCGCGGCGCTGCTTGGCCCGCCGACCGCGCACGAGCAGTTCGACGACAATAACTGGATCTATGTCAGCCAGATCACCAAAATGCGGATCGGCGCGACCGAGGGGGTGAAGCAGCAGCGCGTGGTGGAGCTGAGCTTCGATAATAATGGTATCCTGCAGAAAATCACCGAAAAGGGCCTGGACGACAGCGTGCGGGTGGCGATGGATAAGCAGACCACGCCGGTGCCGGGCGGCAAGGCCGGGTTCTTCCAGCAGTTGATCGGCGGGGTGGGGAGCTACAACCCCGGCATTCTGGGCGGGGGCGCGCAGGACACTTCCGGCGGCGGGGCCGGCGGCCTTGGCGGCAATTCGAACATCGGCGGCGCCGGCGGCAACGGGTTCTGACCTGTGAAGCGCCGTTCGTTGCTGGCCGGGCTGTCCCTGCTCGCCCTTGGCCGCGCCGCCTCCGCGCAATCGATGCTGGGCACGCCCGCCAGCCCGGCGCCGGCGCCAGTCCAACCCCCGGCCAGCACGCAGGCGCCGAAACTCGATGACACGGTGGGGGCCGGCTACAACCGCATCGTCATCGCCCGCTGGGGGGACGCGGTGCTGCCGGCAGCCCCGCCGTTCAGTCCGGACCCGCTGACCGCCGACCAGGCCGGCACGCAGTTCACCTATGACGCGATCATCGCCGGGTTGATCCGGCCGCCGCCGGCGCAGGACGGCATCCCCCGCCTGGTGCTGGCGTTCTGTTCGCCGGACGCGCCGGCGCGGATGGTGTTCCCGGGCGGGGTGGATCGCCCGGCCGTCGCCGGCCGGCTGCAGGGTGCGACGATCGTGAACCTGCAATATCTCGGCAACCGCTGGGTCACGGTGGATGGCGGCTACCAGTCCCGCCGGATCACCGACGGCACGCTGTGCCAGATCACCGGCCCCGCCGCCGCCGCCATCGGCGCCACCGTGCAGGGGCTGCTGGCGCCGCAATCCGGCTGCGGCACGCCCTGGGGCAGCGTGCTGTTCGCGGAGGGCGACGCGACACCCTGGCTGGCCCGGCTGGCCGGCACCGATCTTGGCTACGGCGACCCGACCAACGCGCCGAAATTCGGCTGGGTCACGGAGCTCGATCCGCTCGACCCCGGCGCCTTCCCGGCGAAACGCACAGCACTCGGCCGGTTTCAGCGCGCCGGGATCGCCGCCACCGCGACGCCGGACGGAAGGCCGGTGATTTTCATGAGCCAGGACGACCCGGCGGGGATGTTGTTCCGGTTCATCGCCGCCAGCAACGCGACCGATGGCACGGCACTCGATTCCGGTACGCTGGCGGTGGCGCAGATCACCGACAGCGCGATCACCTGGGTCAATCTCGGCGGCGATACGCCGAGCCTGGTGGGCACGATCGGCGCCGCGCAGGCCGCCGGCGGGTCGCCGTTCGACGCGCCGGGCGGGATCGCGATCGCGACCGACGGCAGCGGGACGATCTATCTCGCGTGCCGGGGCAATCCGGCGCGCGATGTGGAGAGCACCAACGCGCTGAACCCGCGGGCCGGCGATGGCAACGGCCACGTCATCGCGTTTCATCCGCCGAACGGCGACCCGACCGCGAGCAGTTTTCCGGGCGAAATCGCGATCGCCGCCGGCAATCCGGCGACCGCGCAGTTCACCCAGTACACCGCCGGTTCGACCGGCTGGTTCACCCAGCCGCGCACCCTCGACCTCGATTCGCTCGGCCAGCTCTGGATCGGAACCGACCAAAGCGGGGCGGTGTCCGACACCGCCGACGGGTTCTTCGTGATGCAGACCGGCGGGCCGAGCCAGTATCTGATCACGACCGCGTATCTGGCGCCGATCGGGGCGGCCGCCGGCGGTGCCGCGTTCGATCCGGGGACGAAAACGGTATTCGGCATGGTGCGGCATCCGGGGGCGACGCCGGGGGCGAGCTTCGATGCACCGGCGACCCGCTGGCCGACGCTGCGGCCCGACATGCCGCCGCAGAGCACGGTGATCGGCCTGGTCGGAACATAATGTTCCTTGGAATCGGCTTCAGACAATGCGGCTCGGCCACGGCCGGACGATGCGGCGCGGGCGCGCGGATCACGGCTTTGTCATCATGGCACGGCGTGGTGACGAGCGGCGAAAATTTCCAGACCGACGGCATCCGCTAACGCGATTGTGTTGGATGCGACACAAGACGCGCTGGCGTTCTATCGGCGGGTTGGTTATGCTACCCAAGGTGGCGCGATGATTTGCCGGCGACGATCCGAGCCGGCGCATGACGAAGCGCCGAAACGGCGACGCCGATGGTCGACGACGTCAGGTGACGATGACTGCATGTTAATATCTTGAACAATCGAAACTTCCTCCATCCGGTAGCAGAACGCCGCATGTCAGCATTACCGTCTCCTGATCTCCTCGTGGACACCCAGCCCCCCTCTGCCGTCTGGCACGGCATCAAGCGCCCCCGCCAGACGGCCGCCGCGGACCGCCCCGCGATCGTCGATCTCGAAGAGCGGATCGAGGCGCTGCTGAGACTGCCGCTCCGGCAACTGGCGCTGCCGGCGGATATTGCGAAGCTTTATAAGGAACGCACGAGCGGTGGCGCGCGCAAGATGATGGCGTCGTGGTGCGCCTGGGTCGGCTGGTGCAATCTGCCCTGCGTCGCGTTCGACGTGATGATCCTGCCGCGTTCCGTTGCACTCGCGGCGGTCGCGTTCCGCGTGATCATTTCGCTCATGTTCCTGACCGGCGCCTGGCTGCTGCGCGCGGCCAGGCTGGCCGGCCGCGAGCATGTCGTCATCATCGTGCCGACCCTGGTGACGCTGCTGCTCGCCGGCACCGCCGGCCTGCTGAGCCCAGGCCATGCGCTGCTGGAGCACTATCTCATCTTCGGCGTCGTGATCGCCAGCACCGTCATCACGTTTGTCCGGCTGGATCAAGCGCACGCCAATTTCCTGGCCGCCGGGGCGATCGGCATCATGATCGGCTGCCTCGGCGCGTCCGGTGTCCAGGACATCGGCCTCAAGCTGCAGGATACCGTGTTCTATTCGGCCGTCATGCTCACCTTGCTGCACGCGCAGAGAATCCAGAATATCTACCGCACCCGCGTGTTCCTCGCCAACACGCGCGACGATTTGCGAAACAGCGCCGTCGCCCGGCGCAACGACCAGCTCAGCAGTATCGCCTATGTCGACCCGCTCACCAACATCCCGAATCGCCGCTACTTCGACGAAATCTGCGGCAGCATCGGCGATGCCACGAAGAATCTGCTGCCGCTCAGCCTCTGCCTGATCGATGTCGACCACTTCAAGAATCTCAACGATCAGCTCGGCCATCTGCAAGGCGACCGCTGCCTGCGCGTGATCGCGACCGCGATCCGTAACAACTTGCGCAGCAACAGCGACATCCTGGCCCGCTTCGGCGGCGAGGAATTCGTGCTCCTGCTCCCGGGGACCGACGCGGATGGCGCGCTTGAAGTCATGGAACGGATCCGCATCGCGGTCATGGCCCTCAACCACCCCAACCCGTCCACGACTTACGATGTCGTCACCGTCAGCGCTGGCATCGCCGTCGCCGATACCCGGCCGGTCACCGTCGAAACCCTGCTCCACAACGCCGACCTGGCGCTGTACCGCGCCAAATCATCCGGCCGTAACCGCGTCCGGCTGTGAGGCGGGATTTGGGCATGGAAAGCGGCCGCGGCCGCCGCCCGATCAGGCGCTGATCGACAGCCGGTCGGCGTTCGCCCAGCGGGCGACCATGCCGGCGGTCACGACCTCGAGCACCGCCGGTCCGGCGACCGGCGGCAGCGCCACGCGGGCGTTGCCGTTGGTCCAGCGGTGGCCGTTTTCGACATCGTGAAAGCCCTCGTGGCCGGCATGGTCAAGGGCGATGGTGGTGCGCTTCTCGCCCTCGACCAGCGTCAGCTCGGCAATGGCAACGCCGAGGCGGCGCTTATCGCCACCGGCGGCGGCGTGCAGCGCGGGCACGCCGGCGGCGCTGACCAGCTCGATGGACTCGGTGTTTTCCGGCAGCACGAAGGCCAGCGCCTCGCCGTTCGCGACCGGCCAGATCGCCTTGCCGCCGGCCCGCGCGATCAGCTCCACGGCGTCGGTCTTGGCGAAGCCGAGCGCCTCCGCCCGCGCCAGCAGGCGCGCCCGCACGGTGGTGATCAGGTCGCCCTCCAGCACCAGGGGCACGCAGAAATCCTTGTCGGCGCTGCCCACGAAACTCGGGTGCAGCACGATGGTCTGTTGGTCCTGGAACATGTTGCGGTTGCCGGTATCGAGGAAGCTTTCCACCGGCAGGCCTTCGGCCAGCAGCACGTCATGCTGGTCGAGCTCGATATGATGGTAGGTGACGTGGGTGGTGTGCGCCTCCTGGATGATCGTGGCGCCGTTCACCAGGGCCTGGGCCTCGATCAGCACGCCGTCCACATAGACCGCGTGGTGCGGCGAAAGCCGCAGGTCGCGCTCCGGCAGACCGGGCTCGAACGCGCCGGCCATGATGCGAATCGGCCGCACCAGCGCGGGCTCCGGGTGCTTGGCGATGTCGATGCTGCGCTTGCCGGTCCAGACCACTTTGCGTGTCTCCGGCCCATCTTCGCGCACGGTGATGAGGAAGTCGCCGACGACCACATTTTCCACCGGCACCTCGCCGCGGACGGTCAGGATCATCGTGCCGGACGCGAAGCACGGGTTGGTGCCGCCAAAGGGCAGAGGCGGCCAAATGATTGGCGGCCACTGGATCGGCGGCCAACTGCCCCAGCCGCCGCTGCCAAACCCGCTCTCAAGAACTCCCAGCAACCCCGACATCTGTTTGTCTCCATCCAAGCTTCGACGACGCCACGACAAATTGTCGAAAGAACAAATTATTGTGAGTTAATAACAGCCTCACGCTGAATTGAGCAATCCGCCGGCGTTACAATTCAGGGCGGTAAGACCGGTCGGGACGGCCGGAGAATCCTCTTGAACGCGACCGGATTCTTATAAAATCATTAAAAAACAACGAGGTTGGGGATTATTTGTTGTTAAAACTAACAATTTGTGTAAAAATTATTTGATAATTTTATTTTTAGACGTTTGCTTCGCGTCATCAACATCGCCAGGCTCAACCGATTATCCTTTGAAATGTAACCTTTTATGGTCCACGCCACGCCGGATTGGCACAGGTTTTGCGTGAATTGGCCGGCTAGCGCATTTTCCGACCAGATTGGTTCGTCAGAACCAATCTGGTCGGATGTAATGCGCGCCAAAACATGAGGTTAGCGCGATTCCGATTGATCGGAAATCGCGCTAACCACCTCGCCC
>Ga0116230_10002103_pt1 | contig 19172 bp, 18 predicted proteins | sample S1TSphfallax_3_FD_88678 | JGI IMG/M metagenome (GOLD analysis project Ga0116230, IMG submission 88678) | Host-associated microbial communities from peat moss isolated from Minnesota, USA - S1T2_Fd - Sphagnum fallax MG | ecosystem: Host-associated > Plants > Peat moss > Unclassified | place... | reverse complement strand
TCCGCTGCTCTGGCTTCCGCTGCTCACCTTCTTCCTGCTCCTCGCCTACCTGGTCTGGAGTTGGATTTCCACCAAACGCAATCTGGAAACTGGCGGCAAAACGAGCGGACCTGGCGGCCCCAAGGACCCGATGACGTGAACCGGCGGCCGATCGCTCGATCCTTGCCCCGCGTCGCAATGCGGCACCTACGGCCCTCCACCCCAACGCGAACGTCAGGCTGAACGCGTTGACGTCGCGCAGCGCGCTTCAATCAACTTAACAATCGGCAGCCCCCGCCTAGAGCAAGGTAGCTTTAGATCGAATCACTTGATTCGATCTAAAGCGGCCAACTTGCTCGCCATATCAAGGCTAGAGCATGATTGATGTAAAGCAATCGTGCTCTAGCACGTCTTGAACGGCGCCAGATGCGTGCAATGCGGCGCGCCGGCGGCAACCTGAAATAGATCGAGCGATACACGCGGCCGCGGAAGTCAAAGTTTTTACCAATGAAAAGACATTCCGGATAAAAAACGCTTGAAATCGATTACCGTTTCTTCTCAAAAACAAATTTCAAACCGTATCTTTTATTGATCGCCCGAAAGATTTTCTGACCTCGGCGTCGACGCCCCGCGCGCCGAGGACTGGCCGGCGGCACCGTCAAGAAATTCCCCCTACCCCAGCGCAAACGTCAGACTCAGCTCGTTGACATCGCCGCGGCGGCAATAGCTCATCGTGGTCGCGAATTTGCGGATCAACTGGATGCCGAGACCGCCGATTTCAGCCTCCTCCACCGTCGCCGCCGGCAGCGGCGCCGCCGCAACCGAGGGATCGAACGCCGGGCCGGTATCGGCGATGATCACGCTCACCAGGTCCGCCGCGCGCGCCACGTTCAGCTCGATCGCCTTCGCAGCACCGCCGCCGTGCCGGATGATGTTGGACAGCGCCTCCTCAAAGCACAGATCCAGCGCGAACACCGTCTTGTCCGGCAGCGCCAGCCGGGCGCCAAGCTCGGCCACCCAGATGCCCACACGGCGCAGCTCGGACAGGTCCGCCGCGACCGTCAGCGTCTCGGCGGCGGCCATGAAATCTACGCGGAAACCGCGGCGATCGCGGCGTCGAGATCGTGAAAAATCGGGATGATGGTGTCGATGCCGCTGGTCACCAGCACCTGCTCGACGTCCGGGTTGGGCTTCAGCAGCACCATATGGCCGCCCTTCGACTTGATGCTCTTGGCGGACAGCACGATGGTCCGGATGCCCATGGACGCCATGAACGACACCTGCGCCAGATCCACGATCACCTTGCGGTGGCTGCCCTGCAGGACGCTGAACGGCAGATCGATCTTCTCGGCGCCCTGGATGTCCAGCCGGCCGGTCAGCGTGACCTTGGAAACCCCGTCCGCCAGCGCCGCAATCGCCATGTCCATGCTCAAGTCTCCCGAAACTGTTATTACGCCTGACAAATTGTCTCGATAGCACGGTTTGCCGCACCAGAAAAGTTAACAGCCACCCCCGCCGTCGGATCGGCAACCGAAGGTTGGCAGCGCGCAGCGCCCATCATCAACAACCGGCTATATTCATTGAAACGTCACAACCAGCACCGAAAAATCGTCCTCGAGCGCGCCCGGCCGGGCGGCGGTTCGCACGGCCTGGTACAGCCGGTCCGGCTCCGGCACGCCGGGCCGCTCCGGCTGCGCCAGGACCTGCCGGAAATCCTCGAGCGTCCATTGCCGGCCGGCGGCGGTGACAATCTCGAACACCCCGTCGCTGAAAATATACAGTTTCGCACCCGGCGGCATTTCGGCGCCGCCCATCACCCAGGTCCCGGACGGCAACAGCCCGATGGCGGGGCCGCGCAGCCACAGCGGCGCCGGCTCCGGGGCCGCCCCGCTCACCAGAAAGGACGGGTGGTGGCCGGCGGAACAGAACCGCAGTTGCCGGCTCGGCAGATGGTACGAAAAATACCACAGCGTCAGCATCAGCCCGTTATGCTCCTCCATCGGGAACATGTCGTTCAGCCCGGCGGCAACCTGCGCCGGATCCCGGAAATCCACGCCCGGCAGCCCGCGCCGGCGCAGCACGTTGGCCACATTGGCGGCATGCAGGGCCGCCCCAATCCCGTGGCCCGAGACATCCAGCACGAAGCCGCTGAATACGGAATCGCTGAGAAACTGATATCCGAACGCGTCCCCGCCCAGCTTGGCGGACGGCACGAAGCACCATTCCGTCCGCACCGCGCCGCTGCCGATCGGCCGCGGCAGGATCGCCCGCACATAGTCCTCGGCCCGCTTCAAATCGGCGGCCAGCTCGGCCTGCTCCGCCACCTCCACAACGTCCCGCCGGTCGTACAAAACCGGGACGGCGCCAAGGGTAAAGCGGGTGCCGCTGCGCAGCCGCACCGGCCGGTCCAGCCGGACGCCGTTCACGAACGTACCGTTGGTTGAACCAAGGTCGGACAGCACCGCGTCCTCCCCATCGATCTCGAGCCGGCAATGCCGGCGGGAGACGTCCGGGTTGGCGATGATGATGTCGCTCGGCGCCATCCGGCCGATCGTGACGCCGGCCTCCGCGACGGCCAAGCGAACCGGGATGCCGCGATCCGTGAAGGTCAGAAAATGGCCGGCCTTGGTCGCCGGCAGCTCGGCGAACACGCCGGTCCGCACCATGGTCTGCTCGATCCCGTCTTTCTCCGGCTCCGACCCCATCCCCGCGACACCTGTTTGATGGACGATTGGCAAGGTTTTAGCAGGAAATAGGGCCTCGATCCAGCTTCGTGACGATATGAAGACGCTGCCGGCGGTTTCGCCCGGCGGCCGCCTCCCGCGGCCGTGACGGCCAACCGGCGCCGGATCGGTTGTTTCCCGGAGCGGCAACCTGTACATTCGTCATGGCGGCCGGATTACCGCGGCATGACAGGAGAGTTGGGTTGAACATCGACACCGCAATACAAACGCTGCGGCCCCGCCTGACCCACCTGCAGAATCTGGAAGCGGAAGCCATCCACATCATGCGCGAGGTCGTGTCCGAAGCGGAAAAGCCGGTGATGCTGTACTCGGTCGGCAAGGACAGCGCGGTGATGCTGCATCTGGCCCGCAAGGCATTCTACCCCGCCCCGCCGCCATTCCCGCTCCTCCACGTGGACACCACCTGGAAATTCCGCGCCATGTACGAAATGCGCGACCGGATGGCGCGCGAGGCCGGCATGGAGCTTCTGGTCTACCAGAACCCGGAGGCCAAGGCGCGCGGCATCAACCCGTTCGACCATGGCGGGCTGCACACCGACATGTGGAAGACCGAGGGGCTGAAGCAGGCGCTCGACCTGTACGGGTTCGACGCCGCCTTCGGCGGCGCCCGCCGGGACGAGGAGAAATCCCGCGCCAAGGAACGGATCTTCTCGTTCCGCGCCGCCAGCCACCGCTGGGACCCGAAGCGGCAGCGCCCGGAACTCTGGAACCTCTACAATGCCCGCAAGGCGAAGGGCGAAAGCATCCGCGTGTTCCCGATCTCGAACTGGACCGAGCTCGACATCTGGCAGTACATCCACCTGGAAGACATCCCGATCGTGCCGCTCTATTTCGCGGCAATCCGGCCCACCGTAACGCGCAACGGGCTGCTGCTGATGGTCGATGACGACCGGTTTCGCCTGAATCCCGGCGAGGTGCCGGAGCCAAAATCGATCCGCTTCCGCACCCTCGGCTGCTATCCGCTGACCGGCGCGGTGGAAAGCACCGCCGCCACGCTGCCGGACGTCATCCAGGAGATGCTGCTGACCACCACCTCCGAACGGCAGGGCCGGGCGATCGACCACGACCAGGCCGCCAGCATGGAGAAAAAGAAGCAAGAGGGATATTTTTAAGATGTCGGAGATCGCAGCCGCGAACAGTTCCTACCGGGCGGAGGCGCTGATCGCCGAGGACATCGAAAGCTATCTGCTCCAGCACCAGCACAAATCCCTGCTGCGCTTCATCACCTGCGGCTCGGTCGATGACGGTAAATCCACGCTGATCGGCCGGCTGCTCTATGATTCCAAGATGATCTTCGAGGATCAGTTGGCCGCCCTCGAGGCGGATTCAAAACGCCACGGCACCCAGGGCGACAAGATCGACTTCGCGCTGCTGGTGGACGGTCTGGCGGCCGAGCGCGAGCAGGGCATCACCATCGATGTCGCGTACCGCTTCTTCGCCACCGACAAGCGCAAATTCATCGTCGCCGACACGCCCGGCCATGAGCAATACACCCGCAACATGGTCACCGGCGCCTCCACCGCCGACCTCGCGGTGATCCTGATCGACGCGCGCAAGGGCGTGCTGACGCAGACCAGGCGGCACAGCTACCTCGTCCATCTGCTCGGCATCCGCAACATCGTGCTGGCGATCAACAAGATGGACCTGATCGGCTACGATCAGGCTAAATACCAGGCCATTCTCGCGGATTACACGGTGTTCGCGAAGAGCATCGGCATCGACGCCTTCACGCCGATGCCGATCTCCGGCTTCGCCGGCGACAACATCACGGCCCTCTCCGCCAACACGCCCTGGTACACCGGGCAGCCGCTGATCCGCCATCTGGAAAGCGTGGAGCTGGACGCGACCGCCGACCAGGACAAGCCGTTCCGCATGCCCGTGCAATGGGTGAACCGCCCGAACCTCGATTTCCGCGGCTTCGCCGGCCTGATCGCCAGCGGCGCGGTCCACCCCGGCGACGCCATCCGCGTGCTGCCCAGCGGCAAGACCTCCACCGTCGCGCGCATCGTGACGCTGGACGGCGACCTCGACCTCGCCGTCGCCGGCCAATCCGTCACCCTCACCTTCGCGGACGAGATCGACTGTTCGCGCGGCGACGTGATCGCCAGGGCGGATGCCCCGCCCGCCGTGGCCGACCAGTTCGAGGCCGCCTTGGTCTGGATGACGGAAGACGCTCTGATCCCGGGCCGGCCGTACTGGCTGAAACTCGGCGCGCAGACCGTGACCGCGACGATCCAGGCGCCGAAATACCAGGTCAACGTCAACACGCTGGAACACGTCGCGGCAAAGACGTTGGAGCTGAACGCCATCGGCGTGGTGAATTTCTCCACCGACCGGCCGGTTCCCTTCGATCCCTACGCGGAAAACCGCGCGCTCGGCCGGTTCATCCTGATCGACAAGATCAGCAACGCCACCGTCGGCGCCGGGATGATCCATTTCTCTCTGCGCCGCGCGCAGAACGTCCACTGGCAGGCCCTGGACATCGGCCGCGACACCCATGCCTCCTTGAAGAACCAGAAGCCCGCGGTGCTCTGGTTCACCGGCCTCTCCGGCGCCGGTAAATCCACCATCGCCAATCTGGTCGAAAAGCGGCTGGTGCGGATGAACCGGCACACCTTCCTCCTGGACGGCGACAACGTGCGGCACGGGCTGAACAAGGATCTCGGCTTCACCCAGGCCGACCGGATCGAGAACATCCGCCGCGTCGGCGAGGTCGCGAAACTGATGACGGATGCCGGGCTGATCGTCATCACCGCTTTCATCAGCCCGTTCCGCGCCGAACGGCAGATGGTCCGCGACATGATGGCGGCGGGCGAATTTTTCGAAATCCACATCGACACGCCGCTGGCCGAGGCCGAAGCGCGCGACGTGAAGGGCCTGTACAAAAAGGCCCGCGCCGGCCAGTTGAAAAATTTCACCGGCATCGACTCCCCCTACGAGCCGCCGGTCGATCCGGAAATCCGCATCGACACCACCGCGCTGACCCCGGAGCAGGCGGCCGATCTGATCGTGCAAAGACTGATCCCGTGACCGATCTCGAACTGGCGCGGCGGCTCGCCACCGCGGCCGGTCATCTGCTCCTGACGCTCCGGGAGTCGGAACTGTTCCAGGCCAAGGCGCTGGGCGCGGCCGGCGACGCACTGGCGAACGCCTTCATCATGCGCGCGCTGCGCGAACACCGCCCCGCCGACGCCATTCTATCCGAGGAGGAGAAAGACAACCCGGCGCGGCTCGCCGCCAGCCGCGTCTGGATCGTCGACCCGCTGGACGGCACGCGCGAATATGGCGAAGCGCGGACCGATTGGGCGGTGCACATCGCGCTTTGCATCGACGGCGCGCCGGCAATCGGCGCGGTCGCCCTCCCCGGCCTCGGCCTGACGCTGGACTCCGCTCCCGGCTATCCGGTCCCGGCGCCGGCCGCGCGGCCGCGCATGCTGGTCAGTCGCACCCGCCCGGCCGCGCAAGCGGTCGCGGTGGCAAACGCGCTGGACGCGGAACTGGTCCCCATGGGCTCGGCGGGTGCCAAAGCCTGCGCGGTGCTGCGCGGCGAGGCCGACATCTACCTGCATTCCGGCGGCCAGTACGAATGGGACAATTGCGCGCCCGCGGCGGTGGCGCTGGCCGCCGGCCTGCACGTCTCCCGCCTGAACGGTGCAGCACTCACCTACAACAATCGCGATCCCTATTTGCCCGATCTGCTGATCTGCCGAACCCGCGACGCCCGAAAAATCCTCGACCTTCTAAAGTAGGGTGGGTTAGCAAGGCGCTAACCCACCGATGAACGGGTGGGTTAGCGCCTCGCTAACCCACCGATGAACGCGAAAACCTCACCGGCCCGGCCAATGCCGAACCGGCACGTCCATCACGGTATCAACACCGCATCGACAACCTGAATCACGCCATTAGATTGGTTGACATCCGAAATGGTAATCTCGGACATCCCCCCCTTCGCATCCGTCAGCATGATGTGCCCGCCGGACGCGGTCACGGTCAGCGGTTCGCCCTCCACCGTCGTCAGCGTGGCCTTCCCGCCGCCCTGGTTGATCATGTTCAAAAGATCAGCGGCGCTGTAGCGGCCAGCCACGACGTGGTACGTCAGAATCTTCACCAGAGTCGCCTTATTGGCAGGCTGCACAAGCGTGTTCACCGTCCCGGGCGGCAGCTTGTCGAACGCCTCGTTGGTCGGCGCGAACACGGTGAACGGTCCAGCACCCTCCAGCGTCGGCACCAGACCGGCGGCCTTCACCGCCGCGACCAGCGTGGTGTGATCCTTCGAGTTCACCGCATTCTGCACGATGTTTTTCGACGGATACATGGCGGCACCGCCGACCATCGGGTCTGCCGAGGCGGACATCCCGCTCGACATGGACTGCGCGCCGGCAGCCAGCGGAAGCATCGCGACGGAGGCCGCGAGCATAAGTTGACGAAGCTGTTTCATGAATAACTCCCGTAATGTTGCCTTCCCGATCTCGGCGAAGGATACGGCAGCTACGCAGCGCCACGCGCCACGGATGCAAAAAGCTCTCTATAACTCTGAAAATTTTGCGAGCGCGATCACCGGCCCGGTCGCAACGCCATGCGGCGCCCCGCCCGGCGGCTCCAGCGACACCGCGAGCGAAACGTCGCCCAACTGATCCGCCTTCGGAATGGTCGCGTCCTCCACCACCACCGCATGGCCGCTGGCCAGCAGCCCAAGCGGATACGGTTTCGCGGCAGGAACGATCAGCCACAGCTCCGCCGACTTGCCGGCGGGCACCGTCACGTTCAGCGGGTTGATGATCAGCCGCGTCCCCTGCCCCGCCGCCTCGGCGGTCGCAAAATACACGCCGCCGGTGCTGGACGCCAGCGTCGCGACCGCCGCCGGCGCCGGCGCCGGCGCCCGGCCCGGCAGCGCCAGAAACAACACGGCCGCGGCCACGGCGCCGCACAGCGCGCCAACCCCAAACGGCCGCCAATCCAGAAGCCAGCGTCGAACACCTTCCCGCGCCGGGGCCGGCGCAGACTTCCCAATCCCCGCCGCGATCCTGGACCACACCGCCGGCGGCGGCTCCACCGCCTCCGCCGCCATCGCCAGCGGCATCAACCGCGCCTGCCAGGCCCGCACCGCGGCGTCGAACCGCGCATCCCGCCGCCGCAGCGCCGCGGCCCGCGCCGCCGCCGGCCCGTCCAGCAGCCCCAGCGCGTACTCGCCGGCCAGCGCGTCGAAATCGTCGTCCGGCGGGTCCTGGTCCAGCGCGCTCATGAGTCCAGACACTCTTTCAGCCGGATCAGCCCGCGCCGGATCACGCTCTTCATGGATCCCAGCGGCATGCCGGCGGCCTTCGCCAGGCTCTCATAGGTCTGGCCGCCATAGAAAGCGGCGCGGATCGCCTCGCTTGCGCGCGCATCCAGCCCGTCCAGACACCCCGCCAGCCGGCGCTCGGTCTCGCCGGTCTCCAGCGCCGCGTCCGCGCGCGGCGTCAAATCCGGCAGCTCGGCCGCCTCGTCCAGCGCCGCCGTGGACCGCCCGCGCCGGCGCAGCCGGTCCAGCGACCGGTTCCGCGCCACCACGGCCAGCCAGGTGATCGGGCTGACCCCACGGCCGGCATCGAACGTGGCCGCCTTGTTCCAAACGGTCAGATACACCTCCTGCAACACATCCTCGGCCTCCGCCCGGTCTGCCAAGATACGCAGGCACAACCCGAATAGTTTCCCGGAGGTGCGCCGGTACAGCTCCGCCAGCGCGGCGCGGTCGCCACGCGAGACCCGGTGCAGGCAGGCGGCCAATTCCGCCCGCGCCAGCCGCGCGTCTTCCTGAAGGGGCGTGATGATGCTCAAACGGCCGCCGGTTTGTTCGCTCTGGGCCTCAATGTAAAGCCGAAGGCCAAATAATCAATTTATCGGCAGCTTCGGTCTGCCGATCGCGCCGATCCGCCGCGCCAGCGCCGCGCCCACCGCCAGCAGCGTCCCCTCCTCGAACAGCCGGCCCCACAGGCAGATCGAGTGCGGCACATCCCGCTCCGCCCCCGCCTGCCCATGATCGCGCGACAAGGACACCTGTCCGCGCGTGGCAGCGCGCCGCAGCCCGGCGGGCAGGCACAGGCACGGATGGCCGGTAAAATTGCTGATCACCAGCATCGGCCCGGCGCCGCTCGGGCCGATGATCACGTCGGCGTCGCGAAACGCCGCATCCATCTGCCGCATCACCAGCCGCCGCAGCCGGTCCAATTGCACGTGATCCACAGCCGAGAGAAACCGCGCCTTGCGGAACTGGTTCGGCCAGGCATCGGAATCCTGCCAGGTCAGCAGATCGTCGCGGCCGGACAGGGTCAAATCCTCGAACGCCGCCGCCGCCTCGGCGAACAATATCCCCATCAGCGCGTCATACGGCAGGTCCGGGCGGCTCAGCTCGACCATTTCCAGCCCCAGACCCTGCGCCGCCGCCAGCGCGGCGTGGTCGAGCGGATGCGCCTCGTCGTCCGCGAAATCCGCCGGATAATAGCCCAGCCGCAACCCGCCAATCGGCGCGTCCGCGGTATAAGAGAATGGCGCCGCAATCTGGAATTCGTCGGCCGGATCGGCCTCGTTCAGCGCGTGCAGCACGGCGGCGGCATCGCCTGCGTCACGGCAGATCGGCCCGATCTTATCCAGCGACCAGCACAGCGGCATCGCCCCCCGGCGCGACACGCGGCCATAGGTCGGCCGCAGCCCCACCGCACCGCAGCGCGTCGCCGGCGAGACGATCGACCCCAGCGTTTCGGTGCCGATCGCGAACCCGGCAAGCCCGGCGGCGACCGCGGCGGCGGACCCGGCGCTCGACCCGCTCGACCCCTCATCGAAATTCCACGGGTTTCGGGTCCGCCCGCCATACCAGATGTCCCCATACGCCAACGCGCCCACCGTGGTCTTCCCCAGCAGCACGGCGCCGGCGCGGAACAGCGCCGCGGTGACATGCGCGTCCCGCTCCGGAACCCTGCCCCGATACGCCTCCGCCCCCCACGCCGTCTCCACGCCCGCGGTATCCACAATATCCTTCATGCCATAGGGAATGCCGTGCAGCGGCCCCAGCCACACGCCCTGTTCCGCCAGCCGGTCCAGCGCCGCCGCGCGGGCCAGCGCGGCATCCGCCGTCACCACCGCGAAGCACAGCAGATGCGGGTCGAATCGCGCGATCCGGGCCACAAAAATCTCCGTCAGCCGCGCGCTGGTCAATTGCCGCGACCGGATCCAGAACGCCAGTTCCGCAACCGGCGCGAACGCGATGTCCTCCTCCGCCGCCGGCAACGCCGCCTCGCGCGGCCGCCAATCGAACCCGCCGTCCGCCGGCATGGCAAAACCCGGCAGACGCGGATCAAATTTATGCGCCGGCCCCAGCGTCTCCGGCAGGGACACGGCGCGCCGGCGCAGCGCCAGTTCGATCTGCGGCGCGAAATTGTCGAGCATCAAAGCCCGCTCGGCGTCGGTATAGCGGACCCCCAGCAACGTCTCGGCAGCAGCAATCAGATCGGCGCGGATATCCATGGACTCTCCAATACCTGGTCGGGTGGGTCGGCGCATTGTCCGATCGGTTGTCATGCGCGCCAAACCATGAGGTTAGCGCGATTCCGATCGATCGGAAATCGCCCGCGCCGTCCCAGAAATTCCGCCAACGCGCGCTTAGATGTGGATCAATCCGGCGGAATCGCGTAAAGGTTCGCGGAAACGAATAAAAGGGCCGCGACGTGTCGGAGACCCGGATGCAATACCGCCCGGTCGCCATCAACCTGGCAGATCGGCCCAAGGCGAGCCAATGCCACGATTGCGGGGCCCGGCATATCGGCCTGTGCGGCGCGCTCTCGGATGACGACCTGGCGCTCCTCACCCGCGTCGCCCAGAGCATCGCGGTGGCGGCTGGCCAGCTCCTGGTGGATGAAGGCGCCCCGGCGGCACATTTCTTCAACATCAACCGCGGCACCGTGCGGCTGTTCAAATCGCTCCCGGACGGCCGGCGGCAGATCACCGGCTTCATGGGCGTCGGCCAGTTTCTCGGCCTGAAGGTCACCACCCAGCCGCCCGCGGGCGCGGTCTACGCGTTCGGCGCGGAGGCGATCGACGACGTGCAACTCTGCCGCTTTGGCCGCGCCGGGCTGATCTCGGCCCTGGAGGATTTCCCGGCGCTCGAACACCGGCTGCTCGCCGTCGCCTCGGACGAACTGGTCGCCGCCCAGGACCAGATGCTGCTGCTCGGCCGCAAGACCGCGCGCGAGCGGCTGGCCTCCTTCCTGCTCGCCTGGGCGGCACAAACCCACCATCTTCCGGCGGACGCCATCCATGCCGGCGCGGCCCTCGCGGTGCCGATGACCCGCACCGATCTCGCCGACTATCTCGGACTCACCATCGAAACCGTGTCGCGGACGCTCAGCCAGCTCCGGCGCGACGGGCTGGTGGCAATCCACGGCGCCCACGAAATCGCCCTGCTCAAACCTCGCGAGATCGCCGCGATCGCCCACAACCTCGCCGGTTGAAACCCAACCAGATCCCGCGCGTCATGCCCGGCAAAGCCGGGTATCCACGTCCGCTCATTTGATTCAAATCAATGACCGGCAGGTCCATTCGCCGCATGGTCGCAACATTCAAGGGTGCGACCCGCGCGCGCCGAATCAGCGCTTCACGGCATCGCTTTGGCCGCCCTCGTAAACAACTCGAGAGGATCATCCCGTGCTGGTATCTGAATTGATGAGCAAAACGGTCGTCACGGTGGAGCCGGACACGACCCTCGCGGACGCCGCCCGGATCATGCTGGACCGGCGCATCAGCGGCCTGCCGGTGCTGGACCGGGCCGGCAAACTCGTCGGCATCATCACGGAGGGCGACCTGATCCGCCGGCCGGAGCTGGACACGGCCGGTGAGCCGCCGAACTGGCTGAAATCGTTCCTCATGCCCTCCACCCTCGCCGCCGACTACGCGCGCACCCACGGCCGCCACGTCAGCGAGGTGATGACCAGGAACCCGGTCTGCGTCGGCCCGGACACAAGGCTGGGCGACACTGCCGAGCTGATGCGCCGCCGCCGGATCAAGACGCTGCCGGTGCTGGACGGTGCCAGACTCGTCGGCGTCATCGCCCGGACCGACCTGCTGCGCGCCCTGTCCCTCAAACTGATCGCGACGCAGCCGAAGATCACCGACAAGGCGATCGGCGACCACATCCTCGCGGCGCTGGCGCGCGAACGCTGGGCGCCGAAATACGGCATCCGCGTCCATGTCGACGACCAGGTGGTCGATCTGGAGGGCATCATTTTCAGCGACGACGAACGCCAGGCGGTGCGGGTGATCGCCGAAAACGCCCCCGGCGTGAAACAGGTGCGCGACAACCTCGCCTATGTCGACCCCGGCTCCGGCATGGCCATCCCAGCCGGCTGAACGCCATTCTTCAAGGATTTATCCAATGCCCGATACCTCGATGCCGGCGCCCACCCCCAAGCCGGCCCCGGCCCCCGCGCGATCCGCGCCGGCCGATCAACGCGACCAGATGCTGCACGCCTGGCAAAGCCGCTTCACGGTCGGCCGCTCGCCCAGCACCCTCGCCCTCGCCTTCATGGACTGGTCGGCGCATCTCGCCAACGCGCCGTTCGGCACCGCCTCCTTGGGCAAACGCGCCGCCGCGCAGTGGCAAAGATTGTTTCAGGCCATGCTGGGCGGCACCCCGGCAATCGCGCCAAAACCCGGCGACCACCGCTTCGCCGCCGCCGCCTGGGCGCAACGCCCCTACGACCTGCTGGTGCAGTCGGTCCTGCTGGGCGAGGAATTCTGGGACCTGGCCGTGCAAACCCCGCGCGGCGTCTCCCGCCAGAACAAGCGCATCGTCGCCTTCCAGGTCCGGCAGTTCCTGGACGCGATCTCGCCCTCCAACATCCCCTGGCTGAACCCCGAGGTGATCGCCGCGACCCGCGCCAGCAACGGCCGCAACCTGGCGGAGGGCCTCGCCAACTACCTGCGCGACCAGTCCGGCGCCAAAGGTGCTTCCGCCGGCTTTGCGGTCGGCGAAAACCTCGCCGTCACCCCCGGAAAAATCGTATTCCGGAACGCGCTGATCGAGCTGATCCAGTACACGCCGACCACCAAAACGGTCGCCGCCGAGCCGGTGCTGATCGTCCCCGCCTGGATCATGAAATACTACATCCTCGACCTCTCGCCGGAAAATTCCCTGGTCCGCTGGCTGGTCGGCCAGGGCCACACCGTGTTCATGATCTCCTGGCGCAACCCGGATGCGACGATGCGCGACACCTCGATGGACGACTACCGGGTGGACGGCGTGATGGCGGCAATCGCGGAAATCCAGAACATCTGCGGCGGCGCAAAAATCCACGCCACCGGCTACTGCCTCGGCGGCACCCTGCTCTCGATCACCGCGGCCGCGATGGCGCGGGCCGGTGACAATCGGCTCGCCAGCCTGTCCCTGTTCGCGGCTCAGACCGACTTCACCGAAGCCGGCGAGCTGCAGCTCTTCATCACCGAGGATCAGCTCGATTTCCTGAACGACATCATGCAGACCCAGGGCTATCTCAGCGCCGAACAGATGGGCGGCGCGTTCGAAATGCTGCAATCCAACGACCTCGTCTGGTCGCACGCAATCCGCGACTATCTGCTGGGCGAGCACGACACGCCGTTCGACCTGATGGCCTGGAACGCGGACGGCACCCGACTGCCGGCCCGCATGCACATCCAATACCTGTCCCGTCTGTATCTCCGCAACGACCTGGCGGAGGGCCGCTTTCCGGTCGACGGGAAGCCCCTCGTCCTGGCCGATATCGGCCTGCCGTTCTTCCTGGTCGGCACCGAGCGCGACCACATCGCGCCCTGGCACTCGGTCTATAAGCTGCATCTGCTCAACGAACGCGACATCACCTTCGTGCTCACCTCCGGCGGCCACAACGCCGGGATCGTCAGCGAACCGGGCCACAGGAACCGGCATTTCCGCATCCGCACCCGGCCGGCGGACGGCCACACCCTGGGGCCGGAGGAATGGCAGGCGACAACGCCGCCGCAAGCCGGCTCCTGGTGGGTCGAATGGCAGGCCTGGCTCGCTTCCCGCTCCGGCCGCCAGATCGCGCCCCCCAAGATGCCGGCGGGCCTTGGCGACGCTCCCGGAACATACGTGCGGGAACACTGAGCCATGCCGGATGCCGGGCCGGATTCCTTCATCGAGAACCGGCCCTTCGACGAGCTGACGGTCGGCGAGACCGCCAGCCTCACCCACATTGTCGCGCAGCGCGACATCGACCTGTTCGCCGCCGTCACCGGCGACGTCAACCCGGCGCATGTCGACCCGGCCTACGCCGCCGCCGACATGTTTCACCACATCATCATGCACGGCCTATGGGGCGGCGGCCTGATCGGCGCGGTCCTCGGCACCAAACTGCCCGGGCCGGGGACGATCTACCTCGCTCAGGACCTCCGCTTCCGCACGCCGATCAGCCCCGGCGACACCATCACCGCAACCGTGACGGTCCGCGCAAAGCAGCCGGAAACGGCGCAAATCACCCTCGACTGCGCATGCGCCAACCAGGACGGCGTCACCGTCATCACCGGCACCGCCGAGGTCCGCGCACCCCGCGAAAAAATCCGCCTGCCGCGGACCATCCTGCCGGAGGTGCGGGTGGCGCGGCACGAGTTCATGGAGGCGCTGATCGCCCGCGCCGCCGCCGGCGATCCGGTGCCCGCCGCCGTGGTATTTCCGGTCGATGAGCTTTCGCTCCGCGCCGCGGTGCAAGCCGCCGCCGCCGGATTGATCGCGCCGATCCTGATCGGCCCGCGGGCGCTGCTGGCGGCCATCGCGGCAAAATCCGGGCTGAATATCGCGGCGTTCCCGCAGGTCGACATCCCGGACGCCGCCGCCGCCGCCGCCCGGGCCGCCGACCTCGCCCAAGCCGGCGCGGTGAAACTGCTGATGAAGGGCGATCTGCACACGGACGTCCTGATGCACGCGGTGATCGCGGCCCTGCGGACCGAACGGCTGATCAGCCACGTCTACGTCATGGACATCCCCGGCTTCGGCCGCCCGCTGCTGCTCACCGACGCCGCCATCAACATCGCCCCGGACCTCGCCGCAAAGGCCGGCATCCTGCGCAACGCGATCGACGTGGCAAAAATCATCGGCATCGCGACCCCGCGCGTCGCCATCCTCGCCGCCGTCGAGACCGTGAACCCGAAAATGCCCGCCACGCTGGACGCCGCCGCCTTATGCAAAATGGCCGAGCGCGGCCAGATCAGGGGTGCCATCATCGACGGCCCGCTCGGCTTCGACAACGCCGTCAGCCCGGCGGCCGCCGCCGAAAAACGCATTGTTTCGCCGGTCGCGGGCCGGGCCGACATCCTGCTGGTGCCGGACCTCGAAGCGGGCAACATGCTTGGCAAGCAACTGACCTTCCTGTCCGGCGCGCAGGCGGCCGGGATCGTGCTCGGCGCCAGCGTGCCGGTGATCCTCACCAGCCGCGCCGATAACGCCCCCAACCGCCTCGCCTCCTGCGCCCTCGGCGCCCTCCTCGCCCGCGCGGCAACGCGATGAGCCTCGACCCAACCGTCATTCCCGCGCAATCCCATGGGGTGCTGCCCCCCACCGTCATCGCGTGTGTGCATGACAATCGGAATTAACGACGCCATCCTGACCCTGAACGCTGGCTCCTCCAGCCTGAAATTCGCGCTGTTCGACGCAACCGGCGCGATCATGCGCGGCCAAATCGAAAACCTCCACGACGCCCCGCATTTTTCCGCGTCCGATGCCGCCGGCAAAACGATTTTGCAACGCAACGACATGAACGGCGACCAGACTTTCCCGGCGGTCATGAACGATCTGCTGACTTTCATCGACAGCCGCCTCGGCGCCAACCGGCTCATCGCGGCGGGCCACCGCGTCGTACAGGGCGGCGCCAACCACATCGCACCCGAGCGCGTGACACCCGCGCTGCGCGCCGACCTCGCCGCGCTGACCGATCTCGACCCGCTGCACATGCCGGGCTGCCTGGCCCTGATGCAAACCTTAAGCGAGCTGCGCCCAACCCTCCCGCAGATCGCCTGCTTCGACACCGCGTTCCACCACACGCTGCCGCCGGTGGCGCAGCGCTTCGCTCTGCCGCGCGCGCTGCACGATGCCGGCATCCGCCGCTACGGCTTTCACGGCCTGTCCTACGAATATATCGCCCTGTCTCTGCGCCAGGACGCGCCAGACCTCGCGCGCGGCCGGGTCATCGCGGCGCATCTCGGATCGGGCGCCAGCCTGTGCGCGCTGCGGCACGGCGTCAGCATCGCCACCACCACCGGCTTCTCCGCCCTCGACGGGCTGATGATGGCAACCCGCTGCGGCCGCCTCGACCCCGGCGCGATCCTCTATCTCGCCGCGAAGGGCGAAAATTTTTCCGAGATCGAAGATATTCTGTACCGTCAATCCGGTCTGCTCGGCGTCTCCGGCATCAGCGGCGACATCCGCATTTTGCTCGCCAGCCCCGACCCCCGCGCCGCCGAGGCGATCGAGCTGTTCACCTACATCACCGCCATCGAGGCGGGCGGGATGGTCAGTGCGCTTGGCGGCCTTGATGGCATCGTCTTCACCGCCGGCATCGGCGAACACGCCCCGGCAATTCGCGAAATGATCTGCACCCGCCTCGCCTGGCTCGGCGTCACCCTCGACGCGTCAGCCAACGCGGCCGGTGCCGCGCGAATCAGCACCGCCAACAGCGCCGTCGAGGTACGGATCATCGCCACCGACGAAGAAGCCATGATCGCCCGCCACACCCGGCAAACGGCTGCCCCCGCCATGCCCGTCAATCCGCCGCCAAAAAATTCCGCAGACTCTCCGGCGTAACCTCATCCAATGTCGCCGGACTCCAGCGCGGTTTGCGGTCCTTGTCGATCACCGCGGCGCGCACCCCTTCATAAAAATCCGGATTGGACAAAACGCCGGCGGCGCCGATCAATTCCCGGTCCAGACATTCCTGTAAGGACCCGCTGGCGCGCGCCAGCCGCAGCAGGCGCAGCGTCAGCACCAGGCTGGTCGGCGATCTCGCGCCGATCGTCGCGGCGGTTTCCCGCGCGAAATCGGACCCGTCTTCCGCCAGCGCCGCCAGAATCTCAGGCACCGTATCGCGCGCGAACGCCGCATCGATCAGCGCGCGATGGGCGGCCAGCACCGCATCCGCCGGCCGCGCGAACGGCGCCAGCGCCGCCGCCACATTCGACCCGGGCGGCAATTCCGCCAGCACCCGCAAAATTGCCGGCCAATCGGCCGCGTTCACGATGATATCGGCGAGACCGGCAAAAATCGCGTCGGCGCCCGCCACGGCCGCACCGGTCAGGCCAAGATAGGTGCCGACCTCGCCGGGTGCGCGCGCCAGCAGCCAGGTGGCGCCGACATCCGGGAAGAACCCGATGCCGGTCTCCGGCATCGCCAGCCGCGTCCGCTCCGTCACAAGCCGGTGCCCGCCATGCGCGGACAGCCCCACGCCGCCGCCCATGGTGATGCCATCCATCAACGCGACATAGGGTTTTTGATACGCCGCGATCCGCGCGTTCAGCGCGTATTCCTCTCGAAAAAAGATTTTCGCGGCCTCCCCGCCCGCTTTGCCGCTGTCATGGATCGCGCGAATATCCCCCCCCGCGCAAAACCCGCGCTCGCCAGCGCCGTCGATCGCCACCATCGCGATGTCCGGGTCGCCCTCATAGGCCTCCAGCGTCTCCGCCAGCGCGCGGATCATCGCCAGCGTCAGACTGTTCAGCGCCTTCGGCCGGTTCAGCCGGATCCGCCCCAGCGACCCCTCCCGCCAGACCAGAACAAGGTCTTCCTCGGACAATTTCCGTCTCCATCATGCCCGGCGACTCCGGGTATCCACGTCTCTCCCGCAACGTCCCGCTTTTTCGGCCGAAGCCAAAGACCAAGCCATGCCGCATCGGGCCGCCCGCTCATACCCTCCTGAGCAAAAATTTCGTTACTTCATCCGAATTTCATGGTAATCAACGATCAAACAATAAATTGTCCCGAGGAAGTCAAAATGTCCAATGAAAATGCCGCCCCAACGGCGGTCGTCCGCCATATCGAAGACACCCCGCCGCTGCCCGGCCTCGCCTGCCTCGGCCTTGGCATCGGTTTCCTGCTCCTGCTCGCCGCCCTGCTGATCGGCGTGCGCTACCTCGCCGGCTAACCCTTCCCACGTCCACGGCAGCACACCGTAGGTTGGTGAGCGCGAAGCGCGTCTACCCGCCCCTTCGGGTCGGCAGCCACACATTGAACACCGTCCCCTGCCCCTCGACGCTGTCGATCAGCAGCCGCCCGCGATGCCGGTTGACGACGTGTTTGACGATCGCAAGCCCCAGCCCGGTCCCCCCCACCACCCGCGACCTGCCCTTGTCCACCCGATAAAACCGCTCGGTCAGCCGCGGGATGTGCTCGCGCGGGATCCCCGGCCCCTCATCGGCAACGCTGATGATGATCCCATTCGGGTCGAACCGCGGGTCGCCGCTGGCGCGCAGCGCGGCAAGCCGGATCAGCCCGCCCCGCTTGCCGTATTTGATCGCATTGTCGAGCAGATTGGTGAACACCTGGCTCAACTGATCGGCATCCGCCGCCACCCGCGGCAAATCCGGCGGCACGGTCAGCTCCAGCTTCGCACCGGCGCCGCGCAGCATCGGCTCCATCCCGGCCGCGATCCGCTCCAGCAGCGGCGGCAAATGCAGAATCTCCTCCGGCGGCTGGTGCTCGGAAATCTCGATCCGGGACAGGCTGAGCAGATCCGCGATCACCCGCTGCATCCGCATCGCCTGCTCGGCCATGATGCCCAGAAACCGCTGCTGCGCCTCCGGATCATCCGCCGCCGCCCCCCGCAGGGTCTCGATAAAGCCGATCAGGCTCGCCAGCGGCGTGCGCAGCTCGTGGCTCGCATTGGCGACGAAGTCGGCGCGCATCTTCTCGATCCCGCGCTCCCGCGTCCGGTCGGTGATCAAAACATAGACCGGGCCGCCGACCGGTATCACCGTGATGTCCAGATCGCGCGCCACCGGCACCGCCAGCACGATGCTCTGCCGCACCGGCGCCGCCCCCCGCGCCGCCTCGGCCAGCGCCGCCCGCAACGCCGGATGCCGCAGCAGCGCCGCCGTCTCCAGCCCGAACGCCGCCTCCGCGCCGGCGTTGCGCCAGGCGACATTGCCGGCCTCGTCCAGCTTCAGCAGCGGGTCGGGCAGCCGCTCCACCAGCGCGCGGTCGGCCGCCGCACTCTCCATCAGCCGCGCCCGGCGCATCCGCTCGGCACGGATCAAACTGATCGCCTCCTGGCCCAGCGAGCGCATCCCCGGCACCAGCAGCGTGGTCTCCTTCGGCAGATTTTCCGGATTCAGCCGCAACCCCCGCACCAGCCGCGCCATCACCGCGATGTCACGGCCCAGCAGCAGCCCGAACCCCAGGGCCACGGTCGCGCACAGCCCCCAGCCGAGCAGCGCCGGCACCAG
>Ga0116230_10002102_pt1 | contig 19182 bp, 14 predicted proteins | sample S1TSphfallax_3_FD_88678 | JGI IMG/M metagenome (GOLD analysis project Ga0116230, IMG submission 88678) | Host-associated microbial communities from peat moss isolated from Minnesota, USA - S1T2_Fd - Sphagnum fallax MG | ecosystem: Host-associated > Plants > Peat moss > Unclassified | place... | reverse complement strand
CGCTGTTCTCGGCACTGTTGTTCGGGCCGTTGTTCGGACCCGTGCTATTCGGCGCCGTCGTCTCCAGAATGCTGAACCAAAGCGTCATCGAAGCGGACGAACCGTTGCGTCTCACCGTGTCGGGCGGCGAACATGCACCCGGGCTGATACGTTACCTCGAATCCCAGGGTGCGAAGCTCGATTTCACGGCGCTGTCGGAAAGCGCGGCGCGCAGCGCCGTCCGCAGCGGCCAGTCCCCCGTGGTGCTGATCGTGCCGCTCGAATTCACGCCCCGTTTCCGGGCGGCGTTGCCGGCTCCCGTGCTGTTGGTCGCCGACAGCGCGGATTCGCAGACGCGCAAGGTGGCAGACCGGGCGCGACAACTATTGAGCGGCTACGGCAGCGCAATTGCGCAACGGCGGCTCGAGATTCGCGGTGTCAGCCCGCTGCTCGTGGTGCCGGTCGCCATCAACGACATCGATGTCGCGACGCCCGCGGGAAGAGCGGGCGCCGTACTGGGGTTCATGACGTACTTCGTCCTGTTCGCCGTCCTCATGGGCGGTTTGTACCTCGCCATCGATTCGACGGCGGGCGAACGGGAACGCGGTTCTCTCGAGGCCCTCTTGAGTCTGCCGGTGGCACGGGGCAGCTTGGTGGGCGGCAAAATACTCGCGACGTGCGCCTACATGAGTGCGTCGCTCGCCATCAGTCTGATGGCATTCGTCGTCGTATTCCGGTTCGTTCCACTCGAACGTTTGGGTATGAGCGCGAACCTGGGAGTGGCAACCGCGATCGAGTTCTTCGCCATCTGCATGCCTTTCGTGCCGTTGGGCGCGGCGCTCATGACCCTCGTGGCGTCGTTCACCCGTAGTTACCGCGAGGCGCAAACCTATCTGACGACGGTCCTGCTGGTGCCGACGCTGCCGATCGCCTTTGCCAGCATCTACTCCCTGAAGACACAGAGTTCCATGATGTGGATTCCATCGCTGAGCCAGCATCTGCTCATGACCAGCGTCCTCAAGGACGAACCCATAGCGATGTGGGATGTGGTCAGCTCGGCCGGTTCCTCGCTGGGCATCGCGATCGTGCTCGGCCTCTTGACCGCACGGCACTGGCGTCGCGAGACAATGCTGGGATGAGGCTCGGTTAAGAGACCATTCCGACGCATTTCGACGAAATTAGAGTGTTTCCCCCTCTAGCGATCCGCCAGGTAAACGGGTATATAGTAAAAGACCGTGAAGGATTTAGTGTTGGGGGGCTGGCATGTCGAATCTAGCGCAAAAGCGCATTAACTTAGTCGGGTTTTTCGCGCTCATGGCATTGTCTGCCGTAACCATGGTGTGGTTTTTTTGGCACCATCCGGTCACGACGGCCATCGTCACGATCGTCGTGCTCGCCGCCTTTGCCATCTCCGCGCGGTTGGCGCAACTGGTGGATTCCGACGGCCTGTCTCACCTGAAGCGCGGTAAACGCGCGGGTTTTCGCTAGCCTGCCGTTAGGCTACGTATCGTTATTTTCCGATACAAAAGCTGCCAAATATCTCGCCGAGTAGATCGTCGCTGGTAAATTCTCCGGTGATTTCCCCGAGCGCGCGCTGCGCGAGCCTCAAGTGCTCGGCGAACAATTCGGATGCTCTCGTTTCCGTCAAAATCCCGGCCGCGAGCGAGACCTGTTGCTTCGCGCGCTCCAGCGCATCGAGGTGACGCCGCCGCGCCGACAACGCTCCGCCCCCGACATCGAGAAACCCGGCGCTGCGCTTCAAATGCTCCCGGACGAGATTGAGACCAGCGCCGGTCTGCGCGCTCACGTGAATGCGCGTCACCCCGCCGCTCTCCTCGATGCGCGGCTCTGCGCCGGTGAGATCGATCTTATTGAGCACCAACGTCACCGGGATATTCGGCAGACTGGGAAGCTCCGACGTCGCGGAAGGTCCCGGCAAGCTCGCGTCCACGACGAGCAGCAGCCGGTCGGCTGTTTGCATCTCGAGCCTGGCGCGCCGGATGCCTTCTTCCTCCGCGACGTCGACGGCGACCCGCAGCCCGGCGGTGTCCACTAAATTGATGGGCACACCATCCAGCTCGACGTGCTGCCTCAGGAGATCCCGCGTGGTCCCCGGCAGACTCGTGACGATGGCCACCTCATTTCCCACTAGGCGATTGAGTAGGCTGGACTTGCCAGCGTTGGGTCGACCGGCGATCACCACCGTCAGGCCCTCGCGCAGCACGGCGCCTTGCCGGGCCGCGGTCTGGATGGAATCGAACTCCTCGAAGACCCGCGTCAAGCGCGCGGTCAGCGCGGGCTCGTTGAGCAAACCGACTTCCTCGTCCGGAAAATCGATTGCCGCCTCGACATGGACACGCAGTTCGGTAAGGTGCCGCTGCAGGGAATGAATTCGGGCGGAAAACTCGCCCTGCATCGAACGCACGGCAGCGCGTGCCGCGGCGGAGGTACCCGCGTCGATCAAGTCGGCCACGGCCTCGGCTTGGGCTACATCCATTTTGCCGTTCAGGAACGCGCGTTCGCTGAATTCGCCGGGCCGCGCCATTCGGCAGCCCAACGCGAGCAGCCGCTCGATGATCATGTCCATGACCATGGCGCCCCCATGGCCCTGCAACTCCAGCACATGCTCACCCGTGAACGAAGCCGGCGCCGGAAAGTACACGACGAGGCCGCGGTCCAAGGCCACGCCGTCCGAGTCTCGAAACAGCATCAGGCGTGCGACCCTGGGCGCGGGCAACGTGCCGAGCAGCGCCATGGCGATACCCGGCACGCCGGCGCCCGACAACCGAATGACGCCCACCGCCCCACGTCCCGCGGGAGTCGCCATCGCGACGATGGTATCGAACACAGGGCAGGGTGGGCGCTGCGTCAAGTTGGGTGCACCACTGCTGCGCGGGCACACGCGATCGTTACGATCGCTGTTTGCTCGCTTCGGCGCCGACGACCTGGTTCACGCGCCACTGCTGCACGATCGACAGCACGGTGTTGGTCAACCAATAGAGCACCAGTCCCGATGGAAACCACGCCATCATACCGGTCATGACCAAGGGCATGAACTGCATGATCTTCGCTTGCATCGGGTCGGGCGGAGCGGGATTCAGCTTGAACTGCGCGAACATCGCACCGCCCATCAACAGCGGCAGCACGAAGAAGGGATCGCGCGACGACAGGTCGTTGATCCAGAGCATGAACGGTGCCTGGCGCATTTCGACGCTTTCGAGCAAGACCCAGTAAAACGAAATGAAGAATGGAATCTGCACGACCATCGGCAGACAACCGGCGAGCGGATTGATCTTTTCTTTCTTGTAGAGTTCCATCATCGCGCGGCCCAGCTTTTCCCGGTCATCCTTGTAGGATTCTTGAATCTGTTTCATGCGCGGCGCGACGGCTCTCATCTTTGCCATCGAACGGCCGCTCGCCTGACTCAAGGGATAAAACAGCAGCTTGATGAGCGCGGTGACGATGATGATGGACCAACCCCAGTTGCCTACGAGGCCATGCACCCACACGAGCACCAAGAAGACCGGATGGGCGAGCACGGTGAGCTTGCCATAGTCGACCGTGCGCTCCAGGTTGGGCGCGGTCGCGGCCAGTTGCGATTGCAGCTTGGGGCCGATGAACAGCTTTTCGGTGAACTCGGCCTTGCCGCCGGCAGGTATGGTCACCATGGGACCTGTCGTGCTGAGCAGGTATTGCTGTCCCTGCACCTGCAGCTGAATCTTGTCCGGTTGGCCTGGCGCCGGCACGATCGCCGCCACGAAGTGATGCTGCAGAGAGGCGATCCAGCCGTTGGTCACGGTTTGGGAGTATTTGCTGTCGGTCTCGTTCTCGACCTTGAGATCCTCGGTCTTGGTACCGTCATAGACGGCCGGTCCCTTGAAGGAATAGGTCTCGACGTCGAAATACGAGCGCGACGCGTGCACCCAATGGCGCAGGAACTGCGAGTAGGAGGCCAAACTCCGCGGGCTGGGGCTGTCGTTCTGGACGTCGTAGGTCAGACCGATCGCGTACTGGCCGCGCCTGAATATGAAGGTTTTGGTCACGTTGAGGCCGTGTCCGTCGGTCCATGTGAGCGGCACGCGCAGCTCGTCGGCACCGGGCCGTAGCGAGTAAGTTTTCTCGGCCGACGACCACTCCGCTAGATGCGTCGGCGCCGCTTCGCCGGGGGTGCCCGTCAAGCCGGTCTGCAGCAGATACAACGAATCTTCGGAATCGTGGTTCAACAAGCGCACCGGCACTTTCGGGGTGTCCTTGTGCAACGGGTACTCGACGATGTCGGCGCGGTCGAGTTCGCCACCCTTCAAGTTGATGGCGACGTCGAGCACATCGGTGACGACGTGCAGTGGCTCGCCGACATCGCGCGCGGCTCCAGCGTCGGCGGTGGCGAGGTCCGCGGCCGCGGGTGCCGCGGCGGCCGGCACGCCCGGCTGCACCCGGGGCGGCGCGGCCCCGGCTGCGGCAACCGGCGCGGCGCCCGGGACCCTGTCTCCCAACGTGTACGGGGCCGCCGGGGCACCCGGCGCCGCGCCCGCCGTGTCGGCAACGTTCAGCGCGGGGTAGTCTTGCATCCACGCCTCATAATTTAGAAACAGGATCGCGGCGAGCGCAACCCAAAGCATGACGCGGGTGTTAGGCATTGATCGTTCTCTTGTCCGGCACAGGGTCGTAGCCGCCCTCTGCAAAAGGGTGGCAGCGCAGAAGACGGCGAATCCCCAGCAACATGCCGCGGAGCGCCCCATGGCGTTCTATGGCCGCGTGGGTATAGCAGGAACAACTGGGATAAAAGCGGCAATGCGCACCCAGCATGGGACTCACGACCAGCTGGTAGGCGCGAATGGTCCCCATCATGAGTCGGCGCATCGCATTCACCATCGCTTTGAGATGCTTCGCCAATGTTTCTCGAGGCTGGCGCGCAGGTCCTTCGGTTCGGCCCTGCGCGCGGAATCGCGGGCGGAGACCATGACGTCCACGGCGGGCAGGGCATGCTGGTTCAATCGAAAGGATTCTCGAGTCAGGCGCTTGATCCGGTTGCGTGCCACCGCGGTGCCGAAGGTGCGCGTTGCGATGGCCAAACCCAAGCGCGGACAATTTCCTGCGTTCGCCAACACCGACATGCTGAAGTACGCGTCGGACAGTTTTTTGCCGCGCTGCCGTACCGAGCGGAATTCAGCCGGCAGATGCAAACGCTTGCGCGGCTCGAACGTCACCCTGTTGATTGACTTGGGGATCGCTAGGAAATCCGGCGCAGTGAGGCTACGGGCAGAGGCGCTTGCGGCCCTTCGCGCGGCGGCGGGCCAACAGATTTCGGCCGCTCTGGGTCGCCATTCGCGCACGGAAACCGTGGGTGCGGGCACGATGCAAATTACTGGGATTAAAAGTTCGTTTCATGGCGCAACTTCAGGGAAAATGATGGGGCAAATCAAACAAAATGAAGGATTTGCGTAGGGCGGCAAGGGTACTTAGCAAGGGCAGACGTGTCAATAGACGCACCGGCAGCGAGGAGCTAGACTCCCTGCCCTTTCGTTTGTTCCGCCCCACTGCCGTCAGTCTATAGGAGAGCGCTCTTGCCGGAGTCGCTATGGAATCGCTGTCTTCGTGTGCTCGAGAGCGAACTACCGGTGCAGCAGTTCAACACATGGGTGCGGCCGCTCCAAGCCATCGAGCGAGACGGAGAATTACGACTGTTGGCGCCCAACCGTTATGTCATCGAATGGTTGGGTGAGAATTCGTTGCCACGAATCCGCGAGTTGGTGCTGGAGTTCACCGACGGCGTGGCGCCTGATCTGGTTCTCGACGTGGGCTCGCGGGCCGGTGTCGTCACGCCCAGTGGCCTCATCAATGGCGGCGCGGACGCGGCCAATTCGGCATCGGCGCGGGCACGGCGCATGGCGCCCATCGTGTTGGGTGGGCGGATCAATTCCGATTTCACGTTCGACAGCTTCGTCGAAGGCAAGAGCAATCAACTCGCCAAGGCGGCGGCCATTCAAGTGGCTGGAAATCCCGGGAAAGCTTACAACCCGCTGTTCATCTACGGCGGTGTGGGACTGGGCAAGACCCACCTCATGCACGCCGTCGCGAACCGCATCAAGGAGCACAATTCCGACGCGCGCCTGGCGTATGTGCACAGTGAGCGGTTCGTCGGCGACATGGTCAAGGCTCTGCAACACAACACCATCAACGACTTCAAGTCGGCGTATCGGTCCCTCGATGCATTGATGATCGACGATATTCAGTTTTTTGCCGGCAAGGAACGATCTCAGGAAGAATTCTTCCACACCTTCAACGCGCTGCTCGAGAGTCAGCAACAGGTCATTCTGACCTGCGATCGCTATCCGAAGGAGGTCGATGGCCTCGAGGAGCGGCTGAAATCACGCTTTGGCTGGGGTTTGACGGTCGCGATCGAACCGCCTGAGCTCGAAACGTGTGTGGCCATCTTGATGAGCAAGGCGGCGATGTCGAATGTGGACTTGCCGGAGGAGGTTGCCTTCTTCGTCGCCAAGCGGATTCGCTCCAACGTGCGTGAGTTGGAAGGAGCCTTGCGGCGGGTGGTGGCCACTTCGCACTTTACCGGCCGGCCCATTACGCTGGAGTTTGCAAAAGAGGCGCTTCGGGACCTTTTGGCGCTTCAAGAAAGGTTGGTGACGGTGGAGAATATTCAGAAGACGGTCGCTGAATACTACAAGATCAGGATCGCGGATCTTTTGTCCAAGCGGCGGAGCCGATCCATTGCCAGGCCGCGCCAGGTAGCCATGGCACTGGCGAAGGAATTGACCACACACAGCCTTCCGGAAATTGGTGATGCTTTCGGCGGTCGTGACCACACGACGGTGCTCCATGCATGCAGGCGGGTCAAGGAGTTACGTGAATCCGAGCGGCGGATTTCCGAGGATTACATGAACCTGTTGAGAACCCTTGCGGGATAGCGGGGACAAGTTGTGGATGAAATTGTGGACAATCTTATGCACAGGTCGGGCACAGGCTGCGAACCTTGTGTGGACAGGAGTCGGGGTGCTTTTGAAGCGGTGTTAGTGCTTGATAATCCTCGTGAATTTGACCTTATACAGTTTTTAGGTCGGCCTCATAATCATAGTAATTATCTTACTTAAGCATTTAAGATTTAAGAAAGGCAAGATGGGTGGCTCATGAAATTGATGGCTGAACGCGAGAAACTATTGGCGCCTTTGCAGGCGGTCATGGGCGTGGTCGAGCGGCGGCAGACCATGCCGGTGCTGGGCAATGTGCTGCTGAGCGTGCGTGCGGGTCAGCTATCCATCACGGCGACGGACCTCGAGGTAGAGTTGGTCTCGGCAACCGAGGTCGCCGTCCAGGATGGGGGCGACATCACGGTGCCGGGCCGCAAGTTTCTCGACATTTTGCGCGCGCTGCCGGAGAAGGCGTCGGTGGGTCTATCGGTCGAGGGCGAGAAAATCGTCATCAAGGCGGCACGTAGCCGCTTCAGCTTGGCGACGCTGCCGGCTATGGATTTTCCGGTCATCGATGACATCAATGCGCAGCAGGCCGTGCAGATCCCGCGCAAGGAGTTGTTACGGCTGCTCGAGAAAACGCACTTTTCGATGGCGCAGCAGGATGTCCGGTATTACTTGAACGGCATGCTGCTCGAAATCGATGGGCCACTCCTGCGGGCAGTGGCCACGGACGGACACCGGCTGGCGCTATGCGAAACCGCCCTCGCTGGTAAAGCCAAGGTTTCTCAGCAGGTCATCGTTCCACGCAAAGGGGTTCTCGAGCTGCAGCGCGTGCTCACGGCGGAGGGAACGGCGGAGATTGCGATCGGTACGAATCATGTTCGCGCCCAAATCGGCGACGTTCGCTTCACTTCTAAGTTGATCGATGGTCGTTTCCCCGAGTATTCGCGCGTGATTCCGGCCGCCGCTGCGAACGCGATCAAGGCCGATCGGGATGTGCTGCGGCAGGCATTGCAGCGAACCGCGATCTTATCGAACGAGAAATATCGGGGCATTCGTATCACGGTCAAAAGTAATGCGTTGACCGTACAAGCTCATAATCCTGAGCAAGAAGAGGCCGAGGAAGAGATCGAGGTCAGCTATCTCGGCAGTGATCTTGAGGTGGGATTTAACGTCAATTATCTGCTCGATGCGTTGGCGGCCATTGACGGGCAGGAAGTGGAACTGGGTCTGACCGACAGCAATAGCAGTTGCCTGATCCGCTCTCCCGGAAATGCGACGGCGCGGTATGTCGTCATGCCGATGAGGCTTTAGCCGAATGGCGTTGCGGCGGGCGCACGTAACGGATTTCCGGTGCGTGCAGGCCGCCAGTTTAGAGTTTGATCCCCATTTCACGCTGATTTCCGGACCCAATGCGTCCGGTAAGACGAGTTTGCTCGAGGCTCTCTACGTCCTTGGGCGAGGTCGGTCTTTTCGAACGCGGCATCTCGACAGCCTCATTCGGTCTGGTGCGTCTCGATTCGTCGTCTTTGGGGAGGTCGAAGTAAGCCAGCGACGGGTGGGTGTTGGCGTGGAAGGGTCGGGGGACGGGGTGCGCGCCAAGATGGGTGGAGACCGCGTGACCTCGCTCGCGGCATTGGCTGCGGTCGTGCCGGTGCAGATCATCGATCCAGAGATCCATCGACTAATTGAAGAGGGGCCTGGGCGGCGGCGGCGATTTCTGGATTGGGGTGTGTTCCACGTGGAACACAGCTTCGTGGCTCACTGGCAACAGTATCAACAGGTCCTTAGACAACGGAATGCCGCGTTGAAGGCTCGACAGAGTCGAAGCGTCGTGGGGGCGTGGGATGGAGACCTACTGCGATTCGGTGGTTTGATCGATTCGGCTCGTAGTGCTTATGTGGAGCGATTGGCGACGGTAGCCCGTGTGTCTGCCAACGCCTTGTTGGGTTTGGAGGTGACTTTGAGCTATCGGTCGGGTTGGCCTCGGGATCAGAGCTTCGAGATGGCTTTGGAGCGCAGTTGGCCGCACGACCTGGAGCTAGGCTCTACATCAGTTGGACCCCAGCGAGCCGAGTTGGCGATTCGATTGAACGGCAGCCCCGTCAAAGACCGCATTTCTCGTGGACAACAAAAACTTCTGGCGGCGAGTCTGTTGATGGCCCAGGTCACTTTGTTTCCGGGGGATGGCCCTGCGCGCCCCATCCTGCTATTGGATGACCCGGCCGCTGAACTGGACGACGATCGGTTGAGGCGTCTGATTAGCGAGGTGACTCAGCAGTCGGTGCAGTTGATCGTCACGTCCTTGAACCCGGCATTGGCTGGGTTCGGTGTTCCCGGTCGGCGGTATGAGGTGCGGGCGGGATCCTTTAACGAGGGGTAGCCTCGAATCGGCAGGGTTGTGTCCGAGGAGTTGTTCCACGTGGAACAGCGGAATGATCGCGCGTTCCTGTGGCCTTAAGTAAATGATTTGATTGCGCTTTTCAACCTGCGCTAATTCGTGTTTCGACCCAAGAAATGCTAGACTGCGCGGTCCGCAGGCAGGGTACGTCATGGCACAAAACGATGTTTATGATTCCAGCAAAATCAAAGTCTTAAGAGGACTCGACGCGGTCCGCAAACGACCCGGGATGTACATTGGCGATACCGATGACGGCAGCGGCCTGCATCACATGGTGTTCGAAGTGGTCGACAATGCGATCGACGAGGCGCTGGCAGGATATTGCGACCGAGTCGTCGTGACCATTCATGCCGATGAATCAGTCACCGTAGCCGATAATGGCCGGGGCATTCCCGTCGATATTCATAGCGAGGAGGGCGTCTCCGCCGCCGAGGTCATCATGACGGTCCTGCACGCCGGTGGAAAATTCGATGACACCTCTTACAAGGTTTCCGGTGGCCTGCACGGCGTGGGCGTGTCCGTGGTCAATGCGCTATCGGATTTTCTGGAGCTGAACATCCGACGTGACGGCAAGCTCCACCGCCAAGAGTATCGCTTGGGTGAGCCTCAGGCGCCGCTGGTCGTCGTTGGAGAGACGACCGAACGCGGCACGACGGTTCGATTCAAGCCGAGTGCGCAAATCTTCACGAATATCTCGTTCGTCTACGAAACGTTGGCGAAGCGGCTGCGCGAATTGTCGTTCTTGAATTCGGGGGTGCGGATCGAGCTCGTCGATGAGCGCGACGAGAAATCCGAGGTCTTTCAGCACGAAGGCGGTCTGAAGGCATTCGTCACGCACCTAAACCGCAGCAAGACGGCCGTACATCCATCGGTGCTGTGGTTTCAGGTTCGCGACGGCAACACCCAGGTGGAAGTCGCGATGCAGTGGAATGATTCCTATACCGAAAGCATGTTTTGCTACACGAACAACATTCCCCAAAAAGATGGCGGTACTCACTTGGCCGGCTATCGCGCGGCGCTGACGCGCACGCTCAATAATTACATCGAGAAGGAGCTGGCCGCCAAGAAGGAGAAGATCTCCACCACCGGTGACGACTCGCGCGAGGGCCTGACCGCAATCTTGTCGGTCAAACTGCCCGATCCGAAGTTTTCATCCCAGACCAAGGACAAGCTCGTCTCCTCCGAGGTCAAAGGCGTCGTCGAGTCGGCCGTGGCGGCACGCTTGGAGGAGTTCCTCATGGAACATCCGCAGGAGGCGCGCGCCATCGTCAACAAGATTCTCGAGGCGGCGTATGCACGAGAAGCGGCGCGCAAGGCGCGTGAGATGACGCGTCGCAAGGGCGCACTCGACATCGCCGGCCTGCCCGGCAAGCTCGCCGATTGTCAGGAAAAAGATCCCGCTCTATCGGAGATGTTCCTGGTCGAGGGCGATTCGGCGGGCGGCTCCGCAAAACAGGGGCGTGACCGCCGCACGCAGGCCATTCTGCCGCTGAAAGGCAAGATTTTGAACGTCGAGAAGGCCCGCTTCGACAAGATGCTCGCATCGGCCGAAGTCGGTACGCTCATCACGGCCTTGGGATGCGGCATCGGCCGCGACGATTTCAACGTCGACAAGCTGCGCTATCACCGCATCATCATCATGACCGACGCCGATGTCGACGGCTCCCACATCAGAACCTTGTTGCTCACGTTCTTTTACCGGCAAATGCCCGTATTGATCGAGCGCGGTCATGTTTACATCGCGCAGCCACCGCTTTACAAGGTCAAGAAAGGCAAACAGGAAACGTACGTCAAGGACGATCTGGAACTCAATGCCTTGCTGCTCAGCACCGCCATCGACGGCGCCGCACTGCACGTCAACGCCGATGCGCCGGCGCTGTCGGGTCTTGGCCTCGAGTCCCTGGCGAGGAAATACGTCGAAGTCCAGGCCATCGTGCATCGCTGGGCCCGGCGTTATGACGAGCGCTTTCTCGAGCAACTGCTGTACGTACCGACGCTGACCATCGATGCGTTCGACCGCATCGACCTATTGCGCGACTGGTGCCGCGGCCTGGAACAACGCTTGAATGGTTTGGACGACGTGTCGCGCCGCTATCGGGTAGCCGTGGAAACGCTGCCTGCTGGCGGGCATCGAATCGATTTGCAACGCTTCGAACATGGTTTGACCTCGGGCAAACACATTCCACGCGAGTTTTTCGACTCAGCCGAATATCTGCGCATCGCCGAACTGGCGCAGACCTTGAGCGATTTGATGGGTCCCGGCGCGTTCATCAACCGCGGCGGCGAACGTCAGGATGTTGCCAGTTTCAAGGTAGCGATGGGCTGGCTCTTCGACCAGGCGAAAAAAGGCCAAAGCATCCAGCGCTACAAGGGTCTCGGCGAGATGAATGCCAGCCAGTTGTGGGACACGACCATCAACCCGGAAACACGCCGCTTGATGCAAGTGCGGATCGAAGATGCGGTCGCCGCCGATGACATATTCACGACGTTGATGGGCGATGCGGTAGAACCCCGAAGGGAGTTCATCGAAAAAAACGCGTTGCAAGTGTCGAATCTGGATATTTGAGGGAACCACCATGCCGACTACATTCGTCCTCAATGGCGCGGCCACGAGCCTCGATGCCGACCCGAACATGCCACTCTTGTGGGCGATCCGTGAGGTGGCGGGTCTCCCCGGCACCAAATTTGGCTGCGGCATGGCATTGTGCGGCGCGTGTACCGTCCACGTGGACGGCGCCGCGATACGCTCCTGCGTGATGCCGCTCTCGGCGGCCGCGGGCAAAAAAGTCACGACTATCGAGGGTATCAAGAGCAGGCCCGCGCAGGCCGTGCAAGCCGCCTGGATCCAGCTTCAGGTACCGCAGTGCGGCTACTGCCAATCAGGTCAGATCATGTCCGCAACCGCTCTCCTCGAAAAAAACGCTGCGCCCACCGATGCCGACATCGACAGCGCCATGAGCGGCAACATTTGCCGTTGTGCGACCTACTCGAGAATCCGCGCCGCCATCCACCAGGCGGCTCGCTCTATGCAGGTGCCGGCATGATCACCGATGTCCCGCAGGCGCAGCAACCCGCGCGGCGCGCCTTTCTCAAACAGGCCGGCGCCGTTGCCACGGCACTCACGATCGGCTTCGATTGGTGGGGCCCGGCGCGGCGTGCCGCTCAAGCCGCGCCCGTGGCCGGAATGCCGTTTGCGCCCAACGCGTTCCTGCGCATCGGCACCGACGGCAGCGTGACGGTGATCGCCAAGCACGTGGAAATGGGGCAAGGAGCCTATACGGGCATCGCCACCGTGCTCGCCGAGGAACTCGACGCCGACTGGACCGCGGTGCGTGTCGAGAGCGCTCCGGCCGACGCCAAACGCTATGCCAACCTTGCTTTCGGCACGATGCAAGGCACGGGCGGCAGTTCCGCCATGGCGAACTCTTGGGTGCAGCTTCGCGAGGCCGGCGGCAAGGCACGGGCCATGCTGCTCGAGGCCGCGGCGCAAGACTGGCGGGTACCGGTTGCTGAACTGACGGTGGACCGGAGCGTCATCCACCACGTCGCGAGCAAACGTCAGGCGAGTTTCGGCTCATTGGTGGCCAAAGCCGCCACACTGCCGGTGCCTGCCACGGTGACCTTGAAGGACCCGCATGATTTCACGCTCATCGGCCGCCGCCATCCGCGAGTCGACGTGCCCGCCAAAGTCGACGGTACCGCCCAATTCACGCTCGACGTCGTCATGCCCGGCATGCTGGTGGCATTGCTGAAGCGCCCGCCGACATTCGGGTCCACGGTGAAATCCTTCGATGCCACGGCGGCGCGCGCGCTGCCGGGCGTCGTCAACGTCGTCGAGGTGCCGCGGGGCGTCGCGGTCATCGCCAAGAGTTTCTGGGCTGCCAAGCAAGGACGCGATGCCCTGGTGGTCGAGTGGGACGAGACGCATGCCGAGAAGCGCAGCTCGGCTGACATCATGGCGGAATATCGGCGCCTGGCCGACCAACCTGCCCGGTCGGCGCGCAAGGACGGCGACGTGGCCGCGGCCATGCACACGGCGTCCCACACGCTCACCGCCACCTACGAGTTCCCCTACCTCGCCCACGCGCCGATGGAGCCGCTCGACGCGGTCGTCAAACTCACGGCCAGCAGCTGTGAAATTTGGGCGGGCGATCAATTCCAGACCGTCGATCAGGCGAACGCGGCGAAGGCGGCCGGCTTGGATCCTCAGCAAGTGAGCATTCACACGCTCTACGCCGGGGGCAGCTTCGGTCGCCGCGCCAACCCGGGATCGGATTACCTGGTCGAGGCGGTGTCCATCGCGAAAGCGCATGGCGCCGAGACGCCGATCAAGCTGCAATGGACGCGAGAGGACGACATCCACGGCGGACTGTATCGACCCATGTACTTCCACAAGCTGCAAGCCGCGTTGAACGAGAAGCGCGAACTGACCGGTTGGCGGCACGTCATCGTGGGTCAGTCCATCATGTCGGGAAGCCTGTTCTCGATGATGATCAAGGATGGTATCGATCCGAGCTCCGTCGAAGGCGCTGCGAACATGGCCTATGCCGTGCCCAATGTATCGGTGGAATTGTCGACCACGACGACGGGCGTGCCCGTGCTGTGGTGGCGCGTCGTCGGCAGTTCGCACACGACATTTGCGGTCGAAGCCTTCATCGACGAGGTGGCGCAAGCCGCTGGCGAGGACCCGTACACTTACCGGCGTAAACTGCTCGACCACCACCCGCGCATGCTGGCCGTGCTCGACCTGGCGGCGCAGAAAGCCGGGTGGAACGAAGGTCCGCTGCCCAAGGGGCGCGGCCGCGGCATCGCGGTCGCCGAGGCGTTCAAGACCTTGGTCGCCCAAGTCGTCGAAGTCAGCGTCGACGCGGGTCACGTCAAGGTCGACCGGGTGGTCTGTGCGGTCGACTGTGGAACTCCGATCAATCCCGACATCATCGCCGCGCAAATGGAAGGCGGTATCGGTTTCGGGTTGGGGGCGGTCTTGTACGGCTCGATCACGCTCAAGGACGGCCGTGTCGAACAGGACAACTTCAACGGGTATCGCGTGCTGCGCATGAATGAAATGCCCAAAGTGGAGGTCTACATCGTGCCGTCGACCGAACCTCCCACCGGCGTCGGGGAACCGGGCGTGGCCCCGGTCGGCCCGGCCTTGGCCAATGCCATCTTCGCCGCGTCCGGCAAGCGTATGCGCGTGCTCCCGTTCCCCGCGCAAGGCGCTGCCTAACGAGGGCGACATGGAAAAGAGGCCGTTACCGCCCGGCTTTCAGGCGAAAAAGATTCAGCCGCTCGATCTTCCGGGGCCGTCGGCGTATCGGGACCTGATGCGGCCCGCCGTTCTCGCCATACCGACCGAGTCTGCCAAGGCGCGGTGGTTCGAGCGCAAGCGCGTCATCGTCGGAATCGCCATCGCCGCCGCGTTTCATATCAGCATTGGTTTGGCGCTATGGCTCACGCCCCCACTCAGGCTCAAGGTGGGTTACTCGCCCGATCGGTGGGTGCAAGTGGTTTCCGTGCCCCCTCACGAGGAGACATCGCTTGCTCAGGCTCGGCGCGAGAACACAGCGCGCGAGAACGCGCCGCGCGGGAACACTCGGCGCGAGAAAGCCCCGGCTCACTCCAAGTCCTCACCCTCGCCAGCACCCGCCAACACGCCGTAGTCGGCGACCTGCTGCTTCGCAGCATGCGTCAAACTACCAACTGCGTTCACATCGTAGGCCCATTCCCCGGTTGTGTTGTGCAAGGCGATCAGATCGAATAACGCCATGTCGGATCTTCCCCTCGTGCTCTGCGTCGACGATGAACCTCAGATTCTGCAGGGTCTCACTTTGCATTTGCGGCGCCAATATCGCGTCGTGACCGCGGACGGCGCCGCGGCGGCGCTCAAGTTGGTAGCCGAGGGCAGTGCGCCGGCCGTCATCCTGTCGGACATGCGCATGCCGGTCATGGACGGAGCGGCCTTGCTGAAACGCATGCTCGAGCTGCGCCCGGAGACCACCCGAATTCTGTTGACGGGAGAGGCATCTCGAGACGCGACGGTCAGCGCCGTCAATGAGGGCCAGATCTTCCGGTTCCTGACCAAACCGTGTTCGCCCGACGACCTGCGCGGCGCGGTCGAGGCGGGTGTCATCCAGCATCGGCTCGTCACCGCCGAAAAAGTCTTGATGCAGGAGACGCTGATCGGCTGTATTCATGCGCTGATCGACGTGTTGGCAATGACCAACCCGGTCGCATTCGGTCGAGCCAACCGCGTCAAGCGCTCGGTCATCGATCTCGCCGCCGCTGTGGGACTCAAGGACTTTTGGCAGCTCGAAGCCGCGGCCATGTTATCTCAGATCGGCTACATCTCGCTGCCGCCCGAACTCGTCGAAAAACTGTATTACGGCAAACGCCTCACGGCCGAGGAACGCGTTTTGGCGGAAGGCGCTCCGCGCGTCGCACAAGCATTGCTCGGCCGCATCCCGCGCATCGAACCCGTCATGGAAATCCTGATGGCGAGTCAGGATCAGAAAGCCGATGAACCCGGCGGCGGTCTGCTCAAATCGGGTGCCGACATATTGCGGCTGATCTTGGCCTACGACTCGCTCATCGTCGCAGGCAACTCCGTGGTGGCTTCGCTGCAAAGCCTGCGAAGCCGCGCACCGATATACGGTGCCGCTCTCGTCGAGACCTTCGCCGCGTTGGTCGGCAATCTCGTCGAGAACGAGGACATCGTCGAATTGCCGGTGGGTTCGGTCAAACCGGGCATGATCATACTCGACGACTTGCGCACCGCGGTCGGGACGCTGCTCGTTCCCAAGGGCTTCGAAGTGACCAACGCGTTCCTCGAGCGCAAGCGCAACTTCGATCCTCTCATCCTGCAAAAGAAAGTTCGCGTGGCCGCGGCCGGCGACTACAAGGGCCTCTAGCACTCCTCTAGCACCGTGTCTGCGCACCGCCAGAGATTCGGCGTGCGTCTCAAGACTTGAAAACGGGCGCCGCCTGCTGCACTGCACCTCTCCGATAGTGTTACCTGCGGCGCCTTTCGTGCGCAGCGAACGTCAATAATCCAAAGCCGCAAGGGTTCACTCCGTCCACCAACAGCACATAGGTAACACGCATGGAAGTCGATTCGAAGCGGTGCAGGCTCTCCGGTCGACCCGCGGTGGACACTCCGCGTCTACTGCTTATCGGACCCTATGATCCCAACTGCGGGGAGTTCACGTTCCTCGCACCGCCTCTCGGCGTATGGCGTCTGCAGGGCTTTCTCGCCTCGCGCGGCGTCCACGTCGACGTGTTCGACCCGAATTTGCGCCCGCAAAATATTCGCAGTGATTTCGACAAAATTTTGCGCGGTTCCCGTTGGGATGTCATCGGCGTATCGACGACTGGCATGACGTTGCAATTCGACCTCGGGTTGGCCCACGCTGCGCGACTGGCCTGCCCCGACGCCGTCATCGTGGCGGGCGGCATGGAGGCGACCTTCGACTCGAAGTTGATGTTCAACACCGGTCCGTTCGACATGGTCGTCTCGGGCGAGGGTGAGCACCCGCTGTTGGAACTGTGCAATCGACTCAAGCAGGGCGGCTCGTTGGAGGGCATCTCAGGCACGAAAGTGATTCGCAACGACGGCGAGTTGCAGACCTTCAACGGCAATGCCATGAACGCCGAGCAGCTCACGGAAGCGATCTATGCCATCCCTTACGAGCGCATGCCCTACGAGGACTACTGGCATCGTCTGGAGAGCGCCTACGGCGTGAGTTCTCTGCCTTACAAGGCGCAGCGCGAGGCCACGCTCGCCGAGATCCGTTCCGTTCGGCTCATCACCTTGAACTATTGTCCGATGGGTTGCACGTTCTGTTCATCGACCAATTTCCTGCACAACGCCCAGGGCAGCATTGCCGGCATTGCGCGGCTTTCGGCCGCTGATTGCCTGACGATGATCGAGAAGATCGTCGCGGCACATCCGACCGTGCGCACCATCATTTTTCAGGACGATATCTTCGTCTTCAACAAGGACAAGCGCGTGATGCCGCTGTGCGAGAGCATCATTGCCGCCAAGAAGAACGGAACCCTGCCGGCCCACCTGCAATTCATCAGCACCAACCGCATCGATGCGATGACGTCCGAGCGGCTGCGCGTCATGCGCGACGCCGGCTTTCGCGTGCTCGGCTTCGGCATCGAAAATTTCTCGCGCAACGTGCTCGAGGAATTCAACAAGAAGCAAATCTACCGTCATATCGAACCCGTGCTGACCGAAGCGCTGAGTCTGGGGATCACGCCGTTTCTCGATCTCATCCTCACCTCGCCGCGCTCGCGGCTGCCCGATCTCGCCGAGACGGTCCGCCAAGCCTATCGCTGGATCATCGCCGGTTGCGAGATCGGCATCTATCCCTACGTCATCCCGTTTTCCGGGGCCGTCATGAGCGATGACCCTGAATTGAAGAAGCAGACGATCTATGAGAAGAAACAAATTCCCGGCACCGCGGTCACCTGGTCGCAGGCCGTCAAGATCCTGCCGCTCGACCTGGTCACGCGCGACACCATTCTGACCATCGAGAAAAATTTTCGGCGCGAGATCGAGGGCAACGGCCAGAAACATCTGCCCTCCCGAACCCGATCGCTCTTGTGGATACGCCACGCCATCCCGGTGCTGCGCGCGCTGGGCGAGTTCATGCCTGACGAATCGAGTGTCGCGCTGCAAATTCCCGGGAAGGCTGCGACCGCGCCCACCGAATCATGCGCAGCACTCTAGACCGCGCCGTCGCCACAGCCATCATCGTCCTCATATGCTTCGGCGCCTGGGCCATTGCGAGCGCGTCCGGCATCCTGTCGACCGCGTCCCGCGTATCGATCTACTTCGTGGCGAACCTCATCCTGATGTTCGACATGGTCGACTTGGTCGCCCGCGTGTGGATCACCAGCCAACTGAAGTCATCGGGCGCGGGCCCTTCCGTCGATCTCGGGCTTCCGGAGATCTCCAAGGTTGAGATGGCGAGCCTGCTGCGGCCTTACGCCATCATCGGTTCGGTGCACGATGCGTCCGACGATATCGACTTGTTCATCGAAACGATGGAGCCGTTCAAGGAATTCGTGTGGCTGATCGACGATGCCTCGAACGACGACACGCTGCTGCGCCTGCGCAGAATGGGCTGGAATTGCGTCGCGGGCGGCGTGAATCGCAACAAACCGGGCGCGCTCTATCATCTCATCAAGCTCTTGCCGGCGGAGATCGAAACCGTGTTGGTGGTCGATCCCGACGTCAAGTGGAGCACCATCGCAACGTCGCCGCGAGAGACGCTGGAACAGGTCGTGAGCGACCTGCAACGCAGCGGCGCCGCCGCGCTGTCGCCGCGAATCAGTTCGCACCAGCCCGGATGGCTCGAGGAATGTCAGGCCTTCGAATATGAGTTGTCGTGCGGTTTGGGACGCAGAAGTCTCGGCAATCTCTGCACCAACTCCGGTGTCTCGGTCTACCGGCGTTCCGCTCTCGAGGACATCCTGGCGCGGCATACCCTGTCGGTCTATGCGGAAGACCTCGAGAACTCGTTGCTGCTGCTCGCCGCCGGCGAGCGCATCTATTACGACGATCGGCTGGCCTTCGATACCCATGCCAAGCGCTCGTGGATGGCCTTGTTCTCGCAGCGCGTCGGGTGGTCATTCGGCGGCGCGAAAGTCCTGCTCGAACGCATCCGGCTGTTCATGATCATCGCCCGACGCAGCCCGCTCGGCGCGTACCAGTACGTCTTTTATCTGGGCGTCAACGGCTATTTGATGCTGCCGTTCAAGCTCGCGTCCATCGTCATCCTCACGGCCAGCTTCTTGAACTGTATCGACGACATGTCCACGCCCGATCTGTTTCCCGACCGTTCGTGGAACGATCCGGTGCTGTTCGCG
>Ga0116230_10002100_pt1 | contig 19190 bp, 15 predicted proteins | sample S1TSphfallax_3_FD_88678 | JGI IMG/M metagenome (GOLD analysis project Ga0116230, IMG submission 88678) | Host-associated microbial communities from peat moss isolated from Minnesota, USA - S1T2_Fd - Sphagnum fallax MG | ecosystem: Host-associated > Plants > Peat moss > Unclassified | place... | reverse complement strand
GTGTTAGCCGCAACGTGCTGGCAGGTGGGATGGTGGTGCGACGGATTGCCGGGCAGAACGGCAAGAGCCTGCTGGGTCGCCAGGAGCGATGTTGCCAGGAAGAGCAAGCGGGCGGAATGCAGCACTGGTCTGGCTGAACGCGTGAAGAAAAACAAGATGGAATAAGCCTCCGAAAAGTGACTCCGGTAGGAGAAAAATCCCCCATCTCCGAACCGGACATGGTCCATGGTCGCAGAGCCATGGCGCCTTTTTCAAGAGGAAACGAGCACAGCGTTAGTAATGCTGGTCCGGGCTATTCCGTTTGATCCGAGAGGCCTATTGCGCTCATTTACTGGACGGCGGCTCTCTTCAGCGGGACTCCTGGTTTGCTCCCGCCGTCCACCTGGATATTGTTCACCACGTCGACTGCGCCGGCGGTTCGGGCCATGCGCGTGGCAGCGCCTTTGTGCTGGGGAATCTGCGTCGATCCTTCCCAGGTGACGATTCCGCGCGCCACCTTGAACTTGAAACCATCTTTGCCGATTTTTGACTTGGCCAGCTTGGCGCGAATGGTGGATTCCAGTTGGGCGTCGGAGACGTGCGCGGCGGCGGGCGTGGTTACTTTCGGGTTGCTGGCGGGCGCGGCGAACGCCAGCGTCACGGCCAGGATGGGCAGAATAAAAAGCCTGAACAGTTTTTGCATGCACTTTTAGTGGGCGCATGGGCATATAATTCGCAAATGGTTTTAGACAACGTCGTTTTGGACAGCCGGCGCGATTTTTTGCGCAAAGCGGGCACGGGAGCGCTGGCCGTGAGCGCGGCCTCTTACTCGCGCGTGATGGGCGCCAATGAGCGGGTGAATTTGGGCCTCATTGGCTGCGGCGACCGCGGGCAGCATGTGATGGGCGAATTTCAGCACAATGCCGAAATCCAGGTGGTGGCGGTTTGCGACGCTTTTGGGCAGCGCGTGGAGTCCGCGCGCCAGAAAGCGCCGGGCGCGGCCGGCTTCGCCGATTACCGAAAGCTGCTGGACGTGCAGCCGCTGGACGCGGTGCTGATTGCCACGCCCGACCACTGGCACACCACCATCGCCATTGCCGCGTTGAACGCCGGCAAGGACGTTTATGTGGAAAAGCCGCTGACGCGCACGCCTGAAGAAGGTCCGCTGATTGTGAAAGCGGCGCGCGAAAACAACCGCGTCTGCCAGGTGGGCATGCAGCAGCGCTCCGGCAAGCATTATCTGGAGGCGAAAGAGCGCTATTTCGACAGCAACAAATTGGGCGACATCACGCTGGCCCGGACCTGGTGGTATGGCAATAGCTGGCACTTGCGCAGAGCGCCCGCTTCGCTGCAGACCAAGCCGGCCGATCTGGATTGGAACCAGTTTGTCGGCCCGATTAAGTATCGCGATTATGATCCGCAGCAGTTTTATAACTGGCGCGCGTATCTGGATTATGGCGGCGGGCAGGTGACTGATCTGTTTACCCACTGGATTGACGTGGTCCACCTGTTTACCGGGCGCGACGTTCCCAGCGCGGCCACGGGCATTGGCGGCGTTTATCATTACCGCGACGGACGCACTGCTCCGGACACCATTAACGTGCTGCTGGAATATGCGGACCCGAAGCCGTTCACCGCCACGTTTGAAGCCACGCTGGCGCCTGGAATTACCGGCGAAGCGCTGGAAATGTGCGGCACGGAAGGGCGGCTTTGGATTGACCGGTCGCGCTATGAATATTATCCGGTGAAGGCGAAGGAGCCGGCCGAAGTGGTGAAAGCCGAGGAAATTGCCGGCACACGCGATCCGCTGACGCAAAGCCATGTGAACAATTTTCTGGCGTGCGTGAAGTCGCGCCAGCGGCCCAACGGGGACGTGCTGATTGGGCACCGCTCGGCGCAGGCTTCGCACCTGGGCAACTTGTCTTATGAGCAAAAACGGCGGATTGATTTTGATCCGATCCGGGAAGAGATTCTGCCGCTGTAAGTGACTGCTGTGGTCTGCGGCGGGGGAGTGAAATACGGGGACAGTCGCCTGTGTCCACACAGCGAGTTGGCATGCAGGGGCAGGATTTTTTGTTGGGGACACAGGCGACTGTCCCCGTATTTCACTGCTTAGGCGGATCAGCCGGCTTCAGGGCCGGATGCGCGCTGTATTGGGTCTGCGGCCGTTTCAGCGTGATTTCCAGCAGCTTTTCCTCGCCTTGCACGTCGATCTTCTGGCCGTAGGTTTGGTATTTGCTGTTAATCACCTGAAGCTGGACGGTGCCTTCGGGAACGGGCGGGAAGTGGGCGAAGCCTTCCTGGTTGGTGTGGACTTCCCAGTGGGTTTTCTTTTTCATTCCCAGCTTCATCACCTGGCGGCTGCCCAGAAAATCCAGAACCACAAAGGCGTTGGCAACAGGCTTGTCCGCTTCGTTTTTGACGGTCACTTTAATGATGGTGCCGGGGTCGCTGGACGCCGCGGCAGTCGCCGCGATCAAAACCAGGGCCAAGGCGGCATGGCAAATCTTCATAGCTGAAATTATCTCTCAACCAATTGTATGGCTTCGCGCAAAGCTTGCTCGGGCATGGCGCCTGGATGATAGAGGGTGACAGTGCCGCGCTTGTCGGCCAGCACCAGGGTGGGTGTTGTGCTTGCGCCAAAACGGTCGAAATTGGAGGCGTCGATGGGCACAATCGCGTTGGGGATGGCGGCGTAATAGCGGTCGAAAACTTCCTTTAGCACCAGCTTTTCTTCCGCCGGGGTGACGTGCTCCTGCTGGGCGGTGTAGCCATAGAGGCGCGTGGGCGCGACGACCACCAAGCCGCGCGGCTCAAATTCGGCGGCGAGTTTTGCAATGACGGGGCTCATGGCTTTGCAGTCGACGCACCAATGCGCCCAGAAAAAGAACAGCACGGGCTTGCCGCGCCAGGTGTCGGCGACGCCGCGAATTTCGGGAAGGGGATGGCCCACCAGCGTCAGCAGCAAGATGTTCTTTTGCAAGCGGCCCACGATGGAGGTGCCGCTCCATTGGCGTTCGGCAGATTGCAGCAATTGCAAAGCTTCGCTGCGGCGGTTGAGCGCGGCCAGCGATTGCGCCTGCACCTCTAAACTGGCTCCCAGCGCGAGCGGCAGATACGGCTCGCTATCCAGCTTGCGCAGGGCGAGCGAAGATTTCACCAGGCCTTGGACTTCTTCGGCGTCGGTGAGGGCCTTGTCATAATGATGCTCTTTGAATTCGCCGCGCGCCAGCCACGACATGGCGGCGAGGGTTTCCGGCGCATTGCCGAATTCGTGACGGTAGCGGGCCGTCATCGCCTGCGCGCCGCTTAAGTCGCCGCGCGTCACCAGGCCTTCCACATAGGGAACAATCTGGGCGTGGCACGCGGCGGCGGCGAGCAATAGCAGGAGAAAGCGCACTGGGTTACAAACTCAGCGTCTTCAGATAATCGCGGAATTTGGGGCCCAGATCTTCGCGCTCCAGCGCAAATTCCACGGTGGCCTTGAGGAAGCCGAATTTGTCTCCGGCGTCGTAGCGCTTGCCTTCAAACTTCAGGCCGTAGATGGGCTTGGTTTTGAGCATGTATTTCATGGCGTCGGTCAACTGGATTTCGCCGCCGCTGCCCGGCTCAATGGATTCAATGCAGGAAAAAATTTCAGGCGTCAAAACGTAGCGGCCAATGATGGCAAGGTTGGAGGGCGCATCGGCCGCCTTCGGCTTTTCCACCATGTTGTTGATGGTGAAGAGCGTGTCGGACCCGCTCACGGGCGTGGCGTCCACCACGCCATAGGCGGAGATCTGGTCTTTGGGAACCTCCATCAGCGCCAGAACGGAGCCGCCATACTGGCTATACACGTCCACCAACTGCTGAATGCAGGGCGTTTTGGAGGCGATAATATCGTCGGACAGGACAACCGCGAACGGCTCATGGCCCACCAGTTCTTTGGCGCGCAGCACGGCGTGGCCCAGGCCCAGAGCCTGCTTCTGGCGGACGTAGGAAATGTCGGCCAGGTCGGAAATTTGCTGAGCCACCTTCAGCAGTTCGGTTTTGTTCTTGGATTCAAGCAACTGCTCCAGCTCATAGCTGATGTCGAAATGGTCCTCGATGGCGGCTTTGCCGCGGCCGGTGACGATGACGACGTTGTTGATGCCGGAATTGACCACCTCTTCGACGCCGTATTGAATCAGCGGCTTGTCGACCAGCGGCAACATCTCTTTGGGCGATGCTTTGGTGGCTGGCAGGAATCGGGTGCCCAAACCCGCCGCCGGGAAAACTGCTTTTCTGACCTTTTCACTCATCAGCCCCTATTGTACGAAGCGGCCAGGCGGCTGTGCTGGGTATGTGATACTCGTAAAAGTTAACTTTATGGCTTACGTAATAGCTGAACCGTGTATTGGAACGAAAGACTCCGCCTGTGTGGACGCATGTCCGGTTGATTGCATTCACCCGAAAAAAGACGAGGCCAAATTCGGCGAAGTGGAAATGCTTTATATTGACCCGGTGGAATGCATCGATTGCGGCGCGTGCGTTCCGGTGTGCCCGGTTTCGGCTATTTTTGCGCTGGATGACCTGCCGGAGAAGTGGTCTGGATTTACGAAGAAGAACGCGGAGTTTTTCGGGCGGTAAGTTTGTGGGAGTCAACAGCGGATCTCTAGAGTGGAAGAGACCCGCTGAACCTGTCCGCCGCTAGAACGAAATCTTCACTCCCAGCTCAATTGCCCTGCCTCCGCCCGTTCCGTTCACGCCGCTTCCGCTGCCCAGCGTGCTGGTCACATAGCCAAATGTGGAACTGGTGAGCGAGGTCTGCGGATTTCCAAATTGCGGCGTGTTGGTGATCTGAAACCCTTCCGCGCGAATTTCTGTGTCGATCCGCTCCGCAATCTTGAAATGCTTGGAGAGGGAAAGGTTCAGCCCGAATAGTCCCGGCCCGAACATGTCGTTGCGGCCCACGTTGCCAAACACCACGCCCACGGGCTGGGCGAAACTGCTGGTGCTGAACCAGGGATTGCCCACGTTAATTCCTTTTGGATAACTAATGGGACCGACGATATTCGCCGTCTGGGTGCTGCCGGGCGAATTCAGCGTGCCGCCGTTGGCCGTGACGAAAAACGGAATGCCCGACATCAGCGTCAGAATGCCGGAAAGCTGCCAGTTGCCCACAATTTGCGAGGCAATTCCTGAATTCACCCAGGGCTTTCCTTTGCCAAACGGCAACTGGTAAATGTAGCTTTGCGTGAAGCTGAAGGTGCGGTCGAAATCGGTGGGCGCATAGTTGCGCTGCTGATTGATGAAGAACGTCAACCCGCCATCATCGTCCGATTGAAAGCCCATTGCCTTCTGAAAGGTGAATGACGTGGTGATCAGCAGGCCGCCGTTAAAGCGCCGGTCCAGCTTGGCTTGCAGGGCGTTGTAGCTGGAAGAATACGCCGAAAAATATTGGGTGGTGCTGGCGGTGCGATGGAAGACCGCGCCCGGCTCGCCGGCGGTGCCGGTGCCAATCACCGAAGCGGAATTGATGCTGGTGGCTGTGGGATTGTCGACGCCGTGATTTCCGACATACGCCACGTCGAGCGAGAAATGGAAGGGCAGCGCCTGCTGCACGGCCGCGTTCCAGGATTCCACATGCGGATTCTTCCAGCTCAGCGGAATGTAGTTATACGCCTGCGCGGCGAGCGGACCCGAGTTGGGAATCTGGATAATGCCATTGGAAGGAATGCTGATGGGAACGGGCAGCGGGAAGCCGGCCTGGAACGTGGCTGGCGTCACGTTATCGGCTAGAACGGCGGGGCCATAGCCATTGCCCACCGGATTGTAGGAATTGTTGGCGCGCACCGGATAGTTGTAAGCGTAATTGTTGTCGGTGAACGGCACGTAAGAAATGCCAAAGCCGGCGCGCACCACGGTCTTTTCGCTGATGCGGTAAGCCAGACCCAGGCGCGGCGCCCAGTTGTTATAGCGCGTCTGCATTCCCAGGTTGGACGGATTGCCGCCGACGCCGGCAATCACCAGCGTGTTGTTCACGGGGTTGTAATTGGAAAAACCGCCCGCGAATTCCGGCGTTCCCGGCGGATAAAATTCCCAGCGCAAGCCCGCATCCACGGTGAACTTGGAATTCACCTGCCACTTGTCGCCCGCAAACCCGAAGAACTGCCATTCGCGATAAGCGGGAAAATAGGTGTTCAAATCGCGGCCCACCTGGCTGGGGCTGTCCAGCAGAAAACTGGCCATGTCATTGGCGAAGCCGGTGGACGCGCCGGGTATGGATGTCTGATTTGTGCCGAATGTGTAAACGCCGCGCGGGCTGTAGGTCTGGTCCTGCAGCAGGTCATCGCGCACGCGGCGCAAGTCCGCCCCGAACTTGATGGTGTGGTTGCGCAGAATCTTGGTCCAGACATTGACGGCATCCACATTCGCCTCGGCGCGCACCCAGGGAATGCTGGCCGAATAGCCGATGAGCGGGCTGGTGAAGTTGCCCAGGCTGATGCCCACGGTGCCGCTGGTGAACTGGCTGATGTTCACGCCGGGAATGCCCAGGGCGGTGGAATCGTTTTGGCCGTAATCGGTTGGCTGCGCCACGTTATGGTAATGCGCGATGCCGATGCGCGCCTCGGCAATAAAGGTGGCGGAAAACACATGCACATAATTCAGCCCGGTGCTGTAGGTTTTCTGCACGCCGGTGCCTTCAAACGCGCCGTTGGCGTCGCCGCCCGCATTGCCGAAAATGGGCGCTTGAAAGACCACGGGACGGTTGAAACTGAGCCGCCCGCTGAGGCGGTCCTTGTCGGTGGGAACCCAGTCCATTTTGTAATCGAAAGAATCGGTGGTCTTGGTGAACGGCAGCGCCGCATAATAATTGTTCGAAGGCGCGGACTGTTTGTAAGCTTCGTTGGGCTCAGGCAGCAGATTCAGGATCTTGGTCGAAATGGGGTTGATTTCGCTGGACGGAATGATGTTGCCGGCAAACGGCATGCGGCCCACGCCGGTTGAATTGTTTCCGGTAGTGGGGTCGTAAACCACGTGGCTGTCGGCGCTCAGGTTGCCGGCGCGGAATGCGGGCGAGGGAATGGTTTCGAGCGTGGCCGTCCCTTCCACGTCCATGGTTCGCAGATAATCGCCGAAGAAAAACAGCTTGTTTTTGATAAACGCGCCGCCGAAATTTCCGCCGACGTAGTTGTAATGGATGGGCGGCACGGACGGGTTGAAAAAGCTGCGCGCGTCCAGATCGTTGTTTTGCAGGTATTCGTAGGCAGCGCCGTGAAAACTGTTGCCGCCGGATTTCAGCATGACGTTGGTCACCGCGCCGGTGGCGCGCCCCAGTTCGGGGTCGAAGTTGCTGGTGACCACGTCGACGGTCTGAATGGCTTCAATGGGCGGAATCATGATCTGCAGCAGGCCGGTGCGTTCGTTGTCGTCCGTGCCTTCAATCAGATAATTGTTGCCTTCGCGCATTTGCCCGTTCACTTCCGTTTGCAGCGAGCTTTCCGCATTGAAAAACTGCGAATGCTGAAACGTGGCGGGCGCGGTGCCTGGAACCAGGTTCAGCAGCGACTGGAAGTTGCGGTTGTTGCCCAGCGGCGCGTCTTCCACCAACTGGATTTCCACTTTGCGGCCGGTGTCGGCGCGGTCCGTTTCGAGCAGCGGCGGAGCGCCGGTGACTTCCACGGTCTGGCTCAAGCTGCCCGGCTGGAGTGTGAGGTCGATGCGGGTGCTGCTGTTCACCAGCAGGTCGATATCGCGGCGGCTTTCCTTTTGAAAGCCGTTTGCCTCCACCGTGACGATGTAAGAGCCGGGCTGAAGGTCGGGAAACGAGTAGTTCCCGCTGTCATTCGTTTGCGAATTATGGTTAATGCCGGTGGTGGCCTCGGTGGCAATCACTTTGGCGTTGGCAATGACTGCGCCCGAAGAATCTTTGATGGTGCCCAAGAGCGTGGCATTCACGGCTTGGGAATAGGCGGCAGGCGCGATGAGGAAACAGGCGAGAGGCAGCAAGGCCCAGAGTTTGAACAGCGAGCATAGATGTTTCATATGAGAGTAACTAACTCCTTTTGGTGAGGATCATATCAGAAATCCTACGCGGGAGTCAGTATTCTTACTTGGTGCGCAGCGCCAAGATGGAATCCAGGATCGTCTTCAACCCGAATCCGAACGCCTCGCCCACGTTTCCGCCCAGGCGAAACAGGCCAGACATTTCCATCATGACGAATCCGTGCAGAAAAGCCACCAGCGTGCGGGCTGCAGGAAGCGCGCTGTGGGGCCCGATGACTTCCGTCAATATGTTCAGCAGCAGTCCGGCGGAAGCCTGGCGCGCTTTCAAATCCGTTGCGTCCCCGGGCGCATCAGCGGCAAAAATAAGCTGGTACGCGCCTGGGTTCTTCAGGGCAAAACTCCGGTAGGCCGCCGCCATGCGCTCCAGGCTTTCGCGCGGCAGACCAGGCCTTGCGGCCCGCTCCACGGTTCGCTGAAGATCTTCCAGCGCATCCTCAGTCAATCCCCGCAAGAGATCCGCGCGGTCCGCGAAATGCTTGTACAGCGACGGCGGACGCACGCCGACGGCATCGGCAACAGCCTGCATCGTGACGCTGTCCCGCCCGTCTTGTTCGAGAATTTTCCTTGCGGCCGAGCGAATCTCCTTGCCGGAGGTTTTTGCGGGAGCGCTCATGCGCCGGCTGAGCTGAGGTGCGTTTCCTTGAATCCAGACGGGTATTTCAAGCCATAGCCCATCATGCGGTCCATGCCGATGTGCGCCGTCCAAATCAGCAGATAGGGCAGCAGACGCTCCGCATGAAAGACGAGGGCGGCGGCAGCCAAGACCAGCGGCACAAAGTAGTTATGAGCCCAGTTGTAAGCGGCCGCGCCGGCCCTGGCATTTATCAGATAGGGCAGCATGGCCAAGTCAGGCGCAAGCAGCAGCCCGAAGAACATCCACCATGCGGCGCCGGAATGCCAGTAAAGCAAAACACTGAGAACCAAAACCGCCAAGCCTTCGGCGCGCAGCACATTGCGCACCGGTTGAGCAACAGGTTGCATCACAATCTCCTTTTGTTGGCTATGGATCTTATTAGCTACGGGTCATAGCCTTCATGGCTAATTATCATAGCCAACGGGCGCGCATGTCAAGCAATTATTTTTTGGGAAAATCAAAACTCGGATGAGTTTGAATGGTCGGGCTGGCGGGATTCGAACCCACGACCTCCTGCACCCCAAGCAGGCGCGCTAGCCAGGCTGCGCCACAGCCCGAAACTATGATTTTAGCGCACTCCGGAAATACTTTCGGCTTTATTTCAGCGGCGCGGTTTCCTGCCGCCGGTCGGCCACAATCGTGACCTCAATATCCTGCGCCAAGCCCACCACCTGGTTCACCAGATTCTTGCCCGTCAGCCGGTCCAGCCCCTTGCCCACCAGGCGCGGCAGGAAAATTTGGCGCGCGTTGTGCAGGCGCGCGAATTCCACCAGCTTTTGCGCATGGTCGTGGCCCACCAGCACGCGCGTTTCAATGTGCAGGTTGCGGGCGAAATTCAAATGCCGCTCCACTGCCTCGCGCTTCACGGGCGGAAGGGTTTGCAAATCGCTGTGCTCGGCCACGAAAACGGCGAAACAATCGGCATGGGTGATGTCGGCCACGCGCTTGCCGCGGCGAATGAGCATGGCGGTGGATGGGTCGTCGGTGATGTAAATGATCACGGCATCATCCACGCGCGACTTCTTGGGAGCCTGCGCATCGCCGGTGTCCAGGGCAAAGCCGCTGCCGGCATTTTCGGCGCGCGATTCCATGCGCTCTTCCACCTCATGCGCGGTTTGGCGCAGCGCCATTTCGCGCAAGGCCACCAGCGTGGATTCCTTGAAAAAATTCTCCAGCGCGCGGCGCGCCTTGTCGGCCGGGTAGACCACGCCGCGCTCCAGCCGGTTCAGCAAAGCGCGCGGCGTGACGTCCACCATCACCACTTCCACCGCCTGCTTCACCACCCAGTCGGGAATGGTTTCGCGCACCTTGATGCCGGTGATTTGGGCAATATGGTCGTTCAGGCTCTCCAGGTGCTGCACATTCATCGTGGTCAAAACGTCAATGCCGTTTTCCAGAATCAGCAAGACATCTTCCCAGCGCTTGGTCCGGGCCGAGCCGGGCACGTTGGTGTGCGGAAATTCATCCACCACGGCCACTTTCGGATGGCGCGCGATGATGGCTTCGGCGTCCATTTCTTCAAACACCGACCCGCGATATTGCACCTGCTTGCGGGGAATAATTTCCAGCCCGTCGGTCTTGGCAATGGTGTCTTTGCGGCCGTGCGGCTCAAAATAGCCAATGGCCACGTCCACGCCGCGCTGTTTCAGCGTTTGCGCCTCATCCAGCATCTGGTATGTTTTGCCCACCCCGGCCGCGTAGCCAAGATAAATTTTCAGCTTTCCCTGACTCATGTTTTAGGCGCAGGGGCAGCGAAACGGTACCCCACCCACGGCTCTGTAACAATGTAGCGCGGATGCGCCGGATCGGCCTCCAGCTTCTTCCGCAACTGGCTGACAAAGACCCGCAGATATTCCACTTCATCGCCGTAATCGGGCCCCCAGAGGGTTTGCAGCAGCTTGCGGTGCGTCACCGGCTTGTTGGCGTTGGCAATCAGGTGCTGGAGCAATTCAAACTCCTTGGGCGTCAGCCGCACCGAATGGCCGCGCGATGTCACCTGGCGCGTGGCGAAATCAACCGTCAAATCGTCCGAGACAAACGGCGGCTGGCTTTGCTCGGCCTGGTTGGGCAAGCGCCGCAGGTTGGCGCGGATGCGCGCCAGCAGCTCATTCACGCTGAACGGCTTGGTGATGTAATCGTCGGCTCCGGCATCGAGCGCGGCAATTTTGTCGCGCTCGCCGTCGCGCACCGACAGAACGATAATGGCGACATCCGACACCGCGCGCAAGTCACGGCAGGCCGCCATGCCGCCCATGCCGGGCATATTCATGTCGAGCAAAATCAGGTCCGGGCTGGCATCGCGCAGCGCACCCAGCGCCTCTTCGCCGGTCTTGGCTTCAAACACTTCATAGCCGTTGGCGGCCAGCGATGTTTTCATCACACGCCGAATTTGCGGCTCATCATCCACAATCAAAACACGCGCTTGAATACTCATGCAGGCTGTTCCATCATGGCAGTCCCGGCGGGCGCGGCTCGCAGGCTGATGGTAAAGCGAGTGCCTTCCCCCACCTGGCTTTCCACGCGAATGGACCCGCCGTGCGCTTCGGCAATCTCTTTGGCGATGGCCAAGCCCATGCCCGTGCCCTGAATCGCCGACCCGTCGTAGCGGCCGCGGTAAAACTTTTCAAACACCCGGCTTTGCTCCAGCTCCGTCAAGCCGGGCCCCTGATCGCGCACGGAAATCCAAATCTGCTCATCCAGATGGCCGGCGCTGATGGCAATGGCGGAACGCGACGGGCTGTACTTAATGGCATTGTCCACCAGTTGCTTCAAGGCCTGGGCGAGAAGTTCGGCATCGGCCAGCGCGGGCGGCGTGTTTTCCGCAATCTCAACCTGGAAGGTGTGCGAGGCCGCCCGGTCCGACATCAGTTCCACGGCCGCGCGAATGGCCTCATCCACCGGCGTCGGGCGCGCCTCCAGCCGCAGCCGTTTCGCGTCAATGCGGGCCAGGTGAATGGCCCCGTGAACAAGCTGCCGCAAGCCCTGCGCGGCCTGCTGGATTTCCTTCACCAGGCTGGTTCGCTGGTCGGCTGAAATCAGCGGCGCGTGAAGCAAGGTCTCGGCCGCCATTTCTATGGTGGTCAGGGGCGTTTTCAAATCATGCGCCAGCGCGTCAATCATCACCGACTTCAATTCCTCGCTGCGCCGCACCGCTTGCGCATGGCTGCTGGCCTCATGCGCCTGCGCCTGCGCCAGACCGGTGGCCAAGGTGTTGGAAAGCGCATGGGTGGCGGATTGGCTCAGCGGCTTGCCTTTATGACCCATGCGATAACCCAGGCTGCCGAATGTCTTGTTGCCCAGCGCGACCGGAAACAGGTGCGCGCCGCTCGGCAGCGACTCGGCGGCCGCATACGTGGCCACGCGCCGCAGATCATCCAGCCCAATGCTTCCGTTGGAAGAAGAGCGCCAGTATTCGCCGCGCACGGATTCAAACAGCACCGCTTCCTCAAGCTCAAACAGCTCCATGCACTTGTTGACCAGCAGCCGGCGCATATCGTCGCCGCGGTCGCTTAAAAGGAGGGCGCGGCTGAGCGCGTGCAGGCGCTCACTCTCGCTCTGGCGCAGCGCCAGCTCATCCCGCTGCCTGCGCAAGGCCGAAGACAAGTTGGAGGCGAACAGCGATGCGGCCAGAAAAACGAAAAGGCTGATCCAGCCGCCCGAAGAGCCCACTGAAATTTGATAAACGGGCGGTATAAAAAAATAATCCAGGCAAAGCGCGGCCGCAAAACTGGCCACCACCGCCTCCAGCCGCTTGCCGAATGAACCCACCACCAGCGTCCAGAGCATGAACGCCAAAGCCGCCACCGTTTCGCTGGCCCGGAAGACATAGAAGCAAAGCACGGCCGTTGCCAGCGTGCCCGCCAGCGCGGCTAGCAGCGAAATAATACGGGTACTTCGAACCATAGTTCTATTCTCCCTCTTCGCAGCCCTGACGAGGTGTGACTCACACCAGTACACAAGCGTCATCAAACTGTGATATGACTCTAATAACCTGATCGCGGTAGAGCTATTAGTAACTAGGTTGGTCTGTGACTAACCACATTGTTGTAACTTCTACTAGCGGTCAGCTTGGAAAACATGAGGTTCCCTGTAGAATATGTTTCGCTTTCTAAACAACTGCTTCAAACTCGCACTATTTGTGGGAGTTCTTCTTGCGGTCGCTAACATCCCCACCTATGCACAATCCACGTTCGGAACCGTGGTAGGTAATGTTACGGACCCTACCGGTGCTGCTCTTGCCGGAACCCAGGTCATTCTGACAAACCTGGGCACCAACGAGAAGCGCACTGAAACCACCAACTCGGACGGACTCTACCAGTTCGTCAACGTAAACCCCGGCGAATACAGCGTTGAATGCTCAAAGACCGGGTTCAAGCGGATTCTCCGCTCGCCTGTGACCGTGCAGACGCAAAGCACATCGAAGATTGACTTGGCATTGCAACTGGGAGATGTCAGCCAAACCATCGAGGTGACGGCGCAGACACCGCTTCTGCAAACTGAAACCTCCTCATTAGGGCAGGTGGTGGACGAGCGCAAAACGGATGAGCTGCCGCTGAATGGCCGCAATCCCCTGAACTTGGTGGCTCTGGTGCCATCGGTGGTGCCGCAAGGGGGAGCTATGTCGAACCCGAACGGGCAGAATCCGTTTGCCTGGGGCAACTATCAAATTGGCGGCGGCATGGCCAACCAGAGCATGGTGTGGCTGGACGGCTCGCCCGTCAACGGCAGTTATATCAACATCACGGCGCTGATTCCCACTCAGGACTCGCTGCAGGAGTTCAAGGTGGTCACCAACAACCTGTCTCCCGAATATGGCCGCTTCGCCGGCGGCGTTGTGAACTTCACGACGAAATCCGGATCGAACGCGCTTCACGGGACGGCCTGGGAGTTCCTGCGCAACCGCGACCTGGACGCCAATGATTTCTTTGATAACGAGGCGGGCGTGGGCCGCGGCAGCTTTACCCAGAACCAGTTCGGCTTCAATTTGGGAGGCCCGGTGCTGATTCCCAAGATCTACGATGGCCGCAACAAAACTTTCTTCTTTGTGGATTATGAAGGCTTTCGTCTGCGCTTTGGGCAGTCCTACACGGAAACCGTTCCCACCGCGGAGGAGCGCACAGGCAACCTGAGCGCGCTGGCCGCGTCACAAAACACCAGCATCTATGATCCGCTGACCACGTGCGGCACCGGAGCGCCCGGAACACCTGCTTGCGGAACCGGAGTGGCCACGGGATCTCGCAGTCCGTTTGCGGGAAATATTATCCCGGCCAGCCGGCTCAACCCCACTTCCCTGATCCTGTTGAACCTCTATCCGCAGCCCAACGCCCCAGGCAACGCGCAGGGCGTGGGTAACTGGGTTGGAAACGGCAGCCAGGGCGGCAGCAACAACGAAACGGTGGTCCACCTGGATCACAACGTCTCAGACAAGCAGCACATCACCGCCCGCTACACTTACTGGGGCAACCTGAACCTGTCCGAGGAGCCGTTCGGCAATGACGTTTGCCAGGACCGCTGCACGGAGACTTTCAACACCAATAACTTCGTGCTGGGCGACACCTACTCTTTCTCGCCCACCACTATCCTGGAGGTCCGGCTGAGTTATCAGCGCTTCGACTATAACCGCATTCCCGCCAGCCTTGGCTATAACCTGACGCAACTCGGCTGGCCCTCTTCGCTGAACACCGAAGCCGCCTTCGATGTGCTGCCGGTTCCGGTGATTAACGGCTTTGACACCGCAGGCACCTTCGGCAGCCAGGGCGCGGGCAGCATCATTATCGACAGGAACGACAACGACCGCGCGGCTGGCACCTTGACCAAGATCATGGGCAACCACACGCTGAAGTTCGGCGCGGAATTCCTGCGCATGACTCATAACTACGCCCAGTCGAACACGCCCACCGGCTATTTCAACTTCAATCCGGACCTGACGGCCCAGAACGCTCTGAACACGGCGGGAAGCGGGTTGGGACTGGCTACTTTCCTGCTGGGCTATCCTTCGGGCGGCAGCGCCACCACGCCTAATTTGGTGGCGGCATCGCAGCTTTATCCTGCTGTCTTCTTCAATGACGACTGGCACGTCAGCCCCAAGCTGACTCTGAATCTGGGCGTTCGCTGGGAACACTCCGGTCCCTGGACCGAGCGCTACAACAACATCTCCATATTTGATCCGAACCAGGCTAACTCGGTGCTTGCCGCCGGCGGCCTGACGGTGCCTGGAAATGTGGACCTGGTGGACTCATCGGCCGATTCTTACCGCAGCGGCATCAAGCCCGATTGGACGCAGTTTGCTCCGCGCGTCGGAATGGCCTACCAACTGACTCATAACACCGTGATTCATGCCGGCTATGGCATCTTCTGGCTGCCCAATGACGTGGCCTGGGCCACCAGTCCGAACAATGATCCCATCAACACCTATTCAACACCGGTTCTGGAATCGGTTTACACCGGCGTGCCTGCCTGCTACCCCTCCAGTTGCTCTGGCAGCTCACCCGGCTATAACTACACCATCGCCAATCCCTTCCCAGGCGGGATTGTGGCTGCTCCTGGCCGCACTGCCGCTTACGCCTCGACCTTGATAGGAACTGGCATATCGGAAAACCTGCTGAGCAATCCCTACGGGTATGCGCAGCAATGGAATTTCGATATTCAGCAGCAGTTCGGAGGCGGGCTGTTATTGGATGTGGCTTATGGCGGATCAAAGGGAACGCACCTGCCTATTGATTCGCCCAATATCGACCAATTGCCCAGCCAGTATTTGTCTTTGGGCAACTCGCTTTTGCAGAACGTGCCCAATCCCTACTATGGGTTGATCACCACTGTTGGCTCGCCGCTGGCGCAGCCGACCGTGCAGCGTCAGCAACTGCTTCTTCCTTATCCTGAGTACACCAGCGTCGACTACTCAGGCGAAGGCGTTGGAGACTCCACCTATGAGTCACTGCAAGTCAAGGCTGAAAAGCGCTTCTCCGGCGGCAACTCGATTCTGGTGGCTTACACTCACTCCAAGCTCATTAGCGACACCGACACCATCACAAGCTGGCTGGAAGCGGGGGGCACGGGCGGCATTCAGAACTGGAATAATTTGAACCAGGAAAAGTCGCTGGCATCGTTTGATGTTCCCGACCGCCTGGTGGTCAGCTATGTGCTGGACATTCCGGTGGGCAAAGGACGGAAATTCCTCACTAATGCGAACCGCTTCACCGACACAGCCATTGGCGGCTGGGGCGTGGAAGGCGTCACCACGATCCAGGAAGGGTTTCCGCTTCACTTGACCACTAACTCCAGCAACCTGAACGCGGACGGCGCGGGCAGCCAGCGGCCCAACGTAACATCGGGCTGCAACGTCAATATGCCCGGTTCCGCCACCCAAAAGCTGAATGAATATTTCAACACCAGCTGCTTCACTCAGCCGGCCGCATTCACCTTCGGCGATGAATCCAGAAACGATCCCACGCTGCGCTCTCCAGGCATGGCTAACTGGGACTTCTCGGCCTTTAAGAACTTCAATATTTCACCGGAAGGCAAGGCTCACCTGCAATTCCGGGCTGAATTCTTCAACATCTTTAACCGTGTGCAGTTCGGATATCCCGGACAGGCGCTCGGCTCTTCCTCATTCGGCGTTATCACCACTCAGGCAAATTCACCAAGACTGGTCCAGTTTGCGCTGAAACTCGCCTTCTAACTCACTGAACGGATGGCGGCCCGTGTTTGAGCGATTCATACTCGCTCATCTCACGGGCCGCTTCTGCTTGTTTGCCTTGCTTTCGATAGAGACCGGCGAGGCTGAAATGCGACTGCGCCGCCAGATCCGAGTGAGCTTCTAACTCAATCACGCGCTTCCAGTTTTTCTCCGCGCCGGCAGCATCTCCCGTGAGAGATTGCGCCTTCGCCAGCGCATAAAGAGTCTCCGGCATATCGGGACGCAAGGCATCGGCGCGAGTTAGCTCGGCTGCCGCTTCCTTGATTTTGCCTTCCCTCAAGAGAACATCTCCGAGACGATAGGAAGATTCAGCATCTCCAGGCTCCAACTGTGTCTCGGCGCGAAACTCCGATTCGGCTTTGGCTAAGTCCGGCACCTCGAGGTACATTTCCCCCATAGCCAGATGCAGCCCCGGCAGATCAGGCCGGGCTTTCACTGCCGCCTGGTATTCGCGCTCCGCCTCGGGCAACTTACGCAGCGCCACATAGTTCTCGGCCAAGGATTGATGCGCCTCGGCTGAATTCGGAAACGAAGACTCCAGGACATCAAAAGCCTGCTTGGAAAGCAGGCCGCTGGCCCTGCCCAAGTAATAAAGCAGTTCCGGGTCATTCGGATGCTTTTCCAGCGCGGCGTTCAGATTGCGAATGGCCTCCGGAAAGCGGCCCAGTTTCACTTGCGCAATGCCCAGCGCGCCTGCGTCTCCATTTTTCTCCAGATGCGGCAGCGCCTCATTCGTGTATCCGGCGGAAAGCAGCGCGTAGCCCAGCATTTGCTCAGCCGCAGCCAGGCTGTGGTTCAGGCTCAAGGCCTTTTTCAAGGGCGCGATGGCATCTGCATATTGATGATGCTCCAGCAAAGCCGCACCGAGGTTTATATAGCCGGCGGCTAAGTCCGGCGCGAGTTCCGTTACCTTGCGAAACTCGATAATCGCCTGCTTGATATCACCCCGCTGCTTGGCCGCCAAAGCTGCCTTGGCGTGCTCCGCGGCATCCGGTGAAACAGTTTGGAATAACAGACCAAGTGCCAAGAAGGCTGTCACTGCGCAGCCTCTTTCACATCCAGATATTGGCCGGCCGCGATGTTTTTTAAGCGCTGAGTGACTCCAGAAGGCCAGCGAATCTCGATATCCGCCGAGGATTTGTCACCCAGCCCAAAATGAATGCGCTTGTCATTGGCGGATTGATAACTCCCGGCGGTCTGCGCATCTTGTCTCTGGCCATTGACTATAACGATGGAGCCCAGCCCGTCGCGATTGCTCCGAACGCCTTGCAGCCGAATGCCCAGCCAATGAGCACCATTTGCATTCCTGTTCTTGAGAATCACAGGTTTGTCATTCAGCACACCTATCACCACATCCATAAGCCCATTGTTATTCAAATCTCCGAATGCCGCGCCGCGCCCGGCCAAGGCTGCACTCTCGCCCGAGTCCGCTTTGACGAAACGGCCGCCGTGGTTCAAAGCAAGCAAAGGCTGCTCCCGGTAATGGAGGGACGCATCAATTTGCTCCACATTATCCATGACATGCCCTTGCGCGACGAAAAGATCTTTCCAGCCGTCATTATCGAAATCCACCAAGCCCACACCCCAACCGGAACTGCCCGCCGTCAAAGCGCCGAGGCCGCTCTCCAGGCTTCGATAACTGAACCGGCCGTTTCCATCGTTGTGATAGAGCGCATAAGTCTGCTTGGCCAGATTCGTCACGATGATATCCGGCCTTCCATCGTTATCATAGTCGCGAAAATCCACGCCCATGCCGGCAAAAGGGTTGCCATCGTCGGACAGCGCAACGCCGGCATCCAAGGCGCGTTCGCTAAACGTGCCGTTGCCGTTGTTGTGCCATAAGAATTGCTCCATGCCGTCGTTGGCGACAAAGATGTCGGCAAAGCCGTCACCGTCGTAGTCGGAAAAGGCGACGCCCAGCGAACGGCCTTTCTTGCTTGCAATGCCTGATTTCAGGCTGACGTCTTCGAACGTGCCATCGCCGCGATTTCTATACAAGATGTTAGTCACTGCGGGAAATTCGCCGGGAGGGCAGTAAGTCTGGCGCGCGCATGGCTTGCTGGTGGCCAAGCTCCATTGCATATAGCGAGTGACAAACAAATCCAGCTTGCCATCGTTGTCAAAATCAAAAAAACCCGCGGATGCCGACCAACCGCCCGCCTCGACACCGGCCTTTGCCGTGACGTCCGTGAACGTTCCATTGCCATTGTTGTGATAGAGCACGTTGTGCCCGAAGCTGGTGACATAGAGATCGGGGTAGCCGTCGTTGTCATAATCGGCAACCGCCACGCCCATGCCGTAGTTGCCGTTGCCTGCATGGCGAAGGCCTGCCTCGGCTGTGACATCGGTGAAGCTGCCGTCGCGATTTTGGCGGTACAAACGGTTCCAGTATTTCGGGTCGTCTCGGTCAAACTCACTGTCAAACTTGGTCCCGCCGATATGTCCTCCGTTGACGAAAAACAGATCGAGCAAGCCGTCGTTGTTGTAATCGAGCATGGCCACGCCGCCGCCCATGGTCTCAATCAGATATTTCGCCGGAGTGGGTGAAGATTCCTGGTGAAAGCCGATGCCAGAGGGTGAAAAGGTGAAGAGCAAGCCAGCAATTAAGGCCGGTACACCGCGCATGACGTGTCCGTCTCCCAAACTCGCACGTAGGCCACGCGTCCGTCCCTCAAATCCCGCTGAATCTCTTCGCAGATATATCTGGCGATGTTTTCGGCGGTCGGGTTAATTTCGTCGAAAGGCTTCAATTCGTTGATGAACTGATGGTCAAAATATTCGCTGGTGGCGCGCAGGCGCTTCTTTAGCTCCGCGAAATCGAACAGCAAACCGTTCTCATCCAGTTGCGGCCCT
>Ga0116230_10002099_pt1 | contig 19197 bp, 23 predicted proteins | sample S1TSphfallax_3_FD_88678 | JGI IMG/M metagenome (GOLD analysis project Ga0116230, IMG submission 88678) | Host-associated microbial communities from peat moss isolated from Minnesota, USA - S1T2_Fd - Sphagnum fallax MG | ecosystem: Host-associated > Plants > Peat moss > Unclassified | place... | reverse complement strand
AGGGAAAGGCCGAAAATCATGCTTCTGATTCAACCTTCGTCATCATCACCTTCTAGCGCGGCCAGGCGTTGCTCATGATCGACAACAATAGTTCGCACGTATCGGGCTAGGCGTTTGATTTCTTTCTCTGTCTTGAGTTGCATCGCGGCAATCAGTTCGACGGAGTGCGTCAGCGCTTCTAATCGTTCGTCTATATCCATCGATTCTCCTTAAACGGTATCATTTTCAGTGCACTCCGGCAGCGGCTCATCAAAACCGGGCAACCTTTTTCCGCTTCCACCAGTACCAGAAATACTACGCGCATACTTTTGCTTGCGCCGCTTCCAAGCCCAATGTATTCTAGGAGTTATCGGCTTTGGTGGGGCAATGTCTGCCCGTCCTCATTTTCACAATTTTACGTATAGAGAAGACTTTTCGGCACCTTGTTGTGTCCGTTAGTGCCCTGTCAGCCTATTTGCGGCACGCCACATGCGTGCGACCGCAGTCCTCCCATCAGCGCAATAAGGCACACATTAAGGAGTTGTTCATGATTCGAAAACTTATCCCCCTTCACCTCACATTTTTCCTGTTATTACTCGCGGCATCTTCGCTGGTCGCGCAAACGTTCCGCGGCGGCGTCGGCGGAACCTTAACCGATGCGTCCGGCGCGGCCGTTGCCGGAGCAACCGTGAAACTGGTCAGCCCGGACACCGGCCTCACCCGCGCAGGAGTCACTTCCTCGGCCGGTGAATTCGTGTTTCAGGATCTCCCGCTCGGCAAATACGACATCACCGTCACCCAGCCCGGCTTTGAATCCATCCACGTCACCGGCGTCGTTGTCGATGCCGGCAAAATCGCCACTGTCGCGCTCAAATTGGACGTGGCCAAACAAGCCACCACGGTCGAAGTTACCGCCTCCAGCGTGGCCATTGAAACCGCTTCTTCGGCCGAAACCAGCCTGATCGATTCAAAACAGATTCTAGACCTTCCCCTGAACGGCCGCGATTTCACCCAGCTCCTGAAATTCAACCCGGGCGCAAACGCCAACGGATCGCTGAACGGTTCACGCTTCAACGGCATCGACTGGAAAATTGACGGCGCCGATAACAACGACCTCTGGCATAACGTCAACGCCGTCAACCAGGGCGGCGTCTCAGGTATCGCCGGCGTCGTGCTTCCCATCGACTCTATCGACGAATTCTCGCTGCAAAGCAGCAGCAACGCCGAAGAAGGCCGCAACTCAGGCGGCGCTTTGAATGTCGTCATCAAGTCCGGCACCAACAACTTTCACGGCTCCGTGTATTACTTCAACCGCAACGAAGCCTTCGCCGCCAATAACTGGTTCACTCCGCCCGGCACGCCCAATTCCAAACTGCGCAACAACCAGGAAGGTTTTTCCCTCGGCGGCCCCATCGTCAGGAACCACACCTTCTTCTTCATGAACTATGAGCAGCAGAATTACCGTCAGGCCCTGACCGCGCCCGGAACCGCGCCGTCGGGAGCATGGGTTTCGGAAACTGCCGCCATTATGGCCAAAGACGGGGTCCAGGTTAATCCTCTGTCTCTGGCGATGATCAATTATTTCTGGCCCGCCAACAGCCTCACCGGACCGGCCACCGTCCACAATTTCGCGGGCGCGGGCATCAACCTGTCCAACAGCTACAACGGCGTCATCAAGCTCGATCATCAGTTCAACGAAAAGAACAACATCGCCATTCGCTACTTCGGCGGCACCGGCAATCAGACCGAATATGTCGGCTCCGCGTTCCCTTCTTACTTCCAGGCCGCTCCCAGCCGCATGCACAATTTCTCGCTGGTCTACAACAAAGTCATCTCGCCCAACTTCCTGGCCCAGACCCTGGTCGGCGTTAACTACTTCAAACAGGTATTTGGCGACGCCAACCATGGCTTCGACCCGGCCTCCATCGGCCTCGAAACCGGCGTCACCAATCCCTCCGATTACGGCTCTCCGAACATCAACATCTCGGGCTTTGATTCCACCGGCCTGACGCCGCCGCTGGGCCGCATCGACACCACCGGCCACATCGACCAGACCTTCACTTACACCACCGGCTCCCACCAATACCGCTTCGGCGGCGATTATCGCTACTCGCGCCTGGACGTTTATTATGACGCCAACGCCCCCGGCACCCTCACCTTTGACGGCACCCAGGGACCCTTTGCCGCCACTTGCCCCAACGATTCTTGGGAAGTAGGCGGAAGCTGCCCCGCCAATGGCGCGTCTTCGCCCAACGGATCGCTCGACGCCCTCGCCGACTTCCTTTCCGGCCGCATCGCCATCGGCCACGCCAGCATCGCCTACGGCGACCAGCAGCGCATTTACAACCTGGATGGGCTCTCCTTCTTCGCCCAGGACACCTGGAAAGTGACCAGCAAACTGACCCTGAATTACGGCTTGAACTGGGTCTACCAAAGCCCCATCTCAAATCCGAAAGACCTGATCTCGACTTTCACGCCGCAGGACGGCATCACCTACGTCGGCACCAAAGGCCTGAGCACACTCTGGCCGCGCGACCTGCATGATTTTGGTCCGCGTTTCGGTTTCGCCTATCAGCCCAAAGCCGGCGGCAAGCTGGTAATTCGCGGCGGCTGGGGCATGTATTATCAGATCCCCAACATCTCCTACTTCGGCAACAGTTCCGCGCCCAACGGAGCAGCCACCGGAATTAACGAAAACATCGGCGGAACCGCACCGGTTCTCACGCTGGTCAATCAGGCGCCCATCACGCTGCTCAGCGGCCAGTCCATTTTCTCCACCAATTCGGCCACTGGCCCCTACGGCGCATTCTCCGTCAGCCAGCAGTTTACAACCGCCTACAGCATGAACACCACCTTCAACATGCAGTATCAGTTGGCCAAGGACGTTGTGGCGGAAGTGGGTTATTCCGGTGCGCTGGGCCGTCACTTGCCCGACACCCTGGACATCAACCAGATTCCCATCGGTTCGCCGGAACTGGTCAGTTCACGCCCCTACTACAGCCAATATCCGTACCTGGCCGCCATCAACCAGGTGCAATCGGTCGCCGACAGCAACTTCAACGGACTGCTGGCCTCCCTGCGGGCCACGAACTTCCACGGCTTCACCACCAAGCTAAGTTACACGCTGGGCCACTCGCGGGACGACCTCTCTTACGCCCGCGGCATCATCCCGCAGAACAGCTATTGCCTGAAATGCGATTACGCTAATTCCGATTTCGATCAGCGCAACTCGTTCTCCATGTTCATCACCTACGCTCTGCCGCAGCCCACGAAATACAAGCTGCTGCTCGGCGGCTGGCAGGTCAACTCGCTCATCTCCGTCTTCAGCGGCACGCCCTTCACGGTTTATTCGGGCGACGATTCCAGCGGCACCGCCGAATTCGACGACCGCGCCGAAGTCGTCGGCAATCCCTACGCGAACGTGCCCGCTTCCAACCGCGCCACCAGCACGTATTACTACTTCAACCCGGCCGCATTTGCCTCTCCCGCACCCGGCACTTATGGGAACGAGGGACGCAACGAATTCTACGGTCCCATCACCAAGCAGGTTGATTTCTCCATGTTCAAGAACTTCAAGATCAGGGAGACCATCAGCCTTCAGCTCCGCGCCGAAATCTTCAACATCTTTAACTGGGTGAACTACGGCGAACCGGCCAACAACGTCCAGGGCAGCAACCTGGGCCAGGTCGGTTCCACCTACGACGTCTCCTTCGGCGCGCCCGGCATCGGCCCCGGCGCTCCCCGCAACGTGCAACTGGCAGCGAAGATCATTTTCTAAGCTCCCGCACAAATACGAGAGGCTCCGCCAGGTCTAAAACACCGGCGGAGCCTTTTCGTTTGGCGGATCACAAAAATCTTGGATTTTTCTTCTCGCGCCAAATCAGTCACTTATCTGCCGGCGGCGGGCGCGGTTGCAACGGTCGCATTCCAAGCTTGGCTTAGAATGCGAACCCATCCACCCGCCCGCACAAGCGCCGATCTGTCAGATCGCGATCTTGAAATTGGTTGTCTCCAGGCAAACTGGCTCCACGCCCGCTCCGCCAAAGTATATTTCGAGCTTCTCGTCGAGCGCTACAACCCCCGCCCCAACTGCTTCGACTGGTCGCTGAACCTGAGCCGCGAGCAATGCGAAAGCCTGAAACGCTATCAAAAGAGACGCCGCCAGCAGATCTCCTACCGCAGCCTCAGCGCCACCCGCAAACACTATTCAAAATTGCCGCGCGCCCTGCCGGCGAATGACCGCGCGGCATCCGCCGCCATCGGGTAAACTGGAGAAACGGAAAGGTGGCCGAGCGGTTTAAGGCAACGGTCTTGAAAACCGTCGACGGTGAAAGCTGTCCGTGAGTTCGAATCTCACCCTTTCCGCCAGATTCTAAAGCACTTAGCTTTGTCATCACTTTTAAGGTTTTGACCCCCCTGTGGGGTCCGTGCAAATGTGGTGCAAATGCGAGTATCACTTCTTCTCCTTCTTTCTCTGCTTCGTTAGCTGCTTTTCCAGGAAGTCTCCCACCAAATCCGACGCTTTTTCGTCATCGCCGGTCATGACGTGAGCGTAAGTGTTCAGTGTAATGGTGGCGTTCGCATGACCGAGGCGTTCCGAGACTGTCTTCAGCGGAGTACCCCGCCGTAATAGTTCAGAGGCGTGCGTATGGCGCAAATCGTGGAAGCGAATATCGCCTGCTCCGCGAGTCTTAACAAAGTCTTTATAGATCCGAGAGAACCGGTCAGGTGCCCACGGCGTTCCGTCCGGGTTCGGCATCACCAAATCGAAGTCCTTGTAGTCCGGTCCGAACATATTCTTGAACTCTTGTTGATTCTTCTGTTGCTCCCTAATGGCGGCGATTAGAATGGCTGGCAGGGTGATCGTGCGTCGCGACTTCTTTCTCTTTGGGCTTTTGAAGAAAACGCCGTCCTTCCGCGTTTCGCTAACGGATTGGTTGACAGTTACGCGCGAGTTCTCGAAATCAAGGTCACTCCAGCGTATGCCAAGAATTTCGCCCCGGCGCATTCCTGTGCAAAGCGCCGTCAAGATTGGAAGGAACAGCCGAGTACCTTCGGATAAAAGAATCAACAATCCGGCGCGATCTTCCTCGACCGGCTTCATTTCGATTTCGGGCGGACGAGGCGCATCAACCAGGTCGGCAGGGTTCGTTGGGCGTAATTGCCACAATACCGCTTGTTGCAAAGCCTGGCGCAAGAGTCGATGGATATGTAGAACCGTGCGGATGTTTAACCCCGAGTTTGTCCGCTGCTTACCGGCCGTCCCGGCCCAGGTGTAGAATTCGGCGATCTGGACTGGTTGCAACTGGGTCAGAAGAATTGCCCCGAGCTTCGGGATGATGTTCACTTCCACTAGTTGCTTGTAACGTTCAAAAGTTCTGGGTGCCAGATTCGCTTGGACGGTCTTCAGCCATCTTCCCAAAAATTCTGCCACGGTTTGCTTTGACGGTTCGGTGTAAGTTCCGTCACCCACCGACTTCAGGACTTTGGTGAGCTGACTCTGAGCAGCCTTCTGCGTTGGGAATCCCCGTATCCACCTATACGAATCCTGGAGCTTGCCGGTTGAGGCTACGCGCTTGCCCTGGTATACCACCGCCGCCCAGCGTTTGGTGCCGTCCTTAAGTTCGTACTTCCGAACGTGTCCTCTCATAGAGATCTGCCGGCGGCCTCCCCAATCATTCGCCCGATTCTCGAAACCGGAGTGATGAGCATCTTCTCCAGCGCGAAACGCGGAATCAGAATGCGTCTGCCAATACGGATCGCCGGGAGATCGCCGCGCGCGATGGCGTGGTAGACGGACATCTTCGCGATTCGAAGTATCTTGGCGACCTCCAGGACTGTAAGGACGGCGGGCGTGTCTTTCTTGGCTGGCATGTTTGGCCTACAGCGCTTTGTGAGCGAGAACCCAGCTTTCGAGGTCGCGGATGTCAATCATGAGCCGTCTGCCGTACCGAATTCCAGCAAGTTGACGCTCAGCGATCATACTGTAAACCTCGCGTTGCGAGAGTGAAAGATACTGGGCTGACTCCCGAGCCGAAAGTAGACGTCTGGGCGTCGGCTCGCATGGCCGCAGGGCGCGCTTAATCGCGGCTTCGCATGCTGCTTCGATCATTTGTGAGAGGTTATCTGTCTTGGTCATGGCTTCTGAATGCGGTGCTGCCTGCTCCTCCGTGCGTGTCTATACATATAGGGCAGGTTTTTTGGCAAAGTGTGAATTTTTAGTTCAAAATATTTTCGGTTAGCCTGGTGGCGATGGGTTAAGCTGTCTAAAGAAGTGCGGCAGGGGACGAACTCCACCAATCATTCCTTAGCGGCACTTTCGAGGTTCCTTGACCCTAGATAAGCTTGTTGACCGCCACGGAAACCCATTTCCCGAGCACATTCAGGCCGGTTTGAGCCAAGCCATTATGGCGACCCTTTCTGACCCGGACGCAGATGTGGATGTACTGATTCGGACGGCACAAGGGCTTGGGGAGCGTGCGCACCAAAATAAAATTCTCGACTTTGTCAGATATGCCACGAAGGCTCTCTTCAGGAGTTCGAGGCGCGCAAAGATGGCCCACTTGCTGATGAAAGGAGATCAACTCAAAATCACCGGGCATGCCAAGCTACCCGCCGGACTCGTCGCCAATACTCACAAAACCATTGAAGACAAAGTCCTGATTTCTGAAATCTTGAAAACACTTTCCCCGGTTGAAAAGGATGTGCTGCTCAGATTCACTTACGGCATGAAGCATCCTCAAATCGCCGCAGAGTTGAACATCACGGTGGGCCTGAGCCGCCAGTATCTCAGCAGAGCACGCAAGCATCTCACCGAACTACTCGGCGGCATGAAGTAGCTTTTACTGTGTCGACCGACCCATTTGAAGAACTTTTACTGCGCGCGTATCCGAACCCCAACCGGAACGGTTGTCCCGGAACGCTAGCTCTTCGAGCAGCAGCAGATAACGCTGTCAGCTTCGATGACCCTACCTTGCAGCACGTTCGCCAGTGCTCACCATGCTTTGCAGAATTCAGAGTTTTTCGAGATGCCCGCCGTAACCGCGAGCGGCTGCGCCAAGTTGCCGTCTGGACTGGCATAGCAGCTTTATTCCTTATGTGCGTGTCCGCAATCGCCATCTCCATTCACCGCAGGTCCCACAAGCTTGGGAATCAGAATGATTTGAACTCAGCCAGCAGCACCGGCGCGAAAGCGGTTCCACGTCTAATCGCATTGGATTTTAGATCGCTCGAAACTCAACGAGGCGCTGCGCTTCCAAACAACGATGTTTCGACTCATTCTTGGACGATACCAGCAACGCTGGTGAGGCTAAAGCTGACTCTACCATTCGCCAGCGATGATGGAAACTATCGCTTAGAGCTTCGTGGCGATGGAAATGCTACTGTGAAAAAGTTTTCTGGGGCCGCGTTAATCAAAGAAGGCGACACCATACTAACTGTTGACCGCGTTGACTTAACCGGAATTCCCGGCGGCAAGTATGAATTGCTATATGCTCATGCAGACGCATCCTGGCATCTTGCACCGATCACTATTCAGTGAACATAACTGGGTGAACCCTTCTGTTGATTCTTGTTTGAGAGTGTCGAACTTTCAGGCTGTCCTGCACCCCTATTAGCAGCCGCTCAGCATCGGTAAACTGTCTCAGTCCAATAGTCCGTAGCTGCGGGTTATCAGCGGTCCCGTATCGTCAGGGCCGGATTAAGAGACGCAGCCTTAGCCGCGGGCATGCACGTTGCCAGCACGGTGGAAAGCATCAGCATTGCGCCCGCCAAGAGATAGGCTGGCAGGTGACCGGGCTTCATTCCATAGAGCTGGCTTTGCAGCAGGCGAGCCAGCAGAAAGGCAGCCATACCACCGGTGGCCAGTCCGATAAGCGCCGCGAGTGCAGTGCGCCGGATGAACAGGCCTCTGACGTTTCCGATGACGCCAACAATTTCGAATTGCGTGATGCTGTTTATCAAGTGCCGGCCAATGATGCTGCCGCCCGGGAAGTATTGTTCCGCGAACTGCCGGTTGACCAGCGCTCTGGGGGGCTTCGCTTCCGCGTCTTCTTCCCTGATGCTTCGCCCGGCCAGCAAGGGAATTGCCATAGCTTTTAGGTGATCGCCCGATATGGTGCGGTCTTCCACATTCACGGCGTCCCCGCGCGCGTGCGCGGCTTCCAGTCAACGTCGAAGCTGCTCCGCATATGCCAGTCCACGGTCGGCAGTGCGCCAACTTGTCCCACGGCGCTGACGCCAGGAATAGTTTGTATCGCCTGCTGCAATTGATCGTAAAAGCGGCTCACCAATTTGGGCTTCATGCTCCAAGGCAGCGTCATCCGGAACGTCAAAACCTGGTCCGACTGAAACCCTAGCGGCGACTTGATGAGATTCCAGAGCGATTCGCCCAGCAGAGACGCGCCTACCAGCAGAACCAGCGAGAGCACCACTTCGACGCAGATAAATGCCATTCTGATCCAGTTGCCAGCGCTGCGGCCCACGCGAGCGTCGCCCTGCTTCAAGCTCGTGTTCAGATCACGATTATGCGCCTGCAGAGCCGGCACGCATCCAAAAACGATGCCCGTCAATAGGGAGACGCCAAAGGTGAACCCAGCGACCGGCCAATTCATTGCAATCGTGCTGCGTCCCAAAAGAGCCCGGCAGCCTCGTGCCCAGATAGCGGACCAGCACGTAAGCGGCGAGAAGGCCAGTACCGCCGCCCAAAAGGGACAGCAGGGTGTTCTCCGTCACGAACTGAATTAGAATGCGGCCCGGTGATGCGCCAAGTACCCGCCGCAGCGAAACTTCCCGAATTCGTGCAGTTCCGCGCGAAAGCAGCAGGTTGGCCACGTTGATGCAGGCTATCAGGAGGAGCACGCTGGAGGCGGCCATCAGCAGAAGTAGTGCTGGCTTAACACCGCCGTGGTTCGAACTGAGCAGGTGTCCAAACTTCGACTTTGCTTGGGTATTCCAAACCTGGCGGGAGTACGCCAATGATTGCAGTAGACTTGCCGTCGAGCATCACCTGCTGGTTCACGGCAGCGGAATTGCCCGCGAATATCCGCTGCCAGGCCGCATAGCTGATGATAGCCACGGGCGGCGAGTGGGGCTTGTCGTCCTGATGCGTGAAGGCTCGCCCCAGCGCCGGCTGGATTCCGATTACCTCCCAAAAATGTCCGCTGACCGATGCGCCCAGAAGCGCGTAAGCGCCGCCATAATACTGAATGCCTTGTTTTTTGCGATCTGACGAACTCCATAGATGAGGTCCTGCTGCAGGTTGTCCAGCCATGGCCAGCAGCGCGAATCATGGAAGCGCTCAGCAGAGCGCAGGACATTGCCGAACGCTTTGCGTGCCTGCCATTGGGCTTCACGAGGGCTCAGGCCCTCAGCCTGCAGACGATCTGCTTCCAGTTCTATGTGAGATTGCACTTCGAAAGCGAAATCGTTCTCCGTGCGCCTGCGTCGCCATCGCATATTTACTCTCTAACCCTCTTGGCCTTCCGGGCCCAGTATGCGCGCGATGGCGAGTGCCATGGTCCGCCAACGGCTTGCTTCCTGAACCAGTTGCTTGCGGCCTTCTTTAGTGAGCGTGTAGAAGCGCGCCCGCCGGTTGTTTGACGACGTTCCCCACTCCGCCGCGATCCAGCCCTTCGTCTCAAGCCGCTGAAGCGCGGGGTAAAGCGCGCCGTGTTCCACCAGAAGCACATCCTCAGACTGCTCCTGAATGACGCGCGCAATGCCCTGGCCGTGCTGGCGGCCAAAGCGCAAAGTGCGGAGAATGAGGAGGTCCAGCGTGCCCTGCAACAGGCTAAGCCGCTGCGGCTCTTCTTGGGTAACCATCTTGCCCGAGTATAGACGTGCTTGGGTAATGTGCCAACCCGTGTTAATTAATGCCGAGAGGCCCGAATTCCAAGCACACGAAATTCGGGCCTTGATGTGAACCAAGAGTCAAAGCAATAAAAGCCAACCCCAAAAGCCTCTTACCTCGTTTTGGAGATAATTCGGGCAATTCTCCTGACAGGTTGTCAGTTAATCCCAATTTGGATTTACCTTCGGATGCCCGGAGAGGACTGGATTACCGCGCCGATCCGTCCCCAATTTGTCTGCCAACAGGTTGACCTAATTCGGCGAGAGATCAGAGCCTTGAACAACAAAACCAGCCCAATAAAGAGGCAAGTTTTTGCTTCCAAAAGCCGTGAGCATTTCGCGTTTTGCATCTGCCATCGCGTCGGACGGCTCTTGATTAGGACGCGCCATATTTTGGTAAAAGTGCTTCACCAAGAATTGGGATGGCACATCTGCTACCGGCCAGAGCGTAGAAACTACTGTACGCGCACCAGCAATCAGAAAAGCGTTTGACAAGGTTGAAATCCCTTCTTCTCCTTGGATAGGGCCAACTGCAGTATCACAAGCGGATAACATCACCAAGTCGGCATTTATTCGCATTTGAACAATTTCCGAAGCTTGAAGAAAACCGTCGTCCCGCCCGTGCGGGTCACTGAGCATCATCAGGGCAGCTCGATCAGGCTCGTCGCTGGCGAACGCGTGGACTGCCAGATGAATAAGCCGGAAAGCATGCGCGTTGCTTGCAGTCTTAAATGCCGTCTCAGTCGTGGCACCATCGGTTAAGGTTTTGTTCTCCGGGTCAGGAAAGACCTTGGCAAGATCTACTGCTTCATCCCGAGAACTAGGAAGGTCGCCAACAGGCGCAGTTGAATAACCAAGAGCCACGGCTCTCGCGGGCATGTCGGTCGTCGAGTAAGGTACGCCGCCAACAGCGAGCATTGCGGCAGGTCTTGCCAGTCTTGGATGACGCGTTCGCAGAAGGTAAAGGGTGCTGGAAGAAGGCGAGTAGCTTACATTCTTTGACTGGACAACGTACTTGCCATGTTCGTCGACGAGCGCGTCAAACGGAAGAAGATGAAGACTGCCGTCTGGGACAATGACCAAATGGTTAGTGTTCTGAACCAGGGAAATGGGCTTCAACAGCAGGCCATATAGCTCTGCGGCTTCTTCATTTGCAGGCAGCTTGGCTTTCACTGCTTCGCGGTATTTCGAGACCAAATGCTCGATTTGATTTTTCCCGGCAAGCCGAACTATTCCTGCGTCGGTTTGGGTCAAAAACAGGCAGTAAGAAGATGGCTCGGCAACCACATACTCTAGTATTGCTTCCGAGGGCTTCAAGGCGCTTCGGACAGTCGTGGCCTCAATTGGCTTATTGGCTTTCGCTGAGAGGATTGTTATCCCGGCGTTGACCGCTCTGGATTGTTGTGCCACAAAGATGGAGTCGCGGATGTGGGCAGCTTCGGCAGGAGTGCGGTAGCTCATCAGATTGAGTTGCAATTTCGATATCTCCCGCTCGGTTGCGATTGAAGCCGGGCTTGTTACTCCTCCATAAACAAGCAGGTCAGTCAGTACCCGTCCTCGCGCTTGTTCGATAATGCGATAAGCCTCTGCCAAATTGTTAAAGTGGTCTGCCGCCAGCGCGAAGTGTCTCGCATACAGTGAGTTCGACTTGGTGATGACGGCCGTTTTGGACTGTATTGTGTTGGCCTTTCCAAGCATCGCGTCTTGAATGGTCATTGCCTCATCAAAGATGCCATCGGCCTCTTTGAATTGGCCCTCCCTGACGAGGATGTCAGCAAGCAGACCCATGGCTTCCGGCAGAAGTGCGATGCTGCCACTGGCTTTCAGAGAGGCAACCGCCGCCTTTTCTAACTTTACAGCCGAGGCGAGGTCGCCCGACGATAGGTAAACATCAGCCAAGCCGGTTTCCCAATCTGCGGCGGCACGATTTTCGCCCACGGCGACGGCCTGGGGAATTGCCTGCTGATACTGTTCGATGGCGCGAGCAGTGTTGCCTTCTGCGCGGGAAATAAGAGCCCGTGCTTCGAGGCATTGCCCAAACGGCAGTTGCGAACAGTGCTGATCCAAAGTCTTATTCGCTTCTTTGATCTGTCCGGAACCAACCAGCGAATCAATAAGAACACTCAAAGCGATTCTTGGGTAGCCAGCCCGTGGGAAGGCCGCCGACAGATCGATGGCTCTACGTGCGTAAATCTCGGAGTCGTGGAACATGCGGATGTTGGCGTACCCGTTGCCGGTGGTCGATAGGAAAAATATTTCGGCACCAACATCCTGGGCTTCCGTTGCTTGAACCAACGCCGCCGCAACCATTCGCTGGCAGGTCCCGAAGTCGCCTTGATAGAAATAAGTAAAGCCAATCTGCCCGTCGGCACGATAAATCCATTTCGAAATGCCCATTTGCCCGGCAAGTTCCCGAACCTGTGTCCAATCGCGCCGCGCGGCAACCCAATCTGTCTCTCCGTCCAAGTCTCCCAATACGATCAGAGCGAACAAGCGCAGTTGTTTATCGCGCCGCAAATCCTGATTATTAGTCAATAGATCCGATAGCTCGACCGCTCTGGCGGAAATTGGTAAATGCAAATCAACACGCAAAGACCCAATATGAGCCTCCGTCTGAGCTGATCTATTGCCGCTTAATCGAAAGCCATCCTCTGCCTGCCTGAAAAGCGGCATGGCGTCCATCCAGTTGTACGCGTCTGCTAAAGCATGAGCCTTGACCAACAGAGCCTTAGCCCGTTCATTCGACCCAGCAGGCTTCGGGGGCGTGATGCCCGACACGCAGACAGAAACGATCATTACAAACGCGCTTAAATAAATTCCGCTCCTCAAACAACTCGTCCTTTTAGAAGTAAGTGATCGTTGGCGACAGGGCGCCTTGCGATCCCCAATTTCTCTTCACACGAGAGAGGGCAGATTTAAGACAACACTGTTCGCGAACGTACTAATGGGATGCGCGACAACTGCGGTAGATTTCAATTAAGACCATCGTGGCAAGAACGGCACCAAGTAGCCATGCGCTAATCCGCTGAAAGTGCTGCATATCGTGATCCCGCCGATAGTCGAGCCAGTCTCGGCGGCATTTCTGACAGGTCTTCAAGTGCTCTTGAAATTCTTCCGGCACGTTGTGTTTGTTGGCGACCAGCTTCGTGAACTGGTCATGTGATGGACATTGATCTTCGAGTGAAATAGCAGAAACTCCAGGGAAACGGTCAAATCTGTCGTGCAACACTGTGAATGTAAGGAACTCAGTGCAAGGTTTTCTCAGAAGTAAACAAACTGCGGTTGATTTGTTGGGTCAGGCTGATGAATTTGGATCGAGCGGCGTTAGCATTCTGAGAGAATACTTCCAACTTACCAAGCCGCGCATTGAGCTTTTGATTGTAATCTCCACGGCTGTTGGATATTGTTTTGGAATCGGATCATCTTTTCGGATCAGCACTCTTTTGAACGCCCTGCTGGGTACCGCGTTGATGGCGGCGGGGTCGGCGACGTTAAATCAGTGGTATGAGCGTGATATTGACAAAAAGATGAACCGCACTCAGGCGCGGCCTATCCCGGCGGGTACTATTCCCGCGCGAAATGCGCTGATTTTCGGCGTTCTGGTCTCTGTCCTTGGCTTTGCCGAATTGCTGGTTTTTGCGAATTACCTGGCCGCGTTGTTAAGCTTTGCCACTTCCTTTGGCTACCTATTTGTCTATACCCCCCTGAAGCAGAAGAGTCCTATTTGCACAACGATTGGAGCTGTTCCGGGTGCCATGCCGCCTCTCATTGGATTCGCGGCGGCAAGCGGCCATTTGACGACGGAAGCGTGGATACTTTTCGGAATTCTCTTTTTCTGGCAGTTCCCGCACTTTCATGCCATCGCCCGCATGTACCGCGAAGATTATGCGCGCGGCGGAGTGAAGATGCTCGCCGTTGTCGATCCGGAAGGACGGTTGGTCCGCCGACAGATCATCGCTAATACTCTGCTGCTGATTGCCGTCACGTTGACACCGACTTTCGCGCACATGGCCGGCCGCGTTTACTTAGCTGGAGCCTTCATTCTTGGTTTGGGCCTGCTTTACTTTGGTGTTCAGGTCTGCAAAGAATACAGCTTTAAACGGGCAAGGCAACTACTTTTGGCTTCCGTGATCTATATGCCGCTGCTTTTCGCGCTGCTTGTGTTCGACAATCCTAGATTCTGGTTTTAGGCAGACGCCAGGGCATGAACCCCTTGCTGAGTCTTTTGCCCCAGATCCAGGGCCAAAGTTCTTGGCAACAAGCCGCCGATGAAGATCGTTTCGAAGGTTATGTCTTCGCTCTGGCACTCTCAGCCGCTCAAAAAGAGGGCGGAACGGTTCGGTTCGAAAATAATGATGGACAATTTGGAAGCGTTGCGACCTTTCGGACTGCGTCTGGCCATATATGGAGCCAAGCGCAACCATACACTCATGCGGTGATTGAGTCCCCAACAAACCTCTCTTGGAGGCCCATGTCGAGGTCTACATTTCGGGCCGATCAAAACTTTATCATGAAGCCGATGTAGCAGTTTTAGGTAGGGCCGTCGCCCGTACATGCCGCGTAGACCACACCGATCCTCCTTCCAGCGAGGTCACATTGCTCTTTGAATGTAGATACCATGCTGCTGATCCAGGGGTACGCTTGGGGCGAGAGTTCCTCGGGCTGAGTGCCGAATGCGGCAGAGATAAATGTGTGTTCGTCACAAACCAACAAGCTTCGCCTCTTCAGAAACTATTGGAAGAGCATGAGCGGGAGTGGGTCACCAAGTCCTACCAGGCCAGCCTAACGATATCGACCGATTGGTTGGCTTTGCACAGCGCGCATTTGCTCGTTATAAAGCAAGGTGAGCGTTCAATGCAAGAGACAATCCAAATTGGCGACATCTCAGTTCTGATCACACGTACAAATGTCAAGAACGTCCACCATTCAGTCCATCCTCCTGGTGGCCGAGTCACCATGGCCGCACCCGTCGAAAACCCAGCCTCGGAGTCGCATTCTGAGGGGTAGATGTTTTTGCCTCATTTCCCCGGATTTATTGGGCTTTTTACGTGTCTGAATTGTCAAAAAAGTCGCGATTTTGACCCTGTATGTCCCCTGGGGGACAAATACAACAACTGTCGTACAAATGCGTTTTTAGCATCGAAGTTGGTCTCTCTGTAGAATTGGGGCGGGCGAGTGGAAGTTCACTTTCCTACCGACAGTTTTAGCAGAATTCTGTCCCCCGTGGGTACGCTCGCACCTAAGCTTATTAACCCAACTCCAATACAAAAATCTCGTTGGGCTTTGCACTTGTCACCAACTCGAAAGTCTAGCGCCGCCGCAGAGGGATTACATCGCTCAGCCGATACATGAATGGCCAGTCCTCTGTAGTCGGGTTGATTATCCCATCTCTTCGCCATCGGCGAAATGTATCAATGTGGACGCTATCGAACCCCGCCGCTTGTTTTTCGGTCAAAAGTGTTTCGTTCAGCCACGCCAGAAAAGACCACGAAAGCTTGCATGCGAATTCGATATCCACATCGAAACCGCCATCTGATCCAATAGTCAGGATGAGGCGACGGTCTTTCAATAAATCCATGAGTTTGGCAGGTCTACGCTTGGCAGCGGCCCATGCTATGAAACCTTCAGAGTCCGACGTAAACCCGGAAGCTGTCCAACTTTCACGAAACGGTTGGGTGCCCAATAATGAACGACTGCCGGTTTTGGTGTACCGGAACGTGATCCGGCCAGACGGCCCCGATCCGGCGGCCCAATTCGAATCGCAGTTTAGGCAAACCGGCCGGCCACCTCAATGGCGAAATGGCATATGTGACTTTCACCACTTTCACTCCACCGCACATGAAGTCCGCGGCTTCGCCAGCGGTCAAGCCACGCTGCTTTTGGGTGGACCGAACGGACACCAAATTGAAGTCCATGCCGGGGATGTGGTCGTACTGCGCACCGGAACGGGACACTGCAAATTGCAGGCAAGTGCTGATTTCCTTGTCATCGGTGCTTACCCGCCGAATCAGCAGTGGGATATCTGCCGCAACGCTCCTTCGGATTCGGCCATCAACCGAATGCATAATTTATCGTTCCCGCAAAGTGATGCAGTGTGGGGTGCTGGCGGACCGCTCACCAAGCTCTGGCGGCCAGCATATGTACTTTTCCGCTGATCATCCGGCCAAACCACGACGCGTTTCGATTAGCTGCTCCAGATCTTTAGGCTACGATGGCAGAGAGCCTGGAACCTGAATGTCAAATCCACACGTTGCTGATTGGATGCTTGTTTTAGTCTGTGCCCCAGGAGCAGAACCGGAACCGGCTGGTATTCTGCTCTTGGACCACACATCAAATCGGCTTCTCGTAAAGCTCAAACCTTCGCTCGAACAGACAGATGAAAGCATCCTGGAAGTCTGGCAGGATCTTGCGGATGATCTGGGCAGCAAGGCCGTGGCTTATGGCGGTGCGGAGGTCGTAGACTGGCTGGAATCTACGGCCTCGCACACATTTCAAGTGTCCGACAGAAAGCGTTTGGAAGCCGCCGACTTAGAGACCGCGCTCCAACAGCTCTATATCGGGCATGTTCAACAATAGGTAGTGTTTCAAAATCGCAGTTGTCCCATAAGGACACGAAGAATCGCCGAGCCATGCCGCTGAAGGCTGTTGTTACCCTGCACTTCCTATCCCGGTCTTTTTGAATCACATTGCCCTCGGTTCAATCCTCCCCTCAAAAAGCGCCTGTTTTTGAGGGCAGGATGATAGCTTGTCGCCAGAATTGGCACAATTCATTAAGTCAAATTTGTACTAGGGGAAGTTGATGTCGCTTTTGCAGTCCACGGTTCATAACAGTCGATCATTGATTCCCGCACAGCCAGCAACGATCAGGCGTTTTATCAAGCAAATGCGTGGAGGCTCGCAATCCTGGTTGGTTCAGTGCGATAACGATCGGCACTATGTCGCAAAGTTTCTCGGCAATCCTCAGGGACGAAGGACTCTCATGAACGAACTGATCGCCTATCAACTGATCAGACAATTGGACGTTGTGACACCACCACTTGCGCTGCTTCATCTCCCAGAAGACCTGGCCCAGCATGATGAACTCTATTTTCTAATGGGTGATAAACGAGTCCGACCCGAAGGCCGCTTGCATCTCGGATCGCAGGTCCCGATGGACCCGGCCACCACCGCTATCTTCGATTTCCTGCCGGATAGACTGCTCTCCAAGGTCTCAAATTTATCTGATTTTGCAACCATGTTCGTATTAGATAAATGGCTTCACCAGACCGACTCTCGCCAGGCCGTCTTTATACGCAATACACATTCTCGCGCCACGAGTTATCTGGCCCACTTCATTGATCATGGGAAATGTTTTGACGGATCGAGCTGGGAACTCAGAGATGCACCGCTTCATGGTCTGGCGGTCCAGAAGAAGGTTTATTCCGAAATCAACATGCGGAGCCTCGTAGAGATTGCTCTGTCAAAGGTGGAGAATATTTCAGAAGAGGACTTGCTGGCAACGGCCCCGGCCATACCCACGGTTTGGTTTGAGCAAGGTGACCGCGAATGCTTAGAAATGCTGCTCAGCCATCTCCGGCAACGGCAGTTGACTTTGCCGCTTCTGATTACACGCCATCTCAACCATCTAGGATTTTGATCGATTGCAGGCGGCGGCTATTCTGATAAGCAGGGTTTCATTTATTCGATCTCTTCGTCTATCTTCCTAGCTGGACTCTGTCGAATCAGACATTGTGAGAATATTGGTGAGATACGAGGATGGAACCGACCTCTCCCGGCTGATTAGCCGTTCCCGAAGTGAACTGTGACTTTGCCCTTCGGAAGAAACATGAGGAATGTTCCCGAATGCGACCCAGGTGAGAGCCCGCTTGGCAATACGAAAAGCGATGCTTGTCTTTAAGGCCGCAAGACCGGTCGGCATTCATCTGACGGCGAACGACGAAGATCTTCGCTGGCTCCGAAAAACCTTGGTCTGCCTACTTCTAGATACTAACGGTACACCGCCGAACGGGAGTGATCGCCTGCTAGGTGACTGGAAGCATAGTGGGAGGCCCGCAGCCTCCGGCTAGGTGCTGCTACCGATGGTCATCCGGCACAGCCTTAAGAGACAAAAGCGAACCTAGATTGTTGGCTAGGTGCTGCTTTCCGAAGTTGCCGAACTTTGCCTTTGCACGCGACTTTGTTAGCCGGAACTGTGTCTCTGTCAGCCGCATCTCCCGACAGATTTGTTCCTGGGTCTCTTCACGCAAGTAAAACCGCTCCAGGATTTCTCTGTCCCGCTGGGATAATTGGGCGAGCGTGGCCTTCATCACCTCGGCTCGTTGCCGCAAGACCGCTTCCTCTTCGGGAGTCGGTTTCCGGTCTTCTACAAATAACCCTGCGGTCTCCAGGCTGATCTCATCTCGCCGACTCTGGACGTTCTTCTCAATGTATGAGAACACCTGGTGGCGTGCAACTGTCCTCACAAAGCCCATAAGCCTTTCCGGCTCGCGGAGGTCGCCCCGGCGGATGGCATTGACGACAATCATAAACGTATCATGCACTTTGTCGTCGATATCCTGCGGTCCAAGCTGGCGGCACAGGTAATAGCGGATACCCCGGCAAAGCACCTTGTACAGCTCGTACATGGCGTGATCCTCACCGTTCCGTATCCGGGCGACGAGAAGGCTGAAGTCAATTTGGGGAGATGCAGTCCTCGATTCCGAACCAGCAGGCCGCGTCCCTGGATTATCCTGCGGGGCGGGCTCAAGGCAAACCTGTGTTGCTACCATTTAACGCTCTTTGGGTCCTTTCGGAGTATCGACTGGACATTCGCTGCTTGCAGCTAGCCGCTAAGCCCGACATCTGATCGACTTGCTCTTTTGACAATAGTACTGATAGTACCAGAACTTCTTGCCGTGGAGACTAAATTTTGGAATATTTCTCTGCGACGGGATGGTGTGAGCCTGAACTGACGAGTGGCGGTTAATATAGGAGCCATGAAGACCCCTGTTTGCCCGAGCGGGGACAGCCGCTATAGCAGGATGAGCTGCTTACCCTGCTGCCTATCAACGATCACATTGGGGTTCGGGTTTATTTGTTGAGACCGTTTCTCTGACTGAGAACCGGCCCGAAGCGCGATTTTTATTTCCCTCACATAACTCTTAACTTCAACAAAGACTTGCTGGCAGCTTTCACATTCACGTAAATGCCCCTCTATGCGTTGGCATACCGCGTGATCCGTGTGCCGCATGACGTAGGCTTCCAGCAGATCCTCTGAAGGATGCGTGCTCATCGTTTCTCTCCTTTCCCCTTTTTCTGGTAGGGTGTGTTTCAATTTGGTCCACTGGCCCGAAAGTTGGCTTATCGCAAGACGCCTAGAATTGGAAATCT
>Ga0116230_10002097_pt1 | contig 19216 bp, 13 predicted proteins | sample S1TSphfallax_3_FD_88678 | JGI IMG/M metagenome (GOLD analysis project Ga0116230, IMG submission 88678) | Host-associated microbial communities from peat moss isolated from Minnesota, USA - S1T2_Fd - Sphagnum fallax MG | ecosystem: Host-associated > Plants > Peat moss > Unclassified | place... | reverse complement strand
TCCAAAAACGAAAAAACCAAATAAAGAGTAAAAAATAAGAAAAACCCTACTTGAAAAAAAATGAGGTGTGTCTTCTTTCTCCAAACTTCAAACTTGCATCCAAATAAAAAAAAATATAAAAATAATAATAATAATAGAAAATACATTAAAATAAAAATAAAAAAGTTAAAAGTTTCTAAAACATGAACCAAGGTGGCCGAAGGTCACGGGCACCCACTAGTTCTCATAAAGTAAACTTTCAAAGTAAACCCTATTCCCTTGTTGAAGCCTTTCATACCAATATCCACATATGACGGCATCTCATGTTTCAGACTAGTTGTTCCATCCATCCAATAGGCTTCCCTAAAGCACATGTACACATATGGTAATCGACATAATCCAAAATGGATCATCAAAATCATTTGAGGGAATTGTTATGTTTTTTCCCACTTGCACATCATCAACTATCCATTATCCTCCTATGCCAAACTCAATCTCTTCATCCTCAATTTCTTGCAACATTGCATCCCTAACTTGCAATCAATCATTTGGTTCCAATCTTGCCAATGTCCAATTTGGCACATGAGTATCTAATTCACGTTCAATGTTAGAATTCATGTCTGCACAACTCACACAAGCACATGATACAGGCATGAATTGAATCAAAGTTGGATCCCTTATTGACATTGATTGCATTTGGTACATACCTCTATTGCAATTGACAATGTTATAGTTGTGAGGGCAAGACCAATTGATGTCACCAATTTTGAGTTCCCATAAAAAATTATTCACAATTTTTTTAACATTATTGTGTGAAACATGATGTTTCTTTGCTTTTGCCTTCAAGTATAACACCACCTCATGCGCACTTTGAAGTTTTAATCCATTTGGCTTAACCTATTCTTTGCGGATTTCCTATTTACATAATAATCTTGCACCATCCACTTCCCCCTTCCTATGGCTAGAAGCAAAGAAATTCCAAATCATTTGACAACTTAATAGTAAGGTTCCACAAGAAGTTAGAGATGGATATCGACCCACAAAAAAACCATGTTGTTGATGATTTAAATTAGTTAAAATAACCATTTGACCAAATTAAATGTTCAAGTGGGAAACAACCCAATTGTTTTGTGTGCTCCCAAAGAAGCATAAAGCAATGTTGGACATATAACGTATCACATTCGTTATCATCTAAGATTAAATAATGAACTTTTTTGAAGAGTTTAGACTTATATAAAGTAGGATCATATGATGGATTGTACTTGTAAGTAATCATAACCAAGATACTTACATGTGTGTTGTGCCAATGCATGTTTTGAATCTCATTTTGGACTTTCATTATGTAGTTTTCATTGAAATCCACACAAGTCAAAATGGCATTTGCTAGTAGATGGTCAAGTTGTTATTTGAATTGAACATCTTGCCAACATACCACATTTTTGTGTAAAACAAATGATTTCAAACGAAGCTACATGTACCTTACATAATCCATAAAGGTAGTCTCATTGTACTTCATAGTGGGAACCTTCTTGTCCTTGCTTTCCTCAGTTTGACCCTCTACTTCATAACTTATATTCTTCCACTTGATCAAATGTCCAAAAAGTAGTTATTGAGAGCATATCTTCGACGTTTGAATGCCACAATTAGGGCAATCTCCAAGTAAACATTCCCTTTTGTGCCATAGGGAACTCAAGGGCTTTGCACACAATATGGACATCCACATGTTAGTAATACCACCAAACAAATGAAATCCAACAAAACACAAACATGTAGATGTGCTTTCAACATCTACTACACATACCTCTAGACATTTGCATAAGCATGCCATGTATGCCAATTGAATCATTTCGCATATCATTGAATCCATTCACTAATAATTTGAGCTCTATGTGATAACAATAATAACAGGTGTTCCACTTCATGAGTTTACAAACAAACCATGGCTTTAGTGAATGAAACCTTGTGAATTGTATTTGTGCATCTAGGTGCTAGTACTTGAAAGATGTGAAGAACTCTAGTTGCACAAATCAAATTCAATTGCATAATTTGGTTAATATACACTTGGTTTAGGAATAAACATGAAATATATAACACAAAAGGTTATAGTCCTTACAATCTATTATTCATATATGACACATAACACCCACATGAGCCCTATGCAAATCATTCATTCAAGAGCCTTCCCTAAATTAAAATTAACTCCCATGAGGAGCCACATGCACTCAAGAGCCTTGAAAAGCTTATAGTTAATGAATTCTAAGAGGAAATAAACTACATAGTAATATGTAATTTCAAAAGATTGATTTAGTTATGATAAGAGACAACCTACAATTGAAGGCACCTTGTACATGCAAAAAACATTCCCATATGATGGGAGGTAACAATTTTCAATTGAAGGCCCAAATTTAAAAATATTGATTGAATTTTATGAAGCAACAATTGGCATTCTAAGGACCTATGTTGGTTGAAAGACTCATTGCCATCCAATTGTATGCAATAACTTGCAATTCATGAAGGAAAAGATTAACTAACTACCTAATTAGCTTCTAGGAGGAAACAAAGTATACATGTCCTCAAAAACATTATTTTATACACCTTAAAAGAACACAATATAACCCCCAAAAAAATTTAATCAAATTTAATAATAAAAATGGATGTTTAGAGACCTTCAACATCAATACGTATGATATTAACAAATTGCCATAACATCCCCATGGATGCCTATTGACTACTTAAAGATTCGTTGATTAAATGTGAGGAACAAATTTATGTATTTGACCTTAAGGGTTGAATTATAAATGAAAAGATTATGAACCAATGGGATTCAAACATTAGAGCCTTCATACTAGCTTAAGAAGTCTAATAGATTAAGAAATCAAAAGATTGCAGTAGAAGGGGAGAAGATTCGTCAACATTAGAACTCAAGTGATCCAAGAACTTTCACGATTTAGTTCCAAGAAGATACAACTTGCAATTGATGGCATTTTTTACGCAAAAGAAAACCTTGTTACATTTTGGCTTGAAGCAACAACCTTCAATTAAATGAGGCCTAAATCCATGAAAGATCAAGGACTGAATTAAATGGGAGGCAATAGATGGCATTTGAAGGGCCTATCTTCATTAGATTTGTCACTAAAATCCAAGAAGAAACAATATGCAATTGAAGGAAAAGATTAATTGCCTAACTAATCCATTTATAGGAGGAAATAAAGTATAATATAATAATTTCAAAAACATGATTTAATTCTTAAAGGATACAAGTTGCAATTGAAGGTGCCTTATACATAAAAATAAACCCCATTACATTTTGGGAGGCAACAACCTTCAATGAAAGGAGGCTTGAATCCATAAAATATTAACTTGGTTAAATGGTAGGTAGGAAATGGCATTTGAAGGACCTAGTTAGTGGGAACAATCATTGAAATCCAAAAGGAATTAACAATTTGTAATTGAAGGAAAATATTGATTGCATGATTGATGCATTTCTAGGAGAAAATCAAATACATAATATCCTAAAAAACATCCAATAATTCTAAAAAGAAACCAAAGGCAATTGAAAACACCTTCTATGCAAAAGAAAAACCTTTTTACATTTTGGGAGGCAACAACTTTCAATTAAAAGAGGCTTGAATGAATAAAAAGTATCAAGGTCTAAATTAAATGGGACGCAACAAATGGAATTTGAAGGACTTATCTTTGTTAGAATAGTCACTAAAATCCACTTGAAGAAATAATCTATAATTGAAGGAAAATATTGATTGCTTGATTGATGCATTTCTAGAAGGAAATAAAATTAATATTATCCTCAAAAACATTGAGTGATTATAAGAAAATAGCAAATGCAATTGAAGGCACCTTCTATGCAAAACAAATATTGTTACATTCTAGGAGGCAAAAACCTTTAATTAAAGAAGGTCTGCAACTAAAAAATATTAAGTGAAAATTAGAAGGAAACCATGTATCCATAAATGAGTATGCAAGACAATTATAAGAGCCATGCAAAAGTCAAAAGGAAGCTTGTATCCATAAAACATTGGCACCACATTGGGAGGAAATAAATTGCATTGGAAGGAATATTGTATGGACTGAAAGTCAAATTTATTGAGTATTTGTTAGAAAAAAACTAAACAATGAAAGTGATTGATTCCTTGTGGAAACAAAATTCAAGTAGTCAAAATACTTGACTCCTTGCACAAAAAAAACCAATCAGTCAAATTGCTTGAATCCTTGCACAAAAATAACCCAAGCAATCAAATTGTTTGATTCCTTGCACAAACAAAACCAAGCATTTAAACTACTTGATTCCTTATACAAAAATAGATTGGAAGTAGTCAAATTGCTTGACTATTTGCACAAACAAAATTAAACACATAAATTATTTGACTCCTTACACAAACAAAACCAAGCACTCAAAGTACTTAGCTCCTTGCATAAGCAAAACCAAGCTTTCAAATGTTTACTTGATTCTTTGTGGGGACAAAACTAAACACTCAAATTGGTTGAGTCTTTATAAAAACTTCACCAAGCAATAACGGCAATTTAGTCCTTATAGACCCCCCCCCAAATAGTCTGTAAAAACTCCAACATGCCAAGTAGTCAAAACAAATTTAGTATTATATAGAAACAAAACTAAAAGCATTCAAGATTCAAATGTAATTAAAAGATTCATAGATTCCTTGCAATCTGCTATAAAATTTTACAACCAGAAATAAACAATCGTACATTCATAGCTTGTGCCATTAAAATCAAATAAGATGATGCATGTAAACCTACCTCCTTGGACTATGAGATTGATAAAATAAATTTCAACAATTGAACATAAACTTATATACAACCACAAACATTATGTGAGTTGAAAGCACCATGGACTCAAGAACAAAATACTTGAAAGTGAAAAGACACCATTTGAAATTGAGAAGATAACAAATGTCATGACTATTATGATGAGGAGACGCAATTCTACCTCCAACATGTAAATCTAAACATTGTACTCCATAACCTTGACTTAACTTATAATCCAAATCTAAATGGACAAAGCTCTTAATGTATATAAAATTCAACAAAATGTACATATGGTGCATACATGTAAAAAAGATGTTCATACAAGCAAAATAATTGAATAATTATTCAAAATTGTAGGTTCTAACTTGTGATATTTGAAAATAATGCTTAGGGTGGATTTCAAAATTCTTGACCCTAACCCCCCTTCATACAACATCCTTTCGATTGGGTGATATGGAGGTCTCTTGAACTCACGAATTAATCATTAAATTTTTCGTTGCCTCTAATAGAGTAGTAGATCTTTGAATTCTCTTATTATCAACCATAAAGCATCATTCATATTATCAAATTGGGCATGCCTTAACACTACTCTTGGTATGTTTTGTTTGTAAACTCTAAACACTACGACTACAACGCTTTTGCTAGTAATAGACTATGATGATGTTAATGTGCACACAATGTCTTTAGCCATGACTAGCTTGGATTTTCTACAACTTGCCAAGTGTGTATTGATGCCTTCTTTCATGTTCTACAACACATCATACTTATGCTTAACAACCCTTAGATCTGTTAGGTAAGGAGGAACCATATCTTTGAGTAGGGAATGATTTAAAAACTTTTGAATAGCCTCATGTTGAATTTCAAGAGGAACATTTATCAACTAGTTGATATTGAACAAAACCATTTCTCTTGTAACATTTGTAGAAAACTTTTGTGCTTCTCTACTGCTAAACTTTAAGTAGTTTCCTCCTCTGTTGTTGTTGTTGGTGCTCTATGAGCCCTACACCTCCTCATTCATTCTCGAGTGGAAGCTCTTCAAGCCTTACACCTCCTCATTTGTTCCCAAACGGTGGCTCTTCATTTTCCTTGGACAAATTCTTGTTGAATAGATGTTCCTAGTGATGTCGAAATCTTGACGATGGACATCACATTTGTTTGTTCCTTGCATAATTAAGTCATGATATTAGTGCAAATAGACCTTAAGATGATGCACATAACTTCTAAGCATATTGGACAACAAAGGTTAAAGAAATAATCATCACCAAAATTTTGAAAACATTAGTAGGTTAGTTCAACAAACATTATGGTTTAAAGATGATGCTTGATTTCCAAGCGACATTGTCTTCCTTAATACCTTGGGTGCAATAACTGTTGTAAATTGAAAGCTTGCATCTTGAACCTGCAAGAACAAGAATTAAACATCGTTAGAAACTAGGAGTACATTGCCGAATAGGAGAGCCAAGAAGTCAAAGATTAAGCAATTCCTTAACAAACTTTTCACACAAGTTTAACAACCTTTTAGATTTTGATGGTGTATAGTGGCGATGTAATCCTGAAGGGGTTGGCTCAATAATTGCAAGTTTAAGATCTATTGGACTATTTGGTGGCATGAAGAAGACATCTTCATTAAAGTCATCTCCTTCATTTTCATTTAGTATGAGTGTCCTTTTTAGGGTTTCCCAAACTGCATCACTATCTTTCTTTCACACACACACACACACACATCTTCCTTGGCATGGTTGCAAACTACAAGTGACCCACCTAAAACCTACGACAAACCTTGACACCATGCCACAATCACACCAAAATTTGCAAAGAATTATAACACAATTTCAATGATATGAAAATAATTAAAAGAGAACATAAAATCTTCAAAATTTCCTCACACTTATTAACCCATTGTTGTTCACCTACAAAACTTTCCAAGCCCAACGGAGATTTTCAAAATGAAGTTCCAATTCAAAAAAGTCAATGAGTAGGTGTTTTCAAGACAATGTGCTTTATGTAATTTGCTTCACAATGGGTGGCACCATTTTAACCTAACGGTATAATGGGAAACATCTTTGCACCCCTAATCAATGGTTTAAATGTATTCATTTTTTCAAAGGCACACATTAATGGTTTAGATTAACTACTTTTCAAGATATGTGAAACTAACGGTTTGGATGTAATACTGCCTTTATGAAATTTAGGTTATAAACTTTGGTTTCAATTTTTAAAAATTATTTTACATGTTTAAATATTTATTAAATTCATTTGTACAAGTGTTTAGTCCATTATGTATATACATTCCATGTATTCATATATTGATTATATATATATATATATATATATATATGAAAGTTAAATTCATCATCTAGACATGAGATAAATTGGAAATTCTCATACTATTTAATGAAAGAATCCATGCATTTATTTAAAAGTATTTATTGCTTTATTGCTTTAATTATAAATGAATAAATATCAAAGTCTAGATTCAAATTCAAGAATCTTTGGAAGCATGCAAGTTGATGTTTTTGAACATAAATTATGTCAAACACACATATAATACAACAAAAGTTGATTTGAAATTGGATGATGTTTTCATTATAATGGTCAATTAAGCACTCACTTAAGACATAAAACAAACGTTATAAGCACATTTTAGTGCTTTTGCATCCTCTAATTTTACCATTGTCATATTATATTTTGGGGTTTAACAACCTAATATGTAACAATCATGGAAATGCAAACAAAATGTAATTTTTTTATTACATCAATTTTGAAACTATAATAGCTACAAACCTAAGTAGTCGTTATGCAAAGAGTGGCTCCTTAAAGAGAGAATGCACCCATGGCCATGACATACAATGAGTTTTCATTCCCTTTGTACATAGGCATGGTTTCAAGGGTTGTTATGCATCCAACTATTTATCAAAGTTGTTGATATATACCTTCCTTATCCATGTTGCTTGTATGTAAATTCATAGATATTAGACTTTTCACCTTATCTAAAGGTGAAGGGTTCAATATATGATGTGTCCATGCAAGGGAAATTGAGTTAAATCATGAACATTGACATGGTCCAAAGGCATGAGTGCACTGGAGTCCCCCAAAAATTATTATTGTGAAGTAAAATTTCATGTATTTCAAATTTTTGACAAGACATGTACACCAAATTTGATGATAATATTGTGAAATTTGAGGAGATTTGAAAAGTTTGGAACTTGACTCAATGATTTAAAAAAAAAATTCAACAAAATATTTTAAAAAATTGTGTGGTGAATATATAATTTGGACCAAAATAATACCCATCACAAAGTGTGAAAAATGAAAAATATATTCCAAAAGTGAGGTTATAGGTGATATGTTTGTATAAAATTTTAGGTGATGAATGAAAATGATAAAGATGATCCATCAATCACTTTGAAAATTATTAATTTTGTTTAAATTTTTTGGTTTGAAACATGATTTTTTTGTGAACTAATAAGCCACAATGAAATTATTATGGAATATTTTAATGAAAGAAGCATGTCAAATGAAAGAGGGGAAGATTGTTGAGATGGGAATTTTTTTTCCCATTCATATTTGCCTTGTTATTGGAACATGTCACCCAATATGACATTTTATGGTCATAAAAAATTTGCATGTTAAATATAGCATGTGTATTGAATGAACACCCAATCCTTTTAATATGATCATAGGGTCAAGGTTAGTTTTGATTTAAAATGAACTTTGGGTTACAAAAAGTTGTTGTGTGTGCACAATCCAAATGTTTCCTTACTTGAATTTATGATTGCTAAAAGATTCCCACCAATAGAAAGTTTATTTTACACTAATATCACATTGGTTATTTGTCACTAGTTTTGCCTAAAGTGGTGCACTTTTAATGTGAATATATATCCCCAATTAAGAAGCGCTAAAATATTAGTAGTAAATTATTCATTGTTAATGCATAATGTTTTCTTTTTAATATGTGCTAAATTTGTTATGTTACATTGACATCAAATCATTAGATGCATAATGTACTATTTAGCTTTTTTGATAGTACCTATGCAATACTTAACACATATAGTAATGTTGGCTTGAAATTTGTACAAACATATAGATTTGTGAGGGTGGGCTCATTGCAACATTAGTTTTCTATAGTGAATACTACATTGTCAAATGATGGGAGGGTCACAAGACACTCACTCATGTTGTCCCTTGGAAAAGTTACATGTGAGGAAAGATCTTTGGATGAGGGCCATCTCTCGATGTGCAATCTTTTTTCTTTTTTTTTGCAACTAATGCATTTCATAATATAAAAAAGAAATGTTTTAGGAATGTTTGGGAATAATCCTTCAACCATTTAAGGACACGAGTTTCAAGTTTCCATTTTTTCTTCACTTGAATAACCAAATTATATTTTTTGAATAATGTACTTAGTATATTTAAAATGTGACCAAGAGATAATGTGATTATTAATATTGAGTGTGTAGTACTTCAACATTGATAGATCTTCACGATGATGAATAGTGGGTGTCCCCATATCTATATGCTTATAATATATGTGATCATTTGGTATAATGAAAAGTCAACAAATGCAAATGCCATGCAAATTGTGTTTATGCTAAAAGAATACATTGGAAATTCATCGCATATTTCTTTACAAAACTAAACAAAGGAATGAAAACATCATGGAGACAATCTTGACATTAATAAAGAAAGATGGAGAGGAGATTTCCAAAAAGTTTTCAATACATCCCATCAAGGTTAATCTCATTTACATTTAAAAATGAACTTGTGAAAGGTGGATTGCATCTCTTTTGTTCACAAAAAATGTTGTTGACTTATATGTGATTTTAATTTGCTTTCTATGATAGTGCATGTGTTGGGGATTCAATGGTGGGAGGGTAGAGTGTGGGAACCCATATCATGTTATTCGTTTGGATATGTTACACTAGTTTAATTTGAGAATGTTCAAAATTGATGTTGGCATCATCATTTAGTAACCTTCACAAATTCTAACAAGGTTTTTTTGGTATTGGATAGGTGTTTGCTTGTGACTAAAGTAAAATCATTTAATTTTTTTTTTTTTGGTGATTGAAAGTCATAGCATCCCTTGGAATTTTACTTATACTTTTGAAGGTCTTGGAGAATATTTCAACTTAAAATATCAATGTTTTGCAAGACACCATACAATGTTTTCAAAAATAAATAATTTCATGTTTTGCAATTGAAAATGTTGAAGCATGACATAAGTTGGTCTAATGCATTTTTTTTTGTTGGATGGCGATTTATAAAACAATAGACATATTCAAAAGGATATTTATTTTATGACAAAAGTCAGAGTTCAAATTGGTTAATATTCATGTAATGTCACATTATATATGTCAATATGTTTATTGTTATTGTTTACAATTTTACGTCCGTTTGGGACTAGAAAGTCCATTAAACGAAAGGTAGATCATGGAGGATAAATTATCCTCTTGTACTAGTAGCATGCCACAAACTTGGCGAGGGCGACGGTGTTTGTAGTCTGCATGAGCTTAACAAGAATGCTAGTGTGGGTGAGGGGCAGGGCTAAACAAGAACGTTCCCTAACTTTTTGTGTATTTGGACAGACAAGGAACAAGTGCTCTTCATCCTTTACCTTCCCCAAATCGTAGCCTCGACAAAACTTCTTTACGTATGGCACGCCCTTCCATGAACCTAGCACTATTTCAAGTTGTGTGTTGCCACATTAAAATCGGGCTAGAGCTTTCCGCAACTAAACATATATGATGTCACATAAGTAGCTTTCGCTTTCGTATAACATACCCTTGAAGCGCAAGTACCTTGTTTGCATGTTGGTCCCAATCTCGTGGTTGGTAAAGAACTTTTCAATGAAAGCCAACCGCATATTATCCTTCACCTTTTTAACATTCAACATTGTGTGGGGAAAACTTGCTAGACAGGTCGGATGTATGTGTGTTGTCCCAAAAGCCGTTCCTAGCGATAGTTGAGTAGTCCCCGCATGGAGCGGCATGGGTTGTTGCAAGTTGAAGCGATGTTTCCAACAACGGTTGAACCGGAGGCAGAAAACTTACCACCTCCTGGGGCTGATTCTGGAATAGCCATTTTTTCACAGATCCAGCCCAACATTTCTTTCCCGCAACAAGCATAGCAAGTTGGGCTTCCCATGCCTTTCCTAAGATGCGGTATTTAGTGACTGTGCTCACATAGTTATAATACAACAACGCTTGTCCCCATGCAAAATGTTCAAAGGGAAATTTACCAAATTTTGCTTTCACGATGGACAAGCTGGTTATTTTTCGCACCTCAAGCAAGGATTTGATGAACCCTTGGTACACTACTTCAATAACTCTTATTTTTTTGGAATCCACCCAAACCTCACATGCATAGCTTGTTGTGGAATGCACCAACATCTTGAAGAGGTCACAACGTAGCTTGATGTCCATAATACGTAGTTCTGCATAGCGGCAGTTCAATGCGAACAGCGAGCGCCTACTGGCAACTACTAGATGTTCCATTGCCTTGTCTAGGTTTAGGGTGGTCTTAAGTAGGATCCCCAGGTATTTGAAGGTCTACACACACTCAATAACATCACCTTCAAACAAAAACTCTTGGCATGGGTTAGTAGAATTGAACACCATGATTTTGGTTTTTTTCACGTTCATTGTAAGTCCATGTTTAGCATAGAATTGTTGGAGTGCATTTAACTATTGTTGCAGTCCCACCTTTGATTGTGATGTTAGAACGAGGTCATCTGCAAAAAGCAATAATCATGTGTGCACGTTTGCTAGGGCCGGTGCATTACATTCTTTGTCGTTTAAGCACCTTTCCAGGGCATCCAAATATAGCCCAAACAATAAGGGGCTGAAAGGGCAACCTTGCTTCACACCTCTCTAGCACCTAAAGCTAGAGGTGACACCCTCGTTTGGGTGGTTGATGCGTATGGTATCGTTGGCATACATTGTTTGTAGGCATCGCAAGAAGCGTCCTTCCACCCCAAGGCCATCCAACACCTGCCACTACACTTCATGCGGCATAGTATCGAACGCCTTTTTGAAGTCCACAAAACAACAATATAATGGCTTCTTTTTTGCCTTGCTCTGTTCTATCAGAGTTCACAATATAAAAAGTTTGTTAGTAGTGTGATAATCTTTGCGAAACCTAGCTTGACCTTTAGCACGCAACCCATGTTGTTCAACCCACTCGCTCAACCTTTTGTCAAGAATCATAGCGAACAACTTTGCTAGGATAGGCCCAACCGTTATGCCCCTATAGTTGTCAAATTTAGAAGCATCGCCCCCTTTAAAGAACGCGTGGACCACCCCAGTAGAAAGGGCTTTTGGAAAGCCTTCCATTAGAAAACAGTTGAATGTTGTCAATAATGGCATGTATAGTAGCTCTCTTACATCCAAAATGAACTTAGCTTTCATACCATCCAAACTAGTAGCCTTGTTCATTTGTAGTTTTTTCAACGCCTAAAGTAGCTCAGCAAGTGTGATATTTGTGTTCAGGGTGTGGTTAGGTGATCAGTTCACAATTGTATGGGTGGCATAGACTGGCCAACTAGCCTGTAGAAGCTTTCCAAAAGCGTAGTTGCATTTATCTTGTCCACAATGGGTGCCTTTGGCCAACATTTTTTCCAGAATGAGAGTGCATCCACCTTGGCAAATGCACACATATGTTGAATTCTTGTAGTTTCCTAGATTGTTTTTTCCTTTTTAATAAGTGTTTAAGTTTACTTTCTTGATGTTTAGCGGCGTGCGAATCGGGGTTGGCTTTCAACCAAAGCTTTAGCTCACATTTTGTTGTAGGGCAGTCAACGTCAAACCGAGGTTTATGGTAGTGTCTCCCTTTGCAGCTCCCTCCCGAAGGCTTGTTGCCAAAAGTAGATTCTATTACAACACACACACACTATTGTAGTAGGGTCAACTAACCCGTTTGCCCCCAGATGCCCAATCGAGTCAACAACTCATAGGTTTCTAAACCTTGCTGTTAGGGCAAGTTGATACTTTTTAACTTTTGATTTATCATATTTGAACCTAGGCAAGATTTTTTTTATTACAACCGTATGTTGTGGCTCAACAAAGTTGCAATTGATGTTCAACCATAGGCATAACGGCTTGTGGTCAAAGTCTCCCCCCATCGCGTAGTAGTGGGTGTCATCTATTATCACTTCAAGGTGTGTAGCAACTTGCCAAACTATAAGTGAGCCAACAATATAATCGACAGTGCGACGCCCCCCATTTGCCAAACAAGTGAACTCCCTTGATTCGTCACTAGGTGTTTGGCCATTGAGGATGAACAACCCAACGTCACAACATAGGTTTAAGAGCTTACGACCCCAATTGCCAACATTGGTGTCGGGATTCTGTTACTTAGCCACAATGTTTGGTTACTCAGTCTCAACGAACTCAGGCACCTATGACAGTTCACAAAGGTTGTTAATGCGAATGGTATTTGGTAAAGTTGCAGTACGCGCATTAAAATCTCCTCCCAATAGTATTATGCCTTCTAGAGTTTGAACTTCAGCAATATATGTTCCTAGGTTTTGGAATAAGGATTCATTCTTGTGTTTGGAGCCAACAGGGGCAATGTACACCACGCAAACAAACAAGTAAGGGCCAACACCCATGTTGATTCGTAGCCATAGATAAGAATCATGGCTTCCATCCTTCCATTGTGACAGGTTTGGGTTGAAATGGTTGTTAAAGTAAGTAGCAACCCCCCCTGCTATGTTTTATCATTTTTGTTTTTCCTGGTTGCATAGTGTGTGTTACCGCAAGTGAGTCAAACCCTTCAACGTGTGGTAAATGTTGGCCTGGGAAATGCCAGGTTTTGGTTAATAAGACGAGGTTAGCCCCCTAAAACAACTTTAGTATTTGCACCCCCCATTTCCAGTTTATTTACACCACCCTTGTGCATGTTCCATAATACCATCCATAGGTCTCTTTGGTCCCCACGTCCCTAAATAGAGGAGGGCGAGCAAATTTGAGTGTCGTTGACGAAGAATTCGACTGTGCACCAAAAGGCACACTTGCTTGCCGCCTTGGCTTCCTTGAACAATGGCCATAGCTTTGACTTACGCACTTGCTATGTGGGCGTGAAGTCTTCGTCCAGGCCTAACTTGGTCCCCGCCAAGCCCTTGCACCCTCGTAGTGTAGCCTAGCAGTCTTTGTTTGTTGCGAACTTCAACAGCACCGTGTCGAAGCGCGCGTTCACTGCCAGGGTGGAGGCCCACACAGTCGCAAGCCATAACCACATGGCGGCGACAACCTTGGCGCGCAACCTCATTTGGCCCTGCAACAACTTTGTGTTGAGCTGTTGCACCAATTCCTTTTCGATTTTGCCCTCCTTGGCTTTGAAGCCTGTGAAGTGCAGGTTAAACTTGCACTCTTCCTGTTTGGGCGCGTCGGCTAGGGTCTCCACAACTTGGCTGACCACCTGGCACACGTTCTTGGCTATCACCATGGTCCACTTGGGCTCCTCCACAGACGTAGTTTGGCTGTGACAGTTGCGACCGCCTCGCGCTCCATTAGTTGGTTGATCGCAAGGTTGCCAACGGTCGCAAAAGATGCAATGTTCTCAATGGTTACCTCCATCTTGGATAGTCGCGCGTCAATAGGTGAGCTATCGGTCTTGAGGCCCATGACTAGCCAGTGCCCGACCAAAGCTACTTGGTTGACCGCCAGGGGTGCATTGTCTGGGACGTTGAGCCTAATGTTGTTGTAGTGCGTCTTGGTAATGTCCTTCTTCAGCGTGAAAATGTCTGAGGCTACAATGAAAGGACACATCGGCGGTGTGACATTGAACGCCATTGTAGAGTTCTTCAAATCTTAAACCCTAAATCAATGTCTATTTTTTAAAAAGGATTTGAGAAGTCATAAAACACATGAGTTTTAGCCATTAAATTTTTTAAAAAACAAGATTCGGTATAAGAGAAGGGCTTGTGATTAGAAGATCCCAATATAGCATGGCTGGTACATTGTTGAAAACAAGTTTCTTCAAGTAGGTAAGTGAGCTAGAAATACAAAGGGAAAAATCCAAGCTTTGCTTTATGGTTCAAAGAAGTGAAAAAGAAGAGATGAGAACATGTTTGGGGTTGAAATAAGAGAAGAGAAAGATAAGAGAAGAGGTCTAAGGTTTAAAGAAGAGAAGGGCTTCGAAGAAAAGAAAAGATGAGGTTTAGGGTTCAAAGAAGAGAAAAGAAAGAGAACATAATAGAATTAAGAGGTTTAGGGTTTAAAGAACAGAAGAGAAGAGAGAAGAGCAAGAAAGAAGAAACCAGAAAGATAAAATTTACTTATCTCACCATATACTTTTACGTTTGCTTTTAATTTAACTTTACTAAAATTTACTTAGTTACTTTCTACACTTTTACACTTCTTGCCTGACTTCTTGTTCGTGCGGTCATTCGGTCACGCACATTGCAGGCACGACTCCTGCTGTTGAAGTCGATTAATGAACGCCCACGTAATTGTCGTGTGAAGAAGATCAATCATGGCATTGTTGTTGCAGCAAATTTCAAGCTTCTTCCTCCATGATCTTGATTTGCATTTGGACCATTGCGTGTTAGAGCAGCTCAAAGACTTTCTCCCTCTCTTCACTCAAACAAAAAAAAACTCACAATCCAATTCGTCGGTCTAGCTCCCCCTTTGAATATAATGCAAATCATTATGAACATTCAAACACATCATTGCTATGAAAGCAACATACCATGATAATTGTCATGATTACACAAGGTAGATTATCAAACACAATCAATGTGTCCAAGCACTATGAAGGGTTCTTAGAGAGTTTGAAGGTTTTGATGCCTCATTTAAGCATGTGACTACTCTTGATTTAGTAGGTCATGATAAACATAATTTGAAATTATGTGCAAAACATTTCAATGATATAATCTTTTATTGCAAATTTCATTCCTATCATCTTGTTTGCATGAATGTATTAACTTTCAAATCTAAAGTAAGATTTCATGCACATGCTATGTGTAAGATGAGGCAAATTATTGGCTTTGGTTACACCATTTTAAATTATATTGGTGTTGTGAACTCCGACATGCCAAATATTAAAATTAGGTCTTGTAATGGCAAATGTGACCTTATGTTCGGGTGGTGGAAACATGTTTGAATGTTCATTACAAACAAGTGCAAATAAACAACTTGTGTGGCTTATAAGTTGGGAGTTATGATTGAATCCCATAAAAAAATTCAAAATCCAAAAGAATGTGCAAAACATTTTTTCTACCTATATGAAGATTATGAGAGAACTTTCACATGCATTGAAACATTTAATGTTAAAAAATGGTTTGAATTTAGATGCACATATTCCATATCTTTAACCAAAATGGCATCATTGCATTGAAAATTTAATCTTTGTTTAAATTACATTTGGTTTATTAAAACTAATTATTATTAATGTACATTACATATAGTTAATTGGGTTATGTTTTTTTGTAGATTGTGTTGAATGTGTTTAATTCTATTGCAATACTTCTAGGATATGGACAATGCTTTGCAAATTTTCGAATGTACGCAAAAGCAACATTGAATTTCCATAAACACTTCATGGACATTTAGTGATGTGCGCATGCAAATGGAAGTAGTTAGAAAACAAAAAATATATCTTATGGACAATTTCCTTTCTTATTTAAAGTAATTTTTATAGAATTTTTGACTTGGCAAGCAATTAGAAAGGATGTATTCTTGCACATGTATGATGAGATTCCCTTAATTAGATTGGTCAAATTTGTTGAATGTACAAAATTATCATGACAATATTTTGTTTCATCAAGTAATAACAACCAATAACCAAATTCTACTAAAGTTGTTAAAAATGACATGACATGCCATTTTATGTCAATTGTCATGTTAGTGTCATGTTCAATGCATTGGTTTATCAAGTCAATGATGACATTCACTAAAATTTCCCATTAATTTTTTTTCCTTTTTCATTTGAGTTATTAGTAATTCACTTATTATTGATTTGGATTGAATTTGTTCTTCATTTTGATGGTCAAGATTTCATTTAAATCAACATTTGATTAAAAAAGAAAATTCATTGTTCAATTTGGTGGTTCATATGGATTTTAGCGGGTCTAAGTGGGATCAAGGTGTCCATAGGGATTGGGACCAACTCTACCCTAGTAATAATCTAATGAAACAATAATCCAATCATGAAAAAAAAAATTAACTAAAAAAATTTAATTGTCCAAATTTGGTGGTTGAATTTTGATTGCCACTTTAATAATAAAAAATTCAAATTGTGACTTAAAAAAAAATGCAATTGAAATTTGGTTGCCCATACGGATTGGGACCAAGTCTACCCCAGTTGTAGTTTAGTAACATCCAAAATCTCATCCCAAAACAAAGAAAAAAGACCATCAAAATGGTGATTGAAATTTTCATCATCACATTTAAATAGTCAAGATTTTTTAAATAATTTTTTTTTTGGAGACTAGATTTTGGTCATTGTTGGATTGTGATTGGAATGGATATGGTCAACATGGTTTTAGTCCTTATGGACATTTTGTCTACCCAAGTCCACCTCAATCCATATGAATAATCAGAATTTAATTGCAAATTTAAATATTAATTTTTTGACAAAAAATGAATTCTTAACTATTGAAATGATGATCAAAATTTAGTTGCCTAATCTGGACGATCAGTTTTTTGAATTTTTGGGGGGATTAGATTCAAATTGTTGAATTATGACTGAAATGGAATTGGTCTTAGTCATTTGGACACCTTGGTCCATAGGAACAACCAAATTTTAGTTGCAAATTTCCTTAAAATAATTGTAATTTTTTTTTTTTTTTGAAGTCAAAATGATGATGAAAATTTAGTCACCACATCTTGATGGTTTTGATTTGTCTTTATTTTGTGATGAAATTTTGGTCACCATAATGATGGGACCCCCAAATCTAGCCAATCATCCCTATATCCCGACTGAATTTGAATCATGGTTAGGGTAAAAAAATCCATGCAAAACAATGTTTGCTTTGAATTAGGTTGACTTTAAACCAACGTGAAGTTAGATTACATTAATGTCAAAATTGATGCAGTGTGACAATGCTAATACTAATAACCAAGAATTTTAAATTATAATTGAAATTAGTAACATTTTGTGAACTATGCAAATTATTTCCAAAAATTTCAAATATCACAATTGTTTTGTGAATTCTTTCAAATTTTGAAAGGTTTCATTCTTATTCAATTAATCATTATGTCTTAGGTTTGGTGACCCTCATATCTAAGACATTGACAGTTGAATTTCTAGTGATTCACATTCTCCATATTTTTATTCAAGCAAAAACAACAGTTTTATGCTTTGCACTAAACCCAAAATGTGCTAAATTAGCTTTGCAACACTATATAATGGTCAGGTGTATCACTAATTTTTAGGTACAATTGTATTTTATTTTTTACTTATCTTTACAAGTGAGAGTTCTATGATTTCAAGCCCCAAATCCATGTGTTTTACACCACTTGCTATGCTAAAGGAGCAGTCCAACTTCTACTTGTAGTTTTAGTATTATATAAGGACAAGAGACACTTGATGTATTGGCACATATTAAAGCAATAAAAAACAACTATACAATCAAAGACAACTTATGGATACATTAAACTTGGGCATATTAAAAGGGTTTTTACATGCTTGAATGTTTGTTTGTGAGGGTCATATTTATATTTGTTTTCTTGTAATTTTTTTGACTCCATCCATAACTTGGCATATTGGACCCATATGATGTTTTGAGTCGAAGTAACATGTTTCTAGGGTTAACAAACATTGAATATATGAGAGAAGTTACAATTAACATGTTAGTTTGTACATTTCATCTTTTGGGGGGCAAAATTGGACGTTTTGTTAAGCCATCACAAAGTCTTGAATTGAATGGGGAGCTCGTTGAGGTTACAATTGTTTTTCTCTTCTATCATTTTATTTTGTGATAAACAAAAAAAAGATTTACAAAAAGGCTTATAAAATCACCATGTCAAGGTCTAAAATATCTATATGGGGGGGAGAGGGGGGGGGGAACATTAAATATTAAAATTTTACATTATTTACATCAAACAAGATATTGTTTGGGAGATATTAGATAAAGGAACCTTTCTTTTCTCCCACCTTATTATTACCTAAATTTTTAATATGCACATATTTAAATCACCATAAATTTAATTACAATTTTTTTGTTTGCATCAAAATTTAAAATGTATTTAGATTCTTTTAAAAATTTGATCAAGAATTAAAAAAATGACAGTTCTCATTTTTTGAAGGTTTGAAAGATGTAATAAAAAGAATACAACCATTTGTTTCCCTGAGATGAAAAACTTATAGTTCTTACTGAAATGAAAGTGTACATTAAGAAGGAAAAGAAACAGACCAATTAGAATTGGAGCAAAACAATCCCTCGTCCTTCGACAATGCACATCCCTTACCTACCTACTTACCTATCGACCAATGGGGGGCCATCATAACTCTA
>Ga0116230_10002096_pt1 | contig 19218 bp, 18 predicted proteins | sample S1TSphfallax_3_FD_88678 | JGI IMG/M metagenome (GOLD analysis project Ga0116230, IMG submission 88678) | Host-associated microbial communities from peat moss isolated from Minnesota, USA - S1T2_Fd - Sphagnum fallax MG | ecosystem: Host-associated > Plants > Peat moss > Unclassified | place... | reverse complement strand
ACCGATGGAGGAGTCCCTAACGATTTGATCCAAGATGAGAACGGCACTCTCTATGGCACCACCTCCTCTGGCGGCGACTTGAGCGGTTGTGGCGGCAGCGGCTGCGGCGTGGTCTTCAAGGTCGACAAGGCAGGAGAGGAGACCGTGCTTTACCGTTTCACGGGAGGAGCGGACGGGTTCGCGCCGTATGCGGGTGTGGTCCGTGACGAGAGCGGTAACCTCTACGGCACGACCTCGAGTGGCGGCGACTTGAGCGGTTGTGGCGGCAGCGGCTGCGGTACGGTGTTCAAACTGAACACTGCCGGCAAGAAGACCGACCTTTACCGCTTCACCGGCGGAGCGGACGGCGGCAATCCCTACTCGGATCTGATCCGGGACGCCGCCGGCAATCTGTACAGCACGGCATACACCGGCGGGCAACTCGGCTGCTTCGGCGGCGGCACCGAATGCGGCGTGGTGTTCAAAGTCGAGCCGTCAGGCAAGGAGACGGTCCTCCATACGTTCACGGGCGGAAAAGACGGCGGAGTGAGCTCCGACGGCTTGGTCAGTGACGGCGCCGGCAACCTCTATGGGACCACCGGCTACGGCGGCGCCTTCCCGCAGGGCTGCAGCGGCTACGGCTGCGGTGTGGTGTTCAAGATTGCGCTGCAGGAGTAGCTGTCGATTTCAATATTTTGCGGGACTGGAACGCCCCAGCCGGTAGCCATTGGAGCGGTCGTGGAGGTAACGAAGCGACCGGAGCCTTCGAAGTAAAGGGTCACGTAGGTGATTCTGCGAACACGGTCGGTTTGCGGGAATTCCGTCTACGCTGAACCGCCGACCTTGAACAATGCCGCGGGATTCTCCGTGTTCATCCTTCGCAGCTCCGCTTCCGTGAAGCCCTCCGATTCAAGCAATACCATGTATTGCCTCATCACCTCGACCGGTGGCGCGAGCAGATAGATTCCGCCATCGGTAGAGGTAATGGCGCGCTCCCCGGCAGCGCGAATGCGTGGGCTGAGGTCCTGCACGGTCTGGCCGACGCCTCGGTGCTTCTCCTGATCGACATGCGTCAGACCGACCTGGGTCGCGTGTGTGAGACCAAAGAACGAGAACTCGGCATAGGCTCCAAGCGCGACCAATTCCTGAATCACCGCGATGTCGTAGCGTGAACAATGGGTGCGCAACCTTTTTACGCCGCGACGCTTGGCCAGCTTCACGAGTGCCAGCGCCTCCCAGCCGTCGACATGGCCACAATCAAAAACGATGTCGCGTTCTGCGCACAACTCCATGATCGCAGGGACCGGATCCGGCACCGTGCCATCCTCATGTACCCCGAAAGCCGTTTCCAGATAGCGGCCGGTGCGGCCTTCCTTGAGTGCGACAGCACGGGTGTGGTGGGTGGGCAGAGAGATGAAGCGGGCGCCGGTGCCAGGCCCGTAGCCGTAGTCGACCGCGTTGCGCGCCGCTTCGTAGGTGACGCCACCGGCCGTCGGCTGCATGATGAGGCCGCCGAAAATCTCGATGCCGAGATGGCCGAGTTCAGCCGTCGCGAGGGCTGCATAGCCCGAAGAGTTCATGAAATTATCCATCAGCCCGATGGCTCGCATACCGGCCGCGGCAGCTTGTCGTACCGCCTCCAACAAGTTGACGCTGCGACCGTTCAGATGCGGGCAGCAATGGACATGGCAGTCAATCGCGCCTTTGAGATAGTGCATGCCGTACATCAAGCGGAGTTCTCCTTGGGATTATCGATGATGAGGTGACGCCAGCTTCGACTCGAGCCGCGCGGCGAGGAGGTTGAGCGGCCAGCATAAGGCAAAATACAGCACCAGGATGGTGCCGAAGCAAATGCCCGCCGAGAAGCCGCGCTGATTGAGCACTTTCGCGGCATAGGTGAGTTCCATCAAACCAATCTGCGATACGATCGATGTGCTCTTCACGAGGCCAACCGACTGAGTCAGCGACGGTGGGATGATCACGCCCCAAGCCTGCGGCAGAATGACCAGACGAAGTGCCGTCAACCCGCTCATGTTCATCGCCTCGGCCGCGTCCCACTGGTTGGGATGGACGGAGCGCAAACCTGCGCGGATGATCTCGGCCAGAAACGCCGACGAGGACAGTGCCAGTGCCGTCATCGCCACCCCGAACAGGCTCACGTCGAACCTCGAGTATTGAAATACGAAAAACACGACCATTAACATCACCAGGAACGGGATACGCCGGAAGAGCTCCACGTAGGCCGTTGCCATCCAGCGCAGCGGCGCAAAGCGCACGATCCGTTCGTTTCGAAGGATCGCCAGCGCGAATCCGACCACCAACCCGAGGGCGTTGGCGGCGAATGCCAGCAGCGCCGTCAGGAGGAAGGCACGGCCGATCAGGACCAAGTTGTAGTATCCGAAGAAGCGCGGCGCTTCCGCGAGCAACTCGGCCATTCAGTAGACCCCGCCCTTGATGCGAAAGCAGTAGCGCCCGAGGGCGTAAAGGGCGCCGCTCGCCAGCAGCGTCAGGACCACGTAGTAGAGGGCCGAGACCGAAAAAACCTCGAGCGAGCGAAAGGTCTGAGCGTCGACGTTATAGGTGCGTCCGCTAAGCTCCTCGACGCCAAAAATGGCGGCGATCGAACTCGTCATGGTGAGGATGATGTACTGGTTGGATAGAGGCGGAAACAGCACCTTGGCGATGTGCGGCACGATCAGGTAGCGAATCGTCTGCCAACGTGAGAAGCCGAGCGTCTCGGCCGCGTCCACTTCGACACGTCGTATCGAGCGAAAGCCGGCGCGCTGAATCTGCGTCATGTAGGCCCCTTCATTCAATGCCATACCGATCAGCACGGCTTGATAGGACCCCAGCACGACTCCAAAGTCCGGCAGTGCAAAATAAAGAAAGAAGATCTGTACCAGCAGCGGGGTATTGAGCACGAACAACACATAGGCACGTACGAGGGCGCGCGCAGGCTTCGGTCCATATTCCAGCACCGAGGCGCATAGCAGCCCGACGGTCGAGCCAATCACGAAGGCGAAGGCAGCCAGTTGTAGCGTGATCCAGGCCCCGCCGGCGAGATAGGTCAGATAGGGGACGACCTGACCGTAATGCAGTGTGTAGGACATCAAAAGTACGGCGTGACGGGCACCTTGGTGTCCATTGGTTTTTGAAACCACTTTTCCCAGATCTGCTCGACGGTTCCGCTGGTGTGCAGTTCGTACAACGCCACATTGAGCCAGTCCCGCAGGCCGTAGTTACCCTTCGCGACCCCAATACACGAATAGGTGACCCCAAATTCCGGCGACGGGGTGATCTTCCATTTTATGGTTGGGCGTTTCTTGAGTTCTTGAAGCAGCCCGTCGATCGCATCCAACGACGCGTCGCCCCGCCCTTGAGCCAGAGCCCGGTTGCGATCTTCATAATTGTCGAGCAACACCAGCTTCGCCTTGGGTAAATACTTCTGGATATAGGGCACCGCGGTGGTGCCGCGGACCTGTACCAGCGTGACGCCCGGGCTATTGAGACTGGCGAGCTTGAAGAAAGGCTTCCCCTCGAGGGTCAGAATGCCGTAATTCTCTGAATGAATCGGCACCGTAAAATCGATGACTTTGGCGCGCTCGGATGTCCGGCTCATTGCGCCCATCACGATATCGACCTTATCGGCAGCCACGAAGGGAATGCGCTCCGGCGCGCCGACCGGAACGAGCCGCAGTTTCACGCCGAGCTTTTCAACCAAAGCTTTCGCCAACTCCGGCTCGAAGCCATCGATCTCGTTGTGATCGTTGAACTCTGCCAGCGGTGACATCGTCGGGTTCACGCCGACCCGCAACTCGCCGGCCCTCAGAATGTCGTCGAGTGAACGCGCCTCGACGCAAGCCGCGGTCAAAGATAAGAACATCAATGCGAAACCGCCGCGCAAAGATCGCGCCGATGACACCCTCATTCGTCGTCCCTCGCATGCCCGGTGGCGTTGCTCTCGCGAGCGTTCACCTCAGTTATAACAGCAAAAGAATTCCTCCGTCTTCCCTTGTCGCCGTGCCTCATGGTGAGGCGACTGTCGTTGCGGACGCACCGACCAGGTGCGCCGGCCCCGTATCTCGGCTGGGCCTCGTTCATGCTGTCACGAGACCCGAAAAGGGCGATCGAGCGCCGCTTCGATACGGCGCTGAATTTCTCCCCAGAGCGTTGTCAGCACGATGTAATAAATAGCCGCCGCAACATACGCCTCCAGAACACGGAACTCGATCTGCGCCAATTGCTGTGCCGACCGCAGCAACTCTTGCATCGTGATCACCGATGCCAGTGAGGATATTTTGAGCATGCCATTGAACTGATTGCCCAATGGCGGGACGATCACGCGCGCTGCCTGAGGCAGCACGACGATGCGCATCGTCTTCGCATAATTCATTCCCAGTGCTTTTGCCGCCTCCACCTGGCCCCGATCGACCGAACGGATCCCGGCGCGGATGACCTCGGCCAGATAGGCGGCCTCATTGAGTCCAAAGCCGATCAACGCGCATCCCACGACGCTGAGCCGGATTCCGATTTGAGGCAATCCTGTGTACAGGATCACGAGTTGCACCAGCAGCGGTGTCGCGCGCCACAGCCAAACGTAGAAGCTGGCGACCCCGCGCAGCAGCGGATTCGACGCCATCTTCATCAGGGCGGCAGCGGAGCCGACCAGCAACCCGATTGCCGTCGCGGCCACGGTGAGCCATACCGTGGTCCAGGCACCGCGTAACAAATAAGGACTTACCAGGAAATCCCAGAAGCTACTCCAACTCCAGTTCATTCTGCACTCATGGCGTGTAGAAGTACTGGATCTTGCCTCGATAGCCATCCCATTTGTCGATGGTCGTCATGTGATACTGGTTGATAATTTTCTGATAAGCGCCGTCAGCCGCCATCGACGCGAGAGCGGCTACGACGGCCGCCGCGAGTGCCGGATCGCTGGTCGCCAGGGCGGCCGGCGACTGAGCCATCACTTGAGGCAAGGGAACCTCGAACTGACCGCGCTTGGCATAGTAATTCCCGATGGCGGCACCGGCAACGACCGCATCGATCTGAGTGGCGCTGAGGGCTTGGAACGCATCGCTATAGCTGTTGAACACCCGTATGTCGCTGGGCTTCTTCCCGGCCTTGATGAGATCGGCTGATATCTCGCGACTCCTGCGCTCTTCGATTCCCCCGAGTTCAACGCCCACCACAGCACCCGAGAGATCTTGGAGAGATTTGATGCCGTGCGGGTTTCCGGCATTCGTGATGACGGCCAGAGTGCCGACGCTGTAGGGGATAAGTTGCATCACGCGCGCACGATCCGCCGTGAAATATAAGCCGGTGTCGATCATATCCCATCGCCTGCTCCGCAGGCCCGGGATCTCGGCTTCGAACTGTACATTGATGTATCGCGCTTTCAGGCAAAGCCGGCGCGCGATCTCATTGCCGAGATCAACATTCATCCCCATCAAGTTGCCCGAAGCGTCGACATACTGCATCGGCGGCAGCGTGGCATTGGTCGACATGGTCAGCTCTCCCGGTGTCACGAGCGAGAGATGCTGATCGGCCGCGATGCAGACTGTCGCCGCCGCGCAGTGGGGCGCCTCTACGGCAAGGAAGCCGCAGAGCGCCGTAACGAACGATACAGGACCGACCCGGCGCGTGGCTCTAGGCGGCATTGTCAGCACCGGACCAGTCGAGGATGATCGCCGAGACGACTTTGACCATCTTGAGATAATCGTTCACGTCCACCCACTCATCAACGAAGCCAGACTGGGTGAGGTTACCCGCCAGTGAGCCGAGGCCGACGGTGGGAATACCGCGTTGGACGATCGGATTGCGAATGTCACTGGAGGTATGCAGCGGGTTGACATGCGGCTCAATCCCGGTGACGGCACGGATGGCGGCCTGGGCGCAGCGATAGAGAGGATGCGCCTCCGGTGTCTCCGCGGCGCTGACCCCCGAAAGCCATTCGAGCTTCGGCGGATGCTGCGTCAGCCATTCATCGGCCGCGGCCGCGACTTCGATGGCCTCTTTGATCTCACGCTGGACGTCCTCGAGCCGCTCGGTCGGGGGAAAGGACACCGCACCTCCGAGGGTACATGCCATGGCGATTCTGCTCAGCTTCTCGCCGTTTCCGCACGACATGTGGGAGATTTGCAGATTGGTCGAGCGACCGACAGCCGCCTCGAGCAACGGATGGTGCACGCGCGCGCCGCGGCGCGCATCAAGCGCCCGGAGAGCCTGATAGAGCAGGACCGCCTTGTCCACCGGATTGATTGCTAGATGAGCCAAGGCGGTATGTCCAGGCTCCGTGGTTGGAGGCTTCTGGCCGGTAACGGTGACCCGGAACTCCAACTGACCGGAGGCGAAGGCCTTGATCTCGCCCAGGCCCTCCCCTGATTCCGCCGGATGCAGGTACAGGGCGGCATCTCCCGACAGGCCTGCGGCCAACGCCGCGGAAACGCCGCGTGCATGACGTTTGCTGGGGGTGCTGGCGAACACCACATCCCCGCGCGTGGTCAGACCGGCCGCACTCAAGGTGCACAGCGCGGCGAGTCCGGCCGCGACGCCCAGTAGATCGTCCGCCACGCCCCAGCCATAAAGGCGGCCCTCGGAAATCGTGCCGAGGAAGGGGTCCCGGCTCCAGCGTTCGGTGCCTGCGACCGGTTCGCTGTCCGGATGCGCGAAGAGGATCAGGCTCCGGCCGCCGCCGCTGCCCGCACGGGTGCCGAGCAGCGTGAGCCGCTCGCCGCCTGCCAGCACATCACGCGCGGCGAATTCTCCCGTCAGTGGAACGTGGGATGGCTCGTAATGCATTCGGCGCACCGACGCACCACACCCCGTCAACGCCTCCTCCACAACCGCCTGAACCGCGCCCTCGCCGTTGGCTTGCGCGGAAATCAGGCGTCGCAGGATGTCGATGCACGCGTCTTGGTCGATTTCGATGCCCTCAGAAACAGGGCTTGCCGTATCCGTCATGACACTCCTAGCACACGGGCCCTCACATCCTCAATTCGGGAGTGAGTTCAGCTCGTATTTCATGATCCGACCGTGGCTGCCGGTGCGATCCCGTTCCAGCTCGTAGACATCACCTTGAGGTCCACGGCGTCGACACGTAACCGCGGCGATCGCTGCCAAGTCATCATCGGTCAAATGGATTTCGCCGATTTGGGCATGCGATTTCAGGTGACTGGTGTTCACGGCACCCACGATCACGCCAGCCACTTGCGGGCGATCGAGGATGGCGCGCGAAGCGATGCTCGCAATATCGGTGCTGTGTTTCTCCGCGATCCCATGCAACACCTCAAGCAGACTTTGAAACATGGTCCACCCGCCAAAGTCGTCGATGATTAACTTGTACTTGACCAGCGAACGATTGGTCAACGCAACGCCCGGCGCCGGTTTGCCCAGCCAGCGTTCGGACATGAAACCGCCGCAAACGGTACCGTAGCACAGGAGCGAAATCCCGCGCGTCCGGCAGAGATCGACCATACCCTTGGTGGGGCGATCGTCGAGCAGGGAGTATTGCACCTGGTTTGAGAGAATGGAGACGCCCGCCGCCACCAGTTCCCCCATACGCGCGGTGTCGAAGTTCGTCATGCCGATGTGGCGGATCTTGCCCAGGCGTCGCAGCCTGTCCAGCTCCACCGCGGTTTCCACGTAGCCCGGCACACCGAAGTCCCACCAATGAAATTGCACGAGGTCGAGCGCCTCGAGCTTGAGGCGGGACAATGAGCGATTGATGATGTTCTCAACGTAAGCGCGATCCACGTGGACGAGGTCCTTGAGGTCCGGCACGAACTTGGTGTGGACTTGGACGCGCTTCGCATGTTCGGGGTAAGTTTCGCGGAACCGCCCGATCAACGCCTCCACGCCCGTATAAATATCCGCACAGTCGAACGTGGTGATGCCGGCATCCACGAACTCGGCCATATCGTGCTGCGCTACGCCTGGGTCGATGGCGCCATGATCGCCGGCCAGATGCCAGCCGCCCTTGATGATTCGGGAGATTGAATAATCTGGGGTGAGAGTGACGCGCGGAATCACGATTCAGCCTTTTCGTCGCCAGCCATCCACCCGTTCACGCGCGTTCAAAAAGAATGTCCTTGGCGCCGTGCCATAACACGTCGACCCCGAGCGGCCGCAAATTATCGCGTCCTTCGACAACGGTGAGAAAGTGGTTGCCGGCCAGTTGGCCCATTTTACTGGCGAAGCTGCAGCTGCCATACGCTATCAGGATTTCGGTCTCGCTGAAGCCGCCCGGATAGAACAGGATGTCGCCGACCGAGGGATGGCTCGTATGGTTTTCGAACCCCGTCTTCAGATCGAAGTCGCCGAGCGGTATCCAACAGGCTTCGCCACTCCAGCGCACATGGATGATTTTCTGCCTGTAGGGTAGCAATTGCTCGAAGGCCGCAACCGTGCGAGGTGCGGCCATGTTGGGGACGGCGATGAACTGATGTTCGCCCGATGTGATGCGGATCGGATTCATGGGTGGACGTTAACTCCTGGACGGCAAAAAACGATGGTCAGAAATAGGGCTCAGTGCTTGAGCATTTTAGCCAGAAACGATTGCGCCCGAGGCGAGCGGGGGGTGCCGAAGAACTCCTGCTTGGAGCAGTCCTCGATGATGCGGCCTTGATCCATGAAAATCACGCGATCGGCGACTTGCTTCGCAAAGTCCATTTCGTGAGTGGCGCAAAGGGTGGTCATCCCGTCCTCTGCCAGGCGGACCATGACGTCGAGCACTTCGCTCACCATTTCCGGGTCGAGCGCGGATGTCGGCTCATCAAAGAGCATGACGATCGGATCCATCGCGAGCGCGCGCGCGATGGCGACGCGCTGCTGCTGGCCACCGGAGAGTTGGGCGGGGTACTTGCCTGCCTGCGCGGCCAAGCCGACCCGGTCGAGCAGCGCCAGCGCTTTTTCTTCCGCCTCGGCAGTCGAGCGGCGCAGTACGGTGCGCTGCGGCAGCGTGATGTTCTGCATCACGGTGAGATGGGGAAATAGTTCGAAACTCTGAAACACCATGCCGATTCGACTACGCAAGGCGGTCAAATTGGTGGTCGGTGCTCGCAAGTCCTTGCCGTCGACTTCGATATGACCGGTATCGTACGATTCGAGACCGTTGATGCATTTGAGCAGAGTGGACTTCCCTGAACCCGAGGGTCCACACACCACGACCACCTCGCCTTTGCTCACTGCTGTCGTGCAGTTCTGCAATACCTCGAACGATCCATAGTGCTTGCAGACGTTTTTGATGACGATCATCGGTCGAACCGGGTGATGGAAAAAGGCGTGCAGTCATACTCGCATTCGCCATGCAGCAGCAGGTCGCGGGTCATGCGCGCGACGATGGGTGCCAGGGTGTAGCCATTCGAGGTGACCGCATTGAAGAAGCCAGGCAGGCCCGGCACGGCACCCATGATGGGTGCCCCGTCGATATCCACATTCATGGCCGCCCAGGCACGCACGACATGCAAACCGGCGAGCTGCGGCAGCACCTGCTGAGCCACCCAAAGATTGCCCTCGATGCTGGGCCGCGTGACGCTGATAAAGCGTCGTGCCTCGTCATAGGCGGCGCTCCACGCGCCGCCGATTATCAATGCGCCGGTGGCCGACTGTTTCAGACTCAAGTGGCGGTTGGCGTGCGCCACCAGATGATTCACCAGGGGCGGGGCGGGTTCCGTTACGATCATCTGCAAGGGCGCGCTGTAGACCGGAAGATCGATACCGGCCAGTCGCGCAAGCTCACGCGACCAGGGTCCGCCCGCGTTGATGACGCGTCCGGCGCGAATGCTGCAGCGTGAAGTCGCCAGGCGCCAGCCACCCCCGTCGCGCGTCAGGGCCGTGACGTTGCTCCCCCGGATGAATCGCGCTCCAGCCTTCAGCGCCTGGTTGAGCACTGCATAGGTCGCGCGCGTCGGATCGATCTTGCCTTCTTGCGGCGCATATTCCGCACCCACCAATCGTTCGGACAGCGCGGGTGCCATGCTCCTGAGCTCACTCGCTCCGACGATTTGGTTGTCGATGCCGAAGCGGCGTTCCAAGGCCGCTTTGGCCACCAGTTTTTCCATGGCCTCAGCCGTATCCGCAACCATGAGTCCGCCATTGACCCGGATCTGGAAGTCCTCGCCGCAGGCACGGGCGAGTTCCTGCCACAGAGCAATCGCGCGCGGACCGAGCCGAAGCGTAGCGGCCGCGGGGCTTGTATCGGCGCGGGCGCCGAGATCAAAATCGAAAGAGAGTAACTGCACGTGAAGGCTGCCCGCATTCGCGCCCGAGGCCTGCAGATTCACATCGTCGCGCTCGACCACCAACACGTCTTCCCCGGCGACCGCCAGTTCGTAAGCAAGGCACGCGCCGATCGCGCCGCCGCCAATGACGACGATGGCGGCCTCCTGGTCGGGCAGCGGGACGGTGTCCGGCGGATGCGCGAGATTGGGCGTGCCGGTTCGAAGGTGACCGCGCCACTCGGGCTTCTCGAATGCCAGAGAAGCCGCGGCGGTCGGTTTCACCGGCAGCCGCGGCGCCCAGTGGTACGCACCGGGCGCTGCGCTACCCGCCGGTCCCAGCAGCAGCGTAGCAGCCCCTGCGCAATAACGACCTTGGCAGCGGCCCATGCCGAGGCGCGTGTTGCGTTTCAAGCGGGCGAGGCTGTCGTTCCCGGCCTTGATCTCGGCGCGCACCCGGCCAAAGGTGATCTCTTCGCAGCGACACAGCGTGACCTCATCCGGCACGAGGTCCCCCCGTATGGGCGGCGCGCGATAGAGCGTCGCCAGAGCCTTCTCGACGTTCTCTGCGCACTCCAATGCTCGCCGCGCCTGCGGTTCTTCGAGTGGGTCGCCGGCACCGCGCGAAAGCTCCCTGGCGACGGCGATTCCGGCCAACGTGCCGCGCGCCAGGGCGACGCCGTGGCCGCCCAACTCAACGCCGTCGGCCACCGCAAAAACGCCGCGGACGCTGGTTGCACCGTCACCGGTGGTTTCGGTTGCCAGATAGCTGAAGTGCCGGATGTGCGGCCGATGGGCGCAACCGAGCGCGCGTGCAATCTCGGTCGATGGGATGAAACCGTGGCCGACACAGAGGGTATCGGCGGCCACCTCGATGGCGCCGGCGGAATCGGCAACCCCGCTGGTGCTCAAGGGCGCGTAGACGACGCGCTCCAGCCGCGCCGCGCCGCTCGCTCCGGTGACGCCATGACTCCATAATACCGGGACCCGGGCGCGCCGCAATTTGCGTAAGTATCGCAGGCCCGCGGCGATCATATCCGGCGCATTGCGTAGCGCCGGCTGCAGCTCACGCCATTGGCGCGGTGAAGGTCGTGAGGCGCTCTCGAGGACCGCCAGGACCTCGACCCCGTCGTCGATCAGTTCGCAGGCAAGCTTGAGGTTCAGCGGTCCGTTGCCGGCAATGACCACCCGTCGTCCGGGGGCGACACGGTAGGTGGTTAGCAGAGTCTGCGCGGCGCTGCTGCTCATGACCCCGGGTAATGTCCACCCGCGGAACGGTACCGCCTCCTCGCGCGCGCCTGCGGCGATGACGAGCCGGCGGGGCCGGAAGACAGTCTCGGTGCCGCCAACCACGGCGACCACCTCATCGGCGGTGTACGCACCCCATACCATGGCGTCCTGCACGATAACCACGCCGGCGGCGCGCGCAGCGTCTGCCAGAGCAAGCTCGTGCGGATGGAGACTCTCATCCAGAACCACCACCTCGACACCGCGGCGCGCGGCGGCGATGGCCGCCGATAAGCCCGCAGGGCCTGCGCCAATGACCAGAAGTTCGACGGCCTGCTGCACCGGTTCTTTCTGCGTGGGTGGCGGCCAGAGCGGCGCCAGAGGATCCGTCTTGCTGCCTTCCGGCATCCGAGAACGGATCCGTTGGCCTTCGGCGACCGGTACTCTGCAGGCCCGTTGGTTGGCTTTTCCGTCGATCGTGACCAAGCAGTCGAAGCAGGTACCCGTCGAGCAATACAGTCCACGCCGCTCGCCGCGTCGCGTGTGGCGGTAGTGAACGATGTCATTGGCGCAGAGCGCCGCCGCGACGCTCTCGCCGCTCATGGCGGTCAAGGGCTGGCCATCGTAGACAATACGGAACGGCGTGCCGCTGCAACGAACCCGTGGACTATCGAGGCGCATCGGCGAGTACCTCATGCAGAGCGGTCTTCACGCGGCTTGCGCAGGCCGCAATATCCTATGAATGGTATACGAATCGTATATGATTGCGTAGAGCAGTTATTCCGGCATAGAGGGTGTTTTCATGCAGCCATGGCGCGGCACCTATACGGTTCTCATCACTCCTTTTACCCTCGGCGGCAGCGCCGTCGACATCCCGGCGTTGAGGCGCTTGGTGAACTGGCAAATCGAACGCGGTATTCATGGACTGATACCCTTGGGCAGCACGGGCGAATTTCTCTCGTTGACCCCGGACGAAAGAGCCCAGGTGATCGAGACCGTGGTGCAAGAGGCGGGCGGCCGAGTGCCGGTGCTGATCGGCACGGGTGCCGAGTGGACCCGCGACGCCGTCAGCCATGCGCGCGAGGCCGAAAGCCTGGGAGCGTCCGGCGTGATGGTCATTCCTCCCTTCTATAGTTCGCCGACCGAAGACGAGTTGTTCGAGCACTACCGGCGTATCGGCGAGTCCATCGCGATTCCCGTCATGCTGTACAACAATCCCGCGACCGCCAATGTTGATCTCACCCCCAAGGTGGTTGCACGCTTGAGCCGCATCGACAACGTGCGTTACATCAAAGAATCCACTCTCGAAGTCACACGGGTCAGAGACATCATCGAGCTCTGCGGAGACCGGATGACGGTTTTTGCCGGGATTCTCGGCTACGAATCATTTTGGCTGGGTGCCCAGGGCTGGGTCGCGGTCTGCTCCAATCTGCTGCCCTACGAGTCCGCACGCCTGTTTGAATTGGCCGTCGATCACTGTGATCGTGATGGTGCGTTGGAACTCTACAAGAAAATCCTGCCCATCGTCCGTTGGGTGGGTGGCCATCGCTACGTGTCGGCGTCCAAGGCGGCCTTGAACATCATGGGTCTTGGCGTCGGCGAGCCGCGAGCGCCGCGCTTGCCACTGCCGGGTACGGAAGTCGATGCGTTACGCGCCGATCTCGAGGCGCTTGGGCTGCCCGATTCCTTGGGGCTCCCCGCTTGATGGCGCTGCTCGGCGCGCTCGGCTGGGGACTGCTTTCAATGACCCAGCCGTCGTGCCAGAGCCCGGTTCCAGACTCCGAGCTGGTTCAACCGGGAACCCTGGTCATGGTGACCAATCCCACCCTCAGGCCGTTGCAGTACGTCGATTCATCGGGAGCGCTGCAAGGGATGCGGATTGAGTTGGGCGCTGCAATCGCCAAACGACTCTGTCTCACGCCCAAGTACATCCGTACCGAGTTCTCTGCCATGATCCCGGGCCTGAAGATCGGCCGTTGGGACGTCATCAATACAGGCACCTTCTGGAGCGAGGAGCGGGCCGCGACGATGGAGATGATCAACTATGAGCTGCAGGCCATCAGCATCAGTGTTCCGCATGCCAACCCGCGCGGAATCACCAAGGCGGACGATCTGGCCGGGCGCTCGGTCGGCGTCGAGATCGGTGGTTTCGAGGAAACCAAGCTCAGAGAACTGAACCGATCCCTGGTCGGACGCGGCCTGACGCCGATCACCATTCGCACCTTCGACAATTTTGCGGCGGCATTTCAAGCGATGAGTGCCGGACAGACCGATGCAACCGCCGCAATCGATCCGACGGCGGCCGAATATGCTCGCGAGGGCGGCGTCGATCGGGTGATATCCGGTTTATATCCGACGCCGGTTGCCCTGGCCATGAAAAGCCAGGCCCTGAGTCAGGCGATCGTGAGGGTCCTCAATGACATGCAACGGGACGGATCCTATCAAGCCTTGATGACCCGTTACGGACTCGTCCCGCATGCGGGGCCATTTAGCGTGAACGGCCCGGCCCAGCGTTTGCACGGGCAGAGTTCCCGACCCGCCGTCGCGAGCCGCTGGAACTGGCCTGGTTTCGCGGATTATCTCGTCAATGGTTTTTTGTTGATGGGTGCGCTCACGACGCTCTGGCTCACCGCCGCCAGCATGATCGGCGGTCTCTGCTTGGGCTCGCTGCTCGCGTGGCTGCGTCTCGCGCGGCATCGCTACCTCGCGATTCCCGCGCAACTTTACATTTGGTTCTTCCGCGGCACCCCGCTGCTGGTGCAGCTCGTCATGATCTACACCGGTCTGCCGCAGATCGGGATCAAATTTTCAGTGATCGAATCAGCGTTGATCGGTCTCATCCTGAACGAAGCCGCGTATCTCGCCGAGGTGATTCGCGGCGGCATCGTCGCGGTGCCGGCGGGACAGCGCAATGCCGGCCGGGCTCTGGGTATGAGTCCTGCCCAGGTGATGATCTACATCGTCGTGCCGCAAGCTCTGCGCATCGTCATGCCGGCGCTTGGCAACAGCGTCAACGGCATGCTCAAGACCACGGCGATCACCTCCGTGATCTCCGTGGAAGAGCTGCTGCGCCGAACCGAGTTGCTCATGCAGGACCGGTTCTTGGTGCTCGAACTGTTTGCCGTCGCGGCCATCTATTATCTGTTGATGACTTCTGCCTGGACTGTCGTCCAGCACCGGATCGAGGCGCGTTTCGGTCGTGCGCAGCGCACGATCGCGATCAGCGATGCTCATTGAACCACCACTTTAGAGCGAGACTTTATGCAGGCATTTGACACTGTCATCCGTAACGGCAAGTTGGCCACCGCCGCCGATGTGTACGAGGCCGATCTTGGAATCCAAGACGGGAAAATAGCGGCGATCGGCCGAAATCTGGCCCCCGCCAAGACTGAGATCGATGCACGCGGCAAGCTGGTGTTACCGGGCGGTGTCGATGCGCACTGTCACCTCGATCAGCCGACCACCAACGGCTCGGTTTTCGCCGATGATTTTCTGACCGGGACCCGTGCGGCCGCCTGCGGCGGCACGACGACGGTGATTCCCTTCGCCTGCCAGAATCGAGGCGATTCGATGCCCGCCGTCGTCGCCGACTACCACGCCCGGGCGGCGGGCAAGGCGGTCGTCGATTATGCGTTTCATCTGATCGTGAGCGATCCGACCGAGCAGCTCATCACTCAAGATCTGCCTCGTCTGGTCACGGAAGGCTACACGTCATTCAAGCTCTACATGACCTACGACGATCTGAAGCTCAACGATCGTCAGGTGCTCGAGCTCCTCGATGTCGCGAGACGCTGCGGCGCCATGGCGATGATCCACGCGGAGAATGCGGATTTCATCGGCTGGCTGACGGATCGCCTGCTGGGTGCAGGCCTCAAAGAGCCGCGTTACCACGCGGAATCGCGCCCGATGCTGGTCGAGCGGGAGGCGACTCACCGCGCGATCGCCATGTCGGAGCTGGCTGATGTACCGATCTTGATCGTGCATGTGTCGGGTCGCGAGGCGGTGGAGCAGATTCACTGGGCGCAAGGTCGCGGTCTGCAGATCTTTGCGGAGACCTGTCCGCAGTACCTCGTGTTGACCGAACATGATCTGGGCGGCCACGGCTTCGAGGGCGCGAAATGCATCTGCAGCCCGCCGCCGCGTGACAAGGCCAACCAGGCGGTGATCTGGGACGGTCTGGCGAGCGGAATTTTTGCGATCGTATCCTCCGATCATGCGCCGTTTCGCTACCATGATCCCCAGGGTAAGATGCTGCATGGTGAGCAGACGCCATTCAATTGGGTACCGAACGGAGTTCCGGGCATCGAAACGCGGTTACCGATCCTGTTTTCGGAAGGTGTCGTCAAGGGCAGGATCAGCCTGCAGCGCTTCGTCGAACTGACCGCCACCAATCCGGCCAAGCTCTACGGGCTCTACCCCCGCAAGGGCAGCCTGGCGATTGGCGCCGACGCGGACGTCGTGGTGTATGACCCCGTGAAGCCTGTGACCATTCGCAATGACATGCTGCATCACAATGTCGACTACACGCCCTACGAGGGGCTCGAGATCACCGGGTGGCCCGAGCTCGTGTTATCGCGCGGCGAGATCATCGCCCAGAACGGCGACTGCACGGGCGCGCCGGGCCGGGGCCTCTTCTTGCCGCGCGCGGCGCCTGAGCTCGCGAAACCCCGCAAGCGTTCTTAAATGAGATGCTCCCCCTCAAGCGCTGAACGGCCGGCGGATCCGCCGGACAGGTGACCGGGCGCAGGTTCCCACCAGAATCCAAGACATGGCAGTCCACACCCCTTCCGGTTCGAATCCAGAAAAGCTCGGTGAACTTGCTTATCAGACCTTGCGGCGCATGATTCTCGACAAGGCGCTACGCAGCGGCGGCGCGGTGGTGGAAGGGCGGCTCGCCGAAGAACTCAATATCTCGCGCACGCCGATGCGCGAAGCGCTGTTGCGACTGGAGGGCGAGGGCCTGTTGGTGCGGGCCGGCGCCCGGTCTTATTCCGTACGCTTTGTCAGAGCGGAGGAATACATTCAGGCCATGAAAGTGCGCGAATTGCTCGAAGCCGAGGCGGTCGGGCTCGCCATCGGTAAGATCGACAGGAAACTCGTCGAGCAGCTCGCCAGGAAAATCAAGGCGCTCGGCAGCGGCCAGCAGGAGCAAGCGCACTGGCAGATCGACGACCAGGTGCATACGCTGATCGCGCGCGGCAGCGGCAATGATGTGCTCGCGCGAATGATCGACGTGGTGCGCACGAACAGCCGGCTCTTTGAGCTGGCGTCGCCATTCAACCGCATCGAAGAAGACCGGGCTGAACATCTCGCGATTCTCGATGCCTATCTTGCCAATGATGCGGAGGCTGCGCGCGCCGCGCTTCGTACCCACTTGCAAAATCTGCGCCGCTTCGTACTCGACCGACTCGGCGAGGGTCCCTACCGCTAAAATGTCGCGCAAGCGCTCAGTGGCGCAGGATCTTGCCGACAAAGTCGCGGGTGCGCGCCTCGAGCGGCGCGTCGAAAATTTGCTGCGGTGTACCCGTTTCGACGATGCGTCCTTGTGCCATGAACACGACTTTAGACGACAACTTGCGCACGAACCCCATTTCGTGGGACACGATCAGCATCGTGATGCCGTCCGATGACAGTTCCCGAATCGTCTCCAACACCTCACCGACGAGTTCCGGGTCGAGCGCGGCGGTAATCTCGTCGAGAAACAGTATTTTGGGCTTCAGTGCGAGCGCGCGGGCAATGGCGACCCTTTGTTGCTGGCCTCCGGATAATTCGTCGGGGTACGCGCGCAACCGGTCGGCCAGCCCAACCCGGGTCAGCAACTGCATCGCGTGCCGCTCGACATCCTTGCGGGGCCAGCGCCTGATCCGGGTCGGCGTGATCATGACGTTGTCAATCACCGTCATATTTTGGAACAAATTATATTGCTGAAACACGATCGCGATCTCGGCGCGCAAGGCATGGAGCGCCGCCTTGTCGGCATAGTCGACGACCCGTCCATTCATTCGCACGCTACCCCGGTCGATTGGCAGCAGGCCCATCAAGACGCGCAACAGCGTGCTCTTGCCTGATCCTGAGGGACCGATGAGGCTGACGATCGCTCCCTCATCGACGCTCATACTGAAGTCTTCGAGTACCGCGTGTGAGCCGAACGATGCCTTCAGATCAACGATTTCGAGTAACGGCAAGTTTCCTCTCCGCGTGCTTACCAAGGCGTGTCAGTGGGTAAGAAATCACGAAATAGAGCAGCAGAATCATCCCATAAACCAGCATGGATGGAAGACCCTTGTTGCCGAGCACCTTGCCGGCGGAAGTCAGTTCCATCACGCCGATCTGTGACGCAAGGGCGGTGTCTTTGATGAACATGACGAAGAAGCCGACGGCTGGCGGCACGATCACCCGCCATGCCTGTGGCACGATCACGTAACGAAGCGCCTGCCAGTAGCTGAAGTTCAAGGCCCGCGCGGCCTGCCACTGGCCTGAATGCACCGACTCGAGGCCGCCGCGGATGATCTCACTCAGGTAAGCGGTCGCGATGAGGCAGAGGGTGAGCAGGGCAACCGCGAACGTCGGCAGATCAGCATTCACCGACTGGCTGACGAAGAATACCAGGAACAGCGTGACGAGAAAGGGCACTCGACGGAACAACAGACAGTAGCCGTAAAGGGCGGCTCGCAGCGGCGCCATCCCATGGGCTCGGGTCGTGCGACAAATGGCGACCGCAAAACCGCATAGGAAGCCCGCACCGCAACCGACCACCGCGAGCGCCAACGTGGTCAGCAACCCGGTCAGCAGCAGCCGTGCGTCGTAGATCGAAATGCTCACAGCATCCTTGTCTTGATGCGATGCACGAGTCGACCATAGAGGACCAGCGTGAACGTTGCGACCAGACTGATGACCAGGTACAAGACTGCCGCGACAGTGAAGGCTTCGACGGAGAGATAGGTGTCGGCGCCAAGACTCAGCGTTCGTCCGGTGAGTTCCTCGACGCCGAACACCGACGCCATCGAGGTTCCAAGTGTCATCATGATGAATTGATTCGACAGCGATGGGAACATCACCTTCATCACATGGGGCATCATCACGAGACGAATGAGTTGCAGGCGAGAGAAGCCGAGAACCTCGGCCGCCTCGAGTTCAGCGGGCCGGAGCGACAGGAATCCGGCACGCAGAATCTCGCAGAGATAGGCGCCCGCATTGAACGTCATCCCCACGAGGACCGCCGCCAAGGGAGGGAGAATGACCCCCACCTCCGGGAGCCCGAAGAACAGGAAATAGATCTGGACGAGCTGGGGCGTGTTGGTTGCGAAAGTGACGTAGGCGGTGATGAGCCGGCGCGGGTATGGCGGTGCAAACTGGAGGAGGGCGGCGCAAACCAATCCGATCGACATACCGCAGACGAAGGCGAGCACCGCCATCTCGAGACTGAGCCACGCCCCACCCAGGAGATAGGGCCACTGTTCGAGGATCGGACGAAACTGAAGTGTCAAGGCTACTGCGAGGCGGCCACGGGCGTTACGGCGGTGGGGTCATGCAACATCGGATGGCCGAACCACTTGAGCCAGCTCGCCGCGATGAAGCCATCCGCATGCAGCACCGCTATTTCCTTGTTCATGCGCTGGGTCAGCGCCACGTTCCCCTTGCGGATGCCGAGGCAGTCATAGCCCACCTCGATGGGTACGTCGACCACGCGCCACTTCGTGGAGTAATTCTTCGTATAGACCAGCACGAAATCGAGGACGTCGATCAGCGCATCGGCGCGCCCTTGGGCAATCGCGCGTATCGCGTCAGGATAGTT
>Ga0116230_10002095_pt1 | contig 19218 bp, 15 predicted proteins | sample S1TSphfallax_3_FD_88678 | JGI IMG/M metagenome (GOLD analysis project Ga0116230, IMG submission 88678) | Host-associated microbial communities from peat moss isolated from Minnesota, USA - S1T2_Fd - Sphagnum fallax MG | ecosystem: Host-associated > Plants > Peat moss > Unclassified | place... | reverse complement strand
CCGGGGTTCCGTCACGGGCGGAGCGTTCCACCGGAGGTGGTGGACGCGCACCTCGCGTTGAAACAGGCCGGGCGCTTCCGGGTGGTCGAAGGCGACGAGCAGCGCCCGATCCGCGGCCCGTTTGCCGACGACGACGTAGCGCTCGCCGTCCGTATTGGAAGGAACGCCGATGCCGCGGCGTTGGCCGAGCGTGAAATAGTGGAGGCCGGGGTGCCGCCCGAGCTCCCGGCCGTCGCCCGCGCGCAGAATGGGTCCGGGATGGTCGGGCACATACGCCCGCAGGAAATCCCGCATCCGCACCTCGCCGATGAAACAGATGCCCTGGCTGTCCTTCTTGTCGGCGGTCGCCAGCCCGGCTTCGCGGGCCATCCGCCGGAGTTCCGGCTTCGTCAGTCCGCCGACGGGGAAGTCGGCGCTGCGGAGTTGGTCCTGGTCGAGCAGCGCCAGGAAATAGGATTGGTCCTTATTCGGATCGACTCCCTCGCGCAGGGCGAAGGCCGCCCCTCCATTCGGCTCCAGGCGGGCATAATGCCCGGTCGCCACTCGTTCGAAACCCTGCGCCCTGGCCCAATCCCGAAATACGCCGAATTTGATCTCCCGATTGCACATCGTATCGGGATTGGGAGTCAGCCCGTGCGCGTAGCCATCGAGGAGGTAGTTGACCACCCGTTCCCGGTATTGGGTCATCAGATTCACGACCTCGAAATCGATCCCGATTTGCGCGGCGACGCGGCGGGCGTCCGCAATGTCCTGCTGCCACGGGCAATCGCCGATGAGGCCGTCCTCGTTGATCCAATTCTTCATGTAGGCGGCGCTCACCGCACAGCCGGCCCGCTTGAGCAGCAGCGCGGCGACGGAGCTGTCGACGCCGCCGGACAGGGCGACGAGGATCTTGGGAGACGCGGCCATGGCGGGACTTTAGGCGCCTGCGCCCGGCCTGCGACCGGAAATTCCCGCCGGTCGGCGCAACCCTTATCCGGCCGGCTCGGCGGCTCCCGTGATCGCGGCGCGGAGGGTTTCGACCGCGGGCGCGACGGCCGCAGCGCCCTCGCCCTCGGTGGCGGCCTCGTCGCTCGTCGGCTCCTCGCTCGGCATGGGATAACGCCGGACAAATTCGGTGTACTCGATCAGCTCGTAGCGTCCGTCCAGGTGCTCGACGATCGCGGTCAGCGATTCGACCCAGTCCCCTGAATTCAGGTACCGGATCTCCCCGATCATGCGGTCGGCGGGCGTATGGATATGGCCGCAGAGCACCCCGACACAGCCCCGCGAGCGGGCCAGTCCCGCGATATGGTCCTCGAATTTGGAGACGTGGCTCACGGCCGATTTGACCCGCGCCTTGATGGCCTTGCTCAGCGACCAGTATTCGAGCCCGCGCCAGGCCCGCCACGCGTTGTACGCGCGGTTGAGATGGAGGAGCGCCTGGTAGCCCCAATCGCCGAGGTGGGCGAGAAAGACGAAATTCTTGGTGACGGTGTCGAAGACGTCGCCGTGCAGGACGAGATAGCGTCCGGCCGGCCCTTCGTGGACATGGTCCTCGACCACGGCGAGATTCTCAAAATCGAGGGGGAGGAATTTGGCGAGGATGTCGTCATGATTGCCCCGGACATAGATCACCCGAGTGTCGCGCTTCTCCAGTTTCTTGAGGACGATGCGGATGAATCGGGTGTGCGCCTTGGTCCACTGACCGCGGCGCCGCAGCTGCCAGCCGTCGATGATGTCGCCGTTCAGGATCAGCGTTTCACAGCGGATGCTGCGGAGGAAATGGTTCACCTCGCGCGCCTTGCATTCCGTCGTCCCGAGGTGGACATCGGAGAGGATCAAGGTCTTGACGCGGAGTTTGCTCATGGGACCTGGAGGGCGAAGCCGGCGGTCAGCCGGTCTTCGGCCGGGGCGATGGCGGTGCAATCCGCGGGTACGACGAGTCGGAGGCTGCGCGGATGAACGGCGATCTGCAGCGAAGCTGCGCCCGCGTGAGTTTCACCATCGGTATGAAAAACCCCCGGCGCCCTGCGCTCAATCAGAAAGCGGGCTCCGCGCCAACTTCGCACATGCGGGCTGCGGTCGAACGATCCTTGGAACAGGCGGACCGCCAGACCGGCCGCGGCGGCGAAGCCGACGTCCCGCACCGCCACCAGATCGAGCATGCCATCGTCGACTCGCGCGCCGGGGGCGATGAGCGCGCGGTTGCCGTACTGGTCCGAGTTCGCGACGGCGACGAGGAGCGCGTCGATCTCCTCCCGGTGGCCTCCGCAGGTGATCTGACACGATTCGCTGCGATGCTCCCGCAATGCGGCGAGGGCGGTGCGACCGTAGTTCCAGAGTCCCCGCCGGGTGAGCCGGTTGAATCGGCCGGCCACGTCGGCATCCAGGCCCAGCCCCATCGCGTTGAAGAACGGCTGGCCATTCACGGTCCCGGTGTCGATGGCGGCGATCCGAGCGGTGGGCGAAATGGCCAGCTCGAGGGCCGCATCCGCGGTGAGCGGCAGGCCGAGGTGCAGCGCGAGGCCGTTGCCGGATCCGCACGGGACCAGGGCGAGGGCCGAGTGCGTATGCAACAGGGCCTGCGCCACTTCGTTCATCGTCCCGTCGCCTCCGACCGCGACGATCCGTGGACAGTCATGGGCGACGGCCTCCCGGGCGAGTTCGGTCGCGTGGCCCGGGCCGCGGGTGATGACCAGCTCGGCCTCGGGCGCACGTTCGGCGATGAACGCACGCAGGCGATGCGACAGCCGCGCGGTGCGGAACCTGCGGCCGGAGCGCGGATTGAGGATGAAGCGAAGTTTCATCGGTCCAGAGGAGCCGCGGCGAACACGCCGGAGGCCGGGGTGGCGGGCCCGCCGATCCGGTCAAGGACGGCGGTGGCGATGGCGCGGGCTGCGTCCGGCCGGGCCAGGGTAAGCAAGCCGGCCTCCCACCGGCGCCAGAGTGCACCGCGGTCGGCGAAGGCCTGGTGCAACTGCGCCCGGACGGCGTCCGGGGTCTCGGCCAGGCCGCCGACGCCGTGGCGCCGGAGCAGTTCGTAATTACCCTCTTCCTGGCCCGGCACCACCTGATTAACGATCATGGGGCAGCCCGCGGCGATCGCCTCCTGCGTCGTCGCGCCGCCCGCCTTGCTCACCACCACGTGATGGGTCAGCAGCAGTTCCGGAATTCGGTCGGTCCAGCCCAAAATTTCCGCCGGCCGGCTCCGGCCGGCCGCGAGTCCGATCAAGGTCTGACGGAGTGACTCGTCGCGGCCCACCGCGCAGGTCACGTCCCAGCCCGGTTCCTCCAGCAACACCCGCGCGGTGGCCTCGGCGTACCGGGTGCCCGAATTGATGATGTACAGGATGCGCGGCACCGCGCCCGCCGCGAGATCCGGTCGGGTCAGGTGGCCCGCCTGCGCGCCGAAGAAGAGCGTCACCGGAAAACCGGAGACCTGAATCCGCGCCGCAGCGATGCCGGCCGAGCGCAGCACGGCGGCCGAATCCTCGTTCGGCAGAAACCACCCGTCGCAACCCGCGCGCCACCACAGCGAGTTGATGCTGATCGAATCCGTCACGACGTTGAAATGAGGAATGGGCTTCCGGCCCCGGCGCACCCGTTGTTCGAGCAGGAAGGCATAGACGGGGAACGTGCTGCAGATGGCGTCGGGCGGTTCCGCGGCAAGCAGCCGGTCGAGCACCCGATATTCGCCGCGCAACCAGGACGCCGGGTTGAGGAATCCGGCGCGGTCGATGCACCAATAGAACCAGCTCCAGAGCCGGGGATGGCGATTGATGGCGTACAGGTAGGCCCGCCGGAACCAGGCGTTGAGCCGCGGCGAAGTCAACGCGAACACATCGACCAGGCGGGCACTCCCGGGGTGGATGGCGGCGAAGCCCTCGACCAGCGCCCGGGCCGCGGCGTTATGCCCTTCGCCGAAACCGGCCGTCAAGATGAGAATGCGAGGTTTCATCGCGGCTTAGCCGGTGGCCCGCGGTGCGCTCGCCGCCGACGGTTGCGGGAAGGAGGATGGCGGGCCGTGGGCGATGGTGGCGAGATCCGATTCGAAACGGGCGATGACCCGTTCCCAGGATTGGGCTTCGACGCTCGCGCGAGCTCCCACCCTGAGCCGGGCGCGCAGCGGGGCATCCGTCGCGAGGCGGATCGCCGCCGCGCTCAGCAGGTCGGGCCGGTCGCAGGGGGCCAGCAGGCCGCTTTCGCCTTCGCGGACGAACAAGCGGGCGGCGGCATAGTCGAAACCCGCGACCGCCAAACCGCTCGCCATCGCCTCGGTGAGCACATTGCCGAACGTCTCGGTCAGACTCGCGTGAATGTAAATGTCCGCCGAAGCGTAGTAACGGCCGATCTCCTCGCGGGAGAAGAAGCCGGCAAAATGGACGTCGGGATGCCGGCGGATCAGAGCCGCCTTGAGCGGGCCCTCGCCCGCGACGACGAACCGGCAGGCGGGGCACGCTGCGCGCATCGCGGCATAGATCCGAAACAGGACCTCATAGTTCTTTTCGGGTGCCATCCGGCCCACGTGCAGCACGACGGGCTGGCCGGGCCGGACGCCCCAACTGCGGCGGAGTTCCTCCGACCGCCGGTCCGGGCCGAATTGGCGGGTATCGACCCCCCGCGAAAGCACGGCGAGGTCGCGGAAACCGAGGCCGGCCAGCTCGGCCCGCAGATCCTCGGTGGGGACGAAGGTTCGGCGGGTGAGATTATGCACGCTCCGCAACCATCCGAGGGCCGCCCGCTTGAGCAGGGCGATCCGGTAGTGGCGGGCATAGGCGTGGAAATTGGTGTGGAAGCTGGACGTGACCGGACGGCCTAACGCGCGGGCCGCCCGAATCGCGGAGAACCCCAGGGGACCTTCCGTAGCGACGTGGACGAGGTCCGGCGGATCCGCGCGCCAGCGTCGGCGCAGGCGGCCACCGGCGGGAAGCCCCAGGCGAAGCAGGCGGTACCCCGGAATGGGCATACCGGGCAATGCGACCTCCTCATATTCGGGGTGGCTCGCCTGGGTCGGCAGGTCGCGGCGCCACGGGCGGTAAACGGTGACGGTGTGGCCTCGCCGCCCGAGTTCCCGCGCGATCACGCCGAACGTCATGGCCACCCCATTGATTTCGGGTGGAAAGGTTTCGGTGACCAGAGCGAGTTTCACGGGAGGAGGGAGGCGATGCCTCCCAGACTACCGACCTCGCGTGCCGAACCCGTGTCGAAGGGGTGACGAACCGGAGAAACCCCTTAGCCGGGAATCGCAGCCGCGGGCGGCGGCGGAGCGACCGGCGGAGGCGGCGTAGAATCGGGGGGGGGCGGCGGGACCGGCGGCGAGAGCCGCGGGCGACCGGGGGTCTTTTGCTCGTAGAGACGAATGACGTGGCGGCGCTGGTCCAAACTGATGATTTCGGCGTAGCGGCCCCAGCTCATCAGCGTCCGGAACAGCTGGCGCGGCTTCTCGTGCGGCAGGGCCGCCTGCAATTCCCGGATCAGTTCCTCGCTCGGCAGGGTCTGGCCCTCCTGGACCTTGATCAGTCGCACCAGCAGCTCGAAAATCTTCAGCTTCATCAGCTGCTCGCGGACGATCCGCTTCTGATCGGCGGTCGAAGCATTGACCAGCTCCCGACCGAGGGGGGTGATGACCACGTCGTGTCCGGGGGTTTGCACGAAGCCCAGCAATTCGGTGGCCTTCACCAGCCGGATCACCGCGCCGAACTCCTTGCCGAGTTTCTCGGACAGGTCGAAGAGGTCGCACGGTTCGTCCCCGATCAGGGACAGCAGCCCCTGTGCCTCCGCCGGGGTCACGAACGGAATGGATACCGGCGCGATCCGCTTGCGATTGTCCGCCGTCTGGGTGACCACGCGCCCGGCATCCGCAGCCACTGCCTCCGGTAGGTTGGTATGCGTGAGGATGGCATGCAGCTGCTCGACGATCTTCCGGAATTCCGGCGCATCCGGGTCGCGCGGGTAGGGCAGCCCGTTGGGGACGACGACGTCGACCCGACCCGGACCCGCTGCCATCACGACGATGCGGGTGGCGAAATAAACCGCCTCCACGATGTTGTGGGTGACGATCACCATCGTCCGGAGCGGATGATGGGAGTCCGCCAACAATCGGCCGATTTCACCGCGGAGCGTTTCGGCGGTGAGCACGTCGAGGGCGCTGAAGGGTTCGTCCATCGCCAGGACTTCCGGCTCCGCGATCAGCGCGCGGGCGATGCCGACCCGCTGCTTCATTCCGCCCGACAATTCGCGCGGGAACGCCTGCTCGTACGCCCCAAGGCCGACGGTCGCCAGCACCTTCTCGAGCCGCGCCTGCTGCTCCGCCGCCGAAAGGCTTTCGATCGGCAACAGCACATTCTGGCGGACATTCAACCAGGGGAAAAGCGCGAAATTCTGGAAGACCATCGCGACCCCGGGCGATACGCCCTGGAGGCGCTGCGCCTTGTAGAAGACTTCGCCGCGGGTCGGCGTGATCAATCCGGCCATGACGCGGACGAGGGTCGACTTGCCGCAGCCGGAAGGTCCCAGCAGGACGACGACGTCGTTTTCGGAAACCGTCAGGTTGATGTCGCTCAGGACCAGGTCGTTGTCCTGGGTGCCGACGGCGTATTCGTGGCTGACTTTGCGCAGCTCGATGAGCGGGGGCCGGGGGGCGTCCATGGGATGAGGGGAGGAGGAAGGCGAGGGTCAGGTGCCGAAACGGCAGCGCTCGTTGGCCACGGTTTGGATGCGTTTCCACACGGTTCGGTTCACGCCGACCACAATGATCGTCATGACGAGCGCGGCGGCGGTGAGCCGGGCATAATCCTCGGCATCGCCCGCATGGGATATGTACGCGCCGAGGCCCCGCGCCTCGAAGGTCTGAACGGTGGCGACGCCGCCGGGCCCCGGCTGCCCAGGCACCGAGAGGATCTCCGAAACCACGGTGGCATTCCAGGCTCCGCCGGCGGCGGTGATCCATCCGGTCACCAAACCGGGCAGGATGGCGGGAATGAGAAATTTGCGCCAGCGGGTCCAGCGACCGAGCCGCAGCAGGGCGGCGCAGCTGATGATATCGTGGGGAATCGCGGCCGCCGCGCCGGCGACGTTGAACAGGATGTACCACTGCGTGCCGAAAAGAATCAGCAGGATGGAGCCCCATTGCAGAGTGCCGCCGACGAGGACCACCAGGGCGAACAGCCAGGGGTAAATCATGGGCGACGGGAATGAGGCGGCGAATTGGATGAACGGCTGGAGTCGACCGGAGATCTTGGGATTGAGGCCGATCCATACGCCGAAGGGGACCGCCCAGAGGGTGCCGATGACCACCGCCGCCATCACCCGGCCGAAACTGAAGACCGCGTCGACGAAGATATTCCGCCAATCGCCGGCATGGACCGTCGCGAGCAGGCCCAGCAGGCGCAGGGCGCCCCAGGCGATCGCGGCGACGAGCAGAGCCATCGCGGCGAGGTACACCAGTCGGCCCCAGGGCTGCGGTTTGGCCGGGGGCTGCTCGGGCGGCGCGAGTGACGTCGCAGCGCACGGAGGGGTCGGGGGAGGGAGCAGACGGGCTTTGATGCGGCGCCAGGCGTCGCCCATTTTTTCGATGGCCACGGAACGGGCTAGCCAGAGCTGAAGCGCGGACTTGCGGGCGGTACCGGCGCCAAAGTCGTCGAGCTTGAAGCGTCGCGCCCACACGATCAGCGGCCACCAGACGAGCCGATCGGTCACCACGATCACGATGCTCATCGCCAGGATGCCGTAGACTTGGGCATGGGCGTCCCGATGGTCGACCGCCACCCGCATATACGAACCGATGCCCGGCAGGCGGAAGTTCTGGTCGCGCAGGGTGAACGCCTCCGTGATCGTCAAGAAGAACCAGCCCCCCGCCATCGAGACCATGCTATTGTACAGCAACCCCTGGGCGCTGAAGGGCAGTTCGACCCGCCAGAACCGCTGCCACCAGTTGAAATTATAGAGCTTGGCGAGCATGCGGAAGTCCGGCGGCAGCCCGCGGAGCGAGTCGTAGTAGCTGAAGACCATGTTCCAGACCTGGCCCGTGAAGATCGCAAAGACGCACACCAGCTCGAGGCCGACGTTATTGGTGGGAAAGAGGCTGATCAGAGCCAGCTCCAGCACCACGAGGAAGGTCGTGACCGGCAGGCTCTGCAGAATATCGAGGGCCACGAGCACGAAACGGCGGGCGCGGGCATCGTAGTAGGCCCAGGAGCCGACGAGGACGGTGAAGAGGAGGGAGAAGAAGTAGGCGATCCAGCCGCGGGCGAGGGAGAAGAACGCGTATTTCGGGAGCGACCACGGTGATAAATCGATATCGACCTCGTGGCGCAACGGGCGATGCCACTGCGACGCGACCTGGGCGAGTCCGTAGAGCAGCGCACCAAGGCCCGCGACGACGATCAGGTCGACCCAGAAACGGGTGCGAAGCGGAGCGTCGGTTCTGGCGGAGCGGACGAGCATGCGGGCAGGCTGTCACGCCTAGCCGCCGCCCCGGGGTGCGCAAGCCGCAAACCGAAGGCGTCGGTTAAAATTGGCGGGAGCAATTTGGGATTGCGGCGCGCCTCACCCGCTCTACGGTCCGACGTTTTAGGTTGATGCAAACTCACGGTCCCAAGCGCGTCTATACGCCGCACTCGCTGGAGTCCTGGTTTGACCGGCTGGCGGAGGATTGGGCCGAGTCGTTCACGGCCAGTCAGTTGGAGGCGGGGCGGCGGATCTATCGGGACGGCGAAGTGAGGGAACTGGAACTGACCGATCGCGACGCGATCATCCACCGGCGCATCGAAAAGCGCGACGAATACGCCGTGGTGGAATGGAGTGCCGAGGGGTTGGCGGTGCGCTCCTCCACGACGGATCGCGAAGTGGCCCACGCGCTGGCGGTCGCCGGCTTGCACGAGATCGAGGAACTCGTCGCCGATGAGATCTCACCTTTGCCGATGGAGGGCGGCGTGGCCGCCGAAGGCGGGGCGAATGGCCAGGGCCGCAATGGACATTCGGGCGGGGGCCTTTCCGGCAACGGCAACGGTAACGGCCATGGCTACGCCAACGGCAAGGCCGCCGATGGGCGGACGCCCGGGGCCGGCCCAGTGCCTCGCCTGAACGGACCCTCCCGGCCTCTCCTCCTCGTCTTCAAGACGAAGTCGGCCGGGTTGACCTTTCAGGCATTCTGGATCGAGGCCGACAAAAAGACCCGGCATCCGGCGCTCGGGGCCGAGGCTCAGGCGTCCGGCAACGGCCATGTCTCTTCGGGCGAACGCGCCAAACTGATCGGTTTGGCGGCCTACGCCCGCAAGGCGCACTTTCAATACAGCCAGGATTCGGGGGTCTATCTGATGGAATCGCTGGTGGAGATTCCGAATTTCGTCCGTTCGACGCTGCCGCTGTGGCGGCGCGTCTTCGCCATCGAACTCGACGACAAGGCGGCCCACCTGCTCAAGGGCACCCGCCATGTCGAAATTGAAGCCGTGGCGGAACGGGTGACCACGGGTGCGCGGGACGGCGCGGGTCTGAATCTGCGCTGGATCTTTCGCGCGGGCGAGCGGCTTCTGACGGACACCGAGGTCGCCGCGCTGCTGAAGCGGGGCGGCCAGCCCGTCATTCTGCCGAGCCTCGGCATTGTCGCCCTGTCGGCCGAGCGCTGGGAGTCCTACAGCGCCTGGCAGCGCAACGTGGCGGAGACGCAGGTCGACGGCAGCGGCGCGCTTTCGCCCTATCTGGTGTTCTCGCTCTTTAGCGATGCGCGGCTCAAGGTCTCGCTCTCGCCCGAGATGGAGGCCTGGCGCCAGCGGGTGCTGGCCCCGGCCGAGACGCCGCCGGGCGCGCCCGAACTGCTGCGGCCCTACCAGCGGCGCGGCGTCGAATGGATGCATCATCTCTGCGAGGTGGGGTGTCATGGCCTCCTGGCCGACGAGATGGGTCTCGGCAAGACGCTCCAGGTGCTGTCGCTGCTGTCCATCCGTCCGATCGCGGACCGCGCAAGCGTGATCGTCTGTCCGGCGAGCGTCGTGCCGGTGTGGCGGGAGGAGATCGCCAAATTTTTTCCGGGCATGGCGGTGGAGGTCCTCAAGACCGGCCGCGATTTCAGCTGCCGGCGCGATCCGGTCCTCTGGCTGTGCAGCTACACCCAGTTGCGCAAGCACCGCGCGCTGCTCGACGCGGCGGAGTTCGGCTACGCCATCCTCGACGAGGGACAGTTCATCAAGAATCCGGATGCGAAGGTCACGCAGACCTGCTTTGCCCTGCGGGCGCGGCATCGTCTCGTGCTGACCGGCACGCCGCTCGAGAATCGCCAGCTCGACCTGTGGAGCATCTTCCGTTTCCTGCTCCCCGGGCTGCTGGGTTCGCGCGCGGCGTTCGAGGGCGCGCTGAATGCCGACCGCGAGGCGACCCTGGGCCGCCTGCGGGTGCAACTCGCTCCGTTCATCCTGCGGCGCACGAAGAACGAAGTGGCGCGCGAACTCCCGCCCAAGGTGGAAATGGACCTGATCTGCCCGCTGACCGACGTGCAGCGGGCGGAGTACGCCCGCATCTGTTCGGAGGGCCTGGAGCGGCTCGGCGACGATGTGGGCGCCGCGATGCGGGAGAAGTCCTTCGGTTTCCTGGCGCTGCTGACGCGGTTGCGGCAGACCTGCTGCGACCCGGACATGCTGCCTTGGCTCAAGTCGCCGCTGGCCGATTCGGGCAAGATCAATCTGCTCGTGGAGAAGCTGGCGGAGATCGTGGGCAGCGGGCACAAGGTCGTGATCTTTTCCCAATTCGTGATGCTGCTCGATCGCGTGCGGGCGGCCCTGGCGCAGCACTTCCCCGATCTGCCGCGCTATGAACTGACCGGGATGACGCTCGACCGGCTCAAGCCGGTGCAGGGGTTCCAGAACGCCAGCGGCGCGGCCGCGATGCTCGTCTCGCTGAAGGCGGCCGGCACCGGCATCACGCTCCACGCCGCCGATTATGTGTTCCTGCTGGATCCCTGGTGGAATCCGGCGGTCGAGGCCCAGGCCGTCGACCGCGTGCACCGGATCGGCCAGACGAACACGGTCTTCGTCTACCGCATGGTGACGGCCGGCACCATCGAGGAACGCATCCAGGCGCTCAAGGCTTCAAAGCGGGATCTCTTCGACCGGCTGGTGGGCGGGCTCGGCGGCGATTTCGATTTGAGTCAGCACTTCACTTCGATGCAGAGCCTGGTGCAGTTGACGACCGCCGCCGAGCCGGAGCAGACGGTGTAGCGATGGAGCGGTCCCGTTCGGCGAACGGGACCGCTCGGGCGATCGCCCGCGGCGTTCAGGAGGCGGTTTTCGCCAGGCGGCCGGGACGTTTGGCGGGTCGCGGCGGTTCCGGGACGGGATCGCCGGGGAACTCCTCGCCCACGGTGGCCAGGGGTGCCGCCGGGACGGCTTCGGCCGAGGACGGTCCGGTGGAAGGTTCGTCGTCGGCATGTTTGATGCGGAGGAATTGGACATTGTCGGCGACCACCTTGAGCCGGGAGCGCTTGGCGCCGGTCTGCTTGTCCTGCCACTGGTCGACGTCGATGCGGCCTTCCACCATCACCATCGAACCGGGAGTCAGGTAGTCGGCGCAGGCTTGTCCCGACGGGCCCCAGACTTCGATGTCGTTGATGAAGGTCGTATAGGTCTTCTTTTCACCGCTCTCGTCTCTCGTGTCGCGGTTGATCGCGACATTGAGGAGGCAGAGCGCCGATTTCTCGCCGGAGGGCTGGAAGCGCAATTCCGGCGCCTTGGTCAGATTGCCGATGAAGGCGTAACGATTGAGATAAGGCATGGCGGAGCGAGCAAGGTTCACTAAATTAGACACGTCAAACAAAATGTGTTAACTATTTTCCGGGATCGGCGGCGGTCCCGGGGCCGGCGAGGGCGGAAGGGTTCGCCGCCGCGGGCCGGCCGCGCGGATCGGCGGCGAGCAGCGCCGCCAAGGCCCGGGTCTGCGCCTCGAGCCGCTCGGTCTGGGCGGCGAGCTCCCGGCTGCGTTGCATCACGCTCGAGAGCGCATTGTCCATCCGGGCGGCGCTTTCCCGGCTGGCGGCCACTTCGGCGGCGAGTTCCTGCGGCAACAGGCCCGGCTGATAAGCGAGTTCCCCGCGGGCGATCTCTCCGGCGACAAGACGCAGCGAGGCGGGCGGCGCGGCCAGGGTCGAGGGGTCAGCTTCCTTCACGAGCGTCCAGTGCCCATCCAGCAGCAGCACCCGGTACGTGGCCGGCAGCGTGATCCGGTCGGGCAGTCGGAGCGTCGGCGGCCCGCTGGCGGCGGAATCCACCCGGTCGATCAGCTCGGTCCGCACCTCTGTGCGCGGCGCGCCGAGCGGGGTCGCGCCTGCGGCGGTCTGCGGTCGCGCGGCGGAGGCGCAGCCCGCCAGGGCGAAAGCGGAGAGCGCGAGCAACCCGGCGGAGGCGGCCAGGTGCCGCCGAGCTGAGTGAACGATTCGGGTACGGGGAAATTTCATGGCGAGGGGGAGGGGCGGAGGGAGAGCGTCGTGCGCGCAGCGTCCTTTGCGCGGCCGGGGAGTTCGGCGCCCACGCGGGCGGCGCGGGGATCGATCGTCTGCTCAACCCAGAGGTAGAACTCCTTGCCCGCAGGCACGCGCACGTAATAGCCGCGCTGGGCGATCTCGTCGCGGATGCGGGCGGCCAGTTGATTCGCGACCGCGACGGCGCCCTGACTCGCGGCGCCGACCGAAGTATCGGCGACGGTCGGCGCGATTTCCGTGGCGCCGAGCAGCCCCGTCAGGCCGGGCGCAGGCTGGGTTCGGCCGGCGACGGCGGCGGCGCCCTGAGCGAGACCGCCGATGGCCGCCGCGGCGAACAGTTTGATCTCCTCTTCGTCCAGGGTGGAGAGCGTGTAGCCGACCAGACCGTCCGCGCCGTCGTCGATCCCCCAGCTCCGAGCGCGCGCCTGGTCGGTCACCCGCGACTCCCGGCGATCGAGCGCGCGGCCCTGGAGGACGAGTTCGCGGCCGTTTTCGCCGTCGCGCGCCCCGGGCAGCACCAGAATCCATTGTCCACTGTCGACCAGCCGGCCGGTGCCGCGGGCGTCGACGAGGCCTCGCGGCACCGCATAGCTGAACACCTCGGTATTGGCGGGCACGATCACCCGACCATTCCAGGCGAGATCCTCGGTCACCAAGCCGATGATCGGTTCGGTCCGCGCGGTGAGACTGTCGAGCGTGTTGACCAACTGGCATTTGATCATGCGACCGAACGGCGCGAACCCTTCGCTCAGCCCGTTCGGATTCTCGTCGGTCGGCCGCGGCGAAGCCGACTGGTTCGGACCGGCGGGTCGGACCGGTTCGGCGGACGCCGCCGAGGCGCCAGTCTCGGCCGCAGACGGGACTCCCGGCATGCGGAAAATTTCCGGAAGCGTGGACTTGCCGTCGCGGCGGCGATTGGCCGGTGCGCCGTTCGCCGGATGGGACATCGTGTTCGCGGCCGCATCACCGGGCTCGTCCTCCTTCAGCGGGGACTGCTCGACCGGCCGCGGTCGGACCACCTCGCGCCGGTAGCTGGCGGCGAGCGGAGTGGCCTCTCGCTGGGATTCGCGCGAGGTGAGCGTTTCGGGCGCCAGCCGGGTCGCGAAGAGGGACGCGCTCGGGGGGCCCTCGGGCAGAGGAGCGCCCGGAGGGTGGGGGGCGACGGCGCCCGCCGGGGCGGTCCCCCGGGGCTCCCGCGCCTGCGGTCCCTTGCGTCCGGCCGCCAGCCCGGCGGCGATCAACGCGGTGGCGCCGACCAGCACCACTTGTCGACGAAACGATAACGCGCCGAACCATTGGAGCAGCTTCATCGGAATCAGGGTCGATTCGCCGTCAAACCCGCCAGGGGAAAGCGCAACACAGGATGCGGATTGACCGTGGCGGTGAGCTTCACGCTCACCTGGAAGTCGGTCGCGGGCAGCAGACGGGTCGGACTGCCATCCTGCGCCCGGCCAAGCACGAGCCATGCGACCGCGGCGGCCTCCGGTTCGATCTCGTTCGCAAAATCCGCCGTCCGCAGGGGGTAGACTCGTTCGCCGGCCCGGACGACCCAGCTTTCGGCATCGAAGATCAAACGGCGACGGGTGGCGTTGCGCACGTCGACGCAGAGACCCAGGCAATCGGTGGTGCGATCCCGGAGGGCGAAGGCGAGGCGCAGGACGAACGGCCCGAAACTTCGCGGGGCGCGTTGGCGGTCGTCCCATTCGAGGGCCGGATCGGCGGCGACGAGCGCACGAGCTCGTTCGAGCGGCAGGGTCCGAACCAGCCGCATCGTGCGGATGAGCCCGAGTTGCACCTCGGGGGTCGGCGTTCGATCCGGCGACGGTGCCGGGCGCAGTGTCCGGATGACCGGCGAGCGGACGTTGGCCGCGGCAGCGTCTTCCGCCGGCGCGCCGCGGTCGCCCGAGTCGGCCGCGGCAGCTCGGGGACGAGCGGAGGCTGCGGCCACAAATGTCACCTTGGACCAGGCGCTTTCGGGTGGAGCAGGCAGGAATTCGAGCAGAACGGTCCGCGGTGCCGTGCCGGGAGGCCCCAGCACCACGTGCAGGACGCGGCGCCCGCCCTGGACCAACGGAGTGACGAAGAGGCGCGGGCTGCCCCGCCGGGCATCCACCAAAAAGTCGCCGGCATAGGTTTCCGGGTCGGGCGTGAAGCCGCGGCCCGCCCAGTCGATCAGGGGCCACGGGAATGCCAGCTCCACCGATTGGGCGGGATCGGTGGGAATGCCGATCGGGTAACGCTGATCCGCCTCCTCCGGCAATTCGAGCCGCACCAGACTCGGGGGCGGCGGCGCGTTCTCGGGCGCGCCGCCGCGGCTCGGCGCGGGCCATCCTCCGATGGCGGCGACCAGTAGGAGGAGGGTCCGGAGCGCGCGGCCCCCGCTGCGGGCGGGCAGCCCGGGCGGCGCAGAACCCGCTCGCGCCCAGCCCTCGGATGAGCGCTTCATGGCGCCTCCTTGGTCTCCGGCCAACGGACGGCGGCGCGGTGCTGGGTGACGACGAAGGGATAACGGCCCGCCTGCAGGGCGTCCCGCTGGGGCGACAGTTCCACGATCAGGTGGAATTCGCCCGGCGCCGGTTCATAGGGCAGGCCCTCCACGGCGCCCGCCCGGACGAGGAAACCGCGGATGCGGTAGCGGGGCGCACCGCCGTCGTCGATCACGTCGATGCCCTCGACCTCCGGGTGATCATAAAGATTGCGCCGCTTCCGCGCGGGCAATTGTTCGCCGAGCTCGGTCTCCAGCTCGCGCCAACTTTCGCCGACGAAGATGCGCCGCGCCACCTCAGGATAGGATAGTCCGGTGGGATTCCGAGTGAAGTAAGCCTGAGCCGCCTGGAGCAGGATTTCCCGAAAGAGCGCGCTGCGGACGTCGGCCGGGGCGACCGGGCCATAGTGGATGGTGCCCGTTCCATCCACCGAATAGGCCCAGACCCCTTCGTGCAGCTGGGCGGTGCCGCGGACCAGCAGACCGAGCGAGACGAGCGGCGACACGACGGCGACGATCAGGCAGAGGACCTTGATCTGCCGCTCGGCCACCCAGCGGGCGGAAGGGAAGAACGGGGACGGCGGGGCCGCCCGATCCCGCGGTCCCGGCGGCACGGCGGTCAGCGGCGGCGTGGCATCTTCGGGGTCGCGGGCGTTCATCGCACCGCGGCAGGCAAGGACCGCTCCCTAAATAAGACAAGTCAAACTAGCAGTTTTAATTAAATCGCAGGCGATCTCCGTCTGAATCCTGGCTGGGTGCGGGGGCGGATGGCCCCCGGATGCCCGCCGGTTCGGCGGGCATCCGCCTGCACCGGGGTGGCGGCCGGTCCGGGCCCGCGGCCGGTTTCGACCCAAGCCTCGGCCTTCCGCAGCGCGGCATAGAGGGCCGGCGTGAACTCGACCAGCCGGGTACCCCCGCCGGACGGCGCCAGTCCATTGACGTAATAGCGGGTGGCCTCCATCTCCTGGCCGGGCAGCGGCGGCGGCGGCAGCTGGCGAATCGTGCCCAGATACGCGAGGCCCAGGCCGCGGGCATAGGCGCGCGCGAGTTCCGCAAAATAAGTTTCGAGGCGCCGCTGGCGTTGGGCTTGGGTCATGGCAGGGAGAGACGGATGGGGAAAAATCCGGCCAATAAACCATTGCACGCCATGTCAAATTAAGCTATCTAAATTTTCACTGATTTTCAATCCATTCTAACTGTCCCATTTAAGTTTAAGCCGTCATGAGCGACAAGTCGAAATCAAGAGGGTCCCTGGATCGCGGCGTCGCCGCCGCGGTCGCGGTCGCGGGTACGCAGGGGATCGCCGAACCGGACGTGGTCGATTTCCAGCCGCTGCCCGTCTACCCGCTGCTCGGCGTGCAGGTGCACTGCGTGCGCTGGCAGAAGATCGTCCAGGGCATGAAGCGCAAGGGCGTCGTGGTGCGCGTTCACCGCGAGAGCGACCGCGGCGGCCTCTTCAAGGCCGCCTCCCGGCTCGCGGTCAAACTGACCAGCCGGCGCTGCGCGGGCACCGACGGCCGGGGCGCCAGCTGGCTCGTCCGCGTGGTCGATGCCCGCCACGGCCACGCGGCGGATATCGACGCCGCGGATCCCACCGCCTCCGAGCGCGGCCGCTACCGCGCGCTCAGTCTCCTCGTCCTGCAGCGGGGCACGCTGGCCGTTCAGGGCCGCGACATGGCGATCGCCCTCCACCGGTCGCTGCGGGAATTCATCCGGGAGCATCGCCTGGCGGGCCGCCGCCAGCGCAATGCCGTGGTCGTCGCCGATGACGGCGCCGGCGGCTGCACCGTTTCGGTCGATCCGTCCGTGCGCGCCGCCTATGCCGCGCGCGATCAGCAGCCGGCCGCTTGACGCGCGGCCGCCTTCGGGCCACAAGCCCGAGGATGGAGTCCCGCGCCGAGCCGCCGACCGACCTGAACGTCTGGCGCACGCTGCCCGAGGCCCTGCGCGACGCGGTGCTCGGGCAGGATGACGCGCTGACGGCATTGAGCGATGCCCTCCTCGCGGGCGAGATGGGGCACACCCCGCCGGGCCGTCCGCGCAGTCTGGCGCTGCTGCTCGGGCCGACCGGCACCGGCAAGACCCAGGCGGTCCTCGCCGCCAGCCGGCATCTTTACGGCACCGCGGCGGTAGCCCGGATCAACGCGGCCGAATTCGCGACGGAGGAGCGGCTGCCTCTGCTGCTCGGGACCGCCCGGGGCGAGCGCGGCCTGCTTGGGGAGCAGATCGACCGGCTGCGGGCCGCCGGCGGCCGCATTCTGCTGCTCGATGAAATCGAAAAGGCCCATCCGCGGTTGTCCGACCTCCTCTTGGGGATGGAGGCGGCGCAGCTCACGCTCGCGAGCGGTGAGACCCTCGATCTGTCGGATCTGCACATCCTCGTCACCTCGAACCTCGGCTCGGCGGACGCGATGGAGCTGGAAGGCGTGGCGCGGACTTCGCTGCGCCGCCATGTGGAACAGGAGGCCGCCGCCCATTTCCGCGCCGAGGTCTTTGCCCGGTTCACCGCCGTGATCGTTTTCCTGCGGCTGGCGCGCGACGTCCAGCTGGAGATCTGCCGGCGGATGCTCGAAGCCGAGGCGGCCTTCCAGTCGGAGGCGCTCAGCCGCCGTTTCGGCCATCCGCACCGCCTGCACCTCGGGCCCGGCGTCCACCGCCGCCTCGTCAGCGAGGGCTACCACCCCACGCTGGGCGCGCGGCCGATGCGGAATGTCGTCGAGCGCCGCGTCCGCGGAGCCCTGGTCGAGGCCCGGCTGCGCGGCGCCCTCGGGCCCGGCGTCCGGGAGTCGGTGCTGGTCGTCGACGAGCGCGCCGGCTTGCGCGCAGCCGTCGTCCGCGCTGCGTTCGCGCTCTGAATGAGTCGGCCGGCGGCCTAACCCGGCACCGCTGCCCGCCGGTTTGCGTCGGCGGCAAAATGAGCCTGCGCCGAGAAGGGCGCTTCCGTCCCGCTGCGGGGCGGCGGCACATACCCCCCGTTCGGATGCAGCTCGTAGGCGTTGGCCGTGTCGCGCAGCTCGGACGCGAAGAGCTCCTCGACGATCCAGCGGCGGCGCCCCGGGTCGAGCACGGGGAACAGCACTTCGATGCGGCGGAAGAAGTTGCGCGGCATCCAATCCGCGCTGCCCGCGAGGATGATCGGCTCGCCGCCGCCATTCTCGAAGTAGACCGCCCGGGCGTGCTCGAGGAAACGGCCGACCAGTCCCCGCACCCGGATGTTTTCGCTCAGCCCCTTGACCCCGGGCACGAGGCAGCAGACCCCGCGGACGATGAGATCGATCTTCACGCCGGCCTGCGACGCCGCGTAGAGCGCGTCGATCGTCGCCTTGTCGACCAGCGCGTTCATCTTCGCCATGATCCGCGCCGGTTGCCCGGTGGCCGCCCGGGCGGCCTCCGCCGCGATCAGCTCGCCCATCCGCGCGTGCAGGTTGAAGGGTGCGACCAGCAGGTGGCGGAAACGGGGCGAGCGGGCGAAGCCGGTCAGGCTGTTGAAGAGCCGGCCCGCGTCGTTCGTCAGCTCCGTCCGCGCGGTGAAATAGCTCAGGTCGGTGTAGAGCCGCGCCGTCCGCGGATTGTAGTTGCCGGTCCCCAGGTGGGCGTAGCGCCGCATCACCTTGCCCTCCCGCCGCACCACCAGGCAGACCTTGCAGTGCGTTTTGTATCCGACCAGGCCGTACACCACGTGCACGCCCGCCTCCTCGAGCTGCTTCGCCCACTGGATGTTATTGGCCTCGTCGAACCGCGCCTTGAGCTCGACCAGCGCCGTCACCTGCTTGCCGTTGCGGGCCGCTTCGATCAGGGCCCGGACGATCGGGGAGTCGCCGCTGGTCCGATAGAGGGTCTGCTTGATCGCCGCCACCAGCGGGTCCCGCGCCGCCTGCTCGACGAAATCCACGACCGGGGTGAAGGCGTCGTAGGGGTGGTGGAGCATCACGTCCTGTTGGCGCAGCACCTCGAAGATTCGCGCCGGTTCGCGCAGCGGCGACACGTTCACCGGATTGAACGGCGGGTATTTCAGATCGGGCCGATCGAGATCCGCGAGGCTTTGCAGCCGCAGCAGGTTCAGCGGGCCGTTGAGCCGGAAGACGTATTCGTGCGACAGCTCGAGGTGCCGGCAGAGCGTCGTGAAGATCTCGTCGTCGACGCCCTCCTCCATCTCCAGCCGCACGGCTGCGCCGCGCCGGAGGTTGCGCAGCTCGTCCTCGATCTTCTTGAGCAGGTTCTCCGCCTCCTCCTCGTCGATGTAGAGATCGCTGTTCCGCGTGACCCGGAACGCGTGCGCGCTGAT